>Ga0137409_10000070_pt1 | contig 84558 bp, 75 predicted proteins | sample CZODoug1_16funga_FD_122059 | JGI IMG/M metagenome (GOLD analysis project Ga0137409, IMG submission 122059) | Vadose zone soil fungal communities from Angelo Coast Range Reserve, California, USA - CZODoug1_16fungal (Hybrid Assembly) | ecosystem: Environmental > Terrestrial > Soil > Vadose zone... | reverse complement strand
CAACCCCGTGACCTACCGGGCGATCGCAAAAACGTCCTGAACCCAATATGTAGTGGTCGGTGGAGCTAAGTGGATACCCCATGTTAATAATCAGCAGTATGGCTTACATGCCTGTAGGATCAAAGACTTAATGGCGATAAGCGCGGGGCACGGGGTATAGATACCCCCGCGAAAAATACCTTTCGACTCATTGGCACGCAGAGCCAAAACCCGACGAAAGCGTGGCACTCAGCAACCATCTGTGCACAAGGCGGCTTTCTAACATCTGCTCACAAGCCGACTCACGGTGAGCGGCGTACTGAGGAGAGCATCATGCCGAGTGCAACATTGGCGGCCACGGCCGCCTCCATCGTGCTAGTTCACGGTGGGTTTGTGGACGGTTCCGGCTGGCAGGGCGTCTACAACACGCTAACGAAGCACGGTTACCACGTAAGCATCGTCCAGAATCCCACGCTATCGCTCGACGACGACGTCGCCGTCACCCAACGAGTCATTGCGTCGCAGCCTGGCCCGGTGATCCTTGTGGGTCATTCTTACGGCGGTGCGGTAATCACGCAGGCCGGCAACGATCCTAAGGTTGTCGGGCTCGTCTACATCACCGCATTTGCGCCAGACAAGGGCGAATCGGTCGCCACGCTGATAGCAAATCCCGCGCCGGGCGCGCCCGTCCCTCCGATTCTTCCTCCACAGGACGGGGTCCTGATGCTGGACCGGGCGAAGTTCGCCGCATCGTTCGCAGCAGATGTTCAAAAGGACGAAGCTGAGTTCATGGCGAATTCCCAAGTTCCGTGGGGCGTCCGGGCGCTCGAGGCAACCATCAGCGCGGCAGCATGGCGAGCAAAGCCGAGCTGGTATCTGGTGGCCACGGATGATCGGATGATTCCGCCGCCTGCTCAACGGTCCATGTCGAAGCGTGCTGGCTCGACGGTGGTCGAGACAAAAGGCAGTCATGCTGTCTACGTCTCGCAGCCGGCGGTCGTCGCAGCGCTCATCGAAAGGGCTGCGCGGGAGTTGGAATCGACCCGCGCGGGCACACGGATCAGCGCGAGGTGAAGACGCGTAGGGGTCACGCGGTGGCTCTCGTGGGCATACCGCGTGACCTCAACGCTCCGACGGTCGTGATCGTCCACGGCGCTTGGGCTGACGTGACGGGCTGGCGCGAAGTAATCGCGCTATTGCAAGTGAAAGGCGTAAGCGTCGTAGCAGTGCAGAATCCCCTAAGCGCACTAGCGGAAGATGTCCATGCCGTGACACGCGCGCTCAACCGTCAGCTCAGTCCCATCGTGCTCGTCGGCCATGGCTACGGAGGCACTGTTATCACACAAGCCGGAAATCACCAGGGTGTTGCCGCGCTAGTCTACGTAGCCGCGTATGCACCGGATGTCGGCGAGTCGACGGCTGATGTGGAAAAGGACCATCTTTCGCCATCTTTCATCGCTAGATTCGAAGTGGACGCCAGTGGGTATCTCTACCTCCCGCCGGACGCTGTGCTGGAGTTCCTCGCGCACGACCTGCCAGCAACGGAAGGCTTGGTCCTCGCCGCCGCACAGCCACCTATTCGAGCCAGCGCACTCCTCGATCGAGTGACAGAAGCCGCGTGGCATACCAAGCCTTCCTGGTACGCGGTTACCGATCAGGACCGGTTGATCTCTCCCACCTTGCAGCGCGAGATTGCCAGCAGGATCAACGCGAGCGTCTTTGTCCTACGCGCCGGTCATGCGGCGTTTCTGTCCAAGCCGAAGGAGACGGCAGACGTGATCCTCGCTGCTGTGGGTTCTGCGCAGCAAGGGTTAAGCCGGTGAGTCGATTGCCGCAGCACTCGATCGCGGGTAGGCTGCCGGCGTAAACGGGAAGGAGGCATAGTGCAGTGCGTGCCGAGCCCTCAAAAATCGTCCGGCTATCAATGCGCGACGTTGCACCGCGGGACCGGCTGAGCTATGCCAGCTCGGTTTTGAGTTCAGCACTCGCACCGTCTGTGTCGTCCACTACGGCTTCCCCGTTGGACTACGAATTGGAAGTGACCGCGTTGGAGCTTCCATCGATTGCCATCGTTGATCAGGGCGGTTCGCCGCAGCGCTCGATGCGTGCTCGCCCGGAGATTGGTCGGACCTCCGGCCTCTATTTCTTTCTGGTTCTGGTTCTCAGCAATTCATGGCGCGTCAAGCATGTCGAGCGCGGCCGGTTAGGGCCTGGCGACCTCTTTTTTTACGATTCTCGCTATCCTCTCGACTGCGAATTTCAGCTGAATTGGCACTGCTTCAATTTGAGGCTGTCCGAACAGTTCGCACGCAAATGGCTGCCCAATCCTGCTTGGCTTGGCGGGCGGCTTCTGTCTGACTCCAAGTGGGGGCGCGTTCTAGCGAGCTACGTTGCTCAGTTGTCGCCAGTGTTCGTCGTGCAACCCCCGGTGCCGCTGGCGGTGTTGGTCGATCAACTCGGAGCGCTATTGGCCTTGACGGCGACCGAGCTAAGCGGCGGCCGCGCGTCATCAACGGCAGTCGAGCGTTCCGTGCGTGACCAGGTTTGCGATCAGATCAAGCAGCGCTGTCCTGATACATCACTGCAAGCGGCCGACGTTGCGAGCTCACTCAACATATCGAAGCGAACCCTACATCGGGGGTTGGCAGCGTGTGGCGAAACTTTCGGGGCGATACTGCTCCAAGCTCGCGTCGATCTAGCCGCACGCATGCTTCAATCTCCGCTCTTCGATCGCGTCACCACGGCGGAGATCGGAAGACGCGCTGGGTTCTCGGACGCCTCCCACTTCACTAAGGTTGTACGCAGACTCACCGGGCAGACGCCCCTCCAGATGCGAAGAGCCAGGCGTTAGTGGGTTCGAGTCTCGCTCGTCCTGCTAGTGCTTACCGCCGCTGCCGAGCCCCGAGTCGCGGCTGTCGCACTGCTTCACGATCTCGTTGTTGAACTGCGCGTGCTTCTGGTTGATGGCCGCGCGCTCGGCGTTCGTGAAGTGGTCCTGCCACCGATACGGGTTGTTCGGATCGGCGGGCTCCGCCGTGTCCTTGCCCGCCTGCTCCGCCGCGCGCCACGAGGCGATGTCTTGCTGCCACTCCGTACGCTGCTGCGCCGTCACCGACGGCGTCGCCGCGAGCTTGGACTCGAGCGCCTCCGCCGTGACCTTCGCGAGATGGCCGCGCAGCGGCTCGTAGCACTTGTTGTATGACACGAGCCCGTCCACCTTACCCGCGCCGAGGGAACCGCTCACCGCGTTGCCGCGGTTGGGGTTCTTCTCCGGCGCCGCCGTGGCGTTCTTGTTCGCGGGCGACTTCGTGTGGTCCACCGGACCGCCCGACGTGAGCTCGCGCTCGACGACGCCCGTGCGGCCCTGCGTGCAGTCCTTCTGCAGCTTGGTGGTCCGCTCCATGATGTCGTTGTTCATCGCGACCTGCTCTTCGCTCGACAGCCGCATCATGAAACGCATCGGGTTCTTGGGATCGGGCGACTGCGGCATCGTGGCACCGCCGCCCTGCTGCGCCTGCTTCACGACCGCGATGTCGGCCTCCCAATCTTGGCGCTCCTGCCCGCTCGGATTCAGCGTGGCCATCTTCGCCTGCATCTTCTCGGCCATCACGGCCCAACGGATGCCGGGCAGCTGCGCGAAACACTGCTGCATCGCGTTGATGTTCGCGTCGGACTTCGCCTGCTGTTTGTCGGCGGCGGTGGTGTCCTTCACCATGTTCATCGCGGTGGTGTGGCCGACGTTCATGTGATCTTTACCGAGGCAACCGCTCGTGACCTCGTTGTAGCGCTCGCCGTACTGGCCGTTGAGCTCGGTCTGCTCGGCCGTCGTGAGGTGGCTCAGGTAGCGGTGCGCATCCTTCGGATCGGGCGACTTCACGTCGTCGCTACCCGCTGCCTCGGCCGCGCGTACGGCCGCGAGGTCTTCCTGCCACGCGGAGCGCTGTCGCGGCGTGAGCGCGGTCTGCGCGCCGAGCTTCTTCTCGAGCATGTCGCCCGTGATCTTCGAGCGATAACCCTTGAGCGGGTCGTAGCACTCCTGATGGTCCGACAGCGCGGTGAAATCCGTGGCGCCGCCGACGACGATGGGCTGCGCGGCGGGCGCGGCCTGGTTGGTCTGCCGCCCATTGCCCTCGAGCTTCTTGGCGGCGTTGTTGAGCTTGTCGAGAAATTTCGGCTGGGCCGTCGCCTCGTAAACCGTGAATACGGCGACGAACGCGACCGACAGGCAGATCGGCGAGAATCGCATGGTGCTCCCCCGGTGATTCGTTATTGTTCTGCGCCTCGGCCGCGCTTGGATGCATTCTAACGCCGCACCCCCGTTGCGCAATGCACCCACACGAGCTTGCGGGATTCGCGGGTTCTGCTACTTTCGACGCCGCGCTGACCGTCGAGCGACGCCTGCGACGGCGGCGGCCCGCCGTTTCCTCGAGCTGGAATAGACTCGCCGCTCATGACCGAGCCTGAAGTCCACATTCTCCTACTGAACTACAACAGCCTGGCGAAGCTCTCGGCCTGCGTCGCCAGTCTCGAACGGCTCGACTACTCCAATTACAAGGTACTGCTGATCGACAACGGCTCGCCGGATGGCTCCGGTCCGGAGCTTGAGCGGCTGTTTCCGGCGCACCGCGTGCTGCTGAACGGCAGCAACCTCGGCTACGCGGCCGGCAACAACGCCGGCATCCGGGTTGCTCTGGCACAAGGCGCCGACCTGATCTGGCTACTCAATCCCGACACGGTCGTCGCGCCCTCGTCGCTCCGCGAGATGGTGGCCGTGCACCGCACGCTGCGCCGGCCCGGTCTCATCGGCTCGCTGATCCTGCTCGACGAAGGCGACCGAATCTATTTCTACAAAGGCGTCGTCGAGAGCGACGGCAAGCTGCGCCACGCGCACGCCGGCGAGCCGTCCTCGAGCGTCCCGGAGCTCGCATCCGCGGCGGTGGGCGAAACCGACTTCGTCAACGGCGCTTCGACGTTGTTTTCCAAGCAGATCGTGGACGAAGTCGGGTTGATGACCGAAGACTACTTCTTGTACTACGAGGACTCGGATTGGAGCCTGCGCGTCCAGGCAAAGGGCTTCGAGAATCGCGTGGCGTATCGGTCGTTGGTGCGACACATGCGCGCGGACCGGCCGCGGGCCAACTACGTCGTGGAGTACTACACGCGGCGCAACGAATACTTCTTTCGACAACGACACGGCTTCCCGGTGAGCCGAAGGCGCACGCTCCTGCGGCTGCGCGGCCGGATGGCGAAGTACGCGCTGCGAGCGCTGCTCGGCCGGCGCCCGGCACACCACCGCAACATGTACTACGTGATCGGACGCGTGGCTCGCGCTATCGCGGAGAACCGCCTCGGACCGGAGCGGCTCGAGCTGCCCTACCCCGGCTGATGCGCGTCGACGACCGTGCCGGTCACTCGACCGCCGTCTCGAACGGCCCGGCGGGCAACCCCGACGCGTCGTACAAGTTGCAGACCGGACTGTCGGCCCAGCAATAGCGGACGTAGGCCGCCGGCCCGCCGGCCGGGTCGAGCGCGACCCTGTCGCCGCTCGCCTTCGCGGCGACGAAGCGGCAGTGCTCGCGCGCGCCGTCGCAGAGCTCGAACGCGATCGGGCCAGCCGCGCTGTAGGCGACGAGCGCGCCGTCCACGTCGCCGAAACGCACCGTGACCTCGTCACCTGCCCGCGTCGCCGCGAGCGGCCGCGGACCGGACGGCGCGAGCTTCTCGCCGTAGACGAGATGCCGCGCCGCCCGCGCGAGGCGCCGGGCGAGCTCCTGCTTGTTGGCAGGATGGATGTCGGTGCTCTCGCCGATGTCGATCGCGACGGTGAGCGCGGCGTTGCCGTCGCGGTCCACGGCGCGGCGCTGCGCATCGCGTAAGGCGGCCCAGCCGCTGTCGACCGGCGTGGCGCTGGGTCGGCCGTAGTTGGCGAGCTGCACGATCAGGAACGGCAGCTCGAACCGGAACTGCTGGCGCCAATCGCGCATTAGCGCCGCAAGCAACGTGTCGTAGGTCGCGGCGCGCTCGACGTCGGACTCGCCTTGATACCAAAGCACGCCGCGCAATCCGTACGCGCCGAGCGGCGCGATCATCGCATTCGCGATCGCGGTGACGCCCGCGGTCGCCTCCCACGGCGTGCGCGGAGGGGAGCCCAAGCCCGCGTCGACGGGCTTGTAGAGCCACGGACCCGCGAGCGGCACCTTCGATCCGTCGTCGAGCTCGAGCGCGAGCCTCTCGGCGGGCCCGGTCATACCTCCGGTGGCGTACGTGTCGAGCACGTTTACGACGATCGTGTTCTCTCCGGCACGCAGCGTGCCGCGCGCCAACGGATAGACGCGCTGCTCGCCCGCATTCGCGTTGTTGCCCACGGGCTTGCCGTTCACGAACGTCTGGTCGACCTCGTCCACCGCTCCGAGCGCGAGGCGCGCGCCCTGCCCCGCTTGCGCGGCGTCGAGCGTCACGGACGTGCGGTACCAGACCATGCCGTTCCACTGCTCGAGGCCCGCGCCGCTCCACTTCTCCCACGGGCCGAACGCCGGCACGGGTTTCCAGCTCGCGTCCGGGTTCGCGTTCCATGGCTCGGCACCGCCCGCGTCGCCGCTTCGCGCGCGCCACCAGCGCTGCCACTGCTCACCCCAGAGCACTGCGCCGCGCGCGGGATCCTGGCGGTACGCGGCGAGCAGCGCGAGCGGCTCGCGGTACGCGTCACCGAGCGATTGCAGCGTGCGCTCGTCGAGCCACGTGGAGATCGCGGATCCGCCCCAGGACGCATTGATCAGGCCCATCGGCACGTCGAGCGTCTTGCGCAGCTCGCGCGCGAAGAAGTAGCAGGCGGCGGAGAACTCACGCGTAGTAGCCGGCGTCACCGGCTGCCACTCCACGGCGCGCTTGAAGTCGTCGAGCGGCACGAGGCTGGTGTCGTTGGCGACCGTAAGCAGTCGAATCCCGTCGTCGGACGCGCCCGCGATCTCGGCGCGCGAGTCGAGCGCGCGGTGCACCTGCAGCACCATGTTCGACTGGCCCGAGCAGAGCCACACGTCGCCGACGAGCACGTCGCGCAGCTGCTGCGCCGCGCCGCTGCGCGTGCGAACGTCGAGATCGAACGGGCCGCCGGCCGGCGTTGCGGGCAGCTCGGCATGCCACGCGCCGTCGGCACCGGCGCGCGCCTCGACCATGCGGCCGGCGAACGTCGCCCGCACGATCTCGTTCGGCGGCGCCCGTCCCCAGAGCGCAATCGGCCGGTCGCGCTGCAGCACGGCGTGGTCCTGGAACGGCGACGCGAGCAACGCGGGCGGCGCCGCACCGGCCGCACCCGCCCACGCGAGCACCGCAACGGCCAGAAAATAGGGACATGTTGCCTTTTTCGCGGGATGCGCCCGCCGTCGGCGCATTCGCCGAAAAAGCAAACATGTCCCCAATTTCGTCATCGGCGGAAAAGCCAACATGTCCCCAATTTCTTCATGCGCGCATCTGCTCGAGCTCAATGCCGCGGGTCTCTTGCACCATCGTGCGCACGAAGAAGAACGAGACGACGGCGGCCACGGCGCAGAAGCCGTAGGTCACGACCAGCCCAATCGAGACCGCGAGCGCCGGGAAGCTCGCGCTCACCGCGAAATTCGCGAGCCACTGCGCGAGCCCCGACACCGCGAGCCCCGAGCCGCGGAGCTGGTTCGGGAACATCTCGCCGAGCATTACCCACATCACGGGTCCCCAGCTCACGTTGAAGAAGATCACGTAGGCGTTCGCGGCGAGCAACGCCGCGAGACCTGCGTGCGACGAGAGTTGCAGCGTGCCGTTCACGAGCGCACCTGTCGAGAAGCTTGCCGCGATCACCGTGAGCGTCACGGCCATGCCGGCCGAGCCGATTAGCAGTAATGGTTTGCGGCCGATCCGGTCGATCAGGAAGAACGTCGCGAGACACGCGGCGATGCCCGCGACGCCGGAGATCACGTTGATCTTGAGCGCGTCGTCCTCGCTGAAACCCACCGACTGCCACAGCACCGAGCCGTAGTAGTAGATGATGTTGATGCCGACGAGCTGCTGGAATACTGCGAGCCCGATGCCGGTCCAGACGAGCTTGCGCACTCGCCCCGTGGCCGGATCCTTGAGATCGGCGAGCTTCGGACGATGGTCTTTCGCCAGCGACGCGCGGATCTCCACCACCTTGCGCTTCGCTTCCACGGCCCCAAACAGCCGCGCGAGCACGCGTTCGGCCTCGGCCTCGCGGCCTTTCACGACGAGGAACCGCGGGCTCTCTGGGATGAACAGCAGCGCGACGAAATAGATCGCCGACGGGATCACTTGCGCCCAGAACATCCAGCGCCAGGTCGGCAGCCCGAGCCAAAAAGGGCTGAGCGAGCTGCCCGCCCAATGCGCCAGCGCGTAGTTCACGAGAAACGCCCCCGTGATGCCGGTGATGATCATGATCTGCTGCACGCTCGACAGCCGTCCGCGAATCCCGGCCGGCGTGACCTCGCTGATGTACGCGGGCGACAGCACGCTCGCCGCGCCCACTCCCGCGCCGCCGATGAACCTCGCGATCACGAACAGCAACGAGCTTCCCGCCGCGCCCGCGCCGAGCGCGCTCAGGATGAACAACACCGCGGCCACGCGCATCACGCCGCGCCGCCCAAGCACGTCGGAGACTCGTCCCGCCGTGAATGCGCCCACCGCGCAGCCGAGCAGGAGCGCGCCGACGTTGAACCCGGTGCCGAGCTTGCTGGTCGCGAACGCGCGCTCGAGCCCTTCCTGAGTGCCGTTGATGACGCCGCTGTCGTAGCCAAACATGAAGCCGCCGATCGTGGCGACGGCGACGATTGCAACGATGAACCCCAGGTTCATCGGCGCCCCCCCTTTCATGTTTTGAGCTCCAATGCTCGTAGCCCCCCCATTGCTCATTCTTCTTATGTCCTTGCGGTGATGTTGGCGACTCCGATCAGTGCTCGAGCCGGATGGCCGGCAGCGCGAGGCCCGGCACGTCCGTGCGAAAAGCGAACAGGTCGCCGGCGTGCGGCTGCGCCGCGCGGTCGGCCTCCGACAAACCCTTGGCCGCGGTCGTCGCGTACACGGTGCGCAGATCCCGGCCGCCGAACGCGATCTTCGTGACGTTCGCGACGGGGAAGCGCACGAAGTCGAGCAGCGTGCCCTGCGGCGAATAGCGCCGCACGCCCCAACCGCCGAAGAGGCCGATCCACACGCAGCCGGCGCTGTCGACGGTGGGCCCGTCGGGAAACCCGACGCTCGGATCGATCGACGCGAACAGCCGCGCGTTGCCGAGCTCGCGGCCGTCGTCGCCGACGTCGAACGCGTGGATCTTTCCGCCGAGCGTGTCGACGTGATACAGCGTGCGCCCGTCCGGCGAGAACGCCGGGCCGTTGGTGATCGCGCACGGCTCCACGGGCGCGCGCGTCGTGCGCCGCCCGTCGAAGACGTAGACGCAGCCGCTCGGCGCTTCCTCGGCGTCGTCCATGCTGCCGAACCAGATGCGGCCGTCGCGGTCGACGGCCGCGTCGTTCAGCCGGTTGCCGGGAAGATGCGGCTCGGGATGCTCGAGCGCGGTGAACTCCCGCGCGCGCGGGTCGAGCACGTGCAGCCCCGTCTTGAGCCCCGTGACGAGCCGGCCGTCGACCAACGGGAACACCCAACCGGGCGGCGCGGGCGCCGGCCAGCTCTTGAGCTCGCGAGACTGCGGGTCGAAGCGATGGATCCGCTTCTGCTTGATGTCGACGAACCAGAGCTTCTGCTCCGCCGCCGACCAGCACGGCCCCTCGCCGAGCGTCGCGCCCACCTCGCAGGCCACCTCGGGAACGGCCCTCGTCAACGTCGACACGGGTCCACTCAGCGCCAACCCGCGTCCACGAAGTAGTTGTGGCCGGTGCACATCCGCGCGTCGTCGGAGGCGAGAAACAGCACGAGCGCCGTCACGTCGGCCGGTAGCACGCGCTGCTTCAGGCACTGCTGCGCGATGATCCGCGCCTCTTCATCCGGGTTGTGCCAAAGCCGCTCCTGCCGCGGCGTGCGCACGCCGCCCGGCACGATCGTGTTGACGCGGATGTTCGCCTCGCCGAGATCGCGAGCGAGCGCGCGCGTCATGCCCTCGATGCCGGCCTTCGCGGTTTGATAGAGCACGATGTCGGGCAGCGCCACGTGCCACGAGATCGAGCCGAAGTTCAGGATCACGCCACCGCCGGCCTTCTTCATCCCGGGCGCTACGGCCTGCGCGCAGAAGAATAGGTGCCGCAGGTTCACGGCGATGCGGTCGTCCCAGTATTCCGGCGTGACGTCGGGCAGCGCGTGCCGGTCGTCGTTGGCCGCGTTGTTCACGAGCACGTCGAAGCCGCCGAGCTCGCCCTCGAACTTGCCGACCGTCGCGCGCAGCGCTTGTACGTCCTTCAAGTCGCAGTGCTCGAACCGCGGCTGCCACTTCGACGCGCCGAGCCGCGCGACGAGCGCCTTCGACGCGTCGTCGAGGATGTCGACGAACGCGACGCGCGCGCCTTGCCTCGCGAATCCCTCGACGAGCGATTCGCCGATCCCCGAGCCGCCGCCCGTGATCAACACGCGGCGATCGCGCAAGCTCGGATACATGGCCCTCGAGTCCGAATCCTTGGAAGTGGTAGGCAAGCCCCTAGTCTCCGATGTAAACCGTCTTCGTTTGAGTATAGAACTCGACCGCGGCGAACCCCTGCTCGCGCGCGCCGTAGCTCGAGCGGCGCGTGCCGCCGAACGGCACGTGATGGTCGACGCCCGCGGTCGGCAGATTGATCATCACCATGCCCGCGCGCACGTTCCTGCGGAAGTGCCGCGCTATTTTGAGCGACGTCGTAACGATACCGGCGGACAAGCCGAACGTGCCGCCGTTCGCGATCTCGAGCGCGTGCTCGTAACTCTTCGCCCGCACGACGCTCGCCACCGGCCCGAACACCTCTTCGTTGTTGATCCGCATCGCGGGGCTCGTGTCGGCGACGACGGCCGGCGCCATGAAGTAGCCGCGGGTGGCGCGCTCGACGGCGCCGCCGCCGGTGACGAGCCGGCCGCCCTCGTCGGTGGCGATCTTGATGTAGCGCAAATTTTGCGCGAGCTGAGCTTCGCTCGAGGCCGGTCCCACCTGCGTCGCGGGATCGAGCGCGTGCCCGACCTTGAGCGCAGCGGCCCGCTCCGCGAGCGCCGCGACGAACCGGTCGTGGACGCCGTCCTGCACGATGATCCGGCTCGACGCCGTGCAGCGCTGGCCGGTCTGAAAGAACGCGCCGTCGAGCGCAATCGCGACCGCGCGGTTGAGATCCGCGTCGTCGAGCACCACGAGGGGGTTCTTGCCGCCCATCTCGAGCTGCACGCGCGCCTGGCGCGCGACCGCGCCCTGCGCGACCTTGGCGCCCACGCCCTGCGAGCCCGTGAACGAGATGCCGTCGACGTCGGGATGCTCGACGAGCGCGGCGCCGACGCCGCTCGCTCCGAGCACCAAGTTGAATACGCCGGGCGGCGCGCCGCATTCGTGGACGATACCGGCCAGCGCGTGCGCGACCGCGGGCGTGATGTTCGCGGGTTTCAGCACCACGCAGTTGCCGAACGCGAGCGCGGGCGCCGACTTCCACGCGGGGATCGCGATCGGAAAGTTCCACGGCGTGATGAGCCCGAAGACGCCGACGGCCTCGCGATGCGTGGTCACGTCGATGCCTGGCCGCGTGGACTCGAGCGCTTGGCCGTGGCGGCGCAGCGCCTCGCCGGCGAAGTACTTGAAGATCCGCGCCGCGCGCATGACCTCGCCCGTGGCCTCGGCGAGCGTCTTGCCCTCCTCGCGCGCGAGGAGCTCCGCGAGCGCGGCGGAGCGCTGCACGATCGTGGCGCCGACCTTGTCGAGCAGGTCGGAGCGAACCTCGGGCGACGCGCCTGACCACGCGGGGAACGCGGCGCGCGCGCGCTCGACCGCGGCGCCGACCTCCTTCGCGCCGCCGTCCGGGAACGTGGCGACCACGTCGTCCAGATCGGACGGGTTGAGGCTCGAGAGGCGCGTCTCGGCAGCGACCGTCTCGCCGCCGATGAAATGGGTGAGGCGCGCGGCGCTCATCGCACCCCCGCCGCGAGCAGGCCGCGACCCGCGAGGTTCGCCATCAGCGCGCCCACGCCCATCGTCCACGGCGGCGCGAGCCTCGACGTGGTGACCGTGTTCACGAGCGTGCCGAGCTTGGGGCTCGTGATCCGCACGACGTCGCCGACCTTGTGCGTGAAGCCGCGGCCGGGCTCGTCGCGGTCCTGGATGGGCGCGAACAACGTGCCCAAGAACAGCGCGAAGCCATCGGGGTATTGGTGCTCCGAGAGCGCGTGCGCCACGAGCGTCTCCGGATCGCGGCTGATCTCGCGCATCGAGGAGCGGCCGTTCAACGTATAACCCTCCGGCCCCTCGATCGTAATGCCGAGCTGCGCTTGCCGAACGTCGTCCATCGTGAACGTGGCGTCGAACAGCCGGATGAACGGCCCGAGCGCGCACGACGCGTTGTTGTCCTTCGCCTTGCCGAGCAGGAGCGCGCTGCGACCCTCGAAGTCGCGCAGGTTGACGTCGTTGCCGAGCGTGGCGCCTACGGCCAAGCCGCGCGAGTTCACCACGAGCACGATCTCCGGCTCAGGGTTATTCCAGCTCGAATCGGAGCGGATGCCGATCGCGGCCCCCGCGCCCACCGCCGACAGCACCGGCGCCTTCGTGAAGATCTCGGCGTCCGGCCCGATCGCGACCTCGAGGTATTGCGACCAGAGGCCCTCCGCGATCAGCAGCGCCTTGAGCTCCGCCGCCTCGGGCGAGCCCGGCACGACCGAGCGCAGCCCAACGCCGACCCGGGCTTCGAGCTTGTCGCGCACGGCCCCCGCCGCGCGCGCGTCGCCGCGCACCCGCTCCTCGATCACGCGCTCGATCGCCGATACGGCGAAGGTCACGCCGGCGGCCTTGATGCACTGGAGGTCGACCGGCGCGAGCAGCGCACCGCCTCGCGTGGCCGACTCGAGGGCGCCCAAGTCGCTTCCGCCGACGGTCGCGAGGTCACCGCGCTCGAGCAGGGCCGACACGGTCGGCGCGGCCCGGCTCACGTCGAGCAGCGCGCCACCCCGCAACAACACGGGAGTCGGACCCGTCCGGGTCTCGACGCGGCCGACGAACGCGCCGGCGCGCCAGTCCTCGGGCAATAGTGCAGCGGCCTCAACGCCGTTCGACGCCAACGCGTGCTCCCTCTATGATTTCCGCCATTGGTACCGCTACCATTTATCCCTGTCAAGCCCTTGGCATCGCGGTTCCCTGCTGCGCTCTTGCCGCACATCGCAGGGCTGCGGTCGCACCTCGCAAGGGGCTTCCCGAGACACGCCGGAAGACCATCCCTGGGGCTCCGCGCGGCACATCCGACCGCCATGGATGGCGGGAGTGCCGCGATTGCAGGATGCCATTCGCGGCCATGTGCCGCGAGGGTCTCGGGAAGCCCCTTGCGAGGTGCGACCGCAGCCGTTACGCGCAGCGCAGCCGGAGCGCGGGGCGAACCGGCGTGAGTGACTCCGTCGGGTGTTTTCGCTAGCGTGACACAACTCAGGTGCGGTCGGGGGTATTGGGGCGTATGAGGTTCGTCTGTGTCGGGGAGTTGCTGTTACGGCTCACGGCGCCGCGGCGCGAGCTGCTGCTGCAATCGGCGGCGCTCGATGTGTGGTGCGGCGGGGCCGAGGCCAACGTCGCGGTGTCGCTGGTGTGCTTCGGCCACGAGGCCGCCGTCGTGAGCGCCGTGCCGGACGGCCCCCTTGGCGAGGCTTGCACGGGCGAGCTGCGCCGCCACCGCGTCGACACGACTCACGTGCTCGCCCGCCCCGGCCGCATGGGGCTGTACTTTCTCACGCCCGGCGCCGGGCTGCGGCCGAGCGACGTCACCTACGATCGCGCCGACTCGGCGTTCGCGCGAGCGAGCGCGGGCGACTTCGATTGGACGCGCATTCTCGACGGCGCCGACTGGCTGCACGTGTCCGGCGTGACACCGGCGTTGGGCCCCCGCTCCACCGAGCTCGCGCGCGTCGCGCTCTCGGCCGCGCGCCGGCAGGGCGTGCGGGTATCGTTCGACTGCAATTACCGCGCGAAGCTCTGGTCCGCGTGGGACTCCGATCCGGTCGCGATCCTCACCGAGCTCGCGGGGCTCGCCGATCTGTTGTTCGCCGACGAGCGCATGCTCGCGATGCTGCTGCCGGACGAGAAGCCGGTCGCGGCCGCGCAAGACCCGTTCGCGGCGCTCGCGGCCGCGGCCTTCACACGCTTCAAGAATCTCGAGCGCATCGCCACCGGCACCCGCGTCGAGCACGACGTCGACCGGCACCTGCTCGGCGGCCGCTGCGCCGACCGCGGCGCCGACCGTGGCGGGATCGTCGACGCCGAGCCGCGCGCGATCGCGGGCATCGTCGACCGGATCGGTAGCGGCGACGCGTTCGCGGCGGGCCTGCTGCACGCGATGGCCGAAGGCCGCGACGCACGCGACGCGCTCGCGTTCGCGGTGGCCGCGTCGTGCCTCAAGCACTCGATCCCGGGCGACGCGAACCTCGCGACGGCCGCCGACGTCGACGCGCTCGTCGCCGGGCAGGGCTTCGCGGTGCGGCGCTGACACGGCGATCGGTCCAATGACGACCATGCGCGAGCTGCTCGCCCTCTCTCCGGTGCTGCCCGTCGTCACGATCGACGACCCGGCGCTCGCGATCGACGTTGCGAAGGCGCTCGCCGAGGGCGGCATCGGCATCGCAGAGATCACGCTGCGGACGCCGGCGGGCCTGCCGGCGATCGAGCGCATCGCAACGCACGTACCCGGCTTCGTGGTCGCGGCCGGCACCGTGCTGACGCGCACGGACCTCGCGGCCGCGGCCCGCGCAGGCGCGACCTTCGCGGTGTCGCCGGGCGCCACGCGCGAGCTGCTCGAGGCCGCGGCCGGCGGCGCGCTTCCGTTTCTGCCGGCCGTCGCGACTGCCTCCGAGCTCATGCAGGCGGCGGCGTTCGACCACGAGCACTTCAAATTTTTTCCGGCCGCGGCCGCGGGCGGCATCGCCGCACTCGACGCGCTCGCAGGTCCGTTCCCCGACGCACGCTTCTGCCCCACGGGCGGCATCACGGAGGACACGGCCGCGGCATATCTCGCGCGCCCGAACGTCGTTTGCGTCGGCGGCTCTTGGATCGCGCCACGCGCCGCGATCGCGCGACGCGACTGGGCCGCGATCACACGGGCCGCGCAGCGCGCGACGCAGCGTGGATCGCCGCCGCGCTGAGATCGCGCGGCGACGGCCCCGCACGCTCGAGCGTTCTGCACCGGCGAGCCGCTTACGCCGAGCGTTCACCATAATCCCTGCGAATCGGCCGGCAACATCGTCCGCGGGGACTTGCAGGCCGCTCCCCGCCTGACCGCCGGTACGTCGCCGCAGGAACGCCTTGCCCGCCCTTCGCCGGGGGGCGACACGCGCGCTAGAATCGGCGGCAGCTGATAGCACGGACGCCCGCCGTGCGAATCATCGCAAAACAAAAGCAACAGCGATGAGTGCAACCATATGTCAGAGCTGCTGAAGGCTGGAGTCGCGGAAGTCGTGCTCGACAGGTCCGGCGCGTTCCTCCTCCTGGCCGCAATCGGCCTCGGCGGTTTGCTCGGGACATTTGCGCGCTACCGAGCGAACGTCACCGACGGGTTGGCGCAATACGTGAACCACGCCAGTGTTCTCTACACTGCATCGATGCTCGTCTACTTCAACAGGCACCCGGTAGAGTCGGAATACGTCGTCGCGCTTGTCGCCTGCCTCCTCGCGGCTTCGTGGCGATGGCTCCTGCCGCTCCATCGAAAAGCGGCTCAGACCTCATCCGTTAGAGCCCGGCACGCCTAGATCACTCGCGGATGTCGCGCACCACCGCCGACCGCGGCGGTAGCCGAAGGCCGATGCCGTCGCGCAAGCGCGCTCCTCTCCCACAACGCCGCGGCACCCGGCCGAACGAGTCGGTTTGGCCTGCCGCGCGTGCGGCGAATGGGTATAGTCTGCCGTGCCCGCCGCGCTGCCGGCGGCGCGCCACCACGGGAGGAGAACTACGACAATGTGCGACCAAGACCATTACGACGACGACCTGAAAGAATTCCTGGCCCGCAAGAGCGTCACGCGACGTGAGCTCGGCACGCTCGCCGCGGGCGTGAGCCTCGCGATGCTGCTGCCGCAAGTCGCGAACGCGGTCACGGTCACGGAATCCGACGTGAACATCAAGACGCCGGACGGCACGGCGGACGCCTACTTCGTGCACCCGTCGAGCGGCGCCGCCGCCGGCGTGCTGATCTGGCCCGACATCTTGGGTCTAAGGCCCGCGTTCCGCACGATGGGCAAGCGGCTCGCCGAGTCCGGCTACTCGGTGCTCGTGGTGAATCCGTTCTACCGCGGCAAGAAGGCGCCGGTGGTGGCCGAGGGTGCGAGCTTCGGCGACCCCGCCGTGCGCACCGCCGTGGGCCAGCTCGCGCAAGGGCTCAACCCGACGACGCACGTCACCGACGCGAAGGCGTTCATCGGTTGGCTCGATCAGCAAGCCGCGGTCGACAAGCGCAAGAAGATCGGCACCACGGGCTACTGCATGGGCGGCCCGATCGTCATGCGCACGGCGGCCGCGGTGCCGACGCGCGTCGGCGCGGCCGCGACGTTTCACGGCGGCGGCCTCGTGTCGAAGGACGACAACAACCCGGCGGCGCTCATCCCGCAGATGAAGGCGCAATTCCTGATCGCGATCGCCGACAACGACGACATGCGCGACCCCGAGGCGAAGAACGTGCTGCGCACGGAGTTCGACAAGGCCAAGCTCCCCGCGGAGATCGAGGTCTACAAGGGCTCGCAGCACGGCTGGTGTCCGCCCGATTCCCAGGTCTACAACATGGAGGCGGCAGAGAAGGCGTGGAGCCGCTTGCTCGTGTTGTTCGGCAAAGCCCTGGCCTGAGCGGCGTCTTGGTGTCGGGGACCGGCACGCGCACGGTGCCGGTCCCCGGCGCGATCGCGATGCTGCTCGCGCTCGCGGCGGCCTGCGACACCGCACCGCCATCACTCCCCGCGCGCTTCACTGTCGATCGCGCCGTCATTGAATCCGCTGTGACCAGCCCCGAGCGCCTCGCCGCGGATCGCGACCGCGATCCGAGCAGCAAGCCCGCCGAGGTGCTCGAGTTCCTCGGCATAGCTCGCGGCATGCGCGTGCTCGACATGAACGCGGCGGCCGGCTACTACGCCGAGCTCCTCGCGCGCGTCGTCGGGCCCACGGGTCACGTGATCGCGCACAACCACCCCGGCGCGCGCACGGCGCTCGCGCCGCAAGACTTCGAGCGGCGCTACGGCGGCGACCGCCTGCCGAACACGGAGCAGCTGTTCGTGACGCACAACGGCATCGCGCTGGCGCCGGGCAGCCTCGACGCCGTGCTCATGTCGATGGTCTACCACGACACGTACTGGTACGACCCGAAGGTCGACTGGGGTCCGGTCGACCGGCAGGCGCTGCTCGAGTCGCTGTACGCGGCGCTCGCGCCCGGCGGCGTCGTCGGCGTGGTCGACCACGACGCCGCGCCGGGCGCCGACCCACACGAATCCGCGCACGCGACTCATCGGATCGACGCGGCAGTGGTGCGCCGCGACTTCGCCGCGGCCGGCTTCGAGCTCGAAGCGGAGAGCGACGCGCTGCGCAACCCGGCCGACGACCGCACGCTCTCCGTGTTCGACCACGCGGTGCACGGCCGCACCGATCGCTTCGTGATGCGCTTCAGGCGAGCGGACCGCACGCCTTCGATCCTGCAGATCGTGATCGAACACATCGAGCCCGGCCGCGAGGCCGACTACTCCGCGATCGAGGAGCGGCTCGCCGAGATCTGCGTCCGTTTGTCGGCGCCGAACAGCTATCTCGCGCTCGAGTCGGTCGACGCACCCACGCGGGTCGTCTGGCTCAACATGTACGCCTCGCAGGAGGACGTCGACCGCGTGGCGCGAGCCTACGCGCGCAACGAACCGCTCCTCGCGGAGTTGGGCGCGGCCGCCGCACAGAAGAAAGGTGTGGCCGCCACCGACGCCGACCTGATGATGGCGCGCAAGCCGAGTGTCGCCGGCGACGCGCCGTGGCGCGTCGGGGCCGCGCCGTTCGCGGCGATCGCCATGGATGGCGTGAGTGCCGCAATTGCAGGACGCGAATTGCGGCCGATCGCCGAGACGCTGAACGTCCCCGCCGTCCCGGCCGCGGTGTTCGAGACCGAGGACGGGCGGCGCTTCGTCATCGGGTGGGCGTCGACGCGCGAACAGGCGAACGCCGTCGCGAGCAAGCTCGGGCCGAGCGCGCGCGTCTTCGCCGTGCATCCGTCGTGGAGCAAGCCCGCCGACGAGTGGGTCGCCGCAAACCCCGAGCTCTGGGCGCGACGCTGACGCGCGCGCGGCGCGGCCAGAACCGCGGTCTCAGCGCGCGCCGTTCGGTGGCGGCTCGATCGGATAGATGACGGTCGCGGTCTCGTCCTGGATCTCGAGGTCGGGGCGGAGCTCGCGCAGGCGCGCGATGCCGGCCTCGGTGATACCCGTGCGCCAGACGTCCAGCCGGCGCAGCGACGCAATCTGCGCGAGCGGCTCGACGCTCGCGTCGGTGACACCGCGGTTCGCGTAGAGGTTGAGCCGCTCGAGGTACGGCATGCTCGCGAATGCGGCGACCGTCTTGTCGGTGAGGTCGTTGCGGCTCAAGCGCAGCCGCCTGAGCTCGGTGAAGTGCGACAAGTTCGCGAGCTCGTTGTCGTCCAAGCCTGCGTCTTGCAAGTTGAGCTCGACGATCTGGTCGGCCGCCGTCTCGAGCAGCGCCATGAACTGGGCCACGACGCGCGCGCCCGGCGAGTAGACGCTCACCACGAGGTGCGCGTCGGATTGCGACACCTGGCGGACGAGGAAGCCCGAGCGGTACAAACGGTCGACGAGCTCCGGATCGGCCGAAACCGGCGGCACTTCCGGCGACACGGCCGGCCCGCCGACGGCGGACACGCGCGTCGGGTCAACTACGACGGTCGCGGCGCCGGGCCGGCGCAGCGCGCCGCCGCCGAGCGCCTTCAGCGGCCCGGGCGCGTATTGCCAGAGGAAGCTCTCGCCGTGCGTGAGATTGCCGCCGAGATGACCGGCCATCGTCACGAGCAGCAGCAGGACGAGGCCGGTGACGACGTTGATCGTGCGATAGAGCATCGGGCGGCGGGCGCTGAGCCACCAGACCATGACACAGAGCACCGCGACGGTGGTGCCGAAAAACCGGTGCGCGCTCGCGGTGGGTCCGGCGAACCCGCCCTCGGCGAAGTGCATGTAGCCGAGTGCGACCGTTAACACGGCGGACAGCGCTGCCGCGCCCCAGAGAAACGGCGCGGTGGCCGAGAGTTGCCGATAGCGGTCACGGCGCGCGACCCAATCGAGCAGCACGCCCACCAAAATCAACGCGATCGGCAGGTGCAGCGCGAGCACGTGGAAGCGCCCGAGGAAATAGATGAAGTCCTGCATCGTCGCTGCTCGAGGGCCTCCAGGCCGCGGGCGTGTGGCGCTAGGCCAGAACCCCGTGCACGACTTTACCGTGTACGTCGGTGAGGCGGTAGTCGCGCCCCTGGAAGCGAGATCATCGATTTGTCGTCAGCGACGGCGACTACGGCAAGGGCATCGGTCGGGAGCAATACGTGCTCGAGCGGCTCGACGGCTTCGGCCCGCGCGTGCAGCGCGCCACCGACACGGGCGGCGTCGCGTTCGGCTACATGTTCGCGGCGCGGAAGCGCTGCGCGAGGAATACAACGCGATCATCGACGCGGGCTTGTTCGTAAGCGGCGCGTGCCAAGAGGCGGGCTTAGCGGCGGCTGCGCCGCGTCGCGGGCGACGCCGAACGACTTGCCGAGGCTGCATCTTCCCTAGGGAGTGCCGGCGCGGTTAGATTCGCGCGGTAGTCCGAAGCCCGAGGATCTGCCCGATGCGTCCCACCGACCCGCTATCCCTCATCGTCCGCTGGCGCCGCGTCGCCGTCGCGACCGCCGCCGCGTGCCTCGCGTTCGGCGCCGCCGCGCAGGCGCCGGCCGTGACGAGCCCGCCGCTCTTCAAGCAGGACGCGCGGACCAAGGTGGCGGAGCACGTCTACGTGATCCTCGACGAGGACCGCGCGTTCGTGACCAACAGCGGCATCGTCGCGGGCAGCAAGGCCACGCTCGTCATCGACACCGGCATGGGGAACCGCAACGGCGAGATCCTGCTCGGCGAGGCGCGCAAGGTCAGCAAGAACACCGATTTCTACGTGGCGGCGACGCACTTCCACCCGGAGCACGACTTGGGCGCCAACGGATTTCCGCCCAGCGCGAAGATGCTTCGCTGGCGCGGCCAGCAGGTCGAGGACGACGAGGACGGCGCGAGGACGATCGAGCAGTTCAAGGGCTTCTCGCCGGCCGCCAAGGAGTTGCTCGACGGCGCGGCCTTCCGCCCCGCCGACGTGCTGTTCGACGACGCGATCACGCTCGACTTGGGCGGGCTGCACGTGAAACTCTTCGGCGTCGGGCCGAACCACACACGCGGCGACACCGCGTTCTTCGTCGTCGAGGACAAGATCCTGTTCACCGGCGACACCGTGATGCCCGTGTTCCCGGCAGTGAGCGGCCCGAGCGGCAGCATCAAGAAGTGGCTCGCGAATCTCGTCGAGTACGAAGCGCTGCAGCCGGTCGTGGTCGTGCCGGCGCACGGCAAGCTCATCGACACGTCGTACATTCGCCGCTACCGCGGCTACCTGAGCACCGTGCAGATGCGCGTCGCCGCCGAGAAGCGCGGCGGCGCCACGCTCGAGGCGACGCAGGCCAAGCTTGCGCCCACGCTCGCGATGGAGTTCGCCGACCTCGCCCCCGCGAACGGCGCGCCGACGGGCCGCATCAACCAGGCCATCCAAGCCGCCTACCGCGAAGCGCCGTAACCTGCACCGAATTAGGGTCAGACCCCGGGGTCAGACGAGGGTCTGACCCCGGCGTCAGACCCTTGATCCACGCGCCCATTTACTCGGGGGCACGACCCGCGCATCCTTCGAGGTGTCCGACGGCGGAGTCCGCCAGCAGCACGGGTGAGCTGCGGCGAGGCTCGGGAGACGTCCGGTTGTGACCCGCTCGACGGCGCGCGCTACCACGTTGTCCGTGCTGCTGCACGGCGGAATCGCGTTGCTGCTCGTGCTGCGCCTCGCTCACCCCCCGGTCGAATCCGAGCCGAGCCGGCTCACGATCATCAACGCGGAGCTGGTGCTCGACGGCATGCGCTCGGCCGCGTCCGGGCCGGCCACGACGAGCGACGACGCGCCCAACGCCGAGCCGCAGCGCGGCGGCGAGGCTGCGGCCGCCGCGGCGGAGCCCGTCGAGGTGACGGCGAACGTGTCCGAGCCGCCGCGCACGCTGCTCACGCCCGCGGAGCAACGACCGGCTAAGCCCGCGCCGCCGGAGCCGACGCCGGCCGCCGAAAACCGCCCTCTTCCGCCCGCACGGGAGCCCCCGGTCGCGGCGGCCGAGAACGTCGTGCCCAAGTCCTTGGCGAGCCCGGCGCCCGCCGAGCCCGAGACCCACGTCGCCGAGTCACCGCCCGCACCCGACGCCGTCGAGCCGCCGCGCGCGGCCGTCGCCGCGAGCACGACCGAGCGGAGGAAGCCCGGCACGCCGATCGAAGGCAACCAGCGCGCGCGGCTCGAGCGCCGCTTTGCCGCGTGGACCGGCTCGCTCGACGAGCTCGAGCGCCCGGTCAAATGGAAGGACGCGGGCCAGGAATACAGCGCGGTGCTGCGCCGCGTACCGGCCGACGGTGCGATGGGCATGGACCACCTCGTGGTCGAGGTCAGCACCGAGCAGAACGGCCGCAAGATGTCGACCGAGATGCGGATGGCGCGGCTCGCGTTCTCGAGCTTCGCGCAGTTCGTCGACCGTTGGAGCCCGAACGTCGCGATCCACGACGACCAGATCGATGGCCGGTTCCACTCGAACACCGAGATCAAGGTGTTCTCGGGCCCCGGCCCGCCGCCGAAGTTCAACGGCAAGGTCACGCTCGCCGCGCACACGTTCGACTCGGACGGCTTCTTCAGCCGGGCCCGCTTGTTCCCCGAGGGCGTCGAATTGAACGTGCGCCGGATCGCTCTGCCGTCGCGGCTCGTGCCGCTGACCGGCAGCGCCGACGTCGACGAAGCGCAGGTGCATCGTTTCGAGCGCGACGCGCGCATCACCTTCTATGGCGACGCGACGTTCGGCTGGCAGTACTTGGACTCGTCGGACCCCGAGGTGCGCGTGCCGATCGACGCGCGCGCGCAATACCTGATCGGGGCCGAGGAGGCCGAGCTGCACGTCAAAGGCACGGTCGACGGCCGCGTCCTCGTCTACACGCCCGACGACATCGTGATCGAGGACGACCTCGTCTACGCGCGCGATCCGCGCGTGGACGACGAGGCGGACGACTACCTCGGGCTCGTGGCCGAGCGCACGGTCGCGATCGCGCCGCCCAGCTTCACCGGCGACGGCGACCTCACCGTAGACGCGTCGATCTACGCGCGCCGCCAGTTCGCGGTCCGCACCATCTATTCACGGCGCAGCGGCACGCTCAACATCTACGGCAGCCTCGCGGCCGGCTCGCTCACGGCCACCGAGCCGCGCTACGCGACCAAGATCGAGTTCGACAAGCGGCTCGCGAGCTCGCGTCCACCGAGCTTTCCGTTGTCCGATCGTTACGAGCTCGAGGACTGGAGCGCCGAGTGGCGCGCCGACGCTTACGACGCGGGCGCCGAGCCGGACGCCGAGTACCAGGCCGATGCCGCCGATGCCGCCGACGCCGCCGACGAAGAGACGGGCCCCGGCGACGCCGCCGCGGACGAGCTCGACTCGGGCGAGGCCGAGAGCGTCGCGAAGGACGCGGCCGCGCGCACGCCGTAGCCGCCGGCCGCGCGCGCCCTCAGTGCGTCATCGCGTAGATGACGTAGTTCACTCCGAACCGATACGCCGTCGCCGTCATCTTGGTGGGGTAGCGCGGATCGTCGGCGTGCTCCCACGCGTCGCCCATGTCGATGTTGTGATTCATCGCGACCATGAGGCGGCCCTTGTCGTCGTAGATGCCACGCCAGTGCGGCGGGCCTTCCATCCCTCGGTACAAATGCCGTTCGCCCGGGATCTGGGTGCGCTCGTCGAGATCGAACAGGATGTGCATCAGCGCGTCGTCCTCGGGGATGTCGACGATGCGACGGCCGGGTAGCACGTCCGCGATGGCGTCCTGGAAGTACCGCCACTCGCCCTCGCCGTGAAAATCGTCGACCACCAGGAACCCGCCGCGCAGCAGGTACTCGCGCAGGTTCTCGAGGTCCTTGCCGACCGGGTGCCAATTGCCCTGCCCCGGTTGCTGCAGGAACAACCACGGATAGTCGAACAGACTCTCGTCGGAGAGTTGGAGGTGCCGGCTGTCGGCCGCGACCTCGATGCGCGTCATCCGGGCCACGGCCGGCAGGAAATGCGCCTCCGCGTCCGGATAGTCGATGGCCCACCACGGATTGCAGGTGCCCTTCGAGCCCGCGCAGCCCACGGCGGCGTACGCGAGCCGCGCCATGTGGAACTCGGCCTCGGGTGGACCGGAGTCGATCGTCACGTCGTGCTCGCGCCAGAACTGCGCGCTCGCCAAACCCGCAAGCAGGCAGGCGGCAACGGCGACGATCAACCTCGAAGCGCGCATGCCGCTAATGTGCCACCGCCCCGCCGCCCGGAAAATAGGGACATGTTGCCTTTTTCGTCGATGCGATCGGCAGGCCGGCCCGCGCCGTCGAAAAAGGCAACATGTCCCTATTTTCGGGTCAGAATTGTTGCGCGACGCCGATGCTCGCCCACGTGAAGCTGCGGGCGCCCCGGCCCGTGTCGAGCTCCTTCGTTTGATGGCGGATCGTGTAGCTCACGCTCAGGCGGCCCTTGAGCACCGTCGTGACGCCGAGCCAGGTCTCGAGCAGCACGTGGTTGAGGTCGCCGAACGCGAGCTCGACGTCGCTCTCGCGGAATTGCCCTTCGAGGAAGGCGTTGTAGAGCCGCAGCCGGAGCTTGGCGCCTGCCTCGAGCAGCACCTCGACGCGGTCGCCGCGGCCGTTGCGCGGCCCGTGGACCGGCGGATGGCCCGCGTACTCCGACGACCCCGGCGGCGACTCCCACCACGCGAGCCGCGTGCGGCCCCACCGCACGGCAATCTCCGAGTTGATCTCGGTCACGTAGCCCAAGCTCGCGTCGGTGCCGAGCCGCACGCTGTAGGGCCGCCCTTCGAGCGCGCCGTCCGCGAGCAGCTGATAGCGCGACGCCGTGTAACGGAAGGTGGGCTCGCCGCCGGCCGAGATCTGATGGTCGTAGCCGCGGGGCTCGACGCTGCCGAAGGCGTCGTGCACACGCTTGTGCAGCTCGCCCGCGAGCGGCAGCCCGAGGAGCCCGAGCGTCAACGAGGTCTGATACGCGACGCCGCGCTCTTCGTCGTGCCGCAGCGTCGTGCTCGACGCGTAGAAGAGGCTCGCGTACGGTCGGTCGTCGAAGAGCGGCGCCGATGCGGCCAAGTCCTGCGGCGTGAACAGCAGCAAGCCGATTTCGAGCGCGCGCCCTTCGTCGCGGCCTCGCGGCGCGAAGGGCCCGACGGCGAGCGCGCCGTCGAAACCGTCGAGCGCGCGGAACAAGAACGGCACGCGCGTGCGCGCGGCGCCGCCGCCTAGCGAGAACGCGACGCCCGCGGTGTAGTCACGATCCCGGTCGGTGAGCGCGAAGAGGTCGTTGTCGACGTGGACGGTCCAACCGCGATCGCGCTCGGCGCTCGCATCGCGCTCCGCGCCGTACGCGACCGCGCTCCCGCCGGCGATGGCGAGAACGACTGCAAAAGTGGCCATCCATGGCCCCGCGCGCATCCCTGCTCTCCACGCATGCCGCTGCTGCTACTGCAGCACTGCGTCGATTGCGGTCCGGTAGTCTTGCGCCGAGCGCGAGCCCACGAGCACCTGCTGCACGGCGCCGCCGGCGATCAGCATCACCGTGGGCACCGAGCGCACGTGGTACTCGGCCGCGATGGCGGCCTGCTCGTCGATGTCGACCTTCGCGACCGCGAGCCGGTCCGCATACTCGGCTGCGAGGTTCCGGATCGTGGGCTCGATGGCGCGACACGGGCCGCACCATTCGGCCGAGAAGTCGACGAGCACCGGCGTCTGCGCTTGCAGCACCCGACGCTCGAATTCGTCGCGGCTCGCGACGGAAAATGCTTCGTTGTTCGTCATGGCGATACTCCTCTCGATGATCGTTCGATTGTTCGGGCGCCCTGCTTCACCGCGGGCGCCCGAGATTGATCAGGCACCCTGGTCCCAGCCCCCGCCGAGCGCCTTGTAGATGCCGACGACCGACGTGTTGAGATCCGTTTCGGCAGTCGCGACCTCGTCCTCGGCCTGGAGCAGCGTGCGCTCGGCGTCGAGGAGCCGCAGGAAATCGAGCGCACCCTCGCGGTATTGCACGCGCGCGAGCTCCGCGGCGCGCCGCGACGCCGTCGCCTGCTCGACCACGGACGTGAGCCGTTCGCGGCCGTGGCCGTAGACGACGAACGCGTTCTCCGTCTCCTCGATGGCGCGCAACACGGTGCTCTCGTACGAGGCGAGCGCGCCGTCGGTGCGGGCCTCGGCCGCGCCGACTCGCGCGCGCACGCCCGAGTCGAAGCCGCCCCACGACAGCACGGGCGAGACGCTCCACGCGCGGTTCGCCGACTCGCCGAGACCGGCGGCGTCGCCCGCGATGAAGCCTATGAACCCGCCGATCGTGAGCCGCGGGAACAGGTCCGCCTTCGCAACGCCGATCCGCGCGGTCGCAGCGGCGAGCTCGCGCTCCGCGGCGCGAACGTCGGGCCGGCGGCGCAGCAGGTCCGCGGGCGAGCCTACCGCGAGTGTCGTGAGATGCGGCGCGATCTCGCGCGGCGCAACCTCGTCGTCGAGCGCGCCGGGCCGCAAGCCCAGCAGCACCGCAAGCCGGTGCGCCGCGACGGTCTCGATCGCGGCAAGCGGCGGGATCGTCGCCTCGGTCCCGGCCAGACGCGCGGACGCGCTCGCAACGTCGAGCTCGCTGCCGCGGCCTAGGTCGAGCCGCACGCGCGTGAGCTCGAGCGTCTCGCGCTGGTTGTCGCGGTTCGCGCGAGCGACCGCGAGCCTCTTCTGGGCGCCGCGCAGCTCGAGATAGGTGCTCGCGACCTCGGAGGCCACCAGCACTTGGGCGTCGCGCAGGTCGGCCTCCGCGGCCCCCGCGTCGGCGCTGGCGGCCTGCACGCCGCGGCGCACGCGGCCGAACAGATCGAGCTCCCAGATGGTATTGAAGCCCGCGCCGTAGCTGTCGCTCTCCACGCGATCGGTGACGCCGAATTGCGGTTGCGGACCCTTGGCGTAGTCGCGCTCCACGGTCGCGACGCTGGCGGGCCAACGCACGCGCCGCGCGGCGCCGAGCAGCGCGCGCGACTCCTCGACGCGCGCGGCCGCGATCTTGAGATCAAGGTCGCTCGCGAGCGCGCGCCCGACCAGATCGTCGAGCGTGGGATCGCCGAACTGCTCCCACCACGCGGCCTCGAACGGCTGCTCGGCGACGCCGGCCGCGGCCGCTTGCGTGAACTCCGCGGCCGGCGTCTCCGGCGCGCGGTAGTCTGGCCCGACGGCGCAGGCGCTGAGCGCCAGCGTGAAGAGCAATGTGTATCGCTTGTTCATGACTTGACTCCCTCTGCGGCTTAGCCCGGCAACAACGCCGTGCTTGCTTCCGGCTGTGCCGGCTGCGCGCGCCGCGACTGCACGGCGGCCGTGAGCCGCCGCACGACCCAATAGAACACCGGCGTCAGCAGCAGGCCGAACACCGTGACCCCGAGCATGCCGGCGAACACCGCGACGCCCATCGCGTTGCGCATCTCCGAGCCCGCGCCCGTGGAGTACACGAGCGGCAGCACGCCCATGATGAAAGCGATCGACGTCATCAGGATCGGGCGCAGCCTCAAGCGGCACGCCTCGAGCAGTGCGTCCCAGGTGCTCGCGCCGGCCGCCTCGCGCGTGCGCGCGAACTCGACGATCAAGATCGCGTTCTTGCACGCGAGGCCCACGAGCACGATCAAGCCGATTTGCGTGAAGATGTTGTTGTCGCCGCCCGTGAGCCACACGCCCGTGATCGCGGACAATTGGCACATCGGCACGATCAAGATCACCACGAGCGGCAGCGCGAGGCTCTCGTAGAGCGCGGCGAGCACCAGGAACGCGAGCAGCACGACCAGCGGGAAGATCCACACGGCCGTGTTGCCGGCGATCAACTGCTGATACGCGAGCTCGGTCCAGTCCAACGACATGCCGTTCGGCAGCTCGTCCTTCGCGATCTGCTCGATCGCGGCCTGCGCCTGGCCCGACGAGAACCCGGGCGCCGGGCCGCCCGTGATCTCGGCCGTTGGATAGCCGTTGTAGCGCATCACGAGGTTCGGACCCGCGCTCTGCTCGAGCGTCACGAACGAACCTAGCGGCACCATCTCGCCGTCCGCGTTGCGGACCTTGAGACGCAAGATGTCGTCGGGCTCGAGCCGGAAGCTCGTGTCGGCTTGCGCATTGACCTGGTACGTGCGTCCGAACTTGTTGAAGTCGTTGACGTAGAGGGAGCCCAGGTAGACCTGCATCGTCTCGAAGAGGTCGGTGAGCGCCACGCCCTGCGCCTGCGCCTTGTCGCGGTCCACGTTCGCGCGAATCTGCGGCGCGTTGACCTGGAAGCCAGAGAACACGTTCGCGAGCGACGGCGTCTGCCAGCCGCGGCCGACGATCTTCTGCGTCTCCGTGTATAGCGCGTCGAAGCCGAGACCCGAGCGGTCCTCGATCTGCAGCTTGAAGCCACCGATCTGGCCGAGCCCCTGGACCGCCGGCGGCGGGAACACCGCGATGTAGGCATCCTGGATCGCGCCGAGCTTCTTGTTGAGCGCGGCTGCGATCTCCCAGGCAGAACGCCCCGACGTCGTGACGTGCTTGCCGTCCTTCGAGAAGTCCGACAGGCCCGCGAACGCGATGCCCGCGTTCGGCGTGTTGACGAAGCCGTTGATCGAGAGTCCGGGGAACGACACCGTGTGCGCGACGCCGGGCTCGGCCTGCATGATCTCGTTCATGCGGCGGATCACCGCTTCGGTGCGATCGAGCGTCGCCCCTTCGGGCAGCTGCGCGTACGCGATCAGGTATTGCTTGTCCTGCTGCGGGATGAAGCCGCCCGGCACGCTCGCGAAGCCGAGCACGGTGAGGCCCACGAGGCCCGCGTAGACCGCGACGGCGATGCCCGACCGGCGCAGCACGCGCCCCGTCACTCCGACGTAGCGGTGCGACGTCCATTCGAACAGCCGGTTGAACGGCCGGAGCAGCCAGCCGAAGGCCAGGTCGATGCCGCGCTGCAGCCGATCGGGCCGCGCGCCGTGCGGCTTCAAGAGCACCGCCGACAGCGCCGGCGACAACGTCAACGAGTTGAGCGCCGAGATCGCCGTGCTGATCGCGATGGTCAACGCGAACTGGCTGTAGAACTGGCCGGTGAGGCCGCTGATGAACGCCGTCGGGACGAACACCGCGATCAGCACGAGCGCCGTCGCGATGATCGGGCTCGTGACCTCGCGCATCGCGGCGCGCGCCGCGTCGACGGGCGACAGGCCGCGCTCGATGTTGCGCTCCACGTTCTCGACCACGACGATCGCGTCGTCGACCACGATGCCGATCGCAAGCACGAGACCGAACAGCGACAGCGCGTTCAGCGAGAAGCCTAACCCGTGCATGACGGCCAACGTGCCGACGAGCGACACGGGCACGGCCGCGAGCGGAATCAGCGACGCGCGCCACGTCTGGAGGAACATCAGCACCACGAGCACGACGAGCGCCAGCGCCTCGAACAGCGTGTGCACCACCGCGTCGATCGACTGGCGCACGAACATCGTGGGGTCGTAGACGATTTCGTAGTCGAGGCCCTGCGGGAAGTCCTTCGAAAGCTCGGCCATCCGCTGCCGCACGCCGTCGGAGATCTGGATCGCGTTGCTGCCGGGCCGCTGGTAGATCGGGATCGCGGCGGCCTCCTCGTTGTCGAGCAGCGAGCGCAGCGCGTAGGTGCTCGCGCCGAGCTCCACGCGCGCGATGTCCCGCAAGCGCGTGATCTGGCCGTGCTCGCCGGCCTTCACCACGATGTTCTCGAACTGCTCCTCGTCGACGAGCCGTCCCTGGGTGTCGACGAGCAGCTGGAAGTCGGCCGCGTTCGCCTCGGGCGGCGCGCCGAGCTGGCCGGCAGCCACTTGCACGTTCTGCTCGCGGACCTTGCGCACCACGTCGCTCGCCGTGAGATTGAGCGCCGCGACCTTCTCCGGGTCGAGCCAGATCCGCATCGCGTATTCGCCGGCGCCGAACACGCGCGCTTCGCCTACGCCGTCGATGCGCGCGAGCTCGTCGCGCACGTGCAGGTTCGCGTAGTTCGCGAGGTACAGCATGTCGTAGCGGTGGTCGGGCGACACGAGGTGCACGACCAGCGTGAGGTCCGGCGTGGCCTTCTCGGTGACGACGCCGAGCCGCTGCGTGACGTCGGGGAGCTTCGGCAGCGTGCGGTTCACGCGGTTCTGCACGAGCTGTTGCGACTTGTCGAGGTCGGTGCCGAGCGCGAACGTAACCGTCAGCGTCATCAGGCCGTCAGCCGTCGACGTCGACGACGTGTAGAGCATGTTCTCGACGCCGTTGAGCGCCTGCTCGAGCGGCGCGGCCACGGTCTCAGCGATGACCTGCGTGTTGGCGCCGGGATAGGTCGCTCGCACCACCACGGTGGGCGGCACGACTTCCGGATACTCGCTGATCGGCAAGAGCCGCAGCGACAAGGCGCCGCCGATGAAAATAATCGCCGACAAGACGCCGGCGAAAATCGGCCGCTTTACGAAAAACTGTGAGAATTCCATGAATCTCTCCCCGAGAAAGTTGGCATGAGTTGCGGCGCGCTCAGAACCCGCCGTACGAGCCAGTCGTCGGGCTCACGCCCGCGACCTCAGTCTCACCGGGCGGCGCCGCGATAAACCGCGCCAGCGATTCCGCCGGCACGTCGCGTTCCATCGCGACGCGGGTCGGAGCCACCGTCACGCCCGGCCGCACCCGCTGCAGGCCGTTGACGATCACCACGTCGCCGGTGTCGAGCCCGCTCTTCACGACGCGGAGCCCCGCGACGGTGCGGCCGGTCTCGATCGATCGGTATTGCACGACGTTGTCGGCGTCGACGACGAACACGAACTTGCGCCCGAGGTCCGTGCCGACCGCGCGGTCGTCGACGAGCGCCGCGCGATAGCGCTGCGGGCTCACGAGCTTCAGCCGCGCGAACAGTCCCGGCGTGAACCGGCCGTCGGCGTTGTCGAGCACCGCCCGTGCGCGGATCGTGCCGTGCGCGGGGTCCACCTGGTTGTCGACGAAGTCGAGCCGCGCGGCGTGCGGATAGCCCGTCTCGTTGATCAGCCCCACGTAAGCCTCGACCGGCTCCCCGCCCGTGCGCTGCGCGCTCACTTGCTCGAGGTACGCATGCTCGTCGATGTCGAAATAGACGTGGACGGGATCGTCGGACACGAGCGTAGTCAGTAGGGTCGAGCTATCCACGAGATTCCCGGCCGTGACGATCTTGCGCGACACGCGGCCCGCGATCGGCGCCGTGACTCGCGTGAACGACAAGTTCAGCTGCGCGGCCTCGAGCGCGGCCTGCACCGCCGCGAGCTTCGACTCGGCGACGGCCGCGTCTGCCGCGACCTGCTCGTACTCCTCGCGCGAGGTTGCGTTGCGCGCAAGCAGGCGCTCCCCGCGATCGCTGTACAAATGTGCGAGCTCGCGTTCCGCCTTGGCGCGCTCGCGCTCGGCCGTCAGGCGATCCACCTCGGCCTTGAACGGCCGCGGGTCGATCTGGAACAGCAGGTCGCCGCGCGCCACGCGGCCGCCCTCGGCGAAGCTCACCGACTCGACGTAGCCGCCCACCCGGGCGCGGACCTCGACGCTGTCGACGGCCTCGAGGCGGCCCGTGAAGTCGGCCGACTCGCGCAGGTCGCGCACGGCGACTTCCGCGGTCGTAACCTCCGGAGCGGGCGCGGCAGCGCTCTTTGCCTCGCCGGGGCTGCACCCGGCGAGCAGCGCACCGAGGCCGGCAAGAATGAAAGCGACGGTCAGAGCCGGCAAAAGGCGATAAACGATACGCATGGAAGTGACCTCCCTGATCAATGGGTTAGCGTCGATATGGCCGGTCTCTGCCGAAGATTCCTGGAGGGGCCGGACGGGGATCGTTTGAGCTGAGTTCATGTGTTACTATACCGTTCAGTTACGTGGCAGGATACTTACCGGTAAGTAACATGTCAACACCCGAAACGCATACTCGTGTCACCCCGCCGTTCGCGGACAAGGTCCCGAAGTGCACCACCGACAGCTGCGCTCGCGACCGCATCTTCGAAGCGGCGAAGAATCTTTTTTATCGATACGGAATTCGCGGCGTCAGCGTGGACGCGATCGCCGCGGAGGCCGACACCACCAAGGTCACGCTCTATCGAGTGTTCTCGTCGAAGGACGAGCTCATCGTCGAAGTCTTGCAGGAGCACTCGAAGTGCGTGTTCGAGTGGTGGGACTCCGTCATCGCGCCGTACGCGGGCAAACCGCGCAAGCAGCTCGAGGCGCTGTTCGACGGGATTCGCGAGCAGCTCGGTTGCGACGCAGCGCAGCGCGGCTGCCCCGTCAGCAACGCCGCGGTCGAGATCGTGGAGGCGGATCATCCCGCGAAAGCAGTCATCCGCAACCACAAGCTCGAAGTGAATCGACGCTTGCGCGAGCTCTGCGCCGAGATGGGCGCGAAGGAGCCGCAGCGGCTCGGCGACGCCCTCACGCTCTTGATCAGCGGTATCTTCGCCACGCGTCTCGCGTACGACGACGCGGAGCAAGTCGACTCGGTGTGTGACGCCGCGATGGCGTTGCTGGATTCGCCGCTTGGCGTGCCGCCCGAGAAGCCCGCGAAAAAACGCTAGCGCGTCACCAGGACTCGCGCGGAGTCTTTTCGGCCACTAGCGGGTTGAAAAGCAACCGTCCCTATTTTCCGGGCTCGAGCCCTTCGGAAGGCGGCTCGGCGGCGCGGCGCCGGTGGATTTCGAGCCAATCCTCGAGCGTTTTGTCGAGCCCCTTACGAAGGCGCGACTGCTCCGGAGTCGGCGATCGTTGCAAGGACCTCAGAGCCTCGCCGGCGCGGGCATCGCCCGAATAGGCAAGCCCGTGGATTGCGTACTCGCTGAGCAGCAAGTCGTACTCTTCATACACCTTCGTCCACCCGGCCACGCCCCGAACATTGCGCCTATTCCACACGTCGGGAGTCAATCCGTCGACGAGATAGGTCAACGCGCGCTCGCTGCCGATACGGCGGACCAACTCGCCCAGACCGCCGATCGCGGCTCCGCGTGCACTTTCGTACACGTTCGCGAGAGCGGGATCCGCGAACGGCGTCTCCACGAACGCGATCAACGCATCAACCGCGCGCTCGTCGCCGACGATGACCAGCATGCCCACGACCGCGCCGCAGTACGGCGTTTCGGAGTGGAGCATCGCCACGAGGTCCGGCACGGCCTCGGCGTCGAACAATGAGACGACTTCGTCCCGCGACAGACCCCACCAGTGGTCTCTGAGGTACTCGCCGAGGCCCGGCGTCGCTTGCTGCGCGACGGCAGACAGCGAGATCGCGAACAGAACGACAGAGGCAGAGATCCTGCACATCGGGATGGCTATCTCCGGCCATCGGCTCGCCCCACTGTGCCACGACGACGCGCGCCGCCGGAAGTCCGCGGCTAGCGGCGCGCCGCCTCAGGCCCTCGGCGGAGGACCTCGCCGAGATCGCGCTCGCACTGCTCCACGCTCTCGAAGCGGATCGCCGCGAACCCGAGCTCGCGCGCCACCGCAATGTTGGCGGGCAGGTCGTCGATGAACGCGGTCTCGCGCGGCGCGATCGAAAAACGCTGCGTCAAGTGCTCGAAAATCGCGGGCTCGGGCTTCACGAGCTTGATCGCGCCCGAGATGACGACGCCGTCGAACAGCGCGAAGAAGTCGTTGCGCGCCTCGATGTGGCGGAAGATCGGCTCGGCGATGTTCGACAATACGTACAGCGACAGGCCGCCGCGCGTGCGCAGTCCGCGCACGATCTCGACTGCCTCGGGCACCGGCTGCAGCGAGTCGCGCACGCGCTCGAACAACGCCTCGAGCTCGCGCGGCGGACGGCCGAGGCGCGCCGCGAAGCGCGCAGCTGCCGTCGCTTCGTCGATCGTGCCGCGGTCGAGCTCGATCCAGTCCGGATGTTGGAACGCTTCCCTGCGCAGCGCATCGCGCAGGTCCGCGTCCGCGTAGAACGCGTCGATCAACTCCTGCGGGCGCCAGCGGATCAGCACGCCGCCCAGGTCGAAGACGACGTTGCGGATCACCTCGACGCGCCGCTCGTGAGCCTTACGCGACTCGGCCGGCCGGGATCGCGTTGAACTTGCCGGCCTCGTAGTCGCGGATCGCCTGCACGATCTCGTCGCGCGTGTTCATGACGAACGGGCCGTAGGACACCACGGGCGCGCCGATCGGCTCCGCGTGGCCGAACAGCAGCACGGTGTCGGTCTCGGCTTCGATGTCGACCGTGTCGCCATCGTCGGAGAGCTCCACCAACTGATAGTGCGGCGCTTGCGCGCCGGCGATCCTGATCGAGCCGCGCACCACGTAGAGGAACACGTTGCGGCCCGCGAGCCCTTCGAACGAGACACGCCCGCCCGCGGCGAGGTCTACCCAGCCCAGGAACACGTCGTAGAGCGGCCGCATCGCGCCGTCGCGGCCGTTCCAGCGGCCGGACACGAGATGGACGATGCCTTTGCCGTCGGGCGTCGCGATCGCGGGGATCTCGTCGCGCTGCAGGCCGACGTAGCGTGGCGGCGTCATCTTGAGCTTCGGCGGCAAGTTCACCCAGAGCTGCAGGATCTCCAGCGGGCCGCCGACGCGCTTGAACTCCTCGGGAGAGATCTCGGCGTGCACGAGCCCGCTGCCGGCCGTCATCCACTGGATGCCGCCTTCCTTGATCACGCTCTCGTGACCCGCGCTGTCGCGATGCGCGAGCTCGCCGGTGAGGATGAACGTGACGGTCTCGAAGCCGCGATGCGGATGCGGGCCGAACGGCAGCCCGCGGTTGCGCGGCGGGTAGACCTGCGGGCCGTGGTGGTTCAGGAACAGGAACGGGTCGACTTGCTCGATCTCGGCGCCGGGCACCGGCCGGCGCGTCGTCAAGTCCGCGATGTCGTCGCGGTACGCCTCGATCAACCGCTTGATCGTCTTCGTGGTCATCCGCGTCGCCCTCCTCTGGCGGCTCGATTGGCGCGGGGCCGACAGCATACCTGGGACCGGAAAATAGGGACATGCTGGTTTTTTCGTTCGCCGCCCCACGAGGCTGTGGTGGCTCTTCGAAAAGCCAGCATGTCCCTATTTTTCGCCGACACTGTGGGCGGACAATCCCGCGGCGTCCGTGTAGCATCGTGCGGCCGCGCATCGGCGGCGGGGATAGGAACCGGGGGATCGCTTGAAGAAGCTACAGGTCTCGTTGTTGGCGGCGGCGGGTGCGCTGACCGCGCCCATGGTCAACGCGCATTTCAAATTGATCGAGCCCGCATCGTGGCTCGTCGAGGATGACAAAGGCGATCCGCAGAAGCTCGCGCCCTGCGGCGGCACGCTCGGGAATCCCGGCATGCCGACCCGCGCGGTCACGGCCGTGACCGGCGGGCAGAAGCTCAAAATCGGTGTCGAGGAGACCGTCTTCCATCCCGGTCACTATCGAATCGCGCTCGCGCGCAAGCGCAACCTGTTGCCGGCCGATCCGGCGGTCACGATGCACGACACCGAGCGCGGCCCGCGCTCGCAGTCGGCCGCGATCGTCGCGAAGCTCGAGCCGCCGCTGATCTCTGATGGCCTCTGGCCCCACACCGAGAAGCCGACCGCCAAGTGGGAGACCGAGATCACGCTGCCGAACGTCACGTGCGAGGGCTGCACGCTCCAGGTCATCGAGTTCATGGCCGAGCACCCCGGCGTGGGCGAGGGCGGCTTCTCCTACCACCACTGCGCCGTGCTCAACATCACCGCCGACCCGAAGAAGCCCGCCGAAGACGACCGCTGGAAGTGAAATTGGGGACATGTTGCGTTTTCGGGCGGACGGCCGACACCGCGCCGCCGAGACGGCGCAGCCAAAATTCCAACATGTCCCTATTTTTTGCGGAGGTCGGCTAGCAGCGTGCGCGCGCCATGGCCTAAGAAGAGCGTGTCGACGCCGGCGACGATCAGCGTGTAGCCGCGCTCGACGTAGGGTGCCACGGCGGCCGCGGTGACGCCGAAGTAGCCGAGCGGCATGCCGACCGAGACGCACGCCTCGGTCACGCGGCGGATCGCGGCCACGACGACCGGGTCGTCCACCTGCCCCATCTTCCCCAAGCTCGCCGCGAGGTCGTAGGGCCCGAGCAGCACCGCGTCGACGCCGGGCACGCGCGCGATCGCCTCGATGTTGTCGACGGCCCGCGCGTGCTCCGCCTGCACCACCACCGCGATCTCGGCGTTCGCGCTCTCGACGTACTCCTTGAACCGCATGCCGTAGCCCTGCGCGCGCGCGAGCCCAACGCCGCGCGCGCCGTCGGGCGCGTAGCGCGCGAACCGCACGACGTCGACCGCCTGCTCCGCCGTGTTCACCTGCGGCACGATGATGCCGGCCGCGCCCAGGTCGAGCGCCTTCTTGATCGGCACCTCGGCCGCCTCGGGCACGCGCACGAGGCACGCGACGTCGCGGCTCACGGCCTGCAGGATCGCCGCGAGCTCGCGCGTCTCGAGCGGGCCGTGCTCGCCGTCGACGAACAGCCAATCGAAGCCGAGCCCCGCGAGGATCTCGGCCGTCGCCGCCGTCGGCAGCGTGACCATCGTGCCGAGCAGCTTGTCGCGGCGCTTCAAGCGCGCGCGGAAATCGTGGCCCATCAACGTGCTCCTTTCCCCAACTCGAATGCGTCCGCCAGGATCTCGTAAGAGCGCAGCCGCGCCGCGTGCTCGTAGATCGCCGACGCGACGATGACCTCGTCGGCGCCCGTCTCGGCCGCGAAGCGCTCGAGGCCCGCGCGCACCGTGGCCGGCGCGCCGACGAACGAGCACGCGAGCATGCGCGACGCCTGCGCTTTCTCGAGCGGCGTCCAATACGTCTCGATGTCGTCGATCGGCGGTAGCAACTGGCCGCGCGCGCCGCGGAACAGGTTCGTGAACGCCTGCTGTGCCGACGTGAACAGCCGGCGCGCCGCCGCGTCCGTCTCCGCCGCGATCACGTTCGCGCCAACCATCGCGTACGGCCGGTCGAGCTGCGCCGACGGCCGGAACTTCGCGCGATAGACCTCGAGCGCAGGCAACAAGTCGTCGGGCGCGAAGTGCGACGCGAACGCGTACGGCAGCCCGAGAGCGGCCGCGAGCTGCGCGCCGTAGAGGCTCGAGCCCAAGATCCAGATCGGCACGTTCGTGCCGGTGCCCGGCACCGCCTGCACGGCCTGCCCGGGCTGCAGCGGCCCGAGATACGCCTGCAGCTCGAGCACGTCCTGCGGAAACGAGTCGGCGCTCGCGTGATCGCGGCGTAACGCCCGCAACGTGCGCTGATCCGTGCCCGGCGCGCGGCCCAATCCCAAGTCGATGCGGCCGGGATACAGCGACTCGAGCGTGCCGAACTGCTCCGCGATCACCAGCGGCGAGTGGTTCGGCAGCATGATGCCGCCCGCGCCCACGCGGATCGTGTGCGTGCCGGCCGCCACGTGGCCGATCACCACCGACGTGGCCGCGCTCGCGATCCCCACCATGTTGTGATGCTCGGCGAGCCAGAAGCGCCGGTACCCCCAGCGCTCGGCGTGGCGCGCGAGGTCGAGCGTGTTGCGCAGCGCGTCCGCGGGCGCGGCGCCGCTCGGCACGAACGCGAGGTCGAGCACGGCGAGCGCGAGTTTGCCGGTCACGGGCGCGCGCCGCAGGCCTTCAGTGACGCGGCGCGAGCGCAGCCACCTGCGCGCCGAGCCAGTCGCGAAACTGCGCGGGGCTCGAAGCGAACCGGCTGTACGGCACCGGATGCCAGTCGTTGCCGTTCTGCAGCACGAACGTCGGGAACCCCTGCGCGCCGACCGCGCCCATGAGCTGCTGCGACTGCTCGACGTGGTCGTCGACCGGCACGGCGCCGCGAGCGCCGGCGAACGCCGCGCGGTCGAGGCCGATCTCCTCCGCGAGCGCATCGAGCACGGCCGGCTCGATCACGTGCAGCCCGCGCTCGTAGTGCGCATGCTGGATCGCCTTGAGCATCGCCAGCTCCTTCGACGCGTCGAGCGACTGCGCGGCGAGCACGGCGGCGATCGCCGGCGGCGAATGCAGCACGAGCGCCGGGTCGAACAGGAGGCCGCCGAGATACGCCTCGCCGTACGGCTGGCCGCTCATCTTGGCCACACGCGCGTCCGCCTGCTGAATGTAGCGACGCGTCGACTCCGGCAACCGCGTGGGCGTCGGGAACAGATTGCCCGCGTGCATCTCGAGCTCGAGGCCGTCGACGCTCGCGGCGGCCCACGCGAGCGGCTCCGCGCCGTAGCACCAACCGCACAGCGGATCGTAGATGTAGTGCAGGACGGGAGTCATGCCGCGCTCCACTTCGGGGATCGACAGTCTACACGCGACTGGTATGTGCACACGCAGGTCAACGGCGCGCTCGCCACCGCGCGATGACGCGGGAAGCGTCAGCGGATGCGGCTGGCGGCTTGCTGCGCGCTCATCGCGTCGCGCTGCGCCTGGCTCGCGTCGCGCTGGGCCTGGCCCGCGTCGCGCGCGGCGTTGTCGGCGAGCCGCTCGACACGCTGCAAGTCGCTCGCGAGCCGGTCGACGGCCTGCTGGAGGCTGTCGACGCGCGAGCCGAGGGCGTAGTCGTGGTCGGCGGCGCCGCCGGGCAGCTGCGTGCCGCGCAAGCCGAGCTGCGTGTCGAGCGTCGCAACCTGCCGCTCGAGCGCGGCAATGCGCTCCTCCGGCGTCTGGGGTCTTTGCGGCGCTTGGGCGTTGGCAAACGTGAACACGACGGCCGCGGCCGCGATGGCCGCCATCGAGACGAGCTTCGTGGGCATTGGGCACCTCCGATTCCTTGGCCTGTTACGCCAGATTACCGCAGACCCGCCCGTCCCGCCGAACGCGCGGGCTCGTCAACGGCCGCGGTTGCGGCTATGGTCCGTTGCGTGCAGCCGCCTCCGCCCGATCCGCTCGCCTCGCCGTGCATCCGCACTTGTTGTCTCGACGACGACGACGTGTGCATGGGCTGCGGCCGCTCGCTCGCGGAGATCGTGAGCTGGGGCACCGCGTCCGACGACGAGAAACGCGAGGTCCTCGCGCGGAGCCGCCAGCGCGCGGCCGAGAAGCGCCGTAGGCGCGATCCGCGCTAGCGTCGGCGGCGCGCCCGCCGGCGCTTGGGAACCGCCCGCGGCCGGGGCCGGGGACCGTGTCGATTTCGCCGCGGCTCGTTCGTCGTCTAGGTGGAGCGAGCCCGGACAGTACCGGGAGCGGCTCGGACCAACGAGGAGAGAAACCATGCGCTTCATGATGTTGATGATTCCGAAGGGCTACGAGCAGGCGAAGCCCGGCACGCTGCCGGATCCCGAGGCCGTGGCCGGGATGATGAAGTACAACGAGTCGCTGCAGAAAGCCGGGGTGCTGCTCGCGCTCGACGGGCTGCACCCGGTCTCGATGGGCGCGCGCATCTCGTTCGTCGGCGGCAAACCGAAGGTCGTCGACGGGCCGTTCGCCGAGGCGAAGGAGGTCGTCGGCGGCTACTGGATGATCCAGGTGAAGTCGCGCGCCGAGGCGATCGAGTGGGCGAAGCGCTGCCCTGGTTCGGACAACGAGGTCATCGAGATCCGCCAGGTCATGGAGCTCTCGGACTTTCCGGCGGAAACGCAGAAAGAGATCCCGAAGGATTTCATGGCGAGATAGCGCACGCTGCCGGGTCATTACGGCGGCACGATCGTTCGCTGCAGCCTCTTCGGAGTCGGACGCCGGGACGCCGGGTCTGACTCCGCTCGCGCTTCGCAACGCGGGCGCCCGCGAGCTTGCCGCACGCGCATGCGACGTGGTGTGATCGAGTCGTCGCACACGCAGCAAAGGAGGCACCCATGGGATTCGCACCGTCGTCGATGCAGCTCACGAGCCCGGCGTTCCAGCCGCTCGGCCGGATCCCGAAGAAACACACGGGCGAGGCCGACGACGTGTCGCCCGCGCTCGCTTGGACCAACGCGCCCGCCGGAACGAAGGCGTTTGCGCTCGTCGTCCACGATCCCGACGCGCCGCTCGTCACGCCGAGCGGCTACGGCTTCGTGCACTGGGTGCTCTACAACATCCCGGGCTCGGTCGCGAGGCTCGCGGAAGGCGAGAAGGGACACACGAGCGGCGCGAACAGCTTCGGCAAGCCGGGCTACGGCGGCCCGCTGCCGCCGGAGAACCACGGCGTGCACCACTATTACTTCTGGCTGCTCGCGCTCAACGCCGACGTCAAGCTGCCGCCGGGCTTATCGATGCTCGATCTGTTCGCGAAGATCGAGCCCGCCGTGATCGGTATGAACCGGCTGATCGGCACCTACTCTCGCCCGAAGTAATTAGGGTCAGACCCCGGGGACAGACCAGGGTCTGTCCCCAGGGTCAGACCCTAGCGCTAGCGCGGTTGGGGGACCACGCGCAGGTAGGGCTTGACGGCCTTCCAACCGTTCGGGAAGCGTTGCTTCGCCTCGTCGTCGGTGACCGACGGCACGATGATCACGTCATCGCCTTGCTGCCAATTCGCCGGCGTGGCGACCTTGTGCTTGGCCGTGAGCTGGCACGACTCGAGCAGCCGCAGCACCTCGTCGAAGTTGCGCCCCGAGCTCATCGGATACACGAGCATCGCCTTGATCAGCTTGTCCGGCCCGATGAGGTACACGGTGCGCACCGTCTGATTCGTGGCGGCGGTGCGGCCTTGCGACGTGGTGCCCGAGTCGGCGGGCAGCATGTCGTAGAGCTTCGCGACCGCGAGATCGCTGTCACCGATCAGCGGGTAGTTGACCGTGCCGCCGGTCGCGTCCTTGATGTCGCCGAGCCAACGCGCGTGGTCGGTGACTGGGTCGACCGAGAGGCCGATGATTTTGCAGTCGCGCTTCTCGAACTCCGGCGCGAGCTTCGCGAGGTAGCCGAGCTCGGTCGTGCAGACCGGCGTGAAATCCTTCGGGTGCGAGAACAGTAGGCCCCAGCTCTGGCCGAGCCAGTCGTGAAACTTGATGCGTCCGCGCGTCGTCTCCGCCGTGAAGTCGGGAGCGCGATCACCGATTCGTAAAGACATGGCGCCTCTCCTTCTCTATTCCGTTCGTGGAAACTGCAGACTTTAGCGCCGTCGCAAGGGCGGGAATAGTCCCTTCACTCCCGCGGCTCCGCCGGAGCGGCCCCCGGGCGTGCGCGCGGCGGAAGGAGCCGGCGCACCGTCGCGTGCGCGAGCACGAGATCGGGATCCTCCTGGAGATAGACGAGATAGGTTCCGCGAAACTCGGCGTTCGAATCGAAGAGCTCGACGACCGAGGCGCGCGCCGCGTCGAGATCCCGCGGGCCGATTTCCTCGGCGTCCGTGAGCTCGTCGAGCGCCACGATCTCTTGCGACAGCGGCCTCAACCACGCGAACAGCGGATCGTGCACCGCAAGCTGCAGCAACTCGCCCGGCCCGCGCACGCGGCCATGCAGCTTCTCGAAGCTCTGCTGCGTGACCGCGAGCGCGTGCCGATGCAGCGCGCGCAACGCGTGCGCGAGCTCGCGGACCGAGGTGCGCACGTCGTCGCTCATCGGGCGCGCCGCAGCGTGAGGTTGATCCGCCGCGCGCCGGCGAACGGATGTTGCGACTCCGCGAGCGGCGCCACGCCGTGATAGCGCAGCCGCGCGGGTCCGCCCCAGACCACCACGTCGCCGTGCTCCACCGCGATCCGCCGCGGCCGTTCCTTGCGCGTGAGCCCGCCGAACAGGAACGTGGCGGGCACGCCGAGCGACACCGACACGATCGGCTGCGAGAAGTCGCGTTCGTCCTTGTCTTGATGGAGCGTGAGCCGCGCGCCCGGATCGTAGCGGTTGACGAGACATGCCTCCGGCGCGAAGCCCGCGAATCCGCCGGCCGCCGCCGCGTCGTGCGCGAGCCGCGCGAATACGACCGGCATCGTCGGCCACGGCCTGCCGCCGTCGGGATCGGTGGGCGAGTAGGCATAGCCGCGCGCGTTCGACACCCAGCCCAGCGCTCCGCAGCTCGTCATCGCAACGGACATCGTGAAGCCGCCGGGCGTGACCATGTGACGAAACGGCGCGGCCGCCTCGACCTCGCGCAATGCGGCGGCGATGCCGGCTGCGGCGGGCAGCGCAAAGCCGCGCAGCAGCACGGCGCCGGCGGCGAGCTCGACGCGTTCACTCCCTGACGTTGCCAACAGCTCTCGATTCACGGCGGCCATGCAGACGACGGGCGGGCGCAGACTCCTGCCGCGCGAGCGGCGCGGCTCGACCTCAGGCGGACGTCTGCGGCAGCTGCGACTCCGGCACCCACCAGCCGTGGATCTGGCCGATCGCGCGCATCGGCAGATGCACGGTCGCCACCGGGCCGTTGTCGAGATGCTCGGCGTCGAGGATCACGAGGTCGGAGCGGCCGCCCTCGCTGTTCCGCGTGGCCACGCCCATCAGATACCCCGCGCCTTCCGCAGCGTTCGCGTTCTTCGGCGCGAAGCAGCACTCCGCGAGCGACGAATCGGTGCCGGCGTTGAACAGCGTGGACTTGCGCGTCTGATGGTCGAAGCGCGCGTAGCACGCGCCGCCGGTGCCCGGCTTCGCGTCGGGATCGGGGCACGGCAGGAAGCCGTAGCGGTACGGCACGGTATTGTAGCGGTCGTCCTGGCGCGGCAATGCGCCGACGTGCGGATAGAGCTGCTCGATGCCGTACGCCGACGGCGTCTTCTTCGACATGTCCACCGACAAGCGCGTGATGTGGCTCGAGCCCGTGACCGGGTCCCACTTCGAGCCGTCACGGATCGGCATGAATGGGAACGGCAGACCCTGCGACATCTCGACGTCGACGAACAGCTTGTTGCCGTCGTCGAACGTGCCCATCACGTGCGTCGCGCTGCGCGTCGGGCCCTTGATCCATTTGACGTCCTTGCCGTCGCCGCCGCGGCGCACGAAGCCGAAGTACGTGGGCTGGCCCGGATACCACGACCAGTGGATGCCGCCCTCCGCCATCTGCTTCTGGTCGATCGCGAGCGGGATCACGTAGAAAACGATGTGCTTCTCGGTGACCGCGAAGTCGTGGAGCATGCCGACGTACGGCACTTTGATCTTCGCGTTCCACACCAGCTTGCCTTGCGGCGTGAACTCGAACATCGACACCGTGTCGCTGCCGAAGCCCTCGGCCTCGTAGCCGAACGCGACCATGTTGCCGGTGGCAGAGTCGAGCTTCGGATGCGCGGTGAAGGTTTTGCTCGGCAGCTGGCCGTCGAACGTAAACACCGGCACTTTGGTCTCGAGCGTGAGCAAGTCCAGCGCGCTCGGCGGGCTGTCCTCCTTGAGCGCGAGGATGTAGCCCTTGTGATTCATGATGTGGGTGTTCGCCGTGCTGCGGCTCAAGCCCTTGACGCTCGGGTCGTCCATCGCCGGGTTGCGATACATCGGGAACAGCTCACGGCCCGCCTTGTCGTTCGCGAGCCAGCGCTCGTTGCGAACCATGCGGCTCTTGTAGTCCACGCGGCCGTTCTTGATGCGGAACATGCTGACGTGGCCTTCGCCGTCGAACGGGATGTCGCGCGGGTTCAGCGGGTACTGCGGGTCGGGGCCCACGCGGTAGAACGCGCCGTTCAGGTCCGACGGAATCTTGCCGGTGACGGAGCAGTCGCGGACGTCGGCCTCGAGCTTGTAGAGCGACACCGGCCGGCGCATCTCCGGCGGAATCGCGGCGCCCGCAGTCGTGCCGAGATCCCGGCCTTGCGGCGGCTGCGCCTGTGCGCCGCTCGCGAGCAACGCGCCGATGCCGGCCGCGGCGCCGAGCGCCCCGGCGACGAACGAACGGCGATCCATGTCACTGGTCTTGTCGGTCATACCCTTCTCCCCTTCCCCTCAAATCAATGCCGGCGACGCGCGCCGCGCCCTCCGACAGTCCGAACTATACGCCCGAGTACGGTCACTGGGGTGGCGTCCACGTGACCGCCGCGCCGGTCACGGGATTCGGATAGTGGAACGGCGGCAGAAACGGCCGCGGATACATCTCGAATGGATGCGTCGGCGGCGCGTCCGGCGGATTGGTCTCGTTGATCCCGGGCGGCGGCCGCGGCATCACGCTCTTCCAACCGACCGTGTACGGCACGAAGTACGTGTTGAAGACCTGGTCGTGCTTGATCTTCCAGACGCCGTTCTCCTTGACGTACTCGTTCTCGTAGACGCCGCCCATCCACTGGCTGTAACGGTCCCTGAGACCCATGATGCTGAGCGCCCGCGAGCGCAGCTTCGCGCTCTGCCCGTCGGGTGCCACGTCGATCACCGGCTGGAGCTGCATGTGGTTGTGCACGAAGCCGAACGGGTCGTCGGTTACCTTCGCGTAGAGATCCAGGTTACGCCGGATGCTCGTCGGACCCGCATACACGCCACGCATCGCGATCTCGATGGTGCCGGTCGGGGAAAAGATCCCGGTGAGGTCGTCCCACGCGATGTGGGCCAAGTAGTAGCCGTAGATCGAGTTCAGGCGCTCGAGCTGCGTAACGTCCTCGAGCAGTCCGACTCGCTTGTCGAGCGCCGCGAGCTTCGCCTCTACGTCCGCGGCGGTGGCGCCGGCCGGCGGCTCCGCCGGTTGCGCGGGCGTGTAGACGGGCTTGCCGCTGACCGGGTTCTCGTAGTGAAACGGCACGACGAACGCGGCGGGATACGCCGCGTAGCCGACGCTCGGCGGACGATCGGGCGGCAGCTCGGCGGAGGGGCCGGAGTTCGGGATGGCCGTCTTCGCCCAGCCGTCCTCGTACGGCGTGTACATCGTGGTGAAGAGGTGCAGCCTCGCGATCTTCCAGACGCCGTTTTCCTTGACGTACTCGTTCTCGAAGACGCCAAGGCCCCAGTTCGCGTATTCGCCGTGCTGCGCCTCCTGCGCAAACATGTGCCAGCGTCCCTTCCCGGTCCGCCCGTCGGGGGCGACGTGCACGATCGGCTGGAGCTGCATCTGGTCGAACAGTCTGCCCGGCTGCGGGAGCTCGGGGCCGTTCGACGTCAGGAACGCGAGCACGCGCTCTTTGCCCACATAGACGCCGCGGCCGCCGACCTCGATCGAGCCGTTCGCGGCGAACAGGTCCGCCGCCTGCGTCCAGAGCTGCTTGTCGGTGTAGAACCCGTAGATTCGCTGGAGCTTCTCGATCGCGTAACCGTCCTCGAGCACTCCGACGTCGTGCTCCAGAGCGGCCGCGCGGGCTGCAAGCTCGGCGACCGTGGCGTCGGCGCGATCCGCGCCGCGGACCGTGACGATGAACGCGAGCGCCGCAAGGGCAACCGCCGCGACCCCGATGGTTTGCACGCGCATGGCCTACTCCCTCCCGTCCGCGCCGCCGGCCGGCGCTGTCGCCGGCACGTATTTCGCGACGGGGTTAGGGAACGAGAACGGCGGCACGTAGGTGTCGGGCCAGGTCTTGTATTCAACGGTGGGCGGCCGATCGGGCGGCAGCTTTGCCGACACGTACTTGCCGCCGGTCGGATCGGGATTCTGCCAACCGCCCACGTACGGCACGAACAGCGCGTCGTACCAATGCAGCGACTTGATCTTCCAGACTCCGTTCTCTTTGACGTACTCGTTCTCGTAAGGCCCTTCGCCCCAATGCGCGTCGGCGCCGAATTCGCCTTCGAGAATGATCGCGCGCCAACGCGCCTTCGCTGTCTTGCCGTCGTCGCCGAGCGTGATCACCGGCATTACTTGAAGGTGCTCGTTGAGCTCACCTTCGGCGAACCCGGCGCGGCCGTTGCCGAGCGCATAGAGATACTCGCGCACGCGCGCCTTGCCGACGTAGACGCCGTCGAGGCCGATCTCGATCGTGCCGCCGTCGGCGAACAGATTCGCGACCTCGTCCCAGAGGGCTTTGTCGACGTAGTAGCCGTAGGCCGATTGGAGCCGCTCGATCGCCCGCGCGTCCTCGACACGCGTCTTGCGCTGCTCGAGCGCGGCGACGTGCTGCTGCAGCGCCGCGAGCTGCGCTTCGTGGGCGCCGCCCGAGCTCCGGCTACAGGCGCCGACCGCGCACACGGCGACGGCCACGCCCACCGCAAATGGAAGTTGTCTCACGCCTTGATCCCCCAAGAGCCGCCCCGGATTCGTCGCGAACTTTCTCGACGCCCGCGGCGCTAGACTGCGAAAATCGATTGTGACACGCCGAAGGGCGCCGACGAAACGCGGTGCCGCCCTTCGAAGGAGGACCTCCATGGATCCGTTTCGCTTACCGTCCGGAGAGGCCGTCGCCCGCCTGGGGCAGGGCGCGTGGCAGATCGGCGAGGACCGCGCGCGCCGAGCACAGGAGCTCGCGGCGCTCAACCTCGGCCTCGACCTCGGGCTCACGCTCATCGACACCGCCGAGCTCTACGGCGACGGCGCATCCGAGGAGCTCGTGGCGGAAGCGATCGCGGGCCGACGGGACCGGACCTACGTCGTGAGCAAGGTGCTGCCGCGCAACGCGTCACGCAAAGGCGTGCTTGCCGCGTGCGAGCGCAGCCTGAAGCGGTTGCGCACCGACTACCTCGATCTCTACCTGCTGCACTGGCGCGAGTCGAAGCCGCTCGCTGACACGCTCGAGGCATTCGTCGAGCTCGCGAACGCGGGCAAGATCCGCCACTACGGCGTCAGCAACCTCGACGTCGACGACCTCACAGAAGCGCTCGCACTGCCCGGCGGCGCGGGCGTCGTCACCAATCAAGTGCTCTACAACCTCGAGCACCGCGGCATCGAGTACGACCTGCTGCCGTGGGCGCGCGAGCGGCGGATGCCCGTCATGGCCTACTCGCCGCTCGGCAGCGACGAGCGCGGGAGGCGGCGCCTGCTCGGCAACCGCGCGCTGCAAGAGGTCGCCGCGCGGCGATCGGCCACGCCCGCGCGCGTCGCGCTCGCGTGGCTGCTGGCGCGCGATGGCGTGGTCACCATCCCGAAGGCGTCGACCGCGGAGCACGTGCGCGACAACCGCGCCGCGCTCGACCTGCGTCTCGCTCCCGAGGACCTCGCCGAGCTCGACGACGCGTTCCCGCCGCCGAGCCGCAAGACCTCGCTCGCGATGATCTGACACCCGCCGCTCAACTGCGATCGACGAAGTCGCGCGCGACGCGCGCCGCCTCGGCGTAGACGTCCTCCGCGGACGCGCGCGACCGCTTGAGCACCTTGAAGCCATGATCCGCGGTGTCGAGCCAGTGAAGCGCCGCGCGCGGCAGGCCCGACACGACTTTGGTCAACAGCTCCCGCTCGGCGAGCTCGTCGCGGGTTCCGGAGAGAAAGAGCATCGGCTGGCGCACCTTGCTCAAGTGCGCCGCGCGTTTCACCTCGGGCTTGCCGGGCATGTGCAGCGGAAACGAGCAGAAGATCAGACCGGCCGCGTCGAGCCCGTGCTCGGCAACGGCATGCGACGCCATCCGGCCGCCGAACGAGTGCCCGCCGAGCCAGAGCGGCAGCTTCGTGCGCGTATGCGCCGCGACCGCCGCGGCGGCGATCGCGGCCGCGGCGACGTCGGGAGGATCGGTACGGCTCTTGCCCGCTTCCATGTACGGAAAGTTGAAGCGCAGCGTCGCGATGCCGCGACGCTCGAACGCGTCGGCGAGCGCCTGCATGTGCCGATGCTCCATGCCCGCGCCGGCGCCGTGCGCGAGCACGAGCGCGGCCGCCGCGTCGGACGGACATTGCCAAAGAGTGCGCACGCCGCGAAGTATAGTAGTGGCCGGCGCGATTGTGGGCGAGCCCGCTCGCGGTATCGTCGCTTGCGCAAACACCCGCCGCGGCTCCGCCGCCGGCCGGCCCGACCATCGGCTTGATGCACGCGATCCACGCTACCAACAACGTCGACAAGACGCTGGCGTTCTACACCGACGTATTCGGCGTCACCACCAAGATCCAGCCGTTCGAAAATCCCAACGTGCCGCTGCTCACGGACTCGCCGGGGGTCAAGCTCAGGGTCGCGATGCTGCGCTGGCCGGGGCGCGGCATGAACTTCGAGCTCACGGAGTTCACCGGCGTGCCGCGCACGCCCGCGCAGCCGCAGGTGTTCGATCCGGGCGCACCGTTCCTGTCCGTGCAGGTGCGCGACCTCGCACCCGTCGTCGCGGCCCTCGAGAAGTCCAAGGCCGCCATCATCACCACCGGCGGCAAGCCGGTGCGCATCAACACGCCGGAAGGCGGGCGCGACGCGATCATGTTCCGCGATCCCGACGGCTACATCGTCGAAGCGATCGTGCAGCCGCCGCAGCCCGATACCCCGGACGGCAACGTGCTCGGCGCCAACATTGGCATGGTCGTGGCCGACCTCGACGAGTCGCTGAAGTTCTGGAACGGCCAGCTCGGCTTCGGGCTCGCCGCCGACCCCAACGTGATGAACGATCCCGCCACGCTCGCGCTCGCGGGCCTGCCGGCCGGCTCGTCGTTCCGCGTGGCCGCCGGCCTGGTGCCTGGCAGCACCGTTCAATTCGCGCTGTACGACCTGAGCGGCACGCCCGCGGGCAAGCCGTTCTCCCTGCGCGTGCCGGACCCCGGCGCGTCGGGCATGGCGATCCGGGTCGCGGACATCGAGAAGCTGCTACCGAAGCTCAAGGCCGCCGGCGTGCGCGTGATCTCGAAAGACGGCGCCCTCGTGCCATGGAGCGACACGGTCCGCAACGTGTTCGTGAAAGACCCGAACGGGCTGAACATCGAGATCGTGGGTAACATCGCGGCGCCGGCCGCGAAGTAACCGAGACTCACCCGGCGGTGCACTCGTACGGCAGGAGCTCGACGCCCGGCAAGTACAGCCAGTGCGTCGCGAGCTCCACGGGCCGCGTGAAGCTCTTAGGGTCGGTCACCGTCATCGCATAGTCGAGCCGGCTGCCATCCGCGGTCGGCGTGAAGCGCTCGACGATCGACACCTGCGGGCTCTGCGGAATGCCGAGCTGGCTGAAGAACGGCCAATCGATTTTCGTCGTCGTCACGACCAGGGTGCGGCCGTCCCAGCGGCCGACCGAGTAGCCGAGCGGCGACGGCGCCGTGCCGGCCGGCGGCGCCGCACGGTGCATGTCGACGTGCCGCGTGAGGTCGTACTCCTCGATCCGCAGCGCAATGTCCCCGTCGGCCGCGCGCACGAACTCGAACGGATACGGCGCCTCCATGATCGTCGGCATGCCCTTCGGCCGGCAGTTGGCCGTCGGGTTGTCGGTCGCGCGGTTGAATTTCGCGAGTGCGGCCCGCGCCGCGTCGGTCATCGGATACGACTGGATGTCGAACTTGGGATCGGTGGCCTCGGGCAGCAGGCGCGGGATCGCCCGCGTGTGGCTCCACACGCGGTAGAGGCCGAGCGCGGGACGCGACGGGTCGCCCTCGGTGGCCATCAGCAGCCGCTCGTCGCCGATCGCGCGACTCGTCCACCGCGGCTTCAAGCCGACGTTGAGCAACAACTCGCGACCGTCCGGCAGCAAGAGGTTGCGGCCGTATATTTCTTTCTTCGGACCGACGGCCGGATTGCCCGCGAGCTTGATCCGGTCGCCGACCCTGACCGTGCCCTGCTCGATGCCGAGACGCCTCAGCACGGTGAGCGAGCTCGTTTCGACAGCCCAGTCGGTCGCCGTGCCGTCGGCCGCGACGCTGTGCACGGTCAAGTGCGCGTGCGGGTTCTGCCACAGCATCTCGGTGACTTCGCCTTCGATCTCGGTCACCGACTGCGTGTCGAAGCGGCCGAAGAAGCTGTGATGCGCTTGCGCGTCGGCGCAAGCGAGCACCGCCACCGCGGCGAGAAAATAGGGACATGTTGCCTTTTCGCTTGCGAAGCGGTGCCGGCAGCTGGCGAAGCGCAAGCGAAAAGGCAACATGTCCCTATTTTCTCGCCGCAACGGCAGGGGTCAGCGCGCGGGTTTCCGGAAGATGAAGAATGCCTGATCCGTCGTGCCGCGCGTTCCGGGGGCGAAGACCATTTGCTTGCGGTCGTCCTTCGGGTTCGCGAGCAGGTTGCTGTCGAGCGCGAGCTGGAAGCCGGCCGCGAGGACCTCCTGTTTGATCGTGTCCACCCCCATGCGGTGGATCGTCGCGGCGTCGCGCCAGCCGGAGCCGTCCTCGGCCTTGTGGTCGATGATCAGATAGGTGCCGCCCGGCTTCAACGCTTCGAAGATCTTCTTGTTGAGCGCCGCGGTGTCGACGTTGGCCGGCTTCAGGTCGTGGTAGTAGAGCACGATGTACACGCCGTCGAGGTTCTTCGGCAGTGTCACCGTGTTGTAGTCCTCCTGATGATAGGCCGCGTTGTCGTGCGCGGCGTCGAACATGCGCGATGCTTCGCCGGCGAAGCGCTCGGTGTACGGCAAGTCGTAGATGTCGATCATGCCGCGCGGGCCGACGGCCGCGACGAGCATGGTGGTGAAGTACTGGCCGAAGCCCGCGACCTCGGCGATGTGGTCGCCCTCCTTGATGCCGGCGGCCGTCAAGATCTCGGCGGGCTTGCGCCAATAGTCGCGCGCGGTCATCTCCGCGGTTCGCTCCGGCGACTCGACGGCCTTGCGGACGTTCGCCGGCGTGCTCGCGGGCATCACGTACGGCCCGGGCGCGGGAACGGGCGGCGGCGCCTGTGCGCCGGCTCCCGCGGTGACAAGCACGGCGGCGAGGAGCAGGACGGCGGCCGAGGCCGCGGCGGCGATCGATGTGCGCATGACGGATTCCCCCCGGGGAGTTGCTGGCGAGCGAGAGAGCGCCATTCTTAGTCAGAACGCCGCCGAAACCAAGAACGGCGCGTGCTATCGTCTCTCCACCCGCTCCGAGGTGCCCCGCGTGCCGCAGACCGTCGCGCTTCGTCATGTTGCGTTCGAGGACTTGGGCTTGCTCGCGCCCCTGCTCGCAAAACGCGGCCACGAAGTGCGCTACGTCGACGTGCCCGTCGCGGACTTGGACGACCTAGACCCGCTCGCGGCTGACCTGCTCGTCGTGCTCGGGGGGCCGATCGGCGTCTATGAGAACGACCTCTATCCGTTCCTCGAGCTCGAGACGGCGCTGCTCGCGCGCCGTCTCGCTGCGCGGCGCCCGACGCTCGGCATCTGTCTCGGGAGCCAGCTCATGGCGAAGGCGCTCGGCGCGCGAGTCTATCCGTCGGGCGTCAAGGAGATCGGCTGGGCGCCGCTGACGCTAACCGCCGAGGGGCGCGAGTCGCCGCTCCGCCAATTGGAGTCGACGCCCGTTTTGCACTGGCATGGCGACACGTTCGACCTGCCGGAAGGGGCCGTCCGGCTGGCGTCGACGGCGGTCTGCAAGAACCAGGCGTTTCGGTTCGGCACCGCGGCCCTCGCGCTGCAATTCCACGCCGAGGCGGCGGGACGGGCGCTCGAGGCGTGGTTCGTGGGCCACGCCGGCGAGATCGCCGCGACGCCCGGCATCAGCGTGCCGCAGCTGCGCGCCGACACCGCGCGTTGCACGCCCGCCATGGAGCGCGCCGGCGCGGCCTGCTTCGAGGAGTGGCTCTCCGCCGCCGGCCTCTGACGCGCCGTTCCGCAATCCCGTGACCCAATCATTCCCGGCCCCGAGATCGTGAACTTGAGGACTCGTGCGCGTTTTCATAATACGGCCCGTGCTACCGTTCTCGGCAGTACGGTCCTGGGGGACCACCGGTGCAAAACTCGCGCTCGGCAACCCAGTTTGGGGCTGCCGGCACGCTCGACCAGGGGATGCGCGACGCGATCGCGCGTTTCCGGTTTCCCTATCCACTCGAGCAGCAATTCAGAGACGCTCATCTAGAGCACGATCTGCCGCGCGCGCGTTTCGCGACGGCGATCTATCTCGCGCTCGTTCTCGTAGTCACGGCGATCAACATGTTCGGGGCCGTCGCACCGCCGCCGGGCGAGGTGCTCGTGCCGATCTACGTATTGCGGCTCGGCGTCGCCTGCCCCGCGCTCGTACTGATTCTCGTCGCGACCTACGCGCGGCCTCTGCGGCGCCGCTACCAGTTGATCGCCGCCGTCGCCGTCACGGTCACGGGCCTGGGCGTGATGGCGATCAGCGCGCTCGCCGCGACATCCGGTTTCCCGCAGTTCCAAATGGGCGACGTGCTCGTGCTCGTTTACGCGACACTGTTCCTCGGCCTCCTGTTCCGCGTCGTCGTGGCGGTCGCAGTTTCGCTCAGCGTCGGTTTCGTCGGCATAGGTATGACCCTCGGCGTGCCCGCCGAGGACCTGGTGTTCGCCGCGTCGGTGCTGATCGCGACGGGGCTCATGGCGGTGCTGTCTGCTGGCCGCGTCGAACGGCTCGCGCGCACGAGCTTCGTCGAGACGCAACTACTCAACGACATCGCGGAGCGCGACGGCTTGAGCGGCCTCTACAACCGCCGCATGTTCGACACGCTCGCGCGACGCCTGTGGCAGCAAGCGCAACGCGACACCGAAGCGCTCCAGGTGATCCTCGTCGACATCGACCACTTCAAGCGCTTCAACGACCTCTACGGCCATCAAGCGGGCGACGACAGCATCCGCCGCGTCGCAAGCATCATCGCGCGCGCCGCCAAGCGGCCCTTCGACTTCTGCGCGCGCTACGGAGGCGAGGAATTCGCGCTCGTGCTCTACGCGCCGTCAGGCGCCGAGCCGAGCGCGCTGCCGGAGCAGATCCGCCGCGACATCATGGCGCAAGCGTTGCCGCACGCGGGCTCCGACACCGCTCAGGTCATCACCGTGAGCGTCGGGTCCGCGATCGCGGAAGCCGGCACGAAACGCAGCCTCGCCGGCCTCATCCAAACGGCCGACGAGGCTCTCTACCGCGCGAAGCAGATGGGTCGCAACCGCACCCTGCACATCGACGCGAGTATGTCCGACACGCCCACCGGCGCGTTCAAAATCTTCGCGATCAAGTAGGCGACCTGCGGGTTTCCGCAGCCGCAAGCTCCCGATTCCACGCCCGTCGGGCGATGCAGTATAGTCGCGGCTCCCTCCCCTCGAGCCGAGACTTCGCGAACATGAAAGCAATAGAAACCACACTCGAGTCTTGGGTCTTTCGCAGCCGCTGGCTGCTCGCGCCGTTCTTCATCGGCTTGTTGCTCGCGATCATCCCGCTGCTGCTGAAGTTCGCGAAGTCCCTCTGGGTGCTCGCGCTCGAGATGTTCACTCTCAGCGCGGAGCAGATGATCATCTCCATACTGTCGCTCGTCGACGGCGCGCTGATCGCGTCGCTGCTGCTGATCATCGGCTTCAGCGGCTACGAGAATTTCGTGTCGAAGATCGGCGTGGGCGAGCACGAGGACCGGCCGGCGTGGATGGGCAAGGTCGGTTTCTCCGATCTCAAGATCAAGCTCATGGGGGCCATCGTCGCGATCTCCGCGGTCGAGCTGCTCAAGGCGTTCATCAACGTCGACGCGAATTCGCCCTGGCAGCCGCTCGCGTGGAGGGTGGGCATCCACATCACGTTCGTGGTGTCCGGCGTGCTGTTCGCGATCACGGACAGGATCGTGGAGAGCAAGCCCGGCGCCGGCCACTGACGCGGCGGGGGTGCCGCGAATGCGGGACGCAGTTCACGGCCTGGTCTCAAACGAAGGACTTTATGTTGTAAAGTACTTGACATGCCCAGCCGGGACGTTAAGTTAGCGGCATGACGGCCCCGAATCCTCGCCGCAAAGTCTCGGAGCTCGAGCCCACCTCGATAGGCACCGGCGCCGTCGAGAATCTCCGCTATATCCGCGACACGATCGAAGCCGCGCACACCTTCACCACGGTGCCCGGCAAGGGTTGCATCGCCATGGGGCTCACGGCCCTCGCGGCGGTGGGGCTCGAGTCCGTACCGAGCCTCGCCGCGTTTTGGCTCCCGATCTGGGTCGGGGCGGCCATCGTCGCATGCTCGTCCGCGCTGTTCTTCATGGAGACGAAGGCGCGCGCGCAGGGCTTGAGTCTCCGCCGAGCGGTGGCGCGTCGGTTCTTCATGACGATCGCGCCCGCGTTCATCGCCGGTGCGGTGCTCACGGCGGCGCTCAACGGTCATGTGAGCCGCGAGGTGGTCAGCGGAACGTGGCTGCTGCTCTACGGCAGCGGAATCGCCGCGTGCGGCTTGTTCTCGATCCCCGTCGTCGGCGTGGCCGGCGTCGGCTTCATGATGCTTGGCGCGATCGGGCTGTGGCTGCCGGAGGGTTCGGCGCCCATGGTCCTCGCGCTGGGCTTCGGCGGCATCCACATCGCGCTCGGCGTGCTCATTCTGAGGAATCACGGTGGCTAAGGCAGTGACGAGGCGACAAAGCGAGGCGGTCGCCGCGCCCGAGAAAGGGCGGCTGCGCGCGGTCGCGGGCTACTTCGCGGACTCGACGTCGGGCGACGCGGACCGGCTGATCTACGATCGCCTACGGCTCGGGATCATGAGCGCGCTCAGCGTCAACGCCAGCATGAGCTTCGCGGAGCTCAAGGATCTGTTGAAGGCGAGCGACGGCAACCTGAGCGTGCACGCGCGCAAGCTCGAGGACGCCGGCTACGTCGTCTGCAAGAAAAAGTTCTCGGCGCGCGTCCCGAAGACGGAGTACAGCCTGACGGCAAAGGGGCGGCGGATGTTCGCCCGCCACCTGGAGCACCTCGAAGCATTGATCCAAGCGGCGAAAGGTACGTAGGCGCGCCATGCACGTAGCAATCATCATGGACGGCAACGGCCGTTGGGCGGAACGGCGAGGGTTGGCGCGCTCAGCCGGGCACAGGGCCGGCGCACGCACCGTGCGCCGGATCGTCGAATCCGCGGCGCGCACCGGCATCAAGGTACTCACGCTCTACGCCTTCTCCTCGGACAACTGGGCCCGCCCGGTTCAGGAGGTCGCGAGCCTCATGCGGCTGCTCAAACGGTACCTCGTCGCCGAGACCGCGCGTTGCCTGCAGAACAGCGTGCGCTTGAGCGTGATCGGTCGCCGCGACCGCCTGAGCGCCGATCTCGTGCGAACGATCGAGCACACGGAGCGCATCACCAGCACCGGCTCCGGGCTGCACCTGCGTCTCGCGATCGACTACTCCGCGCGCGCGGCAATCGCACGCGCGGCCGCCCTCGCCGGCGGCGCCGACTGCTCGGTGCAGGACTTCGAGCGCAAGCTTGCAGAGGCCGCGAATTGCGACGCCGGCGCCGCGGTCGACCTTCTGATCCGTACGGGTGGCGAGCGCCGATTGAGCGACTTCTTACTCTGGGAATGCGCGTACGCCGAGCTCGTGTTCATCGACACCTACTGGCCCGACTTCGACGAAGCGTCGTTCGCCGCGGCTCTCGGCGAGTTCGCGCGCCGCGAGCGCCGCTTCGGCGGCCTGTCGACCGTCCCGCCGCCGAGCTACTCGCGGGCTGACTGACCGCCGCGCATGCCCGCGGGCCCGGCACTGAAGGTAACAGCGGCGGCGCTCCCCGCCGGCGACGCCGCTCTCCTACACCCGCGATGCGCGCTCTCGTAACCAAGTCCACGCTTCGTGCATCTAAGCATCTGGGAACGAGCATCTAAACGTTCATAGGACGATCGCTCACGGGTCTCCCGCCCTCGCTAACAGTTGCTGCCTTCCTCCCCAAGAGAAGCCCCAACGCAGCTGGGCGGGAGACCCATCTCTTCGGTAGGTTCCGGGCGACAGGCCCCGAAAGGGCGGGCGCCGCGCTGCCGCCGTTATGTCGAAACAGCCCTTCCGCAAGCGAGCGCCGCCCACCTATATTGTTCGCGTCCGGACCCGCCAAGGAACAACAACAATGAAGGCCACGGAAGTCCGAATCCTACCTGCCCTCGAGCCGGGCGACTCGTACGTCGACCCGGTCTTCGTGCTCGTCGAGACGTCGCTCGACGACCGCGGCGAGCCGGTCACGACCATCGATCACATGAGCACGAAGCAAGTGGACGGCCGCGATCGCTGGAACGTGATGACTCTCGGCCAATCCGTGCCGATGACGCATTCCGCTGCCCTCGAATGGGCGGTGTCGTATGCCGCGAGCCGCAACATCCCGCTCGTCTACGAGCGCGACGCGACCGTCGACGGCGAATTGCGTCCTGCATTCGCCGCACTCCCGCCATCCATGGCGGTCGAAGACTACGCCGCGTCGCTGAGCGGGCGATTCCCCGCGCTCGGCACGGCTCCGGCCTCGAGCGCGTCGAAGTAATCGCGCGCCAAGCGCAGCTGCTCGACGGCGGTCTCCGCGCGATTCACGACGTCGCGGAACGCCGCGTTCTCCGGACGATCCTTCGCATACCAACCCAGGTGCTTGCGCGCAATCCGCACGCCCGCGGGCTCGCCGTAGAACTCGTGCAGCGCGCGGACGTGCTCGAGCAGCACGTCGCGCACTTCGGCAGTCGCCGGCGGCGCGAGGCGCCTGCCCGTTGCGAGGTAGTGCCCGATCTCGCGGAAGATCCACGGACGCCCCTGCGCGGCGCGACCAATCATCAGCGCGTCCGCGCCGGTCGCCTCGAGCACCGCGCGGGCCTTCTCCGGCGAATCGACGTCGCCGTTCGCGATGACCGGAATCCGAATCGACTGCTTGATCGCGGCGATGGTCGCGTATTCGGCATCGCCCGTGTACAGCATGTCGCGCGTGCGGCCGTGCACGGCGAGCGCGCTGATGCCCGCGTCCTCGGCGATCCGGGCAATCCTGAGCCCGTTCTTGTGATCGCGATGCCAGCCCGTGCGGATCTTGAGGGTCACCGGCACGCGCACGGCCCCGACGACCGCCGCCAGGATCCGTGCCACGAGTGGCTCGTCCTGGAGCAAGGCCGACCCCGCCCACGCGCTGCAGACCTTCTTCGCGGGACACCCCATGTTGATGTCGACGATCTCGGCGCCTTGCTCCACCGCGTGCCGCGCGGCAGCGGCGAGCGCATCGGGATCGGCGCCCGCGATCTGCACGCCCACGGGCTCGGGCTCCCCCGCATGATCGACACGCAGGCGGCTCTTGCGCGTCTGCCAGAGTCGCGGGTTCGAGCTCGTCATCTCCGACACCGCGTAGCCCGCCCCGAGCCGCTTGCACAGCAGCCGGAACGGCTTGTCCGTCACACCGGCCATCGGCGCGAGGATCAGCGGCGGGTCGATCTTGTAGGGGCCGATCACTCTTCGCGGCGCGCGTGGGGGGCTGCCGCGGTAGGCGCCGCCCCGCCGCCCACGCCCGTCATCAGACGGTCGACGAGGCGGCTCACGTGCTGCGGCGACTTGGTCGTGCGCGCGAGGACCGCGTAGACCGTCGGCACCACCAGCAGCGTGAGGAACACGGCGACGAGCATGCCGAAGAACACCACGATGCCGATGGGCCTGCGCTGCTCCGCGCCCGCGCCCGAGGCAAGCAACAGCGGCAACGCGCCAAACGAAGTGCAGAGGCTCGTCATGAGCACCGGCCTGAGCCGGATTACGGCCGCCTGCACGATCGCCTCGCCGAACTCGACGCCGCGGTCGCGCAGCTGGTTCGCGAACTCGACGATCAGCACGCCGTTCTTCGCCGCGATGCCGATCAGCATGATCACCGCGATCTGACTGAAGATATTGATGGTGAGGCCGAACAGCTTGAGCCCGAACACCGCGCCGAGCATCGCGAGCGGTACGGTGACCATGATGATGATCGGATGCACGAAGCTCTCGAACTGCGCGGCGAGCACGAGATAGACGACCGCGAGCGCGAGGAAGAACGTGAAGTAGAGCTGTTGCCCGGTGCGCGTGAACTCGCCCGACTCGCCGTCCCACTGCAACGTGGCCTCGGGTGGAAGCTCCTTCGGCACCGTGTCCTCGAACCACTGCACGGCCTGGCTCATCGTGTAGTCCGGCGCGAGCGCGGCAGAGATCTTGACGGCGCGCAGCCGATTGAAGCGCGACAGCTGAATCGTGCCCGAGGTCTCCTCGAGCCTCACCACACCCGACAGCGGAATCAGGTCCTGCGTGCGCGTGGAGCGAACCCGGATGTTGGTCAAGTCCGTGATGGTCTCGCGGATGTCGTCGCGGCCCTGGAGGATCACGTCGTACTCGCGGCCGCGGTCGACGTAGGTCGTGACGACGCGCGAGCCGAGCACCGTCTCGAGCGTGCGGCCGATCACCTCGAGCGACACGCCGAGGTCTGCCGCGCGGTTGCGGTCGATCGACACGCGGATCTGCGGCTTGCGCTCCTTGTAGCTGGTGTCGACGTTGGTGAGGCCGGGGTTCGCTTGCGCGAGCTGCAGGATCTTGTCCGACCACTCGGCGAGGTGCTCGTAGTCGGGGCCGCCGATCACTGCGACCACCGGCTTGTTCGCGCCGCCGCGCCTACCCAAGCTCTGCGGATAGCCGACGGACGTGCGCACGCCGGGCAGCTTCGAGCCCTCGCGCACGATCGCGTCCGACACCTGCTGCACCGTGCGCGCGCGCTCGTTCCACGGCTTGAGCAATATGATCGAACGCGCGGTGTTGACGTCGCCGGTGCGCGCGTCCGCCCCGCCCTGCCCCGGCACGCGGATCAGGAAGCGCTCGATTTCGCCGCTGTCCTGCATCTCCTTCATCGTGATGTCTTCGAGCCGCGTGGCGTAGGTGTCCATGTGGTCGAAGCTCGTGCCCTCGGGCGCCTCGATGCTGATGAACGCGCGGCCGACGTCCGCCGTGGGCGCGAACTCGCTCGGCACGGAGCGGAACGTCACGATGCCCAGGGTCACGAGCACCGCGACGACGACCATCACGGCCACCGGCCGCCGGATCACGGCGCGCAGCGTCCGCTCGTAGAAGCGAGCGACCGCGCGGAACGCCCGGTCGACGGTCTCGGCGAACCCCGTGTGCGAGGCGGATTGCGGCAGCCGCGACGCGAGCATCGGCGTGAGCGACAACGCGATCAGCGCGGAGAACAGCACCGACGCCGCGAGCGTGAAACCGAATTCGCGGAACAAACGTCCCAAGTCGCCCGGGAGAAACGAGATCGGCACGAACACCGACGCGAGTGTGAGCGTGGTGGCGATCACCGCGAAGCCGATCTCGTGTGAGCCCGTGATCGCCGCGACGAGTGGCGGCGCGCCGAGCTCGGTGCGCCGGTGCACGTTCTCGAGCACCACGATCGCGTCGTCGACGACGAGGCCGATCGCGAGCACGAGCCCGAGCAGCGTGAGCACGTTGACCGAATAGCCGAGCGCGTACATCACGGTGAGCGAGGCGATGATCGACACCGGGATCGTGACCGCCGGCACCAGCGTCGTACGCAGGTTACCGAGGAACAGATAGATGACGGTGAGCACCGACACCAGCGCGAAGCCGACGGCGACGAGCACCTCGTGCAGCGCGGCCTCGATCGGCACGGCATTGTCGACGCTGACGGCGAGCGTCGCCCCCCGCGGCACGCTCGACTGTAGGCGCGCGACCTGCTCGCGCACGCCGCGCGCGATGTCGAGCGTGTTGCCCTTCGACTGCGCCTCGACCTGCAGGATGATGCCGGGATGCCCGTTCATCCGCGTGTACGAGCGCTCGTTCTCGGCCGCCACCTTCACCTCGGCGAGCTCGCCGAGGCGCACGAGATGGCCGTCGGCGCCGCGCGCGATCACGAGGTTCGCGAAATCCTCGGCCGTTTGCAGCCCGACCATCGTGCGCAACGAGAACTCGCGCGTCCGCGACTCGAGCCGCCCGGCCGGCAGCTCCACGTTCTCGCGGCGCAATGCGTCCTCGATGTCCGTGACCGTGAGCTGGCGCGCCGCGAGCGCTTGCCGGTCGAGCCAGACGCGCATCGAGTAACGCCGCGCGCCGTTGATGGTCACGCGCGCGACGCCGGGCACCGTCGAGAGCTGGTCGGTCAGATTTCGCTCGGCGTAGTCCGTGAGCTCGAGCATCGACATCGAGTCGGAGTAGAACGCGATCGTGACCACCGATTCGCCGTTCGCGTCGGCCTTCACGATCTGCGGCGGATCGGCCTCGTCGGGCAGGGCCTGGATCACGCGCGCGACGCGGTCGCGTACGTCGTTCGCCGCGGCGTCCACGTCGCGGCTCACGTCGAACTCGATGCGCACCTGCGAGCGCTCGTCCTCGCTGTCGGACTCGAGCTTGAGGATGCCTTCGATTCCGGCGACCGAGTCTTCGATCGGCTGCGTGACCTTGGTTTCAATGACGGCGGACGACGCGCCCTTGTAGTTGGTGGTGATCGAGATCACCGGGCGGTCAATGTCCGGGTACTCGCGCACCGCCAGCCGCTGCAGCGACACGAGCCCGAAGATCACGAGCAGCATGCTCATGACGGTGGCGAAGACGGGGCGGCGGACGGACAGCTCGGAGATGCGCATGGCGCCGCCGGCTCAGCTCGCGCTGGCGCGCGTTTCTTGAACCGGCGTACCGTCGCGCACGTTCTGCGTGCCTTCGACGACCACGCGATCGTGCTCCGCAATCCCCTCGACGATCTGGACGTCGCCGGGCCGGCGCTTGCCGGTCTTCACCTCGTGCCGTTCGATGACGTCGTTGCGCACGACGAAGACGTAGGTTCTGCCACGCTCGGGCACGAGCGCCTCCTCGGGAACGAGCAGTGTCGGCTCGACCTGGCCTTGCAGGCTCACGGTCATGAACATGCCCTGACGCAACAAACCTTCCGCGTTCGGCAGCTCGGCGCGCACGACGATCGAGCGCGTGATCGGGTCGACGCGCGACTCGATGTTCGTAACCTCGCCCGCGAACGCGCGGCCGGGCAATCCGGTCGCCGCCGCCTTCACCGGCAAGCCGCGCCGCAACACGAACAGATACGTCTCCGGCACGGTGAAGTCGAGCTTGATGACCGACGTGTCGTCGAGCGTGGTGATCGGCGTGCCGGCGCTCACGTAGCTGCCCACGCTGACCTGGCGAAACCCGGTGCGCCCGCCGAACGGCGCGCGGATCACCGTGTCCGCGACGTTCGCGCGCGCCGCGTTGACGCGCGCTTGGTCGGCCTTGAGCTGGGCTTCGGTCTGCTCGAGGTCGGCGGCCGACATCGCCTGCCGCGCGCTCAAGTCTCGACCGCGGTCGTATTGGCTGCGGCTGCGGATGAGCGACGCCTCGGCGCCGGCCAACGCCGCCTGCGCCTGGCGGTCGTCCATCTCGATGAGCACCGCTCCTTGCTGCACCGCGTCGCCTTCGTTGAACCGGATCGCCGTGATGGTGTTCGACGCCTTCGACGCTACCTGGACGGACTCGTTTGCCCGCGTCGTTCCGACGGCCTCGATCTCGACGCCCATCGGCTCGATGCGCGCTTCGGCGGTGACGACGGAGACGGCCGGGTTGGCGGACGCCGCCTGCGTGTGCGCCTCCGGCTTGTCGCACCCCGCGAGCGGGACGAGCGACAAAATGGACAGGACGACGGCAGCGACGGGAGACCCGTTCCGTGGGCGGCAGACGCCGGAGCGCAACGTGGACTCGCGTCCAATGAGCGGCATAAGTCTTTGATCCAAAAAAAGTCGGCGGTCGCGGACGTTATAGCATATGCCCTCTACGCTCGATGAGCACCGCTCGGCGGCGCGCACGGCGGGTTGGCGTCTCGCGAACGGCTGCAAGCGTGACCGGACGCGGGGCCTCCGTGAATAGCCGGCGGGTGGGCCAATCTTAAGATTTCGCGATGACGCGCGCGCTCGAGAGGCTCGGGCGTCGACGGTCGTGTCTCACTTTGGCCGGCTGGGTCGCTTCTATTTGACGAGGAACTCGACCTCGTCGAGCGCGGCGACGAGCGCTTCGCCGCGAAATACGCGCGCGCCGACGCGATGGCTGCCGCGCGCAACGGGCCAGCGATAGGTCGCGGAGCGCGCCTCGGGCGTGCTGCCGTCGATCGCCCAGGCGACGCGATCACCTGCGGCTACGCCGTCGATCGCGAGCTCGAAGACCTGCGCCTCGGCCGGCAGCCGGGGATCGTACGCGAGCTGCAGGCCCGGTGTCGGCCGGCGCAAGCGGACCGGAACGGCAACCGGCGCCGGCGGCGCGACCGCGCCGGGCTCGGTGCCGGGCACGAACCACTCCTCGCGTGCGACGCACGCCGCGGACTCGGGATCGCGCGCGGCCGCCATTCGCAGCGCTGCAATTGCGGCACTCCCGTCATCCTGGTGGCCGAGCACCGGCACGCAAACCTGCCGGCGCACGAGGCGCGGGCTCAAGTACAGCGGCTCGGTTCGCTGGGCGCGCGTGAGCTCTGCGAGCACGCTGCGCAACACGAGCGCCGGCCCCGTCGAGCCCGTGAGGCCGTCGGAGGGCAGCTGGTCGAGGTTGCCCATCCAGACGCCGACCGTGTAGCGATAGTCGAAGCCGACGGCCCAGGCGTCGTGGAAGTCGCTCGACGTGCCGGTCTTCACGGCCGTCTGCACCGGCAAGCTCAGCACGCCGGAACGGCCGAACTCGAGCGCGCGAGCGTCGGCGTCGGAGAGGATGTTCGCGACGAGCGAGGCCGCGTCGGCGCTGAATACCCGTCGCGACGGACGCGCGCCGGGGTCGTCGACCCGCGTTGTGAGCGGCCGGAACACGCCGCCGTTGGCGAGCGCGGCGTAAGCCTGCACCATTTCGTAGAGGCTCACGGCCCCGCTGCCGAGCGCGATGCCGTCGCCGTAGAAGTCGGGATGCGCCGTGAGCTCCGTGAAGCCGAGCGCCGCAAGCGTGCCGAGATAGTTGTCCGCGCCCACGTACTGCAGCGTCTTCAACGCCGGAATGTTGAGCGAGTTGCCTAGCGCGTCGCGCAACGCCACGGGGCCGTAGAACCTGCGGCTGTAGTTGCGGTAATTGTGGATCCCATTCGACGTGGATTCGGCAAGAGGCGCGTCGTCGATGATCTGCGCGGCGGACCAGCCGCGGTCGAGGGCGAGCGCATACAGGAACGGCTTGAGCGCGGAGCCGGGCTGGCGCGGCGTCGTGATCGCGTCGATGTAGCTCGCGGGCCCGTCCGGGTCGCCGCCGCCGGCGACGACCCAGGCGAGCACCTCGCCGGTCGAGTGGTCCACCGCGAGCACCGCGCCGTTGTCCACGAGCTGCGGGGCAAGGTAACGCAGCCGCTCGTCGAGCAGCCGCTGCACCGTCGACTGCAAACGCGCGTCGAGCGTCGTCGCGACACCCCCCTTCGCAGTCGCATCGCGGCCGACTGCCATGGATGGCGGGAGTGCCGCGATCGCAGGAGCTCGATCGCGGCCGACCGCCATGGATGGCGGGAGTGCCGCGATTGCAGGACGCAAATTGCGGCCGAGCTCGGTGCGAACGTGGCGCACGAAATGCGGCGCCGACACCGCGAGCCGCGGAGCCTCGAGTACTAGCGGCTCCGCGAGCACTTCGGCGCGCTCGTCGCCCGTCAACGCGCCGCGCTCGACGAGCGCGTCCGCGAGCCGCTCGATCGCGCCTTCGCTCGCCCGCGGATTGCGCGCGAGATCGAAACGCGTCGGCGCGCGCACGAGAACCGCGAGTGCGAGCATCTCTTTCTTGCCGAGGGTCGCGAGATCGCGCGCGAAGTAGTAGCTCGCGGCCTGCACCACGCCGCGGCGGTTCGCCGCGTACGGCACCTGGTTCAAGTAGAACTCGAGGACCTCGTTCTTGCTCACGCGCCGCTCGAGCTCGGCGGCCTCGAACCCTTCGAGCCAGCGGCTCCAGACGCTGCGCGGCCGGGGGTGCAACATGCCGACGACCTGCTCGGTGATCGTGCTCGCGCCGCGCACGGCGCGGCCGTTGCGGACGTTCGTGAGCACGGCGGAGAAGCGTGCGCGCCAGTCGACGCCCGCGTGGTCGAAGAAGCGCTTGTCCTCGGCAGCGACGAACGCGTCGCGGAGAAACTGCGGCACTTCGTGCAACGCGGCCACGTCGTAACGATTCCACGCGCCGCCGAAGGTCGCGTTGAGCGGCTCCCCGTTGCGATCCACCACGCGCACGACGGGCGTGTCGTCGAGGCCGTCGTCGGCCGCGCCGTCCGGTAGCTCCGCAAGCCGCAGCGTCGCCGGCAGCGGCCGGAGATCGGCACTCGTCCGCAGCGCGAGCGCGGCAACCGCAGCCGCGACGACCACGCCGCAGAGCAGCGCGGCTAGCCGCAGCCGGCGCGCGCCGCTCCGCGCGCGTTGCCCCGATGACGACGCGCCGCTCAAAGCGCGGCCTCCACGACGAGCGTCGCGGGCAGGCTGAGACCGTAGACGTCGGGATCGTACATCTCGACGGCGCGCGCCGGAGCGCTTCCGAACTCGCCTTCCGCGATCGCCGTCGCGGTGTACGACAGGTGATAGTTGCCCGGCGGCAGATACTCCGAATAGAACCGCACCGAGTCGTGGCGCAGCTCCTGGTGGTAGAAGGTCCATCGCGATACGCCGTAACCGATCCAGTCGCTGAACCGGAACCAAATCGAGCCGCCGGCCGCTTGGAACGCGCCGGCCGCGGCGTCGACGCGCGACGCATTCGCGAGATCACGGTTAACGGGCTCGAGGCCGCCGGGCACCGGGTCGTCCACGACGAGGAAGTTCCGCGCGGTGGGCAGCGACACGTAAAGATCCACGCGCACGAGCTCGCCGCGCTTCACCGTGAGCGGATTCGTGAGCAGCACCCACTGGCCGGCGCGCTGCACGCTAAGCTCCTTGTGGAGGTCAACGCCGGCGTTCGTCTCGATCGCCGCATCGTCCGTGGGCGCGTAAGTCATGCGCGCAGAGTAGTAGAGACGGCCCGCACCGCTGCGCTCGATCGTGAGCGTGTTGTCCGTGCCGGGATCGGCGGGGCCGATCGGCCGCGCGAGCGTGACGGCCGCGTCGCGCACGCTCGCGAACTCGGCCGTGCCGATCGGCACGCCCCCCACGCTCGCGGCGACGCGCATGTCGGGGGTCACCGACTCGTAGCGGCGCGAATAGTCGAGCAGCGAGCTCATACAGAACATGTTCTCGTGCGTGTTCTCCCAGTGATCGCGGCTGCCGCGGGCCTGCGTGATCGCGCGCACGAGCTCGAACGGCACGTCGCTCGCCGCCCCGTTCACCGACGGGCCGGCGACCGCCAGGGATGGCGGGAGTGCCGCGATCGCAGGAGCAGCTTCGCGGCTCTCGCCCTGACCCATCGAGCCGGCGGCGAGCGCGCTCAGGATCGCGCAGTTGGAGTCGAGCGGTGTCGCCGAGAGCCGCAAGTAGCCGTCGTCGAGCACTTCGTTGAAGGCGATCTTCCCGCCGCTCCTCACGGAGCTATTGAGGATGCTCTCCTCCGTCTCGCGCGCGATCGCCTCGGCGCCCGGCACGGCGAGCGCGGCCTCAAGAAAATGCGCCTTGCCGAACAAGCTCATGTACTGGACGTGGTCGCGATAGCGCCGCAAATCAGCGAGCCCCACCTTGCCGCGCTTCGCCAACGCCGCGAGCGCGACCGCGCGCACCGTCGACGCCATGCCGCGGGTATAGAAGTCGGGGAATGCGTCGCGCTTCAGGAACGTGTCGAGATACTCGTCGAGCTTCGTCTCCACGGCCTCGGGGATCGCATAGCCGTCGTCGCGCAGCCAGCCGAACGCGAGCGCGGTGTACGCGCTCAGATACGGGCTCACGTATTGGTCCTCGGGCACGAAATACGTCATGCCGCCGTTCGGCGCCTGGAAGCTCGCGGCCTGCGCGAGCGTGCGCGCGGGCAGATCCTCGGCACCCGGCCACTCGAGATCGGGCGGCAGGTAGGCCTTGAGGTTCAAGAAGTGCGCGGCCATCACGCCCTTGGTGAGCCGCTGCTCCCAGCAGAGGTACGGATAATCGCGCAGGTAGCGGAACGCGCCCTCGATGTTGCCGAGCACGCTGGGGCTCAGCACGACGCCGACGTCACCCGTGTCGGTATGGATTCGCTCGGGAAAGCGCAGCTGCTCCGTCACCGTCGCGCCGTCGAGGGAGCCATAGTTCGCCGCGGTCTCGAGCGAGCGCCGCTTGTTCACGGCGAGCTCGTGCAGCACGCGGTCGCCGTCAGTCGCGTCGCGTGCGGTGGCCGTGAACGCGATCTTGCCCGTCGCGACGTTGCGGTCGGCCGGGACGGTCGCGGCCTCGACGGACATTTGCACGGTCGCGCGCGCGTACGGCTCGAGGTGCACCACCTGCTCGTGCTTCGCCGCCGCGGCGACGCCGCCCGCGGCCTCGAGCGTGACGCGCACGTCACGCGGCTTGGCGGTTCGATTCATCACGCTGAAGCCGGCCTCGAACCGGTCACCCTCGGTGACCTGGTTCGGCATCACGGGGCGGACTTCCGTGGGCTGGTTGACCTTGAAGCTGGCTTGGCCCAAGCCGAGCCGGTCGCTGGGCGTGGCCGCGAGCACGAGCACCCGCCAACCGGTGAGGTTGTCGGGCACCTCGAGCTCGAAGGACCCGTTGCCGCGCGCGTCGAGCTCGAGCGACGGGTTCCAATAGCTCACGTACTTGAAGACCGAGCGCATGCTGAGTGCGGCGCCGCCGTCGCCGCCGGGGTTCGCGCCCTTCAAGTCGATCTTCTGCCGACCCACGAGCCGCGTGAGCAGGCCGAAGTTGCGCACGTCGAGGCCGTCGAGCTGATAGAACCCCTTGTACGGGTCGAAATAGCCGGTGCCGCCTTGGATGAGATCGAGCACCGACTCGTCGAGCACCGCGACCGCAACCTCGATCGGCTCGCGCCGCTCCCGCTCGCGCGGCGCCGCCTTGATGCGCACCCGGACCTTCTCGCGCGGCTTGTACACTGCGCGCTCGACCTTCACGTCGACGTCGATCTGCTTGGACGGGTCCTCGACCGGCACCGCGACGTAGCCGAGCTTGAACGAGGGCTTGCCGAGGTCGAGCTCGCCGGCTTCCGGCAGCAATTTGCTCCCTGCAATTGCTGCACTCCCGCCATCCCTGGCGGTCGGTGGCGGGGCGGCGACGCGCGGCGACATCGCCAGCACCGACACGAAGAATCCCGGAAGATAGTCGCGCTCGACGGGGAACTCGATGACAGGCGTGCTGCCCTCGAGCGTCTGCACCCAGCGCTTCATCACGCCGTAACGCTCGATCGTGACGAGCGCCCGCGCACCCGGATACGGGTTCTTCACGAGATAGCGCGCGGTGTCACCGACGCGGTAGGTCGTCTTCTCGGGCACGATCTCGAGCGCGTCGTCATTCTCGCCGTGCCAAACGACGGCGCCCTTGCCGATGACCCACGTGTTGAGCGTAGTCGTGTGCGGCCGGCCGCGAGTATCGCGGATCGTCGCCGTAAGCCTGTAGCTCCCTGGGCTGTCCGGCGTGAACGTGCAGGTCAGCGGCGTGGCGTTCGACCGGCCCGCGCAGTTACCGGCATCGACCCAGTCCTCTATGAACTGCGTGAGGTACGCGTTGCCGGCACCCTTGACGCGCGAGGCCTTCGTCTCGAGCCGCTGCACCGCGATCGCGACATCGGTGCCGGCCGCCGGCGCGCCGGCACCGTCGACCACGAGATATTGAACCGCGGCGGGCTGGTCCTCCTGGAACACCCAGCGCGTGGACCGCAAGCCGACGAGCCGGTCGACCGCGACGAAGTCGGCGCTCGCCGCCGACGCGACGTACTTGCCGCGATCGTCGCGCACCGCGCCCTCGACGGTGAGCGCGCCGTACACGATCCGGTTGCCCACGTCGGCGTCGATCTTGAATGCGTGCGCGAATTCGCCCTGCGCGTCCACTCGGCCCATGCCCTGCGACACCGTGAGCGCGGCGGGCTGCATGCCCGTGTCGAAGCGGAACGACGCAGCCAGCGGGTGCTTCGAGACGAACGGCCTCGGCACGATCTGCGCCGTGACACGCGCATCGGCGTCGGCGTAAGGGCCGCCGGAGAACAGCGTCGCGTGCGTCTCGGCCGTGACCTCGTCGCCGGCTTCGAACAGGTCGCCGTTGAGTGTGGTGCGCACGCCGAACGGCGACGGCGTGAAGTCGCTGACGAGCACGCGCAGCGGAAACCGGACGATATCGCTTTCGTCAGGCTCGGTCGCGCCGAACCTGCTCGTCAACTTGAACTGATACCAGCCGACCGCGGCCGATTCCGGAATCGCGTAGCTGCCGCTGTAGCCGCCAAACGCCGACAGCGTCACGTCGGGGATCGTCTGTACCGTCTCGCCCTTCGGGTCGACGATGGCGAGCTCGTACGGACCGCGCGGCGCCGCGACGAACGATTCGTTGTCCTGGTCGCGCACGTACAGCTTGTAGTCGATGGTGTCGCCGGCGCGATAGACGCCTTGCGCCGTCGTTCCCCAGGCGTGCACGTGGCCGAACTCGCGCTCTTGGCGCGGGAACACGGTGAAGCTCGACGCGCGGTAGGTGTTCACCTCGAACCGGTAGCTGAGCGGCAACAGGGCGATCCCCTGCGGCCCGTCGACGCGCACGAACAGCCGCGGGCAATCGTCGTCCGTCGGCCCGCGGCAGCCGTAGCCCAAGAGCGCGAGCTGCGGATCGAGGTCGCGCGTGCCCGCGAGCAGCGCGACACCGGACGCGTCCGTCTGGGCGACCGCCAGGGATGGCGGGAGTGCCGCGACTGCAGGAGGCAATTCGCGGCCGACCGCGAGCGGCTCGGGATTCGCGCGCAGCCCGGAGATCGAGTCCACGTAGATCGACACGCGCGCGTCGCGCAGCGGCGCCGCGTTCGCGAGCTCCGTGGCCCATACGAGCGTGTTGTAGTGCCCGACCTTCACGTGCACTTGATAAGGAGTGACCTGCGCGAACAGCGCGGGCCGGTAGAAGTTCCGCTCGACCGGCGGATCGGTGTCGAGCCGGCCGTAGACTGCGCCCGCGGCGCCGCCGAGCAACTCGCGCACGCGCAACGGCACGCCGTACTGGATGTCCGCGATGGCCGGTAAACCGGTGGCTCGCACGAGATCCGTGTCCGCGCCGGCAGCCGTGAGCTTCTTGTAGCGGAGCGTGTAACGCTCGAGATTGGTCACGTAGAGAGGCACGTCGGAGTCGACGCCCTGCTCGAGCACCGCCGTGGTGTGCTCGAGCGTGTAGTCCGGCGGTCGATGGGTCGTGGCGAAGGTCAAGTCGACCGGCGCCGCAAGGGTCCTGCCGAACTCGTCCTTCGGGCCGTCGGTCGGACGCGAGAGCGCAACGCGGTACGGCTCCGCCGCCTTGAGCCGCTCCGGCAGCCAAACGACGTACTCGCGGCCGCGCACGTGCGGCCAGCTCAGCAGCGAATACTCGCCGCGGTTGGCCCAAGGATCGTAGTCGGTGCGACCCCCGGCGAGATCGGGCGCGATCTCGACGTGCTGCTTGACCTCGCTGCTCAGCACCGGCGCGCTGAACGCGAGCCCTACGGAGCCGAGCGGATTGCATTGCTGCGCGGGGTCGCTGCGGCGAATCTGAATCGGCCGGCGGTCGAGCCCTTGGCAGCGCACGCCGAGGAACTCGAGCTCGGGGAAGGTCGCGAACTCGACGGCGGCGCGATTCTGCGTGCCGGGCTCCGTGCCGACGGCGGGCTCGAGCCCCGGCTCGACCATGAGCCGCACGGTCGCGTCGAGCGGCAGCTCAACGGTGGGCGACAGCAGCCAGACGCTGCGCGCCGTCTCTCCCCGCGCCTCGGTGGGCCGATCGTCGACCGGCTGCGCTTGGCGGGCGCCGAGATCGACGAACACGGTCTCGCCGGGCAGCCGCAAATACCGCGGCAGCTCGCGCTGCTCGGTGTCGGGCATCACGGCAAGCGGCACGCGGCTCGGCCCCTGCCCGGTCACCGCCATGAACACGTGCGCGCGCACCGACGACTCCGCCACCGGCTGGTTGAACACGGCGCGCACCACGGGCATTCCAGGGCCGCGCCACGTGGCGAACGACGGGTAGGCCAGGCTCGGCGTCTCCGTGGTGAAGCGCCGGCGAAAGTCGCTCGCCGTCGTTGCGCCGTCCTGCGCGCGAATACCGGGACTCACGACGAGCGTGTAGGCAGTGGCGGGCCGAAAGGCATCGCCGTCGCCGAGCTGGCACGCGAGCGCGCTCGTGTCGAGCCAGCGCCATTGGCACGCGAGCGGTGGCGTGATCTCGACGGGGATCTCTGCCGCGGTACGGTCCATGCGCCCGATCGGCACCACGGCCCGATCGAACTGGATCACGATCTGCCGGCCCTCGGGCACGTTTACGCCGGACGGCGTGATGCGCGTGATCCTGAGCGCCGGCGGTTGCGCGCCCGGCTGCGCGAGCGCGGCGCCGCCCGCCGCGAGCATCGCGAGCACGCGCGCCGCGAATCGGACGCGCACTCCTGGGTTTCGTGTCATAAGCTCCGAATCCTACCGTCGCGCATGCGGCACGCGTATCGCCCCTTCGGCCCGACCACGAGCTGCCACTCTACGGGTGCGATCTGACGTACCGCTGGCCGGTTTCTGACGAAAAATGGCGGCCGATTGGCGGGAAAATCCGTTCCCTGGATCGGGACTTTCTGTTATATCGGTACCGCTCTCTTGGGGAGATTGGCGAGGAATCGGGCCATGCCGCGCGCTTTGCTCGCACTGGTTCTCGGCGCCGTCGCGGGCGCCACGATCACCTACTTCACCTTCGCAGCCCGCGTAACGCACATCCTCGACGCCGGCGTCGCGGCGTCGCCCCTCGCCACGGGCGCGGCTCCGGTCGAGGCGCGGACGCGGCCCGATTCCGCGCAGTCGGTTACGGCCGAGCGCGCGGCGCTGTACCGCACAGCAGCCGACGCCGACGGCGCGGGTCTCGCGCGGATGATCGCGCAGACCGCGGCGCGAGCGCCGTCGCGGGCGCGGGACGAGGAGCTCGGTGTGCTGCTCGCGCGCTATGCCGAGCTCGACGGCGAGCGAGCGGTCGCAATCGCGCGCAAGCTCGGTGTGAACGTGGAGACCCTCGCCATGCTCTTCGCGCGATGGGCGGAGACCGATCCCACCGACGCGCTCGCCGCCCTCGGCGACGTGGAAGACCCTGCCACGGCGACGGCGATCGGGCTCGCGTTGCTGCCTGTGCTCGGCGACGACGACTACGCGCTCAGACAAGTGCTCACGGCGCTGCCGCGCGCGGCGGACGACGGTCTACGAGTCGGCGCGCTGGCGAAGCGCGCGGAGCGCGACCCCGTGGCCGCGCTCGACGACGCGCTGGCGCTAGACGATTTCGGCACGAGCAGTTTCGCCATCGAGCGCATTGGAGCCACCTGGGCCCGAACCGACCCGCGCGCCGCGCTCGAGGGCGCCGCAGCGATCGACGACAACGAGCTACGCACGCCTTTTCAGAATGCCGTGTTGCGCGCCTGGGCGCTGGTCGACGCGCAGGGCCTCCTCGACTACGTCGCGGCGCTCGCTCCGGAGGCGCAGGGGCAACTCAGCACCGTCGGTTTGTTCGAGGTGGCGCGGCTCGATCCCGAGCGCACGCTCGCGCTCATCGACCGCTTTTCGAGCGGGGTGCGCGGCGAGCTCGAGCGCGTCGCCGTAGAGGCGCTCGCGCGCGCCGATCCGGAGGGCGCCCTAGAACGCGTCCGCAAACTGCCACCGGGACGACTGCAGCAAAATGCGCTGCAGTCGCTCGCGCGCGCCTACGGCAAGAGGAATCCCGACGCGGCGCTCGCGTGGGCGCAGGCGGAAGCGGACCGCGAAGCGATGGTGGGCGTGCTCACCGGGATCGCGACCCGCGACCCGAAACGGGCGCTCGACGTTGCAGCGACCTTGCCGAAACAGGACCGCGCATCGGCCGTAATCGGGATCGTGATGCTCGGCGCGGGGAACAACCGCGACGCCGACCTCGCAGGGCTCGCCGAGCGCCTGCTCTCGGTCGACGACGAGTTCGCGAACACGACCGGCCTCGCGCAGCTCCTGGGGACCTGGCAAAGGCGCGCGCCGGAGCGCGCGGTGGAGTGGGTCATGGCGAATGCCGCGCGCCTCCCGCCGGCCGCGTTCGGGTCGGTGGGCAGCTATCTCGCGCAGAACGATCCGGCAGCCGCCGAACGGCTGCTCGCGCAGGTTCCGAGCGAGGGCCGCACCGCCTGGCTGCAGGGGATGGCCGGAAGCTACGCGCAATCGGATGTGAAAGCCGGCTTGGCCTGGGTGGAGCGCCTGCGCGGCGACCCGGCCTACCCGGCCGCCGCGAGCGCGATCGCGCAGGGGTTGGCGCGCAGCGACCCGCCCGCCGCCGCCGCTCTGCTCGACAGCATCGCAGACCGAGGCAGCATCCCAGGTCCATCGATGGCGATCGCGTCCAGCAACGTCGCGAGCTCGTGGGCACGCACGAACCCGCTCGCGGCGGCAGAATGGGCCCGAGGTTTCGCCACCGACGAGCGCAGCATGCAACCGCTCTCCACCATCGCGCAGATATGGGGAGCCAGCGACTACGGCGCCGCGCGCGCCTGGACGCTCCGCTTGCCGGCCGGCACGTCGCGTGACGCGGCGCTGCGTCCGTTGCTCACCGCCGGCGGCAACGGCATCGACACCTCGTTGCTCGCATCGTTCAGCGGCGAGTTGCCGCGACAACGAGCCGTCCTGACCGCCGTACAGCAGCTCGCGCGCCGAAACCCGAGCGAGGCGCGCGCGCTGATCGATAGATACGTCACGGCGCCGGAGCTCCGCGAGCAGGCAAACCGGATTCTCGTCGGGCCGGGCGTAATCGGGCCGTTCTAGTCTCGCGCCGGCGGCCCGTCTCACGCCCGCGGCGCAAGCTCCGGCAGCCAGATCAAATCCGTCACGCCGTAGTCCTTGCCGCACTGCGACAAGAGCGTCGTGACCTGACCGCGATGATGCGTCTGATGGTTGAAGAAGTGGGTCACGCACAGCCAGACGTCGTACACGCGCGGCGCCGGATTGACGACGCTCGTGAACCTGAGCTTGCCCGCGAGCTGCGCGTCGGTGAGTCCTTGCGTCCAGCCATCGATGTCCTGATCGGTGAGCGTGCGCTCGGCACGCAGCTCGTTGAAGTCCGCGAACAGTTCCTGACGCAGGCTCTGAACCTGCACCGGTCGGCCGATGAAGCGGCCGAACCAGATGCGGTCGGCGAGCAGGATGTGGTTCAACGTGCCGTGGATCGAGCCGAAGAACGCCTTGCGGTCGAGCTTGCGATCCGCGTCGCTGAGCTCGGCGCACGCGGCGTAGAGCGTGTCGTTCATCCAGCGGTTGTACGCCGCCATCGTCTGCGCTTGCTTTGCGAGCATCAGTGCCTCCTTGCGAGCTGCTCGAGCTCCCGGAGCGCTTCGCGCTTCTTCTCGGGCGGGTGTCCTTCGTAGTAGCGGTCGATGAGCTGGCGCACCACCGTGATCTTGAGGTCGCGGGCCGAATCGGGCAGCGTGGCGGCCACTTGATCGAACGCGAGCACCACCTGGAAGAAGTGCTCGAGCGCGGGCTCCGGCACCTGCGAGTCGCGCGCGAGGACCTCGCCGATCCGGCCGAAGATCCGCGCCGCATAGGTCGCCGCGAGGTTGCGGGCGATCTTGGCCTCCGCGGGCCTGGCCGCGGCCATCACCTCGTCGAGCAGCGAGAGGCCGTCGGCGAGGCTCGCGAGCCCGTCCGCGGACCGGTAGTCCGCCTCGCCCTCGGCGAGGCAGCGGCGCGCGTCGATCAACTGTCGCGATTCGGCCATCAGGGCTCCGTGGCCCCCTACTCCAATAAAACCGGTCTCGGGGAGAGGCTCCCGCTACAGCGGCTTCCAGACGAAGCCTTCGCCGCGCCGATAGTAGATGGCGACCGCGCGGCCGTAGAGCTCGTGCTCGCTGATCAGGCCCCAGTAGCGGCCGTCCTTGCTGTCGCCGCGGTGGTCGCCGAGCGCGAGGACCATGCCGGGCGGGATCACGCTCGTGTCGATATTCGGCCCTCCGCCCTTGTCGAGATTCAGCAGCGCTTGCCGGTCCCCGAACCACTCGAGCTTGGCGTCGCCGAGGGGGTGGCCGTTCACCGAGAGATGGCCGTCCTTGAGCGCGACGACGTCGCCGCCGACGGCGACGATGCGCTTGATGAGGCGGACGCCGTCGTCCGGCGAATCGAACACCGCAATGTCGCCGGGTTTCGGCGTGCGCGCGCCGAACATGTCGATCTTGGTGAGCGGGATACGGACGCCGTAGGCCGTCTTGTCGACGAATACGCGGTCGCCCGGCAGCAGCGAGTTCTCCATCGAGCCCGAAGGCACGTAGTAGTGATCGGCGAGCGACGAGCGCGCGGCGGTGACCAGCGCAAGCACGATCGCGAGCGACAACAACTCCGACTTGAGCCAACCTTTCTTCAAAGCCACGGGAGCTCCTTTCCGCTATTGCTTGGCTCGGACAGCGAGCCGATAGGCGCGTTCAACCGCCGGCCGCTCATTTCCAGAACATCCACCACGGCTTGGCCGGCGCGGGCGCGGGCTGCGCCGCGGCCGGGGTCTCCTTGCCGGTGACGTAGCTCCGATCGTCGCACGACGGCGTCTCGTAAGGCAGATCGGAGATGAGCACCGTGTCCGCGCCGCGGTACTCGCCCGTGAAGTACTTCGGATCCACGGCGACGTACTCGCGCCGCAGCGCGCTCCGGTCGCGCTCGAGCGAGAACCGCTCGACGACGTGCAGCGCCTCGCTGTGCATCGTCGAGGTATCCGCCGACAAGACGCCGGGCTTGAAGCCCACGGTGTCGACGACCAGCACGTCGTTCTCCCAGCGGCCGATCGAGTGGCCCGCGAGGCTCGGCTCGAGGGCCGCCGGATGTTCCTTCTCGTTGAGCCAGATCGTGCGGTCGACGCCCATCGCGCCGTACCGGATCCGGATCGCGTTCTCGTCCTGGACGATGCGATTGACGAACGTCTCGAACGTCCAATCGAACAGGATATTCGTCGGTTCGCAGCGCAGCCGCGGGTTGTCAGACGACGACGGATCGAACCCTTCGGCGGCCTTCTTGCCGGCCTCGGTGAGCGCGACCGGGCTCGGCCGCGTCCAAGCCGTGTGGATCGCGTCCGCCGCGAGCGACTCCGGCGTGCCGCGGGCGCCCGGAAAGGCGCGCCCGCCGGCCGGGACCGCGCCGGGCGCGAGGCCATCGGCGACTGACAGCGGCACCAGTGCGCCCTCGATCCCGCGCCGATCGGTCATCACGCGCTGCTCGCCGGCCCAGTCCCCGTTGATGTTCGGGTCACCGTTCGGCAACCGTTCCGGCCGCTCGACCTTGGTCGTAGCCGCCTCCGCCTTCTGTAGCTGCCCGTACCGATCCATGCTCCGGCCGTCGGCGAGCGTGATCGTGCCCAAGTAGCACGCGTGCGGATCGTGCCGGTCCGGCGAGCCGGTGATCCTGACGCGCTGGCCGGCAGCGAGCATGTCCTGCGTCCAACCGGAGCGCTTGAGCACCGTGGCCGCGCGCATCTCGCAGCGCATCGGCATCACTTCGCCGTTCGGGCCCGTGACGTTCAAGTAGAGCCACGAGTGCGGATTGACGAACGCGAGCTCCGTGATGACTCCCGTGAGCTCGATGTCCTTGTTCAGATCGAAGTTGGCGATGCCGTGGTGCGCAGAAGCGCCGGCCGCGACCGAGAGGCCCGCCACAGCGGTCGCCGCGAGATAGAGGCCGCGACTCATGCGATCACTCCCCGGACGCAAGACGTCCGGGGCCTAGTGTAGTGCGCGGCCGGAAAAAGTGGGACGGCGCCGCGAGGGAGACCCCCCGCGGCGCGCGTGCCGTGTCCCTAGCGCCTCAACGAGCGAGCTGGCCCCGAATCTCGCCGCTCGGGAACACGTTCGTGTGGATGTTCACGTAGACCGCACCCGAGCGGATCGCCGCCACGAGCTCGGCGAATTCACCCGCCGCGATTCCCTGACCCGCCGGACCGATCACGTCGGCGGAGTGGATCGTGCCGGTGATCTGTCCCGACTGCGGGCACGCCTGCACCGTGACTCCGACCGGGGCATTGCCCAAGTTCGTGCAGAGAAACACGCTGATGCCACCCGCGGTGTGATGCTGGCCGAAGTGGAAGTGCGACTGCGCCACCGTGTTCACGAAGCCGTCGAACGTGAGCCAGTACTGGATCGTCCCCTCGTCCTCGTCGACGATTGCGCGCAGGAATCCGTGCGCCGGCGAAGAGACCGCGGCGATGTTGGGTCCCACCTCTTCAAAGCCCGCGAGCCACGCGCGGAAGATCTCCGGACGGTTCTTGCCGTGCGCGCCCGCCGAAGCCGCCCCGAGCAGCGCGACGCCCACGAGCAACACGAGTGACGCGAGCGAATATAGTCGTTTCATGGTTATTCCCTCCCCTGTGTAGACACATGGCCGCCTCGAACGCGCGGCCGATAGCGTTGTGTTCCGGGCCGATGCACTGCGGGTTCATGCGCGCCGGCGGCCGCGCATGATCGTCGCTTTTGAGCTATAACTATCCAAACTATCGAAAAATAGACAGCGTTGCCGGGGGAGAGACCAACGCGATGAAGCACGACCGCCAGCAGCAATGACGCTCGACGTGCGTGCGGCGGCCACGACCTTCGCTGACGGGCACCGCTTGGAGGTCCGTCCCGACGCGTGGGGGCAGCTCATCTACGCAGCTGAAGGCGTCATGCGCGTGAAGGCGGGTGAGCGACTGTGGATCGTGCCGCCGACACGCGCCGTGTGGGCGCCGCCGCGCACGACATACGAGATCTTCGCGCACGGAGCGTTGGCGACGCGGACCCTCTACTTGAGCCCGCGGCTATCCACGCCGCTGGCTGACGAGTTTCAGGGCATGGACGTGCGCCCGCTGCTGCGCGAGATCATCCTGCACGTCATCGGCGTCGGCACTCTCGACGGCGCCCAAGCTCCGCAGCGGCGCGTGATCGGCGTCTTGCTCGATCAGTTGCGCGCGACGGGTCCGCTGCCGTTGTCGATCAAGTTGCCGAGCGACCGGCGCGCGCGGCTCGTCGCCGACCGCCTGCAGAAAAATCCCGCGGATCGCGCGGCGCTCGACAGCCTCGGGCGCGTCGCAAGCGCGAGCGCGCGCACGCTACAACGGCTGTTCCTCGACGAGACGGGGCTGCGATTCTCCGCGTGGCGCCAGCGCCTGCGGATGCTGCATGCGGTCGCGCGGCTAGGCGCGGGCGAGTCCGTGACCATCGCGGGCAAGCGAGCCGGCTACGCGACGACCAGCGCGTTCATCGCCGCGTTCCGTAAGCAGCTCGGATCCACGCCGCTGCGCTTCCGCTGCGCGGCCCCGCAAGACTGCCGCTCCGCCGACTAGCGCGGCAACGACACGCGGTCTCGCGTATCTGCCGAGCTCGCCGGCGCGCGGCATCGCGTGCGCCGACGCCGACCGCTAGGCACCGCGGGAGTGCCACAACATCGCGGCTTCGCCATAACGTAAGGTCCGTTGCGCAGCGGCGCCGGCCGTCACAAAAGCCGGCGCGCTTCGTTGCGTATCGCCGCCGCGCGCGGCTAAGCTTGGCGCTTGCGGCTCGGTGCCGCCCGCATTCCATGGAGACACGGTGAAAACAAAGGGCTATCGTTGCTCGCGGTCGTCGCCCTCGCGGCCGGCGGCTCGCAATCCGCTGCCGCGCAGGCACAAGCGGCCGCCACGCCGACCAAGTTCGAAGCCGGCAAGCACTACGAGGTGATCATCCCTGCGCTGCCGCCGACGGGCGCCGCGCCGGGCAAGGTCGAGGTGGCCGAGGTGTTCATGTACGGCTGCCCGCACTGCTTCGCATTCGAGCCGCACGTGCAAGAGTGGCTCAAAACCAAACCCGATTACGTGTCGTTCATCCGCATCCCGGCGCCCTGGAACCAGATAGCGGTGCTGCACGCACGCGCGTTTTACACGGCCGAGATGCTCGGCAAGAGCGGCGTGATCGACGAGCCATTCTTCAAGACGTTTCACGCCGACGGCAATTACCTCGACACAGAGGACAAGCTCGCCGACTTCTTCGCGAAGCTCGGGGTGGATCGAGATACGTTCCAGAAAACGTTTCACTCGTTCGGCGTCGACGCCAAGGTGAGCCGCGCGAACGACCTCGTCACTCGCTACAAAGTCAAGGGTACGCCGGCCATCGTCGTCAACGGCAAGTACCTGACCAACGGTCAGATGTCGGGCAGCTTCGACACGTGGTTCGCGATCATCGACGAGCTCGCCGCGAAGGAGCACGCCGCGCGCTGACGACGCGGGCGCACCGGCCGCGAACCGTTCCGGCGGCCGGCCGCAATGTGCGTCCTGCAATTGCGGCACTCCCGCCATCCATGGCGGTCGGCCGCAATGTGCGTCCTGCAATTGCGGCACTCCCGCCATCCATGGCGGTCGGCCGCCGTCAAGACAGCGGCAGACCGAGAAACCACGCGCAGAACACGCCCCACGGGGGCGCGAACGGCAGCGTCAACACCGACGCGTGATAGACGAGCAGCACCGCGAGCGCGACCGGAAAAACGTTCGTGCGCTCATTCGCGCGCCAGTCCCACAGCGAGAGCACGATCAAGATCGAATCGGCGAGCGCGAAACCCGCCACCTGCACGAGCGGCGACCCGTCGAGGCGCGGTACGAACGCGAGCAAGCTCGGCGCGTGCGCGGCGATCAGCCGGTCTGTGACCGGCGTGAATAATGGAAACACCGTGCAGAGCATGTAGCGACCGTGCGTCTGGGGCTCGCGCCGGTAGTGGATCGCGAGGCCATAGAGCACGGCGAACGCCACGAGCGCGTTCAACGTGAGCGCGAGGAAGTACAGGTCGCCGGGCGCGAGCGGCGCGCCCGGCGGGATCCCGCCACCGACGCGGTAGTGAACGAAGCTCAACGTGATCGCCACGAGCACTGGCGCGAGCACGTACGAAGCCTTGCCGAGCGCGCGATGCACGCTGCGCCGGCCCGTGCGCAGCAGCTGCGGCTGCACGACCAGGAGCACGCACCAGAGCGTGAGTACGATCCCGTGCGCGTGGAAGCGCAGGTTCGGCTGCTCGAAAGGCGAGCGAAGTAGCTCGGCCAGAACGCGAGCACGACGAACGCGAGAAAGACGAGCAGGAAGCGCGCGCTCAGTCGGTAGAGAGGGGTGTCGAGGCGCGTCGCCATCGCGGCGCACTCTAATGGAACGTGCGTCACACCGTCCAGGCCAGGCCGCCGGCGAACGTGAAGCAGTCCCTCCCCGGTGAACCGCCCCGATGCGACAGTGGCCCGATGACGCGTTGTCTACATAACGCCGCAGCGCTGCTCGTCGCGAGCTCCATCATGAGCTGTGGCGGTTCGAGAGACGCCGTGGAGAGCTCCACGCCGCAGCCGCCGGATCTGCCCGGGGTGTATGCGGGCAGCTTCCCCTGCGGCAATTGCGACTCGATCGCCGCGTCCCTGTGGCTGCGCGCGGACGGCAGGTTCGTCCTGCGGCAGGAGTACGTCGGCGGCGAGCCGGCCGCCGACGGCAAGTCCTACGCGCTCGGCCGCTGGCATTGGGATGAGCACGACGCGGCAATCGTGCTCGCTGGTGCGGGCCCGGAGCGGCGACTCGTCCCGGACGGGGACCGGCGCTTGCGCCTGCAGACGGCATCGCCGATCCCGCACACGCTCACGCTCGACGCCTCCGCCCCGGCGTTTGCCGATCGCGTCCGCATCGACGGCGACAGCGTGATCGTCGAGCACGCGGCCGCGTTCACCGAGTGCCTGACGGGACTGCGCTTCGATGTAGCCGAAACGAAGGGCTACAAGGAGCTTCGCCGCCAACATCGGCTGCTGAACTCGCGCGGCGCTCCGGCCCTGACGACCGTGGAAGCGCATCTCGCCGTCGTCGGCGAACGCGAGTGGCTGGTCGTCGACAAAGTGATCGGGCTGAAGCCGGGCGCCCACTGCTGAGCGCGCCGGGCAATCGGCCCCGGCAATCGTTCGAGTCGTGGGGGCTACTTCGTCGGGCTCGCCTCTTTCGGCTGCACGAGGAACACGCGGCGCTCGACTCGACCGCCGGCATCGCGCTGCTCGGTGGCGGCGACGCCGACCCGCCCTCCGGGCGCGCCTTCACCCTGGATCGTGTAGCCGCTCGGAACCGCGAACAGGTCGGGCGCCTGCTCGCTGCGCGAAACGTTGACCAGACGGTAGATCGTCTCGCCGAACCGCGGGTCCACGTTGCGGCGCAACACGACGGCCTCGATGTCCGACGAATACCACTCCTCGGCCACGATCTCGATCGGCCGCTCATTGCCGATCGCGCCGGCCGCGATCGTCTCCGTGTGGCGCGTGCCGCGGGCGAGCACGCCCTCGAGGATCTGCTCGCCGAGATCCTCGGTCGCGGCGGACGTATCGACCCCGGAAAAACGGCCGACCGCGAGGGTGGAACCGTAGGTCCGGACGCGCACGCCGCCCTCCGCAGGCTCACCCGGCGGCGGCACGGGGATCTCGAACGTCTCCGGCGGCGGACCGTCGGCGCGCCCGTTCAGCTCGCCGCGCAAGGCGAACGTAGCGGCGCCCGGCGGTAGCGCCGGCAACGGAGCCGTGACGGCCGTCCCGGCTTGCCATTGCATGTTGACCCCTACGGCGTTGAACTTGAACGGCCGGAAGCGCCATGCAGTTTGATCTGCCGTGTTCAAGGAATAGCTGACGTCGGCGACCGGATCGTTGAGCGTGATCAGCGCGACGGGCTCGCCGCGCGTCTGCCACGGACCGACGGCCGCGAGCTGCTGCTCGCTCCGGGTACGCCCCGCCGAATCGCGATAGAACCGCGCCTCGTTACGCGACGTGATCCGATTGCCGTCGGCGAGGATCTGCGTCGACTCGGTGACGGAGTCCGCCGAGTACGGCTTGTCCTTCACTACCTTGCCGACCACGCTGCCTTCGTTGCGCACCACGTCGATGCGTCCCCCGAATGGAACGATCGGCGCGCCGTTGCCGATGAATACCATCGTGTCGCTCGGGCCACCGGGCGCGGGGGCCGGCGCGGGTTGCGGCGGGGGTTGGCCGAACGACGACGCCGGCAACAGCACCGCGCCGGCAAGCACGGCGATAAATGCATTCGATCGCGTCATCTTCGCTCTCCAAATCGAAAAACTAGTGTGAACCGGCGGACACGAACAGCGTGTCCGTCGAGGCAAACCGTATGCCGCTCGCGAGACCATCTTCGCCGACGAGCAAGTCGGCCTCGATCGTGCCCTCGAGCCGCGGCCCTTGGGCGAGGGCCGACAGTGGAATACGCACGCGCACGACGCTGTACGACCCCGACGGTGAGAAGCCGGGCGCGTACATGAGCGGCTGGAATGCGGCGTAAGCGCCAGGCTCCGCCGTCGACGGGGCAGCGGGCCGCGCGTCGAGAGCCGCCGGCCGCCCGGCGCCCGAGTCCGCCGGGGGGAGCACGTGCCGAGCCGCGAGCAACGCGGCGATGGCCCCCACGGCCACGGCGGCCGCGGCTGCGAGCGGCGCCCGCCAGCGGCGCGCGGCGGGTGCGTGGGAGACGACCGGCAGCGGCGCGGCCGCCTCGCCCCATTCCCCTCGCGCGCGCAAAGCCGCCGGCAAGCCCGTGGCCTCGAACGGCGGAGCGTTCACGCCGCGCAGCCGCTCGCGCAGCCCCGCGAGCTCGGCGCGGAGGCGCTCGCCGCGCTCGGCTTCGTCACCTTGGTCGTTCATGGACACACCTCGCTCGTCTCGAGCATTCGCGCCGCCGCCGGGCCGGCCTCCGTGGGACCGAGCGCGGCCGTGAGCAGCGCTCGGGCGCGATGCAACCGCGACCTTACCGTGCCGATCGGACAGTCGAGCACCGTGGCGGTCTCGGCATACGACAACTCTTGCAGCTCGCAGAGCACCAACGTCTCACGATACTCGAGCGGCAGCTCCGCGATCGCCGCATGCAGTCGGCCGATCCGCTGCTCGGCCAGTAGCTGCTCCTCGTTGCGACAATCCGTCGCACCCTCCGCCGCGCCTTCCGGCAGCTCGTCCGTCCAGCGACGCTCGAGCCGCAGCCGATCCAGAATGACGTGGCGCGCGCAGCCGAACAGCCAGGCGCGAACCGAGCCCTTGCGCACGTCGAAGCGGGCCGCGTTCTCGAGCACGTTGAGAAACACTTCCTGTGTCACGTCCTGCGCGACGCTCCTCGACTTCGCCATCGCGTAGGCGAACCGATAGACGTCGTCGCTGCGCCGCCGATAGAGCGCGATGAACGCCTGCTCGGCGCCTGCCCCAACCTGCCCGAGCAGAATGGCGTCGTCGGTCTCGTCGAAGGGCTGCGCGTTGTGGGGCATCGGATTCGGTGGTCCTCGACCTCTATTCGCGGCACGGTCCACTTTGGTTCCCCGCACGGACGCGCGCGGCGCACTCGCCCCGAGCGCGCTGCCCGCCCCGACGCCGACGCTCACCCCTCTGCCGCCCATCCTCTCTCTCGAAGTCGACCCATTAAGTCCACCAATTACTGCCCCGCCGCACATATATATACTCGGAGCCGCGGCCATGCGCGGCGGAGCCCCGGCTATGGGAACCGGGAGCCGCGGCGACGATCATTAGCTTCGGTGCGTAAGCCCGATGGACCAGTGGAAACTCGGCCTCGGCTGCGTAGACTAACGGGGCGGCGGGATTCTCGATGATGAAGAACATGGACGAAGGGCTACAGATCCGGCCTGGACGCGCCCGGTTTTCGGACGATGCTTCCGACACGCTGTTGCTCGCGCGGATCGGCCATGGCGATCGCGACGCCTTCCGCGACCTCTATACCGTCTACTACCACCCTCTGCTGCGGTTCATCTACCGCGTGACGGGCCAGCTCGAGCTCGCGCAGGAGGGCATCAACGACGTGATGCTCGTGGTCTGGCGCAACAGCGACTCGTTCGGCCGGCGCTCGACGGTCGCCACGTGGATCATGGGAATCGCGTATCGCAAGGCCTTGAAGCTGCTCGAAGGCTCGCGCCGGTGGACCGACCGGTTCGCAAGCGTCGATTTCGAGGACGCGATTGAACGTTCCGAGTTTGCGGCGGAACCCACCGAGGACGCCGATTTGCGCGATTTGCTCGACCAAGCCTTGCGACACTTGTCGCCCGAGCACCGTGCGGTCGTCGAATTGACATATTTCTACGGCTGCTCTTACGACGAAATCGCAGTGATCGCCAATTGTCCAGTCAATACCGTCAAAACCAGGATGTTTCACGCGCGCGCGAAGCTGCGCAAGCTCGTGCCCAAGCTCGGCAAGGACGCGCCGGCGACGTGAACGGCCCGAGCGAGCACCAACGCGTGTTAGAGCTGTTGCCCTGGCTCGTGAACGGCCGGCTCGAGGCGTCGGAGCGCGAGGCCGTCGAGGCTCATCTGCGCAGCTGCCTGCCATGCCGGCGCGAGCTCAAGGAGCAGCAGCGGCTGCGCACCGCGTTGCGCGAGCATCCGGCGGTGCACATCTCGCTCAAGACGAGCTTCGACCGGCTCACGCGCCGCTTGTCCGAGCCGGTCATCGATACGCCGCGGCGCGCGCCGCACCCGTTCTCCGCGTTCGCGCGCTTCGCCGTCGCCGGCGTCGCGGGCATCGCATTGCTCGGGCTGCTGCTGTGGCTCGTGCCGAGGGAGCACGAGCCGGACGCTGCTTATCGCACGCTCGCAAGCTCCGCGGCCGGAGGCGGCGCCCGCGTGGACATCGTGTTCGTGGAATCGGCGACGCCGGCGGAGCGAGAGCGCGTGGTCGCCGACATCGGCGGCGAGATCGCGTCGGGCCCCACCGAGCTCGGCCGCTACACGGTGCGGTTCGACAGCGACCGCTCGAGCGACGCCGACGTCGCCGACACGCTGCGGCGCTTGAATCGCGAGCCGCATGTGCGCTTCGCCGGCCTGTCGCTCGCGCCCGAGGAGCCGCGATGAGGCTGCTCGCCGCCGCCGCCCTCGCGCTCGCGCTCTCGGCCTGCGCCACGGGCTCGCGACAAGCCGCAACGCCGGCCGCGGGCGCGGAGCGGCAGATATTGCTCACGATTCGTCAGCCTGAAGCGTTCGCGATCGGGCTCACCGGCACGCCGAGTCAGCGCTACGTGCAACGCCGCTACGGCCCCACGCCGTCGGTGGAACGGATCCTCACGCAGCTCGCGCGCGAGCACCGCTTGAGCCGCGTCGACGGCTGGCCGATCCAATCGCTCGAGGTCTACTGCGCGGTCCTCGCGGTCCCCGACGATCGGCCGCTCGACGACGTGATCGCGGCACTCGCGGCCGATCCCCGCGTCGACCTCGTGCAGCCGATGAACATCTTCAGCACGCAGACGACCCGCTACGACGATCCGTACGCGGACCTCCAAGCGGGCGCCATCGAGATGGGTGTCGAGCAAGCGCACCAGCTCGCGACCGGCCGCGGCGTGTCGATCGCGATCATCGACTCCGCCGTCGACGCCAGCCATCCCGATCTACGCTCGAGCGTGCGCATCGTGCGCGACCTCGTAACGACCCGCGGCGGCGCGCGCTCGGGCGAGGTTCATGGCACCGCGGTGGCGGGCGTCATCGCGTCGGCGGTGAACAACCGCGAAGGGATCTTCGGCGTCGCCCCCGACGTGAGCATCGCGGCGCTGCGCGCGTGCTGGGCCGTCGAAGCGAACAGCCTCGCGGCGCAATGCTCGAGCTTCTCGCTCGCTCGCGCGCTCGAGATGGCGGTCACGCTGAAGCCCAACGTCATCAACCTGAGCCTCGCCGGTCCTGCCGATCCGCTGCTGTCGCGGCTGCTCGACGAGGCCATCGCGCGCGGCATCATCGTCGTCGCCGCCCAGCCCGTTTCCGACGACCCTGCGCTGCGATTCCCCTCGTCGCATCCGAAGGTGTTCGCGGCGCATTCGGCCACAGACGCCGACGCCACGCTCTCGCCCTATCGGCTCGGGGCGCCGGCCACCGAGGTGCTCACGACGATGCCGGGAGCCAGCTACGCGTTCCTGAGCGGCAACTCGCTCGCGGCCGCGAACATGACCGGCGTGATCGCGCTCCTGATGGAGCGCGATCCGAAGCTCGACTCCGAGCGGATCGGCGAGTTGTTGCTCGACTCCACGACCTACGCGCACGGGCACACCTCGATCAACGCGTGCCGCGCGCTCGAGGAGCTCAGCGGCAAACAGTTGTGCGGCGGGGCGGTGGAGCTCGCTAGATTCTAGTGCGCTTGCCGTGCAGCGCGTATGACACGCTGATCACGTACTGGTTGGCGTTCGGGTCGCCGAGCCAGCTGATCCAATCATAGCCGCTCCCGTAATACCGTAGATCGACCACCACTCGGCGCACGACTTTCGAGACGCCGACGTTCCAGTGCGTGTAGTCGACGCCGGTGTCGGCAACCGCGAACCGACCGAGCGTGGCGCCGACCTCGAGGTCGCCGCGCAGCGGCAGCGCAAGCGACAGCTCCTGATTGAGTGCGGCATGACCCTGCGCGTAGAAGCGCGGGCTGTACGACGCGGTGTAAAACACCCGGTCGCGGAACCCGACCGTAGCGCCGAGCTCGTCGTAGTCGTAGTCGATGGCGGTGTCGGGGTAGAAGTACCTGCCGAGCACCAGCGTCCACGACCAGTCTTCGTTGCGCGCGTGATATCCGGCGTAAGCGTCGGCGACGACGTCGCGCGGCTGCTGCCCCGAATACTCGATCGCATAGTCGACGTTCGCGGCCCAACCGCCCGCGAAGAAACCGCTCGGGTGTTGATAGTCGACGCCGAGCTGCACGGACAAGCCGTCGTTCTGCGA
>Ga0137409_10000069_pt1 | contig 84955 bp, 75 predicted proteins | sample CZODoug1_16funga_FD_122059 | JGI IMG/M metagenome (GOLD analysis project Ga0137409, IMG submission 122059) | Vadose zone soil fungal communities from Angelo Coast Range Reserve, California, USA - CZODoug1_16fungal (Hybrid Assembly) | ecosystem: Environmental > Terrestrial > Soil > Vadose zone... | reverse complement strand
TCTTCTTCCACAGCAGCTCGCAGCCGGCGCTCTGCACGTCCTCCGTGACGACGCTCGTGAACAGCTCGATATTGCGCTGGCCGTCGCGCCAGCGCAGCGGCTCGGTGAACGTATACACGGTTTCCACGATGCCGCGCTTCTCGTCCACCTTGAAGCTGAACATCCTCTCACTCATGACGCGGCGCGGATCGTCGGCGGCCATCTCCTGCACATAGAACACGTGATGCCCGAGCCGCGGCGTGTACACCTTGACGATGATGAGCGCGATGCGGTCGTGAGGCGGCTGCACGCCGCGCTGCGCGTCGCTGTCGGCCTGGGCGGTGTTGTCGTACCGGCCCGGCAGCCAGCCCAGAAGCTGCGTGAGCTCGCTCTCGCGCAGCTTGGTCTGGTCGGCGCAAGCGCCGAGCAGCCCGAGGGCGGCGATCGCGGTCGCGGCGGCGGGGGCAGCCTCAGCCATACGAGGCCCGCCACTGCGCGCGATACCGCAGTCCGAGGTCCATGAGGTGCTCGAGCAGCTCGCTATAGGGCGTACCCGCGGCGCGCGCCGACTCGGCAAAGTCCTCGGCGGCCTCGAGATTCGGGTTGGCGTTGGCCTCGAGCACGTAAACCTGGCCTTGCGGGGTCACCCTGAAATCCATGCGAGCATAGCCGGACATACCGAGCGCGCGGTAGATGCGGCGCGTGAGCCGATCGAGCGCGGTCAGCACCGGCGCCGGCAGATCGGCGGCCGCGTGGGTGGTAATGCCGTACTTCGCCTGGTAGCGCTTGTCCCATTTCACCTTGCGCGTGGCGATGGCCGCGAGCGAATCCGGCATGGAGCCGAACACCATCTCCCACACCGGCAGGCGCGTGAGCCGCTCGTTCCCCATCATCCCGACGTACAGCTCGCGGCCCTCGATGTATTCCTCCACCAGCGCATCGGATTTCACCTGCTCGTGAACGAACTCGATGCGTTCCTTCAGCTTCGCGGCATCCTCCACCACCGATGCCTGGGCGATCCCGAGGGATGCGTCCTCGACCGTGGATTTCACGAACAGCGGGAAACGCAGCTTGCGCGGCACATGAAAGCGCGCACCGCGCCGGAACACGGCGAACTGCGGAGTGGCGATGCGGTGAAACGCCAGCAGCTGCTTGGAGAGCGACTTGTCACGCGACAGCAGCAGCCCGCGCGGATTGCAGCCCGTGTACGGCTGGCGCATGAGTTCCAGGAACGCCACCACGTGCTGATCGTAGGTGACGATGCCGTCGAATTCCTCCAGCAGGTTGAAGACGATGTCCGGGTGCCAGTCGGCGATCGCGCCGCGCAGCTCGGTGAGGCTGTCGAGCACGCCGATGCAGCGCACGTCATGCCTGAGTTTGCGCAGCGTGCTGGTAACGTCGTACTCCGTGCGCCACTCTTCGATTTCCTTGTCGCTGTGACCTTCGAGAGTTTCCGGAGGCACCAGGCTCGCGTGCACCACGACGAGCGTGCGCAGTCGTCTCATAGCGGCAAGTGCGGAGTCTCGCCCTGGGAGTAAAGTCCCGTGAGCCGCTCGAGCATCCAGCGCGAGTAGCGCAGGGCGTCGCGGCGGTTGCCGTACACGTATAGTTTCAGCCGCTCGCTGCGCTCGATGAGCATGCGCAGCACCTGCTCGACGCTGTAGCGCTCGATCCGCAGCGCCCGCGCCACCGCCGGGGTCAGCGGGCGCAGGGCCGCGCGCAGCAGCGTGGCCGCCCGCGGGGCGTCCGGGCGTGAGCGCTCGGGGCTGAAGGCGCGGCGCAGCAGCTCATCGGCAAGTCCGCGCCGGATCAGGCGGTTGCGTGCGAGCTTGCGGCGATAATGCTGCGCCAGAGTACGGGTGTTGAGTTCGAGCGGTTCGATGCGCGTGCGGTTGCGCACCGGGGGGCGCACGCCGCGCACGCTCGCCACCAGCTCATCGACCGCCCGCAGCTTGTGCAACGCCGGCCAGCCCGCATAGCTCTTGCGCCACCCGGACTTGGGTGTCAGCCACACCGCGAACGTCTCGGCAAAGTCCTCGGTCGGATGCGCCTGCGCGTACCACTCCCCCAGGTGATGCACGTAGCGCCGGCTGCCGGGGCGGGCCCGGTAGCGCGCCGGATACGGAAGCGAGGCCGGTCCAAACACGGCTCGCCAGCTCTTGCGCCGCCGCAGCCGGTAGGCGTTGTCGAGCGCGTGTCCGGCCTCGTGACGCAGGATACGCAGCAGCAGCCGTGTGTTGCCGCCCTCCGCCTCTCCCATGATGCGCCGCTCGAGCCGCTCCAGACGCGGATGCGCGAGGTAGAACGGCACCGCAATGCCCGGCACACCGTCGGGCGCAAACCACTCCTCGGACAACCACACGTGCGGGCGGACACCGACGCCGCGGCGCTCGAGATCCGCATACAGGCGCCGCACGTGCGCGGCAAGCGGAGAGCGCCGGATGGAAAGCTTCAGATCGCAAAAGCGCTTGCTCAGCAGCTGCTCGTCGGACAGCCGCACCCAGGGCCGGGCCTTGGCGCGCGCGGCGATTTTCGTCCGGCGTGTCGGGGACATGCGTGCGAGCCGAATGTGCGAGGGAATACGGGGAGGCGAGCTTACCCCGAGCGCTCGCGCGCTGTCTGCTGCGCAGGCTCGGTTCGTCGCGCGCTCAGGCCGCCGTGGCGGTCAGCCAGTGAACTCCAGCATCGCGTGGGCGAGCAGCCGATCCGCGCTGCTCTCGATCAATTGCTTCTTGATCAGGCTGTTGCGCCACAAGGTGGGGATCGCGCTTGCAGTGTAGTGTGCACCGGCGAGCGCGCCGCACGCCGCGGCCACCACATCGGAGTTGCCGCCGAGGTTGGCGGCCGACAGCACCGCATCACGAAAATTCCCTGTGCTGGCAAAGGCTTCCAGCGCCGCGGCGAGTGCAGCCGGCGCGGTGTTGCCGCCGCAAGCCGGCATCGGGTGCAGCGCCGCATCGAGTACGGACTGCGCCCGCGCCAGGATCACGGGCCGGGGCTCACCCGAGAGCGCCGCGTGCAGCGCCTGCGCCAGCGCGCGACACGCCGTCAGGACGGCCGGCGCCTGGCAGGTCGTGCGGGCCGCCTCGGCGGCCCGCTCGGGGGCAGCCGCGGGGTGCGCGAAGAAATACATCGCCACCGGCGCGACGCGCGACAGGGCTTCCGGATCGAGCGCTTCCGGGTCGTGCGAGCCGGAAAACGGCTGCCGCCGCCATTGTGCGAGCGCCAGCGCGCGGGCCGTGCCCGCGGTGATTCCGACGCACTGCCCGGTGCAGGACAGATACCCTTCCTGCTGCCAGCGGCGGTAGCGCGCGACCTGGTCGCGGGCATCGAAGCCTTCGCACTCGAGCAGGCTCTCGGCGAGACACAGCGCCATCGCGGTGTCGTCGCTCCAGCCGCCGCGGGGCAGGTCAAAGGGACCGCCGCCGAGCATGTCTCCCACGGGGGTGAATTTTCCCGGCCGGCGGAATTGGGTGGCGGCCGCGACCGCATCCCCCACCGCCTGCCCGAGGAGCGCGCCGAGGAAGCGGTCCCGCAGGCCGCGCGCCGCCGACAGTGTGGCGGGCTCGAACAGCGGATCCGCGCGCGGCGCGCGCGGACGCTCCCAGCGCCGCACGTACTCAGTCTGCTCGGGGGTCTCCGGAACCTGCGGCCACAGCGCCGCGCGCCCGCTCTGCTGCCACAGGCGGTTGAGCTCGGCCACGGCCGCTTCCCCCGCCAGCCCGCTCTCGACCAGCAGGCAGCCGGCCACCGTGCCGGTACGGCCGATCCCGGCGCGGCAGTGCAGGTAGACCACCCGGCCCGAGCGCAATGCCTCGCGCAGGCAATCGAGGAGCTCCGCCATGTGCCCGGGCTGTAGCGGAATGCCGTGATCAGGAATCGGCTTGCGGAAGTAGTCGACACCGAGCGGGAGGTCTGCGTCGTAGGGTGGGAGCTCATCTGGCTGTGTGAGGTCCAGAAAGCAGCTGACGCCCGCCTCCAGCAAGCGCCGCAGGCGCACCCGGGTCGCCGCCGCGGTGGCCCCGCCCGGATGCTCACCGGCGAGCAGTAGACCCGGGAGCACCCAGTAGCAGTTCGACAGCGGGAGCGCGGCAGGCGCGGCGAGCGGGGAGGCGTCCATCCATGGCTCTCTCAGGCAGGTGCCCGGAGCGCGGCGAAGGTCGCGAGCGCCTCCTCATCCTGCTCACTCATCGCGGCCACCCGGCGCGCGTCGAGGCCGCCGAAGTCGAAGCGACGGGTGTCGGCCAGATGCTCGGGCTCGACGTTGCGGAGCGCTGAAAAAATCGACTCGGTGCGACCGGGGAACTCGCGCTCCCAGTCCGCGAGCATTTTCTTCACCGCCACGCGCTGCATATTGTCCTGTGAGCCGCACAGCGTGCAGGGGATGAGCGGGAAGGCGCGGCCGCGCGCGTAGCGGGCGATGTCGCGCTCGGCGACGTACGCCAGCGGCCGGATGACCACGTGGCGGCCGTCGTCGGACAGCAGCTTCGGCGCCATCGCCTTCAGACGCCCGCCAAAGAACAGGTTGAGAAACAGCGTCTCGACGATGTCATCACGATGGTGCCCGAGCGCGATCTTGGTGATGCCGTTCTCGGCGGCGAAGCGGTACAGCGCCCCGCGCCGCAGCCGCGAGCACAGGCCGCACAGGGTGCGTCCCTGCGGGACGACGCGCTTCACGACGCTGTAAGTGTCCTGTTCGATGACGCGGAACGGCACGCCCAGGCCTTGCAGGTATCGCGGCAGCACCTGCGCCGGAAATCCGGGTTGCTTCTGATCCAGATTGACGGCGATGAGATCGAAGCTCACCGGGGCGCTGCGTTTGAGCGACACCAGAATGTCCAGCAGCGTGTAGGAGTCCTTGCCTCCCGACATGCATACCATCACGCGGTCGCCGTCGGCGATCATGCGATAGTCGGCAATCGCCTTGCCGACCGAGCCGCGCAGCTGCGCCGCCAGGCGCTGCAGGGTGCGGGAAGGCTTCGCTGCGGCGGGGATCACGGTAGCCTGAGCGCTAACCTTCTTCAGGCAGCGGCGCTGCTGGCGGTGCTCTCGAGATACTTTGACTCGACGTAGCGCACGAAGGAAGTGGCCGACAGGGGCTTGCCGGTGGCGCCCTTCAGCAGGTCCTGCACCGGCACCTTGGCGCCGAGGCCGTGCACGTTGGCGCGCAGCCAGCCCAGGAGCCCGGAGAATTCCCCGCGCGCGAGCTGCTCATCCAGCCCCTGCACCTCCGCCCGCAGGCTCTCGTAGAGCTGCGCGGCGATGACCGCGCCGAGAGCATAGGACGGGAAGTATCCGAAGGAGCCCACGGCCCAGTGGATATCCTGCAGGCAGCCTTCGACATCGTTGGAGGGGCGAATCCCCAGGCGCTGCTCCATGCCGGCGCTCCAGGCTTCCGCCAGGTCGCGCACCGCCAGCTCGCCGGAGAGCAGCTGCTTTTCCAGCTCGTAACGCAGCATGATGTGCAGCGGGTAGGTGAGCTCGTCCGCATCGACGCGAATCAGTCCGCGCCGCACCCGGGTGAGATGCCCGTAGAGGTTTTCCACGTCCCATTCCGGTCCGCTCGCCCCGAAATGCTTCGCCAGCAGCGGCTGCACGTAGCGCACGAAGGGGCGGCTGCGGCAGACCATCATCTCGATGAGCAGCGACTGGCTCTCCTCGAGAGCCATGCCCCGATCTCGCCCTACGGGCTGATCGCGCCAGTCCTGCGGCAGGCCCAGGTCGTACATCGCATGTCCGGTCTCGTGCAACGCCCCGAGCAGACCCGAGAAGATGTCGTCGGGATCAAAGCGTGTGGTGACGCGGATATCGCCCGGCACGCCTTCGGTGAAAGGGTGCTCGCTCTCATCCAGTCGTCCCCGGTCGAAGGGGAAACCGACGCTCTTCATCACTTCCACGGCCAGGGCGCGCTGCTTGCCCGCCGGGAACTTGCCGGTGAGCGGCAGCAACGGGCGAGTCTCCTGCACGGCGATTGCTTCGCGGATGAGCGACGGGAGCCGGCGCGACAACGCCTTGAACATCGCGTCGATATCCGCGGTGGTCAGTCCAGGGCTGAACTCGTCCACCAGCGCATCGTACGGGGCGAGATTGAGCGCCTGGCCGAGGAGCGCCGCCTTGTCGCGCACCAGGTGAACCACTTCCTCCAGGTACGGCGCGAACGCCTCGAACTTGCCCTGGGCGCGGGCCTCGAGCCAGCGCGATTCGGCGCGCGAAGCGGCCTTGGTCAGGCGCGAGACGAGCGTGGCCGGGGTGGCGATCGCGTGGTCGCGCTGCCGGCGCATCTCGTGCAGGTTCGCGATCTGCCAGTCGGCGAGCCCCTGGGTGTTCGCCTGAGCGCGATCCAGGAGCCGCGTGATGCGCGGCGCCGTGAGCAGCGCGTGGTGTTCGGTTTCCAGCGCCGCGAGCTGCTCGCCGCGAATGTCGGCGCTGCCGCGCGGCATCATCACCGCCGCGTCCCAGCGCAGCAGCGCCAGAGCACCGCGGAAAGCATGCAGACGCTTGAACTCTTGTTCGAGTTGCTTGTAAGGCGAGGCAGACATGGGCGATCGGGCAGCGGGGAAACGAGGCGTAGTTTACCAGCTCCGCCGGACCGCCGCCTCGCCCCGCGGAGGGTATTCTTATTATTAATCAATATGTTAGACTACATGTCAGGAAATTGACATGCGCGGCGCTTGACGCCGCGCGAGCCTTGAGGGCCAAAGTCCTGGCAAGAATTATGTCGCGTGCTGTTGGCTCTGGAACGCAGCCGCGACGCGCCGTTCGCGGCGCCGGCCTCGCGACTGCCACGGCAGCTCCTGCCACGCGAGCATCGCACGCTGGCGATCCTGTCCCCAGTGATATCCCCCGAGGGCACCGTCCTTGCGCAGCACGTTGTGGCACGGGATGAGCCACGCGACCGGGTTGGCGCCGACGGCCTGGCCCACCGCCCGAGCGCCGCCGGCCAGACCTACGGCACGCGCGAGCGCCGCGTACGTGGTCGGTCCGGCGCAGCCGAGCTCGAGCAGCGCCTGCCAGACCTTGAGCTGAAAGTTCGTGCCTTTCACGGCGAGCTTCAGGGGTGCCGCGACACGCGCCGCAGCCGCGCCACGGGATGAGCCCCAGACCCGTCCCGCCAGGAGAGCGGCGGCGTCCTCGTCGCGCCGCAGGCGCGCCTGCGGCCAGCCGGCCGCGAGGGTGGCAACGGAGGCGCCCTCCGCCCCGGACTCGACGAAGGCGAGATGGCACAGCCCGCGTGCAGTGCTCGCGAGCAGTGCACGCCCAAACGGTGTGTCGGTGAGGCCGTACGTGATGTGCATGCCGCGGCCGCGCGACTTGAGCTCCCCGGGTGTGACCGCATCGAGCGTAACCATCAGGTCGTGCAGCCGCCCAGGTCCGGACAGGCCAACACAGTACGCGGCATCGAGCACCGACGGGGTGCTGACGAGTGCTCCGCGGGCCGCGCGCGCGGTGACGTGCGCCAGGTACTGCCGGGGCGTGACGCCGGCCCAGCGGCGGAACAGGCGGTTGAAATGGAACTCCGACAGGTGCGCCGAGGCGGCGATCGCGGCCAGGCGCGGCTGCGCGCGGAAGTTGGCGTCGATGAAGCGGATCGCACGGGCGATGCGTGCGAAATCGCGGCTGTCGAGGAATGCGGGCTCGGTGTGCATGGTGGTTGATGATAGTCGCGCGTGCGCGGCGCGCGACCCGATTCTTGCGGCGCCGTTACGGTCGGCGCGCACGGCCCGGATCATCACGACCTTCAGTTACACTGCCGCGGGAATTCACCGCCACGGGTGCGGGCAGGGCCAGCGGGCCACGACCACGCCCACGCCGATCGAAACCACCAGCAGCAACGTCACCGTGAGACCGATCAGCACACGCCGCATGGCTGCATCATAACCTGACATGCATTCGCTGAAATAACCGCCACGTGCCAGAGAAACTCGCCATCTGCCTGCTCGCCTCCGAAGTCGAACCGCTCTCCAAGACCGGCGGACTGGCGGACGTGAGCGGGGCGCTGACCAAGTACCTGCACGGCGCCGGTCATGACGTGCGGCTGTTTACGCCGTGCTACGCCTCCATCGACCGCGCGGCGTATGCCGCGCAGCCGGTCGAGGGCCTGCAGCAGGTGCCGCTGGCGGTGGGACCCAACAACTACGTGTTCTCGGTGCTGCGCGCGCAGCTGCCGGGCGGTGCGCCGGTGTACCTGATCGACTGCCCCGCGCTGTATGCGCGCACCGCCATCTACACCAGCGATCCCGACGAGCACCTGCGCTTCCTCGGGTTCACGCGCGCGGCGCTGGTCGCCTGCCAGCGCCTCGCCTGGGCGCCGCAGGTTCTGCATTGCAACGACTGGCACACCGCCTTTGCGCCGTTGTTCCTCAAGACGGTGTGGGAGGACGAGCCGCTGTTCGCCGCGACCCGCACGGTGCTGACGATCCACAACATCGGCTATCAGGGCATCTTCCCGGCGGCCCGGATTGCCGATCTCGGGCTGCCGGGGAGGCGCAGCCTGCTGCACCAGGACGATCTCGCCGCCGGGCGGATCAACGCCCTGCGCCACGGCATCCTGTACGCCGACTCCATCACCACGGTCAGCCCGACCCACGCACGCGAGATCTGCACCGATGAGTACGGCATGGGGTTGCAGGACAGCCTGCGCGCCCGCGCCCGGGCCCGCGCCGTGTCGGGCATTCTGAACGGCGTCGACTACGACGAGTGGGATCCGCGCCACGACCGCTACCTGCCGGCCGACTACGACGCCGGGCGCCTCGCGGTGAAGGGCGAGCTGAAGGGTCAGTTCGCCCGGCGCCAGAAGCTCACCGCCGCGCCGGACGTGCCGCTGGCGGGGCTGGTGAGCCGGCTGGCGGTGCAGAAGGGCATCGAGCTCATGTTCGAGGCGTTACCGAAAGTGCTCAGCGCGCGGCCACTGAGCTTGGTCGCGCTCGGGAACGGTGAGCCGCAGTACGAGGAGTTCTTCACCGTCCTCGAGCGCCGCTTCCCCGGGCGCGTCGTGTTTCACTGCGGTTACGACGAGGAGCTCGCGCACTGGATCGAGGCGGCGAGCGATCTGTTTCTCATGCCCTCGCGCTACGAGCCGTGCGGGCTCAACCAGATGTACAGCCTGCGCTACGGTACGGTGCCGGTCGTGCGCCGCACCGGCGGGCTCGCCGATTCGGTCCAGCACTACACCCCCAAAACCGGCATCGGCACCGGGGTGGTGTTCAACGATTTCAACACCCAGGCTCTGGAGTGGGCGCTGAACACCGCGCTCGACCTGTACGCCACGCCGCGGCACTGGACGCGGCTGGTCAAAAACGGCATGCAGCAGGACTTCTCCTGGCAGCGCCAGGGAGGCAAGTACGTGGCGCTCTACCGGCGACTCATTGCAGCCTGAAGGTGCCGCGCTCCTCGAACGGAATCGAGCGCATCAGGCCCTCCGCCAGGGCGATCTTCCCGCTGAGACGGTAGGCCACGCTTTGCCCCAGCGGGTCCGGGCCGCGCCCGAGAAGCTTGAGGAGCGTGCCCGCGAGGTTGGCCGTGACGTTCATGTCGAATTCGGCCTCTCCCATGGCGGGCACGACGAAGCTCGCAGCCGACTCGCCGCTCGCGAACTGCTGCCCCTCGACTTCCATGGTGTACTCGAGTCCCTTCACCGGCAGCCTGCGGTCATTGGGGTTCTGCACGCGCATGCGCACCTTGAGGCGCTGTTCCCACAGGTCACTGCTCTGGATCTGCACGTCGACGACCGAGAGCCTCGGGGGGGTGAAGTTCGACGTCAGCGCGCAGGCGGCGAGCACGAACGCGGCCGCCGACAGTGCCGGGGCGCAACGGATGATGGCTCTCATCCTGGCGCGCGACCGAAGGCGCCGTTCAGGTGCGCGTAGTGGCGCGCGAGTTGCGCCGTCAAGGCACCCGCGGGCAGTCGCCAGGTCCAGTTTCCCCCGACGGTCCCGGGAGTGTTCAGACGCGCCACCGAGCCCAGAGCGAGGATGTCCTGCGCCGGAATGATCGCGAGTCGCGCCACCGAGCCCAGGGCTGCGCGTATCAGCGCCTCGGGCATGGCGCCCGGGGTCACGCGCAGATAAAAATCGACGCGCTGCGCCGTCTCGCGGTCCAGGCTCGAGTACCAGCCGAGCGTGGTGTCGTTGTCGTGGGTGCCGGTGTACGCCACGCAGTCACGCTCGTGCAGATACGGCAGGTGCGCATTGGCCGGATCGCCGTCAAAGGCAAACTGCAGCACGCGCATTCCCGGCAGGCCGAAGCCGTTCTTCAGCGCCAGTACGTCTTCGGTGATGACCCCGAGATCCTCGGCGACCAGCGGCAGGTCGCTGAACTCATCCAGGAGCCGGCGCAGCAGCAGCTCCCCCGGAGTGCTGAGCCAGGCGCCGCCGCGCGCATCGGGAGCGCCGGCGGGCACAGCCCAATGGGCCGCCAGCGCCCGGAAATGATCGATGCGCAGCAGATCCATGCGCGCCAGCTGCGCGCGCACCCGCCCCAGCCACCAGCCGAAATCGGTGCGGCGCAGCGCCTGCCAGTCGTATACCGGATTGCCCCACAGCTGGCCCTTGTCGGAGAAGTAGTCCGGCGGCACGCCCCCGACCGCCGCAGGCTCGCCCGTGGGGGTGAGCTGGAACAGCTCGCGATGCGCCCAGGTTTCCACCGAGGAGGGGCCGACATAGAAGGGCAGATCGCCGAACAGCCGCACTCCGCGCGAACGCGCGTGCGCGCGCAGCTGGTTCCACTGAACGTAAAACGCATATTGCTCGCGTTCGATGCGCGCGATTTCGGGCGCGAGCTCGTGGGCTGCCTGCGCGAGCGCCTCGGCCGCCCGGTCGCGCAGCGGCGGCGGCCAGCTCCAGAACGGCGCACCGCCGTGCGCGCGCGTCAGCGCCTCGAACAACGCGTAGTCGTGCAGCCAGGAGCCGGAGGCCGCCAGGAACTCCGGGTCGATCGGCGCGTTGGGATCGGGCAGCTCCGCCGCATCGATGAACGCCGCGTTGCCCGCGCAGTCCGAGCGCACCCAGTAGGGGGAGCGATCCTCGCCCACCGGGCCCGTCGGCAGGATCTGCCACACGGAAAAGGCGGCTTCGCTGAGCCAGTCGATGAAGGCGCGGCCGCCGCGCCCGAGTGCCGCCTCGAGCGCGGACATCGGCAGCAGCACCCCGGCGCGGCGCCGGTCGAAGACGGGTAATCGCATGTTGCCCACGCGCGCGTCTGCTTCCTTAGCCGTCAGCCGCCGGTAGCGCGGCGCATGACTCCGCCGTGCTCCGGAGACCCATTCCCGGTTGAGATTGGCAGCGTGAGCTCGCCCGGGGGCTGGAGATTCAGGCGCCGGTACAGCGTCAGCAGCTGGCGCCGGTAGAGGTGATCGAACTGGCTCACGGCATCCGCCGGGTTGTAGTCCCCGAACCACCAGAACCAGTCGGAACTCTCGCAGCGCGCGAGCTGCCGGCCGGCGGCCGCGCGCTGTGCCGGATCGCTCTCGCCCTGCATGACGCGATCGTAGGCCTCCTTGGCGTCGCACAGCAGATCCCACGCCCGGTTCTTGGCCGGATCCCCCATCCAGGTCGCGAGCGTGCCGTGCACCCAGCTGCCGGCGCACACCCGCGGCAGCGGCGCGGGCTGCAGGCCGCGCGCGAGACAGTCGGACAGGGTTGTCAGCTCGAGTAACGGATGGCTCGCGAGGTGCTCGTACAGCGCGCGCAGGAAATAGAAGCCGTTGAAGGGGTAATGCTCCCAGGCATTCTCACCGTCGAGCGCGATGAGCACGGCATGATTGCCACCCGACTCATAGCGGCGCGCGAGCTGCGCCAGCTCCTCCACCAGGTTGGCGGCGGCGTCATCGCCGTGCCAGGTCGCGTAGGTGAAGCCGATCAGATCGGACAGCGTGTCGTCGCGGAAGAAACAGCTCAGGCCGGTGCCGCCCAGCCGGTAGGGGCGGTTGAAGGCCAGCGGGTCCTCGGCCGCCCGGCGGTCGGTGAGCTCGAGGCTCCCGCGCAGCACCGCGGCGCTGCTGGCGGCCCAGCGGAAGCCGGCGGCGCCGAGCAGCCCGAGCGTGCCGGCACTGATCGCGCCCTCGGCGGGCCAGCAGCCCGCGGGACGGGTGCCGAAGGTGCGTGTAAACACACGCACCGCCTCCTCGATGTGCCAGATGGAGCGCGCCTCGCCGCCGGGGTATGCCGCATGCGCCGGCAGTGGCATCTCGGGAAGCGCGTCGCGCGCGCACTGAAAGTCGAGCAGCAGCGGGATGATCGGATGTCCGTAGGGCGTGACCGACAGCTCGCACTGCCCGCGCTCGGCGAGGCGCCGGTAGCGCAACAGCACCTGCCCCACCAGGCCGCCGATCAGCGCCAGCAGATCGCGGCGGTGCGCGGGGCTGAAGTCGCGCCCGCGCTCGGTCAGGCGCGCGACCAGCGGGTCCGTGCGCCGCACGCTCTCGCCGAGCCACGCGAGGTGATACCAGACGGCGAGATCGTGGATGAACTGATCGGAAGCGTAAGCGACGCGACCCTGCGTGCCGAGGGTCTCGGCGATGGTCGCGAGCTCCAGGTACGGCCCGAAGCGCTCGATCATCTGCTGGCGCTGTGCACGCAGGCAGGTGCGCAGCAGCTCCAGCCGCGCCACCGGCTCGGTCGGTACCGGGTCCGGGCCCAGAAGTGCCAGCACCGGATCCGGGAGCGGGCTGCCGTTCTCGAGATGCTCGGCCACGCACCGCGCGATCTCCTCGAGCTGCTCGATCAGCAGCGGGGTGAAGTTCACCACGGCGCGCGCCGCCGGGTTGCCTTCCAGGTGCGCCGCCATGTCGGTGTAGTCCTTGATGGCGTGCAGATAGGTCCACGGCAGCGCGTACTGCCCGGTGAGGGCGTCCTTGTACTGCGGCTGGTGCATGTGCCACAGCAGGATGACCGGCAGGCGTGGCGCGGCTGCCACGTTCAAGGGCTCCGTATGCTGCGCAGCATGTCGAGAGTGACCAGCACCACGCCATTCTCGGTCACGTGGAAGCGACGCTCATCGGCCTCGCGATCCAGGCCGATGCGGGTGTCGTCGGGCACTTCGCAGCCTTCGTCGATGACCGCCCCGGAAATCGCGCAACCGCGGCCGATCTCGGTGTGCGGCAGGATGACGGAACGGTGGATGCTGGTGCGCTCCTCGATCCGCACGTCGGAAAACAGCAGCGACTCGCGCACCACGGCGCCGGAGATGATGCAGCCGCCCGACACCATGGAGTTGACGGCCATACCGCGGCGACCGTCTTCGTCCAGGATGAACTTCGCGGGCGGCTGCTGCACCTGGTAGGTCCAGATGGGCCAGTCCTGGTCGTAGATGTTGAGCTCCGGCCGCACGTGCACCAACTCGAGGTTGGCGTCGTAGTAGGCATCGATGGTGCCGACGTCGCGCCAGTAGCTTTGCGCCCGGGTTTTCACGTCCTGGAACGGATAGGCAAACACCTGGCGATTGCCGTCGATGGCCTCGGGCAGGACGTCCCTGCCGAAATCATGGGTGGAGGACTCGTTGCCGGCGTCCGCGGCGAGCAGGGTCTCGAGCAGCCGGGTGTTGAAAACGTAGATGCCCATGGAGGCGAGTATGGTGTCGGGGCGGCCCGGCAGCGTGTCGGGCTCGGCCGGTTTCTCCGCGAACTTCGTGACCCGATTCCATTCGGTAGCGGTCAGCACCCCGAAATGCTGCGAGTCCTGCGCCGGCACCTCGACCACTCCCACGGTGATGTCGGCACCCTTCTCCACGTGGTAGGCGATCATCGGACCGTAGTCCATCTTGTAGATGTGGTCCCCGGCGAGTACCAGCACGTGCTTGGGCCGGTGCGAGACGATCAGATCGATGTTCTGGTGCACGGCGTCCGCCGTGCCGCGGTACCACACCGGGCCAAGCTGCTGCTGGGCCGGAACCACCTCGACGAACTCGCCGAACTCCCCGCGCAGGTAGCTCCAGCCGTGCTGCACGTGCTGGATCAGCGACTGCGCCTTGTACTGCGTGAGAATGGATATCTGGCGGATCCCTGAGTTCACGCAGTTCGACAGCACGAAGTCGATGATGCGGAACTTGCCGCCGAAGGGCGTCGCTGGTTTGCAGCGATGCGCGGTCAGATCACGCAGCCGCTCGCCGCGCCCGCCGGCCATGATGATGGCGAGCGTGCCGCCCGTCAGGCGGCTCACATAACGTCCGGAAGAAGCGCGTGCGGGCTGGCGGGACATGAGACGTACTACACCGCAAGGCGCGCCGTCAGCGCAACCCTAAAGTAACTTGCCTCACAGCCATTTCATCAGTCCGAGCTCATAGGGGTGCGAGAGCAACTCGTGCCACGGATAGATGCGGACCTCGGTGCGGAACTGCCCGCATTCCTGTGGCTCGACGTCGAGCGCGAATATCACCGCCCCGTCGGTGTCCTGCTCGTCGGTGGCGCTGAACGCGGCGTGCCACACGCCGGCGCGCGGCGGCTGCCCGTACGAGGACAGGGCCGGCGGCGCAAGCTCCGCCTCCGGCAACAGGCGCCGTGCGACGAACTCCACCCGCACGTCCGCGGGCGCGAGTCCGTTCAGCCCGGCCGCAACCCGCAGGCGCAGCCGCTCGCCTCGCGGCAGATCGCGCGCCACATCGGTGAGCTGCTTCAGGCTCACCTTCGACCAGGCCTGCCGCGCGCGCGTCTTCCAGTCCGCGAGCGTGCGCGCGCCGCTGAAGGCGTTCTCGGCGAGGCGCCGGTACTGCGCTACCGCCGGCTGGTACAACCCCTGGGTGTAGTCGAACAGCACCCGGCGCATGTTGAAACCGGGAATCACTGTCATCATGGCCCGCTTACTGCGCTTCACCCAGGCGCCGGGGTAACCGCTCTCGTCGCGCGCGTAGTACAGGGGCAGCACCTCCTCTTCGAGCGTACCGAGTATCAGCTCCGCCTCGAGCGCATCGCGCCGCTCCGGATCCTGCACGTTCGCCGGCGGTATGCCCCAGCCGTTGTCCTGCATCCAGCCCTCCGCCCACCAGCCATCGAGAATGCTCAGGTTGAGGCGGCCGTTGATGGCCGCCTTGATGCCGGAGGTGCCGCTCGCCTCGAGCGGCGCGATCGGGTTGTTGAGCCACACGTCGACGCCCGAGACCAGGCTGCGGGCAAGCTGCAGGTCGTAGTCTTCCAGGAAGATGATGCGCCCCATGAACTCCTGGCTCATCATGAGCTGGCGGATCTCGCGCAGCACATGCTTGCCGGGCTCATCCGCAGGGTGCGCCTTGCCGGCGTACAGCAGCACCACGGGGCGCTCGGGATTGTTGACCAGCCGCGCGAGGCGCGCGCGGTCGCGCAGCAGCAGCGTCGCGCGTTTGTAGGTGGCGAAGCGCCGCGCAAACCCCAGGGTGAGCACGCCGGGACGCTGCGGATCGAGGAAGCGCGTCACGTGGCGCAGCTGCGCGGGACTTAAGCCCTTGCGCTCGTACTCGCGCTGCAGCCGCTCGCGCACGCTCGCCAGCATGCGCGCCTTGACTTCCTGCGCCGTCGCCCAGTAGCGCTCGTCCGGCACACGCTCCAGCGCGCTCCAGAATTCCGGATCGCGCAGGCGCTCGCGCCATTCCCGTCCCAGCTCGCGGTCGAAGAAGTCCATCCACGTCTGATGCAGGAAGGTGGGCACGTGCACGCCGTTGGTCACGAAGCCGACCGGGTTGTCCTCGGGGCGAACCTCCGGCCACTGGTCCGAGCACAGGCGCGCCGAAACCGCGCCATGGATGCGGCTCACGCCGTTGACGTGGCGCGTGCCATTCAGTGCCAGGCGCGTCATGTTGAAAAGGCCCGGGGCAGAAGGGGAACGCGCCAGCTCCAGGACGCGCTCGACCGGCACCCCCAGCTCGCGCACGAAATCCCCGAAGTGCGCGACCATCAGCTCGAGGCCAAAGGCGTCGTGGCCGGCCGCCACCGGGGTATGCGTGGTGAACACGCAGTCCGCCGCCACCGCTTCGAGCGCGGCGTTGAACGGCAGGCCCTGCGCCAGGTGTTCGCGCAGCAGCTCCAGGATCAGGAACGCCGCGTGCCCTTCGTTCAGGTGCCACACTCCGGGCTGCACGCCGAGCGCGCGCAGCGCGCGCACGCCGCCGATGCCGAGGATCATTTCCTGGCGCACCCGCGTCGACTCATCCCCGCCGTACAGGCGATGGGTGATGTCGCGATCGGAGGGGATGTTCTCCGCGCAATTGGTGTCGAGCAGATAGACCGGTACGCGGCCCACCTGCGCCTTCCACAGCCGCGCGATCACCTCGCGCCCGGCGATGCGCACCGCGACCTTGAGCCATTCCCCGCTCTTGCGTACCGGTTCAACCGGCAGATCGCGCGGGTCGCGCTCGCGATACTCGGCGTGTTGCACGCCGTCGTTATCGACGGTCTGAGTGAAATACCCCTGCTCGTACAGCAGTCCCACTGCCACGAAGTTGGCGCGCCCGTCGCTCGCCGCCTTGCAGTAGTCCCCGGCGAGCACCCCCAGACCGCCGGAGTAGATGGGGAAGCTCTCGTGAAAACCGTACTCGGCGCAGAAGTACGCCACCAGCGGCTCGTCCCCGGTGGGCGCGCCGACCCGCAGGTACGCTTCGAGTGTTTCGAGCGCGAGGTGGTAGCGAGCGAGGTACAGCTCGTCGCGCGCGCAGCGCTCGAGCGTGCCCTGGTTGACGCAGCGAAGCACCAGACGGGGATTGCCACTGGTCTGCTTCCACAGCTCCGGATCCAGGTCCTCGAACAACGCCCGGGTGGGACGGTGCCAGCTGAAGAACAGGTTGGCGGCCAGCTCCGGGAGGCGCGAGAGGCTCCCCGGGATGACGGGTGTGACTTCTAGGAGCGAGTTTCTCATCACCGGTCCCGGGAAAAGCGCGAAGTCTAGCAGTACGGCGCGGGACACCTGCTCAGCGCACGCGCGCCCTACGCCCGTTCCGGCACCGCCTGTCCAAGGGGCGGCCTCTGGTGGGCACGGGTAGTCGTCAATCGTTAATACTAGTTGACAGCTAGTACTGTATGCTTAATAGTACTGGCGGATGGATGATAGCCAGGCACGTAAGTTCCAGAAAGACCTCAACGGGGGCCTCGTGGCCCTGGTGCTGCTGGCTGTGCTGGAGCGCACCACCGAGGACCTGTACGGATACGAGATCGCCAAGCGCCTGCAAAAGGCCAACGAAGGCGAGGCCCTGTTCAAGGAAGGCACCGTGTACCCGGTGCTGCGCGCCCTCGCCGCCGGGGGCTTGCTCACCAGCCGCGTCGTCCCCTCCTACGCCGGGCCTGCGCGGCGCTACTACCGCATCACCGCAGACGGCCGCGCGATGCTGCGCCAGTGGAGTGACATCTGGCGGCAGACGCGCGGCTTTGTCGATCGCTTCATCGAAGGAACCGACTCATGAGTGTCAACGCTCCCCGCTCGATCGATGAGTACCTGAAGCAGCTGCGCCAGGCGCTCGAGGGACAGGATCCCGCACTCATCCAGGACGCGCTGTACGACGCCGAAGAGTATCTGCGCGCGGAGGTCGCGGCGCACCCGGACAAATCGGAGAGCGACGTGCTGGAGCTCATCGCGAGCACCTACGGTGCTCCGGACGAAGTCGCGGCGGCGTACCGGGACACGGAAGCGAAGGTGAAGGCCGCCCTCAAGACCCCGGCTCCCAGGGCGGCCGCTCACAGCTCGGGCGTGGCGCGCTTTTTCGGCGTGTACCAGGACCCGCGGGCCTACACCTCTCTCTTCTATATGCTGCTCACGCTGGCCACCGGCATCGTGTACTTCACGTTCGTGGTCACCGGGCTGTCGCTGTCGGCCGGGTTCGCGGTCCTCATCATCGGCGTGCCGTTCTTCCTGGCATTCATTGGTATCGCACGCGTGCTCGCCCTCGGCGAGGGTAGATTGCTCGAGGCGATGACCGGCGAGCGCATGCCGCGCCGTCCGCTGCACCCCGGGCCGCCGGCGAGCTGGTGGAGACGTATCGCCGACATGCTCACGGACGTGCGCACCTGGACGACGCTGCTGTACCTGCTCATCATGCTGCCGCTCGGCGTCATCTACTTCACCCTCGCCATCACCGGACTTGCGGTTGGCCTGCGCCTGGCGCTCGCGCCTTTCGTGGTGCTGAGCCGGGATTTTGGCTGGTTGCCGCCCGGTGTCTCGCTGGACATGATCCAGATCGACGGCTGGCACGCCGCCTCACCCCACACGCTGCTGGGATCGCTCTTCTACATGGTGTTCGGCGTCGTGATCGTGACGGCGCTCATGCACGCGGCGCGCTGGATTGCTCGCGGCCACGCGCGCCTCGCCAAGGCGCTGCTCGTCGTACCGGGCGCGTGAGGGCGGCGCCTGACGGGCGGCGCGGTACACTTCTGCGCATGCGACGCCTGCGTCTCACGCTGCTGTGCGCCTGCAGCCTGGTCAGCGCGCCTCCGGGCGCCGCGAACGCCGACGCGAGCCCCGCGGCCAGGCGGGGCTGCCTGCCGGCCGGCAACGGTTATCTGCGCGCCCGCATCCGCGGCGCGATGAACCTCGACATCGACTGGCACAACGGCGAGATCGAGTGCGACGGCGGTCCGCGTCCGGACGGCAGCGGGTTGCGCGTGAGCTTCGCCGGCCCGCGGCACGCGGATGGGCGGCGCCTGCGCCTGGTGTTTGGCGTGGCATCGGTGCACGAAGGGCGCACCGGCCGCGCCCTGCCGACCAACCTCACCGTGATCTTCGAGGGCGAGGAACGGCTGTTTGCCACGCGCGGCGAGGATCACTGCACGGTGGACGAACTGAAACAGGAACGGCTCGGCGCACTCGGCGGACCGCAGCGCTCCTGGCGCATCGTCGCCCGCGGCTTCTGCACCTCTCCGGCCAGCACGCTCAACAGCGATGCGCGGATTCTCGTTACCCGCTTCGATTTCGCGGGCAGCGCCGTGTTCGAGGACGAGCCGCGCGACCGGCCGCCCCCGCCCAAAACGTAGCAACGTGGAAAAACATGTCACAGGGAAATCCTTCGGAACGACGGATGGTGGGGATGGGCGGTACGCTCATGCTCGCCGCGTGGCTGGCGTTCGCGGCGGGCGCAGCCGCGCCGGCACTGGCGCAGGACTCCCGTGCGCCGCTGGAGCTGGCGACATTTCCGCGCACCTCGCTCGAAATCACCCGCCTTGGTGAGCACCATGCCGCCCGCAAGTACGCGTTCGAAGTGTGGGTTGCCGATACACCCGAGCGCGCCGAGCAGGGTCTGATGTTCGTCAGCGACCTGCCCGACACCATGGGGATGGTGTTCCCGCTGCCGACTCCACGCGTCGAAACCATGTGGATGAGGAACACCTACATCGAGCTGGACATGCTGTTCATCCGCGCCGATGGCCGCGTGGCGAAGATCATCGAGCGCGCACACCCCCTGTCGGAGGCTTTGCTCAGCTCCGATACGCCGGTCAGCGCGGTGCTGGAATTAAAGGGCGGTGAGGCCTCGAAGCTGGGACTGCGCGCAGGCGATACGGTCACCTGGAAGAAGCCGGCGCAGTAAAAGCGCAGGCGCGCAGGCCTGCCCCCGGCGCAGGCCCGGCGGCCCGCGCCGGTGAACGCGCAGCCATGGGCTTCCGCGGGGGGCTATTTGGGCGGCGAATTGCCCGCGTGACGCGGGCGTCGCGGGTGCTTCGAGACGATCGGCCGCGGGATCGGCGCCCCGTAGGCACGCTTGCGCGCGCGAGGATGAGGGGCCAGGGCGCTCGGCTTCGCATGCCCGTCCGGGACCGTCCGGGTGGTGGCCCCGGGGGCGGGCGGCGCGGTGCAGAGGGCGGGGTCCGGGCGCGCCACCACGGCAGATGGCGCCAGTCCCGCGAGCGCCAACACACACAGCACGGCTGCTTTCACGCGTCTTCTTCGGCGCGCGGCCGCCGGGCCTGTGCGAGCTCCTGCTGCTTGCGCGCCGGCACCGGATCGTAGTGACTCAACTCCATGGTGTAGGCGCCCTGCCCCCCGGTCAGCGCCTTGAGGCGCGACTGGTACTCCGCAACTTCCGCGAGCGGCACGAAGGCCATGAGCACGGAGCGCTGTCCGGGCAATGAGCTGTTGCCGTTGATGCGCGCCCGCTTGGTGGCGAGGTCGCCGGTGATGTCGCCGATGGCGCTCGCGGGCGCGGTGATCTCCAGGCGCATGATCGGCTCGAGCACGATCGGCGTGGCTTTCTGCAAGGCGTCGAGAAACGCCTTGCGGCCTGCAGAGACGAACGCCACCTCCTTCGAGTCCACCGAGTGATGCTTGCCGTCGTACACCGTGACGCGCACGTCCTGGATCGGAAAGCCGGCGAGCGCGCCTTCGACGAGCACCTGGCGCACGCCTTTCTCCACCGCCGGGATGTACTGCCCGGGGATCGCGCCGCCCACGACGTCGTCCACGAACTCAAAGCCCGCGCCGCGCTCCAGCGCCTCGATACGCAGGTACACCTCGCCGAACTGCCCGGCGCCGCCGGTCTGCTTCTTGTGCCGGCAGTGTCCTTCGGCGGGTCGCGTGATGGTCTCGCGGTACGGGATGCTCGGCGGGTGGGTCTTCACGTGTACGCCGTAGCGCTCGCTCATGCGCTCGAGCAGCACGCGCAGGTGAAATTCGCCCATGCCGTAGAGGACGGTCTCGTTGACCGCGGCGTGATGCTCGATGCGCACACACGGGTCCTCGGCGGTGAGCTTGTGCAGGGTGTCGGCGAGACGCTGCTCATCACCGCGCCGCTCGGGCTCGATGGCGACGCCGAGCATCGGCGGCGGAAACGCCACCGGCTTCAGGTGGTACTGGTCCTCCTCGTGCGAGTCGTGCAGCACCGCGTCCAGGTGCAGCTCGTCCACCTTGGCGATGGCGCAGATGTCGCCGGGCACCGCCTCGGTAACCTCGGTGGACTCCTTGCCCAGCAGGCGGAACAAGTGCGCGATCTTGATGGGTTTGCGCGCGTCGCCGACGAACAGCTGGCTGCCCTGGCGTACGGTGCCCTGGTGCACGCGCAGCACCCCGAGCTTGCCGACGTAAGGGTCGATGCTCACCTTGAACACATGCGCGATCACGTGCTTGGCGGGATCCGGCGTCACCGGCACGCGCTCGGCACTCTCTCCGTTCCCCTTCAGGAACGGCGGCGGATTGCCTTCAGCCGGGTTTGGCATGAGCCGCTCGAACACCTGCAGCAGCTCGGGGATTCCCGCCCCGCTCTCGGCGGAAGCGAAGCACACCGGCACCAGATGCCCCTCGCGCAGCGCCTGCTCGAAAGGATCGTGAAGCTGCTCGGGGGAGATCTCCTCGCCCTGCTCGAGGTACAGGGCCATGAGCTTTTCGTCGAGCTCGACGACCTGATCGATGATCTGCGTATGCGCCGCTTCCACCGAGGAGAAATCCGCCGCGCGGCCGTGGGGCTGAAAGAAGCAGTCCACCACGGCGTCGCCGCCGCCGCTGGGCAGATTCAGCGGCAGGCATTCGCGGCCACAGGCCTCGCGCAGCTGCTGCAGCACATCGCTGCAATGGGCATCGCGGCTGTCGATCTTGTTGACGATGATGATCCGGCACAGCTCGCGCTCGCGCGCGAACTCCATGAGGCGCTGCGTGAGCGAGTCGACGCCGTTCACGGCACTGACGACGATGGCGACCGCCTCCACCGCCTCGAGCACCGACAGCGCCTTGCCGAGGAAATCCGCGTAGCCCGGTGTGTCGATGACGTTGATGTGGATGCCGCTACAGTCGAAGCTGCAGATCGCGGTGTCGAGCGAGTGCTGCAGGCGCCTCTCCTGCGGGTCGAAATCCGACACCGTGGTGCCGCGCGCCAGGCTGCCGCGCGCACGGATCGCGCCCGCCTGCAGCAGCAGCGTCTCCAGGAGTGAGGTCTTGCCCGCGCCGGCCTGTCCGACCAGCGCGATGTTACGGATGCCCGAAGTCGTGTACCCCATGGCAGATGCTCCCCCGGCAAGATGGACCGGCGCCGCACGAGCATCACCGGTAGAGCAAAAGCCTACTCCGGAGGGCCTGCCTGCGGCTACTCGCCGGAGTACCATGCAGCACAGCGAGCCCATACGGCCTCAGCCGGCTTGGGGCCAGGAGGTTCAGATGAGCGACTCCCCCGATGAGGCGCGCAAGCGCCGCGGCTGGGAGAAGGTTCAGCGCCAGCTCGATGAGGCGCTCGACCTCACTTTCCCGGCGAGCGACCCGGTATCCATCGTGACCTCGCACGAGGAAGAGGACTGGGGCACGGAGCCGACGGTACCCGAGCCGCCCGCCAAACCCGTGCCGCCGCGCAATCCCTGAGCGCGCGGCTCCAGGCGGCGCCGGTCACGGCGCGGTCAGCTCGAGGGCCGAACCGGCCTGATTTACCGTGGTCAGCACGATCGGCCGGCGCCACACGCGCTGCAGGTAATCGAGCACCTTACGGCTACGCTCAAGGTCAAGGCCGCGACCGTCGACGCTGCTGTCGTGCGTGAGCTCGAGGGTGCCGTCATTGCGCACGTGCGATGCAGAAACGATCGGTGCGCCGAAGTTGTACTTGGGCGCGAGCACCGCCTCGTGCAGCGCCGTCAGGTCATGCTCCAGCACCTTGATCTGGCCGTCGCTGCGCGCGCTGTAGCGGAACAGGCCCAGCTCGTCGGCGAGCTCGCGGGTCAGGTGATTGCGCACGAAGCTGAAGTCGTCGTCCTGCTGCATGATGGCGCGCGCCGCGGGCAGGCCATTCTTCTCGACGATCTTCTCCCACATCGCAAACCCCAGGTGGTAGGGGTTGATGCTGAGCGCGACCTGGGCTTCGGCGGCGATGGGCCGCACCACGTCCGAGTGACACTTGATGGCGTCCAGGTAAGCCTGTTGCGGTATGAAATCCGCCTCGCGCAGCAGCCGCGCATGCCAGTAAGAGGCCCAGCCCTCATTCATGATCTGGCTGGCGAACACCGGATAGAAGTAGAAAGACTCCTCGCGTACCGCGAGAAAGATGTCACGCTCCCAGCTCTCCATCTCCGGTGCGTAGTTGGCGACGAACCACAGCAGGTCGCGCTCCGGATGCGGCGGCAGCGGTGCGCGCTTCTTCACCTCCAGCGCGCTGCCGCCGGCGAGCGGCTCGAGCGCCGCGAAGCGCTTGCGGAATTGGTCGTCGGCCAGCACCTTGGGATCCCCGAGGTACTCCGGGTAGCGCTCGCGCCGCAGCGGCTGGTTGATGTCGACGTGCTGCTCGAGGGCCAGCGCCGCATCGAGTGCGACCTCGACGCGTTGCGCACCGTGAGTCTCGATGACCTGTTGAATCTGGCGTGCGTGATTGGCGGCGTGCTCGACGATGTGCTCGCTCACCTGCTCCTGGCAGCGGCGGAACAGCAGGTTGTTGCGCGCGAAATCCGCATGCCCGAGCACGTGCGCGGTCACCAGGATGTTTTCCGCGAGTCCGTTGCTCTCGGCGAGGTAGGCATGGCCCGGGTTGCCGGGGAACACCACCTCGAACAGCCGCGAGTGCCCCATGTGGCGCTGGATCAGCTGATAGATATAGCGCACGCCGAATGACCAGTGCGGCATGCGCACCGGCAGACCGTAGACGGCGATCTCCATCATGAAGCTGTCGGGAACCGCTTCGAAATCGACCCGGTGAAACTCCAGGCCGGAGCGGGCAGCCAGCTCCTCGATGCGGCGGACGTAGCTCTGCCAGCCTTCGCTCATGGGCTCTCGGGCGCTTCGCTCTCGGCGGTGAAGAAATGCCGCACCGCGCCCCACACGTCCTCGAAGTCGTTGAGCGCGTAACTGCCGGCCGCACACCCGGCCGCCTGCAGCTCGGCGAACAGTTTGCCGGTTTCAGTGGCCAGCTGCCGCGACAGCCCGGAAGACACCTCCACGTAGCCGGTGAAACACGTATCCGCGGCGATAGCGGTGAGCGCGGTGCGCGCATCGGCGCCATCGCTCACGGAATTGTCGCCGTCGGATGCGTAGAACAGATAGATGTTGCAGCGTCCGGGGTTGTAGCGGGCGTCGATGATCTCGCGCACCTTGGCCAGCCCGGTGGAGGCCACGGTGCCGCCGGTACCGCTCACCTGGAAGAAGTCCGGCTCGTTGAATTCCCACGCTTCGGTGGTGTGCGCCACGAACAGCGTCTCGAGCGAGCGGTATTCGCGCCGCAGCCCCTGCACCACCCAGAAGAAGAAGGTTTTGGCGAGCTTGCGATCGCGGTCGGACATGCTGCCCGAGACATCCAGCATGAAGAACACCACCGCGTGCAGCGCCGGCTGACGGCGCCGTGCGAGCTGGCGGAAGCGCAGATCCTCGTCGATGAAGGTCTGCGTGGCCCCCGGCGCCCCGCGCCGCTTCACCAGCTCCTTGAACGAGCGCCGCCGGTCGAGGCGCGAGCGTGCGCCGTGGCGGTCCCAGCCCTCGCGGATCCAGTCGGTTTCCTCGGACGGCCCCACGCGCGCCTTGAGGTTGGGCAGCTTCATCGCCTCCCACAGCCAGTCGACGATGTCGTCGATCTTGAACTCCAGCAGCAGCTGCACTTCGCCCTCGTCGCGCCCTCCTGGTCCCTTTTCACCCTGCCCCTGCTCGCGCCCGGGAGCGGAAAACACATCGCCTGGCTTGGCCTTGCCCTGGCCCGCGCCCTGCTGTTCCTCCGGGCGTCGCAGGCGGAAGTGATAGTGCTCGAGCATGCGCACCGGCACGCGCACCGTGCGTGCGCCGCCGTTGATGACGTCGCCGCCGGCGATGATCTCGGGGAGATTGGCGCGCACCGCCTCACGGACTTTCTCGTCGTGACGCAGCCAGTCGCGCGCCCCGCGCGAAAACAGCTCGTACCACTTCGCGCCGCCGGATGGCTCGCCGCGATTACCGCCGTCTTCGTCCATGTCCTAGTGGTACTCCTTTTCGCACAGCGCCGCTACTCCTGGGCGAGCAGTGTGGTCACGTAGCTGAGCGCCTCCTTGGCGCTGTGCTCGTCGTAGCCGTACTCGCTGACCAGGCGCTGCTGCACCACGGAGATCTTCTGGCGCGCGTCGTCGTCCGGGCGCGCCGTGGAGGTCACCAGTCGCAGCACGTCGCGGCGCTCCTCGAACAGGTACTGCTCGATGGCCTCGCGCATGCGCGCGTGACTGACGAGCTTGAACTTCTCGCCCGTCTTGAAGGCCACCATCGCCTTGCGCACCACTTCCTGGCGGAACGACATCTTGCCCGAGTCCGACACCTTGATCTTCTCCTCGACCGAACGCAGGAAGCGCTCGTCCGCGGGGCGGGTCTCGCCGGTGATCGGGTCGGTGACCTGGCGGTGATCGAGCGAGGCCTCGACCTCGTCGAGATACTTCTCCAGCAGCTGCTGCGCCTCTTCCTCGAACGAGGCGAACATGGCGCGATGCACGTCTTCCTTCACCCAGCGGTTGTAGAACTCCTTGCGGGCCGTCACCAGGTGATCGATCCAGGCTTTCTTCTGCTTCGCGTCCATGCGCGCATCACTCTCGATGCTGTCCTTCAGGGCGAGCAACAGCTCCATGCTGGTGAGACTGTGGGTGTTGCCGCGGGTGATGGCGTTGGAGATCGCGTTGACCACGAAGCGCGGGCTCACCCCGGTCATGCCTTCATCGGGCGTCTCGGCGTGCAGGCGCGTCGCTTCGGTCTCCGGGACCCCCTCGACCGCCTCGCCGGCATACATCCGCAGCTTCTTGGGCGGATCGAGACCCTCGCGCTCCGACTTGGCGAGGCGCGTCAGGATGCCGAACACCGCAGCTAGATTGAGCACGTGCGGGTCGAGGTGCACATTGCGGAACGCCGGCGCACCCGACACCAGCTTCTGGTAGATGCGCGACTCGTCGCGGTAGGACAGCGCGTAGGGGATCTTGATGATCACCATGCGATCCAGCAGCGCCTCGTTCTCCTTCTCCTGCAGGAACTTGTGGAACTCCGCGAGGTTGGTATGCGCCAGGATGGTCTCGTCGAGGTGAATCAGCGGGAAGCGCGATACCTTGACGTTCTTCTCCTGCGTCAGGGTGAGCAGCAGATAGAGGAACTCGCGCTTCACCTTGAGAATCTCGATCATCTCCAGCACGCCGCGACTCGCGGCGTACACCGCGCCCGACCACGACCAGGCGCGCGGGTCGCCCTCGTCGCCGATCTGCGCGACCTTGGCGAGATCCACCGAGCCGACGAGGTCGGCGATGTCGGCGGTGGTGGGATCGTGCGGCGCATAGGTGCCGATGCCGATACGCGAGGCTTCGTTCAGGAACACGCGCTCGACCGGGACCCGCACGAAGTCGCCTTCGAAGTCGCGCTCGACGAAATCGCGCGCCCATGGCGACAGCTCACCACTGATGTTCACGCCGTAGCGGTCACGAAACTCGGCCCGCAGGCTGGTGGGGATGAGGTTCAGGGGGTTCTCGCGCAGCGGCGAGCCGCGGATGGCGTATAGCGCGCCCTCGTCGGTGCGGCTGTATTCCTCAAGCCCCCGCTTCAGCAGGATCGCGAGCGTCGACTTGCCGCCCGAGGGCGGACCCAGCATCAGCAGCAACCGCCGGCCGACATCGGAACCGGCGGCCGCGGCCTTGAAGTAGTCGACGACACGCGAGAGCGGCTCATCGATGCCAAACAGCTCACGCTTGAACAGCTCGCGCGCGCGCACGTTCTCGGTGGCGTCGGGCTGCGCGGCGCGCCCATGCCAGCGCAGCATGTCCCAGATGTATTCATGACTGGTGCGGGCGAGCGCCACCGCATGGCCGGGCAGGATGTTGCCCAGAAACTCGCCGAACGTACCCTCCCAGCGCTGCGCGCGGTGCAGCTTGCTGAAGGAGCTCAGGGTATCGATGAAGTCGGCGGTGGTGCCGTGGGAATTCTGGTCAGCAGCGAGCGGTGGCATCGTCCTTCCCTCCCGTTGAGCTCATCGGTCTCGAACCCGATGCCGGCGATCCCGACGACAGCGGCGAAGCCGACGTGATCATTAAGCTAGTCCCAACGCCTCGCACAATGAGTGATGGCCTTCAGATCCTGAGGCACTTGTTACGTTAAGACGGTCACAGCGACGGATTGTTCACTGACCGCCGCGCTTGCGCCAGCGCAGCGTTGGGCGCGCCGCCGCGCACGCCGGTGAGCCGCTTAAGTAGCTGATTGCAAAGCGCTGCGCGCGCGCCGCGGCGGTGCACACCATCAGCGCGAGAGCTCAGTGCCCGGGCAGCTGCGGCAACTGTTCGTTTGATGATGAGACCCTCGAGCGCGATGCGGCTCACGACGAGCGGCTTGCGCAACACGCACCCGCAAACCTCCGCCCAGAGTCCAAGCACAGCGCGGCCCCGCGCGCGCACCGGCATGCCTCCCCTTCCGCAGGCGGCCGCACACAAGGAAACGGGCGACCCTCGGAGTTTGATGATCAACGTCGCCGCTTCCCGACGCAAGCTCTCATTATTGTGAACTGACGCACTGCGCTGCCCGAATTGCCACATATCCTGCAACGGCGAGGTTCCGCGTCCTGCTTTGCCTGTCGCGGCCTCTCGCTCCACGGATGGAGCTCGCGCAATTAGTCGGCCGTCTTTGTTTGGAGACACCTCACGTGGCCAGTGCACCATCGACTGCGTCCCGCAGTCCCGAAACTGTGACCCGCGCTCCCGGGAGCGCGCCCCAGGACTCTCAGCCGGCGGTGGATGTCACCGCCCTCACCACCCGCGATGATTTTCTGCTCGAACTGGGCCAGGCCCTGGGCGGGCAGGCCGCGGTGCGACCGGTCGATTCCCTCGATGAGGCCCTGCAGAGCATGGCGGGCGGCAAACGCGGCCAGATCCTGGCGATCGACGCGCGCGAGGTCGCCGATGTGCGCGCCGCCGTCGACGCCGCGCAGGCGCAGGTGCCGCGCGCCGTGGTGCTGGTGTTCGCGGAAGGGCCGGCAGAGAAGGAGCTGGGCGCTGCGCTCAAGGGCACCAAGGTCTTCGCGGTGCTGCCGGCCGCGATCGAGCCACGCAAGACCCGGGCGGTGTTCGAAGGCGCCATGGCGGAGGCGCTGGCGAGGAAGGCTGCACCAACATCCCACGCCACTCCCGCTCCGGACAGGCAGTTCACCATCGGAGCCTTCCGGCGCCCGTCCGAGCCGCAGTCCCCCGATGAGGACCGCCCCGGCAGGCCCTGGATGGTGCTGATCGGGGCCGCACTCGCCGCCGCGGGCGTCGCTGCGGGCACGTTCTGGTTTTTCATGCACGGCAACGGCGGCCCGGCGGCGCCGGCCAGGGAACCCGCAGCCGCCAGCGCACCGGCGCCGGCCGCCACCACCGGACGTACCGACAGCGCGCCTGCCCCGGCGGCGCCCGTCAGCGACTTCCTCGCGCAAGGCAAGGTGGACGAGCTGCTCGAAAAAGCACGCCTGGCCATGCATGAGCGGCGCTATACGGAGCCGGCCGGCGACAATGCGCTGTTGTATTACCGCTCTGCCGCAGCCGCGGACGCCGCCAACGGCGAGGCGCGCGACGGGCTGCAGCGCGTGGCGGGGGTTCTGGCAGCACGCTTCGAGGAAGCACTCAGCGGCGGGCGCGTGGACGAAGCCGTGCTCACGCTCGCGAATTTCAAGGCGGCCTCGTCCGCCGACGAGCGCGTCGCGGGCTTCGAGCAGCGCCTGTACTCGGCCCAAATGTCGAAGGCGCTCGCCGACGGCAATTTCGAGCGCGCCGCCGCCGTGGTGCGCCAGGCGCAGCAATCCGGCAGCATGGCCGCCGAGCAGCTCGCCCGCTGGCGCACCGACATCGCCCGGCGCCAGGAAGACGCCAAGCTGCAGCATCTCGCGGCTCTGGTCGAAGACCGTATTCGCGACGGCAAGCTCACCGAAGCGGACGACAGCGCCCGCAGCTACGTGCAACAACTGCAGTCCAGCGCACCCGCCAGTGCCCACACGCAGCGCGCCGTTCACGCGCTGACCACGGCCTACCTGAAGAAGGCCCGCGAAGCGGTACTGGCGAAGAACAACGCCGATGAAGAGCGTTGGCTCAACGAGGCGCGCGGCTTAGGGATGAAAGCCGCCGAAATCACGACGTTCCAGCACGAACTGGTGGGCGCGCGGCAGAAAGCGGTCCAGGCCGAAACCGATCGGGCACTGCAGCTGACACGTGCGGCGCTGCGTGACGGCCGGCTGACGGATCCGGCACAGGACAGTGCCGCCTGGTACCTCGGGCAGCTGCAGTCGAGCGATCCGGCGAATGCTGCCTTGCCCGACGCGAGCCGTGAGCTCTCGGGCAAGCTCCTGGAGCGCGCCCGGGCCGCGATGCTCGCCGGCAAGTCCGGCGACGCCGATCTCGCGCAGGCGAAGCGCTGGGGCGCGGATCCCAAGGACGTGCTCGCCGTGCAGCAGCTCGCCGCTCCGAGGTCCAAGGGGCCCGACCCCGCCTCGCTCGCCTCGAGTCTGAAGCGTCTGCGGGCCCCGTCACCGGATTACCCCGCGACGGCGCTGGCGCGGCGCCTCGCCGGCAGCGTGACTCTCGAGTACACGGTCGATAGCAGCGGCGAGACGCGCGATATCCACGTAGTCGAAGCCACGCCCCCGGGAGTGTTCGACCAGGCGGCCATCAATGCCGTGAAGCACTGGCGTTACGCGCCGTTGCTGGTCAACGGCGCCGCCGTCGACGTTCCGGTCAGAACCCGGATGCGTTTCGAGCTGCCCAAGTAGAACAGGAGACCTAAGGAATGACTCTCGCAGGCACAGAACGCCGCCGCCGCCAATTCGTCACCGCAGGCCTGGGGACGGTGCTGACCCTGGTGATGGGCGCGGTGCTCGTCATGGGATTCCGACTCGCCACGCACATGCGCGCCGACATCGCCGCGCTGCAGACCGCGAGCACCCTGCAGACCTATCCGGAGGAGATCTCCCACCAGCTGAACTCGCTGCGCGATCGGCTCGAGGTACGCGCTTACTCGGGCCAGGCGCTGGCCGACCTGCAGGGAACGGTCAGGCGCTTCGGTCAGAAGCTGACCGAGCTCAACGTCGCGGGTGAAGTCGACGTGCCGCAGCTGCACCGGGCGCTGCAGCAGTGGCATCAGTACACTCCGGTGCTCGATCCGGTGGTCTCCTTCAGCGGGCAGCCTTACGTGGATTCGGACACCGCCGGCAGCTCGCTGTCGCGCGAGGGACGCGAGCACTACGCCGAGGTCAAACGGGCGCAGCTGTTCGCGAGCGACAGCGCCGGGCCGCTGCAGGCGCAGCTCGCGGCCCTGGCCGCAACCCTGCAGCGCACCTGCTCGGACGCGGCGGCGCGGCTGCGCACGCTGCTGCTGGCGGGTGTGCTCGCGGCGCTGGCGCTGGCGGCCGCGGCCGGCTACTTCCGGCTCACGCGCTCGAGCCACGAGCGCGCCGCGCACGAGGCCCAGGAGCAGACGCGCGACATCCTCAAGACGGTGCACGAGGGCTTTTTCCTGCTCGATGCGGACTACCGTATCGGCAGCGTCTGGTCGGAGGCGCTGACACGCATGTTCAGCCGCCAGGACTTCGCGGGCCTGTCGTTCGAAGAACTGCTCAAGGGCCTGGTGGCGCCGGCGACGCTCGCCACCGCCACCAAGTACATCAAGCTCCTGTGGGGCGATCGCGCCCACGAGAACCTGATGAAGAGCATCAACCCGCTGGGCCAGCTCGAGATCACCATGGACAACGGGCACGGCGGCAAGGAGACCCGCTACCTGCAGTTCGACTTCCACCGCGTCATGGGACCGGAAGGCGTCAAGCACGTGCTGTGCGCCGTCGGCGACATCACCTCCAGCGTGCTGCTCGCCCGCGAGCTGCAGGACTCGCAGGACAACGCCAACGCGCAGGTCGACATGATGCTCGGCATGCTGCACGTCGACCCGCTGCAGCTGCTGTCCTTCCTGGACACCGCCGAAACCAGCCTGAAGCTCGTCAACACCATCCTCAGGGAGCCGGCGCGCACCGACGCAGAGTTCCGCAAGAAGCTCGGCGGACTGTTCCGCGAGCTGCACGGCATCAAGGGCGAGGCCTCGGCGCTCAACCTCAAGAGCATCGCCAGCCGCGTGCACGCGCTCGAAGACGGCGTGTCAGACTGCAAGAAAAAGCCCGAGCTGTCGGGCAACGACTTCCTGCCGCTGGTCCTGAAGCTCGATGATCTGCTGGCGCACCTGCGCAGCGTGCGCGAGATGGCCGCGCGTCTCACGACGCTCAAGGAAACCGCCCCCGCTGCCGTGGCCGCGGCCGCCGCAGCCATGAACGGCTCCGCCGCCCTGCGGCCGCAGTCCCGGGCGGTGGAGGATCTGTCGCCGGTGCTGCATTCGATGGCCGAGCGGCTGGCCCAGGATCACGCCAAGCGCTTCCGGCTGACCGTGGCGGGACTCACCGACGTGCCGCCCGCATACGCCCCGACCATCAAGGACTGCCTCATCCAGATGTTGCGCAACGCGGCCGTGCACGGCATCGAGCCGCCGGAAGTGCGGCGCGCGCATACCAAGCAGGAAATCGGCGCCGTGAGCGTGCACTTCCGCAAGGCCGGCGACGGCTACGAGCTGGTGTTCGAGGACGACGGCGCGGGCATCGCCACCGAGACGCTCAAGTCCGCCGCGGTGCGCAGGCAGCTGATCAGCGAAGAGGAATCCCGCGGCATGGACACGCGCGCCGCCATGGCGCTGATCTTTCGTCCGGGTTTCTCCACCCAGGAGGATGTGTCCATGGATGCCGGCCGCGGGGTCGGCATGGACGTAGTGGCGCGCAGCGTGTACGCGCTCGGGGGCAAGATCGGCGTGAGCACCCATCCCGGCCGCTTCACCCGCTTCAAGATCCTCCTGCCGGCCGCCGCCCAGGCGGTCAGCACCGCGGTCGCCTGAGGCGCTGCAGGCGACGCTCATGCACAACAGCAACGGACCCGCGACGAACGGCGACGGTAAACGGACCTTCAAGCTGATGATCGTCGACGACTCGAACATCATGCGCCGGCGCATCGAACGTACGCAGCATTTCGAGGACCTGCAGCTGGTGGGCACGGCCGGTAACGGGCTCGAGGCGCTCGAGCTGTTCAAGAAAACCGACCCGGACGTGGTGACCATGGATCTCACCATGCCGCGCATGGACGGTATCGAGTGCATCGGTCAGCTCGTCGCCCTGAAGCCCGCGGTGCGGATCCTGGTAATCTCGGCGCTGGCAGACAAGGCGACGGCGGTGGAGGCGATGGAGCGGGGCGCGAACGGCTTCCTCAACAAGCCCTTCACCGACCGGCAGCTGAACGAAGCCATCGCGGATCTCATGCGCTAGGGCCTGACAGGGAAGCATCCGTCATGCTGCACGAACAGGAGCTCAAGACCTTCGTCGAGGGGACGACGAACTTCTTCGAGGTCGCCGCGCAGCAGCCGGCTTCGATCGGCTCGCCCTACCTCATGGAAGGCTCACCCGCGGTGCACGAATACACCGGGGTCATCAACATCTCCGGCAAGCGCGAGGGGGTCGTGTACTTCACCGCCCCCAAGGCCATGCTCACGGTGCTGCTGATGAAGATGCACGAAAACGACTTCAGCCACGAGACCATGCGCGATCTGGTCGGCGAGGTCGCCAATACCATCTCCGGCAACGCGCGCCGCGACTTCGGCCGCGACTTCGTGATCTCGGTGCCGAGCGTGCTGTCGGGCGAGAAGCCGCAGATTCCGCAGAAGCCGGGGCTGCGCTCGTTCATCATCCCGATCAACTGGCGCAGTCACTCCGCCAAACTGATCGTGTCGCTCACCTGACTACCCCGCAGCATCCGCGGGGGCCTCCTCATCCATACGCAGCCGGTAGCCGAGTCCGGTCTCGGTGACCAGGTAGCGCGGCCGCCGGGGATCGGGCTCGAGCTTGCCGCGCAGGTTCTTGATGCACACCCGCAGGCTGCGCGAGTCATCCATCCGCTGCGGCCCCCATACCTCGCGAAGCAGCTGGCGCTGCATCACGATCGCGCCCGCCTGCCGCGCGAGGCAGCCGAGCACCCGGTACTCGAGTGGCGTCAGGTGGATCTCGCCCTCGGGCCCGTGCGACTCGCGCCGCGCCAGATCGACGCGTAGCGGGCCGAACCGCAGGAGCGAGGTGGGCGCGGCGCCGCTCACGTGGCGCCGGAGCGCCGCCCGCAGCCGCGCCAGCAACTCCGGGGCGCTGAAGGGCTTGGTGACGTAGTCGTCGGCTCCGGCATCGAGTGCCGCCACCTTCTGCTCCTCCATGGTGCGCGCCGACAGCACCACGATCGGCACGGTCGACCAGGCGCGCACCCGGCGGATGACGGTGAGTCCGTCGCCGTCGGGAAGCCCCAGGTCGAGGAGCAGCACGTCGGGCTTGTGGCCGCGTGTCTCGATCTCGGCGCGCAGCGCGGTGTCCGCTTCGATGCAGCGGTAGTTTTCCGACTCCAGCAGCACGCGCAGCACCCTGCGGATCTCCGGCTCGTCCTCGATGATGAGGACCTGGTGCATGGCCTGGGTCACGCCGGCGGCTCCGTGGCGGGCGTCTCTTCGGTTGCGGGCAGCGTGAAGACGAAGCGCGCGCCGCCGCCCTCACGGCGCCGCGCCTCGATCTCCCCGCCGTGGGCGCGCACGATCGCCTGGCAGATCGCCAGTCCCAGGCCGACACCAACGACCGTGCCCTCGCCGTTGCCGCGCTGGAACTTGTCGAACAGCCGCGCCGGGTTACCGGCGGGCAGTCCCGGCCCATCATCGTCCAGCGTGACCCTGACCGTCTCCCCGTCTGCTCCGGCGATGGCCGACACCCACACTCGTGTGCCGGGCGGAGTGTACTTGGCGATGTTGTCGAACAGATTGGCAAACACCTGCACGATGAGCGTCGCATCCACCCACACGGGCGGCAGGTCGGCGGCGAAGCGCACCTCCACCGGGTGGGCGGCGAGCCGCTCGGCGTAAGCGGCGAGGGCGCTCCCCACCAGGTCGTCGAGAGTCTGCCAGTCCCGCCGCAACACCACCTGCCCGGACTCGAGTCGCACCAGTTCGAGCACGTTCGATACCAGCTCCGACATCTCGCGCGCTTTGGTCTCCACCGAGCGCGCCAGCGCCACGCGGGTCGCTTCATCGAGATGCGCGCCGTGCTCGGCGAGGGTGCTGCCCGCACCCGCCATCACCGCGAGCGGCGTGCGCAGGTCGTGCGATATGGACGCCAGCAGCGTGTTGCGCAACGTCTCACGCTCGGCCGCGAGACTCGACTGCTCGGCGACCTCGGCGAGATGCGCGCGCGCCAGCGCGAGAGCGATCTGCCCGGCGAAGGTTTCGAGCAGGTGGCTCTGTTCCGGCAGCAGCACGCGCCGCGCGTTGGCCGGCAGCACCGCCAGCACGCCCACCGCGCGGCCCTCGTCGCCGAGCGGCACGTACAGACCGGGTGCGGCCGGCAGGGTATCGGAGCCCAGTCCCGCCCGGCGCCCGTGGTCGGCGACCCACTGCGCCACCGCGAGATCCGCGCGGCGGAACGAGCTCTCGAGCGGCGCGTCCGGCGGGTAGTGGAGCCTGCCGCCGGGATCGGGCAACAACACCACCGCCTGGCATTGAAAGACCTCCGCCACGTGACGCACCGCCACGCGCGCCATGTTGGCGATGCCACGGGTAGCGGCGAGCTCGCGGCTCATGGCGTACAGCAGCGCAGTGCGCCGCTCGCGCGCGCCAGCCACGCGGGTCTGCTGCCGCACGCTCGCGGTGAGGGTCGCGATCACCAGGGCGATGGTCACCATGGTGCCGAAGGTCACCAGGTACTGCACGTCCGAGACCGCGAACGAATAGCGCGGCGGCACGAAGAAAAAGTCGAACGCGGCGACGTTCAGCACCGCGGTGAGCGCCGACGGCCCGCGTCCGAGCCGCAACCCCGCCACCGTCACGCCCAGCAGGTAGATCATGACCAGGTTGGAGAGCTCGAAGTGCGGATTCATCGCAAAGGCGAGCAGCGTGGCGAGCACCGTTATCCCGCCGGCCCACGCATAGCGATCCCAGCGCACCGCCGGCGCCGCGCTGGCGACGCCGGCGCTGGCCGGCAGCGCCGCTGCTGTCCGGCGTGCGTTCGCGGCGATCAGCAGCACGTCGAAAGTGCGCGCGCGGCGCACCAGCTCGGTCGCGGTGGAGGGACGCAGCCAGGCGCGCCAGCCGCGCCGCTTCGGTGTGCCCACGATCACGCGCGTGGCGTGGCGCACCTGCGCGTACTCGGCGAGCGTGGCGGCGGCGGACGGACCATCGAGCGTCACCGTCTCGGCGCCGAGCGACTCCGCCAGCCGCAACACCTCGATGCGGCGATTGCGCTGCAGCTCCGACAGGCGCAGCAGCGCGGGCGTTTCCACGTACACCACGGTCCAGTGCGCATCGAGGGCCTCCGCCATGCGCTTGCCGGCGCGCACCAGCTGCTCGGCCTGCTCGTCAGGGCCGACGGCGACCAGCACGCGGTCGCCTGCGATGCGCGCCTGGGTACGGTCCGCCGGCAGGGCGCGCGAGGCGGCCTCGACCCGATCGGCAACCCGGCGGAGCGCAATCTCGCGCAACACCAGCAGGTTTTGCTTGCGGAAGAAGCGCTCGATGGCGGCAGTCGCCTGCTCGCCCACATACACCTTGCCGGCGTGCAGGCGTGCGATCAGGTCATCGGGCGGCAGATCGATCAGCTCGATGTCGTCGGCTTCGTCAAACACATGGTCCGGCAAGGTCTCGCGCTGGCGGACGCCAGTGCTCTGGAAGATCAGATCGTTGAGACTCTCCAGGTGCTGCACGTTGAGGGTGGTCCAGACGTTGATGCCCGCGGCCAGCAGTTCCGCGACGTCCTGCCAGCGCTTGGGGTGGCGCGGGGAGGGCTCGCCGCCGGCGAGGTTGGAGTGAGCCAGCTCGTCCACCAGCAGGATGGCGGGACGCCGTGCGAGCGCCGCGTCGAGATCGAATTCCTGGCGCAGCACGCCGCGGTAGCGCAGCGCGAGTGTCGGCAGGCGCGGCAGGCCCTCGAGCAGCCGCTCGGTCTCGACGCGTCCGTGCGGTTCGACGTAGCCCACCACCAGGTCGGTGCCCGAGGAGTGCATGCCGCGCGCGGCCTCCAGCATGGCGTAGGTCTTGCCGACGCCGGCGGAGGCGCCGAAGAAGATGCGCAGATGCCCGTGGCGGGCGCGCGCTTCCTCGGTCTTGATGCGTTCGAGCAGCTGGTCCGGGTCAGGCCGGGCTTCGGCCATGTTGGGTCATTTCAGCGCATCGAGCGCCAGATTCAGCTCCAGGACGTTGACGCGCGGCTCTCCGAGAATCCCCAACAACCTACCCTCGCCCTGAGCGGCAATCAATGCCCGCACGCGGCTGACATCGAGTCCGCGAGCGTGCGCAACCCGCGCGGCCTGGTAGTAGGCGGCCGCCAGGCTGATGTGCGGATCCAGGCCGCTGGCGGATGCCGTGACCAGGTCGGCCGGGACGGGCGCGCCGTTGCCGGGATCCGCGGCGCGCAGCGCCGCCAGGCGCGCCTTGACCGCCCCGAGGAGCGCCGGGTTCAGGGGACCGAGGTTCGAGCCTGCAGAGGCGCTGGCGTTGTAGGGCTGGGGCGTGGTCGCCGAGGGGCGGCTCCAGAAGTGCCCCGGGTCGGTGAAGCTCTGACCGATGAGACTCGAGCCGACCGCATGCCCGTGGCGCCCGAGGATGCTGCCCGCGGCCTCGGCGGGAAACAGTGCCCGCGCGATCCCGGTAACGATCAGCGGATACAGGCCGCCGGTGAGCACGGTGAGAGCGGTGAGCAGCACCACCGCGGGGCGCAGGATTTCAGGCCAGGTGCGCAAGCACCAACCCCAGGTCCACCAGCTTGATGCCGGCGAACGGCACCAGAATGCCGCCCAGTCCGTACACCAGCAGATTGCGCCGCAACAGGATCGCGGCCCCGAGCGCACGGTAGCGCACACCCTGCAGGGCCAGCGGGATGAGGCACACGATGATGAGTGCGTTGAAAATCACCGCCGACAGGATCGCCGAGAATGGACTCGCCAGGTGCATGACGTTGAGCGCGTTCAGCTGCGGATACGTGGTCACGAACGCCGCCGGGATGATGGCGAAGTACTTGGCGACGTCGTTGGCGATGCTGAACGTGGTGAGTGCTCCGCGGGTCATCAGCATCTGCTTGCCGGTCTCGACCACCTCGATGAGCTTGGTTGGATTGGAATCGAGATCCACCATGTTGCCGGCTTCCTTGGCCGCCTGCGTGCCGGTATTCATGGCCACCGCGACGTCGGCCTGCGCGAGCGCCGGGGCGTCGTTGGTGCCGTCGCCGGTCATGGCGACCAGGCGTCCCTCGCCCTGGTGCGCGCGGATCAGCTTCAGTTTCGCCTCCGGGGTCGCCTCGGCGAGAAAGCCGTCGACACCGGCTTCGGCGGCGATCGCGGCGGCGGTGAGCGGATTGTCGCCGGTGATCATGATGGTCCTGATGCCCATGCGGCGCAGCTCGCCGAAGCGCTCGCGGATGCCGCCCTTGACCGTGTCCTTGAGCTCGATGACGCCGAGCGCGCGCGCGCCATCGCTCACGATCAGCGGGGTGCTGCCGCGTCGCGCGACCTCCTGCACGCTCGCGAGCACCGCCTTCGGGAACGTCTGCCCGAGTGCCTCGACGTGCCGGGCAACGGCGTCGACGGCGCCCTTGCGGATCTGGCGCTCGCCGATGTTGACGCCGCTCATGCGCGTGTGCGCGGAGAAGTGCACGAACGAGCCGCCGAGGGCCGCCAGGTCGCGCTCGCGCAGCCGGAAGCGCTGCTTGGCCAGCACCACGATGCTGCGACCCTCGGGCGTTTCGTCGGCGAGCGAGGCGAGTTGCGCGGCGTCGGCGAGCTCCTCTTCACTGACACCGGCCGCCGGGATGAAGGTCGCCGCCTGGCGGTTGCCGAGCGTTATCGTCCCGGTCTTGTCGAGCAGCAGCACATCGACGTCGCCGGCGGCCTCGACGGCGCGTCCGGAGGTGGCGATGACGTTTGCCTGCAGCATGCGGCTCATGCCGGCGACCCCGATCGCGGACAACAGCGCGCCGATGGTGGTGGGAATGAGGCACACCAGCAGCGCGATCAGCGCGGTGATGGTGATGGGGGTGCCGAGCCGGGTGACCGCCACGCCGTAAAGCGAGTACGGCAGCAGCGTCGCGGTGGCGAGCAGGAACACCAGCGTGAGCGCGACCAGCAGGATGGTGAGCGCGATCTCGTTCGGGGTCTTCTGGCGCCGGGCGCTCTCCACCATGGCGATCATGCGGTCGAGGAAGGTCTCGCCGGGATTGACCGTGACCTTCACGATGATCCAGTCCGACAGCACGCGGGTGCCGCCGGTGACCGCCGAGAAGTCGCCGCCGGACTCGCGAATCACCGGTGCGGATTCGCCGGTGATCGCGCTCTCATCCACCGAGGCGGCCCCCTGGATCACCTCGCCGTCGGCCGGCACGTAGTCGCCGGCTTCGATGAGCACCACGTCCCCGCGGCGCAGCTCCTCGGCGCGCACGCGCGTGGCGCGTTCGCGCTTGCCCGGGTGGACGAGCCTCCTGGCCCACACGGTCTGCTTGAGCCCCCGCAGCGCCGCCGCCTGCGCCTTGCTGCGTCCCTCGGCGAGAGCTTCGGCGAAATTGGCAAACAGCACCGTGAACCACAGCCACAGCGCGATGTTGAAAATGAACCACGCCGGGGCCTCGCCGGCCCCAAGGAGCGCCTGCAGCCACAAGAGCGTCGTCAGCAGGCTGCCGATGTAGACCACGAACATCACCGGGTTGCGCCACTGCGCCCTTGGTGAAAGCTTGCGCAGCGCGTCCAGCAGTGCCGGCAGCAGCAGCGAGCGCTCAAACAGTGCGAGTTTGCGGCGGGTCATGCGGGCGCTCAGTGCCACAGCATCAGGTGCTCGACGATGGGCCCGAGCGCCAGCGCCGGCACGAAGGTGAGCGCCCCGACCAGCAGTACCGTGCCGATCAGCAGGATCACGAAGGTCACGCCGTGCGTCGGCATGGTGCCGTCGCTCACCGGGATGCGCTTCTTGGCGGCCAGCGAGCCTGCAATGGCGAGCACCGCCACGATCGGCCAGAAACGGCCCAGCCACATGGTGAGCGCCAGGGCGACGTTGTAGAACGGGGTGTCGGCCGAGATACCGGCAAACGCGCTGCCGTTGTTGTTGCCGGCGGAGGAGAAGGCATAGAGGATCTCGGAAAAGCCATGCACGCCGGGATTGGCGACCCCGGCCCGCCCTGCATCCACGCTGACTGCGACCGCGGTGCCGGTGAGCACGATGAAGGGCATCACCAGGATCGCAATCGAGCTCATTTTCATCTCGAACGCCTCGATCTTCTTGCCGAGGTACTCGGGGGTGCGGCCGATCATCAGTCCCGCGATGAACACCCCGACGATGGCGAAGATGAGCATGGAGTACAGCCCGGTACCCACACCGCCGAACACGACCTCGCCCAGCTGCATCTGGAACAGCGGCACCAGACCGCCGAGAGGCGTGAACGAGTCGTGCATGCCGTTGACGGCTCCGCAGGAGGTCGCGGTAGTGATGGTGGCAAACAGCGCCGAAGCGGCGATGCCGAAGCGCGTCTCCTTGCCTTCCATGTTGCCGCCGGACTGGGCGGCGCCGGCGGCCTGATCGACGCCGAGCCTGGCAATCGCCGGGTTACCCTGTTGCTCGCTGTGCAGCGTGACGCACAGCAGCGCGACGAACAGCAGCGCCATCGCAGCGAGCACCGCCCATCCCTGGCGGGTATCGCCGACCATGCGGCCGAAGGTGTAAGTCAGGCCCGCGGGAATGACCAGGATCGCGAGCATCTCCAGCAGATTCGTCAGCGCGCTGGGATTCTCATAGGGGTGCGCGGAGTTGGCGTTGAAAAACCCGCCGCCGTTGGTGCCGAGCTCCTTGATGCTCTCCTGCGAAGCGACCGGGCCCATTGGCAGGGTCTGTACACGCGCTTCCAGCGTCGTCACATTCTTGTAGGGACTGAAGTTCTGGATCACGCCCTGCGACACCAGCAGCAGCGCGAGCAGCAGCGCCAGCGGCAGCAGTATGTAAAGTACCGCGCGCGTCATGTCCACCCACAGGTTGCCGATGGTCGCGCAGCTGTGCCGGGCGAGCCCGCGGATGAGTGCGATCGCCACCACCATGCCGCTGGCCGCCGACAGGAAGTTCTGCACGGTGAGCCCCGCCATCTGCGTGAGGTAGCTCATGGCGGACTCCCCGGAATAGCCCTGCCAGTTGGTGTTGGTGATGAAGCTCACCGCGGTGTTGAAGGACGAGCCCGGCGAGACGCCCGGGAACCTCTGCGGGTTGAGCGGCAGCCATGCCTGCCAGCGCTGCAGGGCGTACAGCGCCAGCGCCCCCAGAGCGTTGAACAGCAGCAGGCACAGGGCGTACTGCTTCCAGCTCATCTGCGCCGCCGGATCGATGCCGCACAAGCGGTAGATGCCGCGCTCGCACTCGCCGAGCGCGCGTAGCGGCCAGATGGGGCGCCCCTCGAAGATGTCGGCCATGTACAGGCCGAGGGGTTTGACGCACGCGAGCAGCACCACGAGCAGCAGCCCGACGAGCGTCGCCGCCAGCGCGGTCATCAGAACTTCTCCGGCTTCAGCAGCGCGTACAGCAGGTAGGCGAACAGCCCCGCGGCGAGCAGCGCGCTGAGGGCGTACGGGACGCTCATTTCATGCCTGCGAGCCTGGAGACACCAACGGTCAGCCAGCAGGTCGCCGCGTACAGCACGACCAGTGCGAGGATGAAAATGAAATCCACCTTAATGCCCCGCGACGTTTCAGGCGGCTACGTTATCGCGGCGGCTGTGAGGGCGGCGTGAAGAAACGCGCACGAATTGTGACGGCTGCACTGTTACCGTCGTTGGCTTTCAAGCGTGATGGCGACGATGCAAGCAAGCGCCCTGGCGATCATCACCATGCGCCGCGAAGTCGCGGCCCGCTACGCCCGCAAGACCCGCCTGTGGCTCGCGGCGCGCAATGCCTACCGTCGCCTGCACGCCGCTCCGGTCAAGAATTTCAGCGCGCTGCGCGATGCCGCCCAGCGGCTCGACCAGCTCGACCGGGGACGCGCGGCGCTGCTCTCCGATCTGAAGGCGCTCTCGGACTAAAGAAGCACCAGCGCGGTCAGCGCCGTCCGCCCAATACTCGCGCCGGCAGCAGGATCAGCGCCCGCAGCAGCGCGAACACTCCCTCGACCGTGAGTCCCACCAGCCTGAAGGGCAACAGCAGCAGCCACACGATCGGGTACAGCAGCAGCGCCAGCAAGGCGAGCGGCCAGCACAGCACCAGCAGCAGCAGCCACAGGAGAAATCCGATCATTGACGATCCTTTTGCGGCGCGCCTAGAGTCGCCGTGAGGCATTGTATGTCGTGGTGTGAATTGAGGGACCGCCGTTGATCGCACGCTTCCAACCGCCCCCCGCGCTACAGCCGCGCGACCGCGTGGCGGTCATCGCCCCGGCGAGTGCCTTCGACCGCGCCTCGTTCGAGGCGGGTCTGGCCCTGATCGGCGCTCGCTATCGCGCCGAGTACGGCCCCGGAGTATTCGAGCGGCACCGCTACCTGGCAGGCGATGACGCGCGGCGTTTGAGCGAGCTCACCGCGGCGCTGGCCGATCCCGACATCCGGGCGGTGTTCTGCGCCCGCGGCGGCTACGGCGCGATGCGTCTGCTGGCGCGGCTGGCAGCCGCCGGACCCCCCGAGCCGCCGAAGCTGCTGGTCGGCTTCTCCGATATCACGGCGCTGCACCTGTGGCTGCAGGCCCACGGCCGGATCAGCGTTCATGGACCGGTGCTCACCCAGCTGGGACGTCTGCCCCCCGGGACCCGGGAGCGCCTGTTCGGTCTGCTGGAATCGACTTCCCCGGCGCCCGCGCTAAGCGGCACGCTCACCTGCGTCGGCGGCGTGGCCGAAGGGCCGCTGCTGGGCGGCAACCTGTCGGTGGTCACGCGACTGCTCGGCACGCCGTTCATGCCGGCGCTCGACGGCGCCATCCTGCTGCTCGAGGACCAGGGCGAGCGCCCTTACCGTCTCGACCGCATGTGGACGCATCTGCAGCTGGCGGGGGTATTCGGGCGCGTGCGCGCCATCGTGCTCGGCTCGTTCACGGGTTGCGAGGAACGGGACGCGCCTTACAGCAGCGCCGAGGTGCTGCGCGAGCTGGCGCTCGCGACCGGCCTGCCCTGCGCCGCCGGCTTTCCCATCGGCCACGGCGAGGTCAACGAGCCCGTGCCGCTCGGCGTGCGCGTGCGCCTCGACGCCGACGCCCGCAGCCTGGTGTTTCTGGAAGCGGCGGTCGCGCCTTAGAGGCGCGAAGCGCCGCAAAGCCTGTCCGGGTCTGCTAAGACGCTTCAGGTTTGGCGTCGCTGTCCGTGATGATATGGCCATCCTTCACAGGGATCCGCTTGCCGGGATCATGGTCCATGTGCACGTGGTGCTCCTTGCCGTTGAGCACGTACACCACCTCGTAGCCGGCCGGCACCTCGCTGCGGTCGTACACGGTGGCGCACTGTTGTTCGGTCGTGGTGTAGGTGTCCCCCTGTTGCACCTTCTGTTGAATCTTGTTGCCGGCATAGCCGCCTGCCGCGGCTCCGGCTACCGTGGCCAGCGCTTTACCGCTGCCGCCGCCGATCTCGTGGCCAAGCAGGCCGCCCACCACCGCCCCGACACCAGTGCCCACCAGGCGATCGCGGTCCTTCACCGGCTTGGTGCGGGTGACCTGCACGTCGTGGCATTCCTGCCGGGGCGTCTTGATCGTCTTGCTCAGGGCTTTGACACTGACAACCTCGGCGCCGCGCGAAGCGCTGACGACGCGATAGCCGGCGACCGCGCCGGCTGCTGTCACGACAATGGCACCGACCACAAACCCGGTTACCGCTGACTTGTTCATCCTCGGATTCCTCCATGAGAACTGCCGCAGCGCATGGTAGTGATACCGCGGGGATATTCCACTTAGACCGTCCGGGTCCCGGAAAAATTCCGCCCATCTGTCGTCGCTCGGCGACGCTTGCGGCGAATCCGCCCCTTCATGTTCTAGTCCAGGCGCCGGACCTGCAGCGCCAGCAATGCCCCGCCCTCGTCGCGCTCGATGTGGAACTCGATCGGGCGGCAGCAGACTTCGCAATCTTCCACGTACGCCGGCTCGTCCGCGGTCAGATCGACCCGCGTTTCCATCCGCTCCCCGCAATACGGGCAGCGCACGGCCACAAACTCCTCAGGCGCTACGCGCGCCTGTCCGGTGGCCGGCTCCCAGACCGGCTCCAGGCCATAGAGCCGATCGATGCTCTGCGCGTCGAGGCGCGTGATCCGCCGCCGCAGGCGCTCGAGTTCAGTGGCCTTGCGTCGCTTCATCGGGCCTTGGGTCGCTTCATGATTGCGCAGGGGCGTGGCGAACTGCGATGCTGCACTTCAGTATCGGACAAGCGAGGATACGACAATATGCCGATCGTCCGCGCCGGCCGGGTGTTGTTGTGCGCCGCCGCCGCCACGACTCTGGCCGGGTGCGCGGGCACCAGACTGTCGCCGGATGCGCCGGCGGGCGTCACCCTGGCAGGCGCATGGAAGCTGAATCGCACCGCCAGCGACGACCCGCAGAAAGTGCTGGAGCGGATGCGCGCCGAAGCCTTCAAGCGCATCGGTCGACGGGTAACGGCCGCGCCGCCGCCGGACGTGCGCCGCGGCGGCACGCGCACCTCACAACCCGAGGATCAGCCGCTCGGGGAAGATCCCGCCCCGGTGCGCACGGCCCACGGCGCTCCGCGCCCGGATCCGCTGCTGCGATCGCCCATGGCTCAGGTCCTGCGCACGAGCATCGCCCGCGGCGATTTCCTCACCGTGCGGCAGGGGCCCGGGGAGTTCGCGCTCGACTACGGCACCTCGCAGCGCAGCTTCACACCCGGCGCGCACAGTGTCGTATCGGCGCAGAGCGGTGTGGCAGACCAAACCTCGGGGTGGAAAGGCCGGGAGTACGTAATCAGTGTCCGGGCGCAGTTGGGTCCGGACGTGACCGAGCGCTACGGCCTGTCGGCGGACGGCAAGCACCTGGTGGCGAAGTTGCACATCGCCACCGAGGAGCTGTCCGCCGTGGATCTCACCCGCGTGTACGACCCGAGCAATGAGACCGCACCCCGGCAACTGCCCACCAACGACTGAGCTGCGAGCCGCAGCCGCATGCGCGTTGCTGTTGGCGGGCGCCGCGGCGGTGCACGCCCAGCAGCCTGCCGGCGCTGCGGCCTCGGGCGCGCCGGGGCCCGAGACGGAAATAGTGGTCGAGGGACGGCATGAGGGCCCGCGCATGTGGACAGTGCGCAAGGGCGATCACACGCTGTGGATCCTGGGCACGATCTCCCCGCTGCCGAAGAGAATGGTCTGGCAGCCCGATGCCGTGCAGGAGGTCCTGCGGCACACGCAGGAGGTAGTGCCTGCCTGGCCCGCCTACGGCATCGGCGCCAACCCCCTCACCGCGCTGCGCGTGTACATCGAGTGGCGGCGCCTGCAGAAGCCTCCGGATCACATGCCCCTGCGCCAGGCCCTGCCGCCGCCGCTGTATGCGCGCGTCGCCGCGCTCAAGGCGCGCTTCGACCCCAAGGACAGCAAGCTCGAGGAGATGCGCCCGATGCTCGCCGCGCGGCAGTTGCTCACCCGGGTATTCGACGCCTCGGGGCTGGCGCTGCAGAACGAAGTGCAGCAGTCGGTGCTCAGGCTCGCCCGCTCGCAGGGCGTGCGCGTACACCAGGACAAGCTGAAGATCGACGATCCAGTCAAAGTGCTGAAGGATGTCGAAGCGACGCCCCTGTCGAGCGAGATCGCGTGCCTCGACGCCGTGGTGACGCTGCTGGAGACGGACCTGGGTCCGATGCAGACCCGCGCGCGCGCCTGGGCGCTGGGAGACGTCGACACCCTGCGCCGGCTTCCGCACGCGGACGACCGTAGCGCCTGCGTCGCTGCGGTCTCCACGTCCGAGCGGGTGCGCAACCTCATTGCGCGCGCGCAGGATGACTGGCTGATCGCGGTGCAGGACGGTCTGGCGCGCAATCGCGGCACGCTCGCCGTGCAATCGATGGATCGGCTGCTGGGCGAGAACGGCGCGCTCGCCGCACTCAGGGCGAAAGGTTATCTCGTCGAAGGGCCTTGAGCGCGCCGCGTTCAGCTCATCAGCGCGCAGCTCCAGGCGATACCAAGCGAGGCGAGCGCGGCAGCGCCGGTCAGCCATTGCGGCACACGATCCAACAGGCCCTGAAACCGTGGCAAAGCGACGCTGGCGCCCAGCAGCGCCCCGACCGCAAATCCCGCCAGGTGCGCGACCAGATCCGTGCCTTCCCCGGCGGATCCGGTCCAGCCCAGCAGAATCACGCCGGCGATGAGCGGGCCCCAGCGTCGTGCCCAGCGCTGTGGCAACTGGAAACGCTCACGCCACGAGTAAGCCGACATCGCCCCCAGGGCCGCAAACACCGCCGTCGAGGCACCAACCGCCTGGTGCTCCGGCGGACCCAACAGGCCTTCGAGCAGGTTTGCGAGCGCGGCCCCCATGACGGTGAGCAACCACGCCGTGCCGCCGCCCATCTGCCGGGCCGCGAGGTAGCCAAACCACGCCCCGGCGACCAGGTTCGCGGCCAGGTGCGGACCATCCAGGTGCAGCGTGAGCGCGGTCCAGGCGCGCCACCATTGACCGGCCTGTACGCGCTGCGCATCGAGCACGCCCAGCTCAAAGGCATCGAGCCGCACGAGCCCGTTCGACAGCGCCCAGGCCACCCCCATCAACACCGCAACGTACAGCACGCTGCCGACCCACGCGTGCGGGTACACGCGCGGCGGCGGTGGCGGCGGTGGCGGCGCCCGGTTCTCCGCTTCGTATTGCAGCAGGTGCCGGATCGCATAAGGCGCGTCAGCCGGCGGGACCTGCAGCAGGAATTCACCGTCTTCGTGCGCCACGAAGCCGGCAACCCCCACCGCGGTCAGTACCAGCAACCGCTCCTCGCAGTCGCGCCGGCGCGGCGATCGAAACACGGTGGTCAGCTCTTGCGGATCCATGCGAGACGAGCCGCCTGATTCACCCCTGCCTGCGCAGGTTCAGGCCCGCGAGCCCGCGGCGCACCAGATCCCCGAGCAGCTCGTAGAGTGCCGTGGTGGAACGCGTCAGCGCGGTGGGAGCAGGCAGGTAGCGCCTCAGCCCGGTCTCGCGCGGCGCCCACACGCCGGCCGGCGCCGGCACGACGGTGAGTCCCGCGCTCGCGAACTCGTGCGACGCGCGCCACTCGTGAGCGCTGTCCGTCACCAGCAGGATGCGCGACACGCCCGCAGCCTGCAGCAGCCGCGCGGAGAACTGCGCGTTCTGAAAGGTATCGCGCGACTGATCCTCGACCCAGCGCGCCTCGATGCGGAAGTCGCGCGCGAGCGAGCTCCGCATGGCGAGCGCCTCGTCGGCGGTGCCGGAGACGAGCACCGGGAGCCCGGTGCGATGTGCGAGGAACGCCCCGTAGACGACCCGCTCGAGGAGCGCGGACCCGGGCGCGGGTTCGCCGCCATACTCGGGTGCGGCGCTGCGCTCATCGCCGCCGCCGAGAATGACGATCGCCTGCGCCTGTAGCGGGCGGGTCAGATCGAGCGCCGGCTCACGTTCGGCGGCCCGCGCCAGCGCGTCCGCCACCAGCGGCGTCGCCAGCAGCCACAGCGACGCCAGGCCCGCAGCGAGCAGCAGCCAGCCGGCCTTGGCCGTGCGCGCCGAGGTACGCGACCGGAGCAGCCAGGCCCCGGCGGCCGCGATCAACAGCGGGCCCGCCGGCGGCAGCAGCAGGGTATGCAACAGCGACTTGAGCGTAATGAACATGACTTGTCGGTGCGCGCGCTGTAGCGCTCAGAGGCGGATTTTCTGCCAGGCCCGGGAGCGCCAGCGCAGGAACAGCGTGCTCCCCAGCACCATGACATAGATGAGTACCGCAACCCAGCCGCCGACGGCGCCCCAGCCGAATTGCGGCAGGAAGTGCACCCAGCCCTCTGCGGGCGCAAACGTGAAGGCATGCGCCAGCGGCACGAACAGCAGCAGCGATACCACCAGCACCAGCACCGCCGGGATCCTGACATCGCCCGCGCCGCGCAGGCACATGCTGCTGCCGAGATTCAGGCCGTCGAAGAACTGGTAGCCGGCCGCCAGCCACAGCAGCTGCATGCCGAGCGCGACCGCGGTGGCCGCCTCGGCATCGTGCGAGCCGGCGAAAAACGGCAGTACCCACGGACCGCCGAGCGCAATCAGCACGCCGATACCGCCCATGTAGAGGGCCGCGAGCCCGATCACGCGGTTGCCGACCCGCAGCGCCCAGTCGCGCGCCCCCGCGCCGATGGATTGCCCCACCAGCGTCGTGCCCGCGGAAGCAATGCCGAACCCCGGCATGTAGGCAAGTGAAGTCAGGATCACCACCATCTGCGTGGCGGCGCCGCCCGCCGTGCCGAGCCGCGTCTGCATCATCTGAAAGGTGGCGAATCCCAGCAGATCCGCCGCCGGCGACAGCCCCATGGGCACCCCGAGGCGCAGCTGCTGCAGCAGCGCGCCGCGGTGCGGCCGCCACGTCAGGTGCGAGCGGTACCGATGGCGATAATCGGCCCGCAGAAAAATCGCCACCGCAAACAACAGACCCGTCACCTGCGCGACGTTGGTGGCCCAGGCGGAACCGGCGATGCCCCACCCCAGGCGGAAGATGAACAGCTGGTTCAGCAGCGCATTCGTGACCGTGGTCACGATGGTGATCAGCAGCGTGACGCGCGGCCGCCCGATGCCGTTGAAGAATCCGAGCATGGCCCACACCGCCGCTCCGACGCAGGCTCCGCCGACACGCGGAAACCAGAACGCGGAGGCGAGCTGCTCGACCTGCGGATCGAACCCGAACGGCGCGAGAATCAGGTGGCGCGCGGCACCCACCAGCACGAACAGCGGCGCCGCGCATGCCATCGCCCACAGCGCGGTCCATACCGCCTGGCCCGCGCGCCGGTAGCGGCGCGCACCGAAATTCTGTGCCACCAGCGTCTGCACCGCGGTGCCGGCGCCGCCCAGCACCAGCACCGCGACGATCACCAGCCACTGCACCGCACCGACCGCCGCGAGCGCCCTGGTGGAAATGCGCCCCATGAACCACATGTCGGTGAGGTTGAGGACGATCTGCACCGCGCTGTTCGCCATCAGTGGCAAGGCGAGCGCGATCACGGCACGCTGATCCACGTGCGCGCGACCGGCGGCGTCGAGGCGCTGCGCCGGCAACTGCTGTGCGCGGCTCAAGGAATCCATGGCAACATCCTGCGCAATCGGTCATTCTCGCACACTGCTCCGCTGGAGAGATGACACCATGGCAACACGCAGCCAGAGCGCCGCGACGCGCACGCGCAGCGCTGCCGCACGCCGCGCGCGTCGCGGGCGGCTTGCGCCCGGCAAGCAGGCGCGCGGGCTCGACGCGGCACAAGTCGCCATCGCCATCGACAGTCCGGCAGTCGCCGAGCTCGTCGCGCTGGTGCGCGCGGCGGGCGGCGCTCCCATCGGCGCGTACCACGAGCCCCTCGGAGGACGCACCCTGTTGCTGGCGAGCCTGCCGCTGAATGCGGTGCAGCCCACGCCTTTTCAGCGCGACCTCTCACCCGCACACACGAAGCGCCTGGCCGCGAAGATCGATGAGACGGCCGCGTTCCTCGATCCGCTCATCGTGGTGCGCGGCGAGGACGGGCGCTTGTGGACGCCCAACGGCCGCCACCGCCTGGCTGCGGGCAAGGTGCTGGGACTGAAACAGATCACGGCGCTGATCTCGCCGGACGAGTCGCTCGCCTACCGGATACTGGCGCTCAACACCGAAAAGGCTCACAACCTGAAAGACCGCAGCCTGGAAGTCATCCGCATGGCGCGTAACCTCGCCAAGCGCCGCGGGCGCGAACGCGAAGCGCAGTTCGCCGCGGAGTTCGAAGCGGCGGAACTGCTGACGCTCGGCGTCGTCTACCAGACGTCGGCGCGCTTTGCGGGCGGCGCCTACAGCGCGTTTCTCAAGAAGGTTGACCGCTTCAGCGATCGCACTCTGGCGGCGAGCCTGCGGCAACGCGAGGACTACGCCGCGCGTCTCACTGAGATCGACGCCCGTGTCAAAGGGATCATCGCCGGCCTGCAGGCGCGCGGGTTCAAGTCCCCATACCTGCGCAACTACGTCGTCGCCCGCATCAACCCGGTGCGCTTCCACAAGACCAGGAAGGGCGACACTCAGCCGCCGATGCCGATCGCCCAGGCGCTCACCCGCATGGCCGCAGCCGCCCGCAATTTCAACCTCGGCTCGGTATCGAACTCCGATCTCGCCTGGGTGGCGGTGGGCGCGGGTTCGGGGGATCAGGGCAGCGGCTGAAGGTCGCCGTCGTCCTCGTAGGTGAGTCCGTAGCCGTAAGGAAACAGCGGCGGCTCGCCGGGCCGGTGATCCACGGCCGGCACGCGCGCGGAACGCGGCCAGGAGAACGGCAGCCTGCCGCGAAAGTCGTAGCGTACCGAGCCGTCCGGCGCCCGGAACAGCACATCCGCGACGCCCTCGCCCTCGGGCCCCGGGAGCCAGGCCGCCACGAAGCTGTCGGCGGCGTTGAGCTCGGCGTTGACCCACAGCGGGCGCCCGGAGAGCAACACGGCGACCACCGGCACATCCGCGGCGCGCAGCCGGCGCAGCAGCGCCACATCGCGCTTGTTGCCCGGACTGTATTCGAGCGAGGGCACATCGCCCGCTCCTTCCGCGTACGGGTTCTCGCCGAACACCACGATCGCGACGTCGGGACGGGTGCGGAACTCGCCCGCCTCGCTCAACTCCGCCGTGCCGCCCGCGGCCGTCACGCAGCGCGCGATCCCGGCGTAGATCGATTGCGCATGCGGAAAGTCCTGGTTGGGCTCGGTGCCCTGCCAGGTAATGGTCCAGCCGCCGCTTTGCCTGGCGATGTTGTCGGCGCCCTCACCCGCCACCAGCACGTGCGCGTGCGGCGACAGGGGCAGGAGGTGATGGCGGTTCTTCAGCAGCACCAGCGACTCGCGCACCGCCCGGCGCGCCACCGCGCGGTGCGCCGGCGCCCCGAGCAGCGCAAAGCGGCCGGCAAACGGCCGCGACGACGGGCGTCCCTCGCGATCCAGGTGTGCGCGCAGCTTGACACGCAGCACCCGGCGGACCGCATCGTCGAGCCGTGCCGCGGAAATCTCGCCTGACCTCACCTGCGCCAGTGTGTGGGCATGTAGCGCGCGCCAGCCGTCCGGCGCCATGAACACGTCGAGGCCGGCATTGAGCGCCGCGGCGCAGTTGTCGGGCGTGCATCCGGGCAGCTGCGCGTGGCCGTTCCAGTCCCCGAGCACCAGACCGTCGAAGCCCATGCGACCCTTGAGCACGTCGGTGAGCAGTGCGCGATAGCCGTGCATCTTCACGCCCTGCCAGCTGGAGTAGGACGCCATCACGGTCTGTGCGCCGGCGGCGATCGCTGCCTGGTAGCCGGCGCCGTCGACGTCGCGCAGCTCGCTCTCGGTGGCGCTGTTGTCACCCTGGTCCTGGCCGCCGGTGCCGCCGTCACCCAGAAAGTGCTTCGGTGTCGCGATCACGTGTGCGGCGTCGAGAAACTGGCGCGTGCCGGGCGTGCCCTGCAACCCACTCACCATGGCGGCGACGTACTGGCGCACCAGTGCGGGATTCTGCGAGTAGCTCTCGTAGGTTCGTCCCCAGCGGGCATCACGCGCCACGGCGGCCGTGGGGGAAAACGCCCAGTCGAGCCCGGTGACCCGCACCTCGAGCGCGGTGATCTCGCCGATGCGGCGGATGAGCCGCGGGTCGCGCGCGGCGCCCAGCCCGATGTTGTGCGGAAATATCGTGGCGCCCGGGATGTTGTTGTGCCCGTGCACCGCGTCCGCCCCCCACAGGGCGGGGATCCCGGCAGACCCGGGCGCGGCGAGCGAGGCGTCATAGAACCGGTCGGCGAGCGCCAGCCACTCACCGGGTGGAGCGAGCTTATCGCCGTGGGGTGAGGAATTGCCGCCGTTCAGAATGGATCCGAGGGGATAGTGACGCAGGTCATCGGGAACGATGCTGTCGATATCGGCCTGGATGAGCTGACCGACCTTCTGCTCGGGCGTCATGCGCCCGAGCAGCTCATCGATGCGCCTCTCGAGCCTCTGATCGTGCGGCAGCGCCGGGCGCAGCTTCGGCCACCGTTGCGGATGCACCCGCGCCGTGGTCGCGGGGCTCAGGTCGGCGCCGGGCGCCCGGCTCAGCGCGCACAGCGCCAGAGCGTACACGACGCAATAGCCCGCGATGCGGGCCGGTCTCCTTTTCATGGTCAACCATAGGATACACATTGATGTCGACGCCCATGCTGGAACCAGTGACTCAGGTCCGTAGCCTCGAGACGAGCGACGCACGCGCGCGGCGCGGGGGCACCCCGTCCGCAACGGTCGAGCTGCCCGACCTGCTGCTCATCGAGCGCGCCCGCGGCGGGGAGGAACGTGCGATCGAGGCACTGATCCGTCGCTACAGCCGGAGGATGTTTCGCGTCGCCCGCAGCGTGTTGCCGGATGAGGACGCGGCGGACGCGGCGGTGCAGGACGCGTATCTGGCCGCATTTGGCGATCTGAATCGTTACACGCCCACCGGAAAATTCGCCGCCTGGCTGACGCGCCTGGCGTTCAACCAGGCACGCGCGCTGCGCGCCAGCGCTCGCTCCGGGGCGCTCGCGGCGCCGCGGCAACTAGCGCCGGCAGCGACGCCCGCGCCGCTTGCGGCCGACGAGATGCAGGAGCGGCGCGCACTCGAGCAGGCGATCGGCGGCCTGCCGGAGGTCTTTCGCACCGTGTTCGTGCTGCGGGTGGTGGAAGGCATCAGCAGCATCGAAACCGCCGCCTCTCTCGGCGTGCACGAGACCACCGTGCGCACACGCATGTACCGCGCACAGCGGCGGCTCGCGCCGGAGGTGGCGCGCCGGGTGCGCGTCGCCCCCGGCTTCCTCGAGCTGACCCCGGAGCGCCTCGATCGCATCGTCAAGCGCGTACTGGCGCAGCTGCCTCACGGCTCGATGCTGACGATCAGCGCCTCGCCTCCCTGAAAGGGCACGCGGTCGCCGGCCGCCTTGCCCAGCAGTGACTGGGCCAGCGGCGCGATCCAGCTCAAGAGTCCGTGGGCGGCGTCCGCTTCGTCCTCGCCAACCAGCTGGAACGTCTGAGTGGAGTCGCCGCCGAGCCGCAGGGTGACGCGCATGCCAAACCGCACCCGCTCCGCGGACGCCGCCGGCCCGACCACGCGGGCACTGGCGCGGCGCGCGCTCCAGTAGCGCAGCTCCCGCTCCACGCGCGCGCGGGCCGCGGCGTCGCCGCTGTCGCGCGCCGCCTGCCGCTCCCCTTCCAGCTCGCGCACGCGCGCCTCGATGGCCGCAAGTCCGCGCGGCGTGACGAAGTTCGGATGAGTGCTCACCGCGCGATCCGGCAGCGCGGCGGGATCCGCGTCGGACTCGCGCACGAACGCCCGGCTCATGCGGCCAGCCCCGTCAGGCGCGCGCTCTCCTGCCACAGACGCTCGGCGCAGGCATCGCTCTGCGCAGCGGCGCTCGGCGCCACGCGCCTGCAACGGTCGTAGTAGCCGCCCGACTGGCTGCCGACCTCCGGCGCTGCCGCCAGATACACGCTGCCGCGCGCGCCTTGTTGCGGCGAGAGCATGAACCAGCGTCCGACACTCGCGAGAACGACTCGCAACAGCGCCGGGCCGTTGTGAAACAGGTGGCTGTTGACCAGGCCCGGATGCAGCGCGTTCACGGTGACGCCGCTGCCCGCGAGGCGCCGGGCGAGCGAGCGCGCGAACAGCACGTTGGCGAGCTTGGAGCGCGCGTAGGCGGCCCGATACCCTGCGACCCTGGCGTTCATGAGATCACTGAAGTCGAGCCTGGCGCGCCGATGGGCATTGGAGGCCACCACGATCACGCGCGACGGCGCGGACTCCTTAAGCTTGTCCAGCAGCAGATTGGTGAGCAGGAACGGCGCCAGATGATTGACCGCAAAGGTCAGGTCGTAACCGTCCGCGCTGCGCGCGCGCGCGGCGGCCATCACCGCGGCATTGTTGATCAGCACATCGAGGCGCGGCAACTGCGACTGCAACTCGTGCGCCAGACGCCGTACCTGTGCGAGCTGCGCGAAATCCGCCTGGACGAAGCGCACGCCGGGGTTGCCGGTATCACGGCTGATGTCGCCGGCCACGGCCCGTGCGCGGCTCAGGTCCCGGCCGTGGACCAGGACGCTCGCGCCGCTCGCGGCCAGCGCCCGGGCGGTGGCCAGGCCAATCCCGTGCGTAGCCCCCGTGACGAGGCAGATCCTGGCATTCATACTTCATGGTATATGAAGGGGACGAAACGCATCGCGCTTATGGCACTGAGCGCCTGGGCGGCCGTGGGCTGCGCCCGCGGCGCGAGCCCGAGCGCAGCGCCCGAGTTCAGTCACCGCGAGGCAGCGGACTGGATCAATTCCGCGCCGCTGACGCTCGCGGGCCTGCGCGGCAAGGTGGTGCTGGTGGAATTCTGGGCCTTCGAGTGCGTGAATTGCCTGAATTCGACAGCGTGGGTGGAATCGGTGGCGCGCGACAAGGCCGCCGCCGGGCTCGTGGTGGTGGGGGTCCATACCCCTGAGCTGCGGGAGGAGAGATCGCCCGCGAACGTACGCCAGGCGGTGGCGCGCCTCGGTATCCGCTATCCGGTGATGCTGGATGGGGATTACTCCTACTGGGGCGCCCTGCACAATCAATACTGGCCGGCGTTCTATCTGATCGGGCGCGACGGGCTGCTGTACGGCAGCGCGATCGGCGAGATGCACGCGGGCGAGCACGCGGCCAAGACAGTGGAGGCCGCGATCGAGCAGCTGCTGCAGGCAAAAACGCCATGACGATGCCGCGGGTTTCGCGGTTTCGGGCCGCAGGCGCGCCTGCGTGAACGCTGTCGCCAGCGCGTTCCTGCTGACGTTCGCCGGACTGTTTCCCATCGTCAATCCGCTCGAGGCCGCTCCCTTCTTTCTCGCTCTTACTGCGAACCTGCCCGCCGCGGAGCGGCCGCTGCTGGCGCGCAAGGCGGCCATCAACGGCTTCGCGCTGCTGTTGGGATCCATGGCCCTGGGGCCCTGGCTGCTGGAGTTCTTCGGTATCGAGTTGCCGGTGGTGCGCATCGCGGGGGGACTCGTGGTCGCGGCCCTTGGCTGGAAACTCCTGACACAGGAGCAGTGGTCGGATCACGCCGGCTCCGCGGGCCTGCAGGGCGGACCGGGAAAGAAGGTCGGCAGCTTCTATCCGCTCACCATGCCGCTCACGGTCGGTCCGGGCTCCATGTCGGTCGCGATCACCATCGGCAGCCGCAAGCCCGCAGGCATTCCGGGGCTCTCGCAGCTCGCCGAGCACGCAAGCGGCGCGGTGCTCGGGGTGGTGGCGATCGCGGTCACGATTTATCTGGCGTACCGCTTCGCCGAGAACATTGCGCGGCTGCTGGGCGAGACCGGGCTCGAAGTGCTGGTGCGCTTGTCCGCGTTCATCCTGATGTGCATCGGGATCGAGATCGTCTGGAACGGCTACAGCGCGCTCACCGGCGCGCACTGAGGCATCGCTAACGCGACGGCGCGGAGTCACGCCGCAGAACGCAGCGCGGCGTTATGACCCTCGGAGAAGCGCCAGTACCTCGGTGCGCGCCGCGGACGAATGCACCGGCAGCGCCAGCACATCGCCCGGCTGCGCCCACTCGAGTGCGTAACGCGCCGCCTCGGTCTCGCTCATGCGCACGGCGAGCGAGGCTTGCGGCAACCCGGCGCGCAGCAGCGCCGCGCGGATGATGCGCGGTATCTCGCCCGGCTCGCGGCCGCGCAGGTGCGCTTCGTTCTCCTTCACGACCACGAGGGCGGGGCGAAACTGCGCGGCGGTGCGCGCCAGTTCCTCGATCTCCGCATCCTGGCGGTTGCCGGCATGGCCGAGCAACAGGCCGAGGCGCCCGGTCCCGCCGCGCAGATGTTCGGCGACCTGGAGCAATCCCCGCAGGCCTTCGGGGTTGTGCGCGTAGTCCAGCAGCACCTGCACGCCGCCGCGCTCGAAGCGCATCAGGCGTCCGAAGTTGTCCGCGGCATTCGCCCCGAAGCGCGCCACAACGGCCGCGATGGTCGCCGGGGGCACGCCGAGCGCTGCCGCCGCCAGCGCCGCCCCCGCGAGGTTCGCGATGTTGTAGGTCGCACTGCCCTCGACGGTGAGCGGCATCGCGGCGATCGAGCCCAGGTCGTGGTCGGCGCCGGCGAGACTCAGGGCAAGCCGCCCGCCGCGCACACCGCAGGTCGAGCCGCCGCGCGCACGATGCTCGCGCAGCAGGGCAACATCGGCGTCGAGCGCGAACCAGCCGAGCGGCGGGCTGCGGCCGAAGCGCGGCGTGAGGCCGGGCGCCTTCTCCACAAGCTGTGCATCGTCGGCGTTCAGCACCAGAAGTCCGTCGGGCGTCACGACGCTCGCGACCGACAGCTTCACGTCGGCGAGAGCTGCGAGGTCGTCGATCCCGTATTCGCCGAAGTGATCCGGGCTGACATTGGTGACCAGCGCCACCTGCGCCTCGGACACCGCGAGGCCGCGTCGCAGAATGCCGCCGCGCGCGGTTTCCACGATCGCGGCCTGGGCGCGGCGCTCGCGCAGCACGCGACGCGCCCCCGCCGGGCCGGAGTAGTCCCCGGCTGCCTCGAGCTCCCCGTCGAGGAATACCCCGTCGGTGCAGCAGTAAGCGGCGCGCCAGCCGTGCGCCCGGGCGCAGGCACTGAGCAGCCGCACCGTGGTGGTCTTGCCGTTCGAACCGGTCACCACCGCGGTCGGAATGTCGCGCAGCTCGCCCCAGGGAACATCGGCAACATCCGGCAGGGCGGCGAGCTCGAAGTCGCGCCCGCCCTGACCCGCGCCCAGTGTGAGCAGGGTGTCGTCCAGCAGGTGCGGGAGTCCGCGCTCGTTGGCCGCATCCACAAGCGCCATGAGCCCGCGCCGCGCCTCGCGCGCGCCGAGGCGTTCGAAGCGTGCGAAGGCCGCGGGCTCATCCAGCACCGGCGTGATGACTGCGGAGGCGTCCGCGGCGTCCTCGAGCGCAGACGCGGCCAGCGCCTGCTCGAGTCCGCTCCAGTGATGCGGGTCGCGTGCCAGGAGAGCGGCGCACAGTGCCCACTCGTTGACTTCCGTCGCGACGAACAGCTGATCGCAGGGAGCGGCGAGCGCGAGCGAGGTGCCGCCCGCATGGCGGCGCGCCACCACACCCCGCATGCGCCACCCGAGGTGTGCGCGGGCCCGCTCGGCGCGCGCGCGCCAGGCAGCGAGCAGCGCCTCATCGACGGCCGTTTCGCGGGTCTCGAGCAGCGCGCCGCTGCCGGCGAAGAACAGGTTGGCGCCCGTCAGACGCCTCGATGAGTCGAACGGTAGCGCGATGGCGGCGTTCAGTCTTCGGCCTCCGGTGCGACCCGCACACCGCGCTCATCCCGGATCAGCCCCTCGAGGCTGAATGCGGGAGCGGCCGCCTCCCCCGGGTTGACGGTGCCCTCAGCCGCGGGCGTCGCTTCGCCCGTGTACACGGGCGCCGGCCGCGGCGCAGGCTGAGGAGCTGCCGATCCCGCTGGCCTGAACTTGGTGATCTGCTTCCAGGAGCGCACCAGCGCGTCGGCGAATACCAGCAGCAGATCGCCCGGCTGCCCCATCTCGAGCGCCGCGGTGATGGCCTCCTGCTCATCGGGAATGAGCGAGATCGCCTGCTCGCGCACACCCGCGGCACGCAGCGCCGCCGCCATGATGCGCGGCACCTCCTCCGGTGCGCGCTCACGCAGGTTGTCGTCGCGGCGGCAGATGTAGTGGTCGAAGCGGCCCGCGACCGCACGGGCGATGGCCACCAGGTCCTCGTCGCGGCGATCGCCCGGACCTGCGAGCACCACGATGCGCCGGCCGGTGACGTCGAGGCGTTGCGCGAGATCGGTCATCACCGCTACCGCGTGCGCGTTGTGCCCGTAGTCGAACAGCACCTTGAAGGGGTGCTCGTTGAACACGTTCATGCGGCCGGGCGCCTGGAAAAACGTCGAGTCGAAGGTGCGCAGGCCCTGGCGGATAGCGTCCAGCTTGATGCCGAGCGAGAACGCTATTGCCGCGGCAAACATCGCATTCTGCACGTTGTGCGTGGCGCGGCCCTCGAGGGTGGCGGGAATCAGGTGGGTCCACAGCAGCGGAATGTGGCCGTTGTGGTCGTAGAGCGTGATCATCTGTCCATTCACGCCCGCCTCCAGCGCGCAGGCGCGCCCGCCGGCGCGGATGTGCTCGCGCACCAGGGTGTGCTGCGGATTCATGGTGACGTAGCAGATGTTCTTCGCCTCCGTGTAGCCCGACATCTTCAGCACCAGCGGGTCATCGGCGTTGAGCACCGCGCAGTCGGTGGCGACTTCAACGATGATGCGCTTGACCTCCGCGAGCTGCTCCAGTGTCTCGATGCCTTTCAGGCCCAGGTGATCGGCCTGCACGTTGAGCACCGCGCCGACGTTGACTTCGTTCACGCCCATGCCGGCGCGCAGCAGGCCGCCGCGCGCGGTCTCGAGCACCGCGATGTCGATCTGCGGATCCGCGAGCACCATGCGCGCGGAAACCGGGCCCGTCATGTCGCCCTGCACCGTGCGCTGGCCGTCGATGTAGACGCCGTCGGTGGTCGTGAGTCCGGGGGTGAAGCCTGCCATCTTGGTGAGGTGCGCCAGCATGCGCGCGGTGGTGGTCTTGCCGTTGGTGCCGGTGATGGCCGCGATCGGCACGCGCGAGGCCGCGCCCGGCGGGAACAGCATGTCGATCACCGGGGCTGCGACATCGCGCGCGGTGCCCTCGGAGGGCGCCACGTGCATGCGAAAACCCGGCGCGGCATTCACCTCGCAGATGCCGCCGCCGATCTTGCGATAGCTCTCAGTGATGTTCTTCGACAGGAAGTCCACGCCTCCCACGTCGAGTCCGATGGCGCGCACGGCGCGCTCGGCCATCTCGCGGTTGTCGGGATGAATGACGTCGGTGACATCGGTGGCGGTACCGCCGGTGGACAGGTTGGCGGTCGAGCGCAGATACACGATCTGACCCTTCCCGGGCACCGACTCGGCGGCAAGTCCCGCACGCGTGAGCATCTTGTGCGCCTGCGCATCGAGCTCGAGGCGGGTGAGCACTTTCTCGTGTCCCACCCCGCGGCGCGGATCGGAGTTCACGACCTCGATCAGCTGCGCGACGCTGTGCTCGCCGTCGCCCACCACGTGCCCGGGCGTGCGCCGCGTCGCGGCCACCAGCTCACCGTTCACCACCAGAAGGCGATGATCGTCGCCCTCCAGAAAGGTCTCGACGATCACCGAGCGCGAATGCTCGCGCGCCACGGTGTAGCCGTGCGCCACTTCCTCATCACTGGTCAGGCGGATGGAAATACCGCGCCCGTGGTTGCCGTTGTAGGGCTTGGTGACGACCGGAAAGCCGATGCGCTGCGCGGCGCGCACCGCCTGCGTTTCGTTCTGCACCAGCTCCTGCTGCGGTACCGGCAACCCGAGTCCTGCAAGGATCTTGTTGGTCTCCTCCTTGTCACTGGCGAGCTCGACGGAGATATGCGGGGTGCGCCCGGTGACGGTCGCCTGGATGCGCTGCTGGTACTTGCCGTGGCCGAGCTGCACCAGTGACTGATCGTTCAGGCGCAGCCAGGGGATGCCGCGTGTTTCCGCGGCGCGCACCAGCGATGCGGTCGAGGGCCCGAGCGCGCGACGCTGCGCGAAGCGGATGAACTGATCGCGTGCCTCGGGCCAGTTCCAGCCCTCGGGCACGCTGCCGGCCGGGCGCACCGCATCCGGCAGCAACCAGCACAACAGCCGCAGCCCGAGCTCGCCGGCCGCGATGCCCTCATCGCGCTGCGCGTACTCGTAGACCACCGTATACACCCCGGCGGCAACCGCGCTGCGTGTCTTGCCGAAGGTGACCGCCTCGCCGGCGATGTTCTGCAGCTCGATCGCGACGTGCTCGAGCACGTGCCCGAGCCAGGTACCCTCGCCCTCGCGCATGCGGCGGAAAAAGCCGCCGGGCTCGCGGTACGAGCAGCCGTGCTCGGCAAGGCCCGGGAGCGCCTCACTCAGCGCATCGACGAACACGCCGCCCAGGCGCCCGGTGGGCCAGGCTTCCAGCGCCCCCAGGTCGAGCTCCAGGCGGATGACCGGGAAGCGCGCGTACAGCGAGGGACCGACATAGACCGAACGATCGAGGATGCGCATGAGTGTCGCTTACGAGAATCGTATTGTTCAAGGCAACTCGCCGCGCGTGACCGGCTTCCCTGGCAATCACTCCCTGGACTGAGTCAGCGCACCCGCGGTGGCGATGTGGGTGTGCAGGTTGAAAGTCGCGCCCGCCACCAGCACGTGCAGCCGCAGGCCCAGCATGCAGACCGGCTGTCCGTCCACGACCGTGTCGACGGACGAATAGCTGACGTCCGACCCATCGACGATGGTCACGCCACCGCTCCCCTCGACCTCGACGGTCTCGTCGGGCCCGATGAACGCCGCCGTGTCCTCATCGAGCCCGATACCGACCGCGAACGGGTTGTAAGCGAGCGCGGTGAGCAGGCGGCCCAAGCGGTCACGCTGGCGGAAATGCTGATCGATGATGAAGCGGTTGGTGAGGCCCAGGCCCGGCGCGAGCCGCACGCTGCCGGCGATCATGGAGGAGCCCTCATCGCCCGAGGCGATCATGTGCTCGGAGAGGATGCTGGCGCCCGCGCTGGTGCCGCCGACGGTGACGCCACCCGCGTTACGCAGGCGGATGAGCTTCGCGACCGGCGTGCCGCCCAGCAGCGTCGTGAGCCGCAGCTGGTTGCCCCCGGTGAAGAAGATGCCGCTCGCTTCCTCGATGCGCTTGAGGCGTCCCTCCTCCTGGCAGTCGCGGCGGGTATCGAAATCCATGACGGTCACGCGTGCCGCGCCGATGTCCGAGAACACCTGCTCGTAGCGCGCGCCGGTCTCGTGCACGCGGCTGGCGGTGGGGATGACGACGATGTCGGCCTCCTCGGCACCCGAGACGCGCACGAAGCGCTCGAGGATCCGCCGGTCATTCTCCTTGTTCTCCGCACCGCCGATCGGAACGATCCAACCACGCCTGTGGCCATCGGGGACTTTGCTGGGCATCCGGGACTGACTCCTTATTAATGTCCAGGTCACGAAGGTACCACGGCCGATGGGCGTCCCGGGAGGGTAGCCACCAATACCGGCGCCGGCGCTTCCGGCGCGCGCCCTGGCGCGATAAAATTCCCCCCGGGTTCAGGGGAGCGACCAAATGAAATTCACCATGATGGTTCTGTCTCTTGGCGCGACACTTGGGGGCAGCGCGACCTGGGCTGATCCCCCGAAAACCATTCGGGTCACCGAGACCGTCGAGATCAAAGCGCCCATCGACAAGGTCTGGGCGACCGTGAGCGACTTCGACAGCCTGAACAAATGGCATCCGGGCTTCGCGAGCGACGAGCTGGTATCCGGAGGCAACGGCAAGGTCGGTGCGGTGAGAAAACTCACCATCAAGGACGGCCCGACATTCACCGAAAGGCTGCTCGCGTTCGACGCGGCGCATCATTCCTATCGCTACAAGATCATTGAATCGCCGCTGCCGTTCACAGGATATGTGTCCACCGTTTCCGTGCGACCGGGGCCTGCGGGCATGACAAAGGTGATCTGGAGCGGGAGCTGCAAGCGCAAGAACTCTGCCGATAATCCGCCCGAGGCCGAGAGTGACGCGGGCGTTACCAAGCTCCTCAAGGGCGTTTATCGCGGCGGTCTCGACAATCTGAAAAAAATGCTCGAGAACTGAGTCAGGCCCGGGTGCGCATGATCTGCGCCAGGGCCTGCAGGATCTGCCGCAACGCGCTGCGCGCCGCTTCATCGGCCAGACGTCCGCTGGAGTCGAACGGCGCATCCATCTGGGCGAGGTAGAGCGCTGGCCCCGTCACGACCAGCGACTCCGTCGCGAACAGCGCCTGGCGCACTGCGGCCTGCGCAAGACGCGTGCCCCAGCGTCCGCCGCTCGCTCCCACCACCGCCACGGGCTTACCGACCAGCACCATCCCTGATAACGGACGGGACAGCCAATCGATCGCATTCTTGAGCACTCCCGGGACGGAGTGGTTGTATTCGGGTGTGGCAATGAAGAGTCCCTGGGCCGCTGCCACCTGCTCGCACAGCTCACGCACCGGTCCGGCGGCGAACGCGTCCGTCTCGAGGTCCTGGTTGAACGGCGGCAGCTCGCCGAGTCCCCGGTACACGCACACCTCGATACCGTCGGGAGCGCACTCGGCGGCGGCTTCAACGAGTCGGCGGTTGAGCGAGTCGCGCCGCAGACTCCCGGCAATCGCCACAACCTGCCACCGAGCAGCGGCTACCACAGCAGCAGCAGCCCCGACAGCGCGAGCATCGCGCCGGTCGAGCGCTCGAAGCGCAGGCGAGCTTTGGTGTCGCCCAACAGGCCGGCTGCCAGCGAGCCGGCGCCCGCCCACAGTGCGAGGCACCCGTAAGGAATGAGGATGAACAATACGATGAGCGTTGCCAGGGATACCGCCGTGTCGCCTGCCGCCGCGGTAATCGTCAACACCAGGATCCACGACTTGGGGTTGACGAACTGAAAGAGGAACATCCGCAGCAGATCACGTGCGCTACCGCCCCCGGATCGCAGCCGTGCGCCCGTAAGTGCGCCACTGCTGCACATCAGCCGCACGCCGAGCCACATCACCCAGCCTGCTCCACAGATCGCGGTGGCGACGCGCAGCCAGGGATGTGCCGCGAACGTTCTCGCAAGCCCCGTGCAGGTCAGCAGCAGCATGGCAACGCCCCCCACAACCACCCCGGTCGCGGGCGCGAGCGCCGCGTGCCGGCCGTTTTCGAGTCCGATCCGCAGCATCAACAGGTTGTTGGGTCCGGGTGTGACGGTGGCGGCAAACAGCAGCAGCACGATCGCGCCCGGCAGTCCCAGCAGATTCATGGACGCCACCGTAACCGGCGCCGGTGGTGCATGCCGCGGCTATGTGGTCTAAATTAGTCACCATGGACAGGCTACCGCTCAACGCGCTGCGGGCTCTCGCCCTGGTGCTGGAGCGCGGCGGCGTGCGCGCCGCCGCCCGTGAGCTGTCGATCTCGCACTCGGCGGTGAGCCGGCACCTGCGGGAGCTCGAGCGTTGGCTGGGAGTCACCTTGCTCGAGAAGCGCGACTCCGGCGGCGTGCGCGCTACGACGCAGGGCCAGCTGTTGGCCGAGGCATCGCGTAGCGCATTGCACGCCATGCAGCAGGCCGTTGAGGCGGTGCGCGAGCAGCGCTCCTCGTACTCCGTGAGCGTGTCCACCACGCCGTCGTTCGCGGTGCGCTGGCTGCTGCCGCGCTTGCCGGCGCTACAGCGTTCCTACCCGCGGCTCGAGGTTTCAGTCATCGTCGACCAGCGTCTGGATGAACCCGGCTCGTTCTCGTCGGACCTCGCAATCCGCACCGGCCAGGGCCCCTGGCCCGCGCTCCTCGCGGAGCCATTGATGGACGAGTCCGTGTACCCGCTCATGAGCCCCGCTCTGTGGCGGCAGAGCGGACGTCCCAGGGATCCTGCGCAGTTGTGTCGGATGCGCCTGCTGCACGATCGCGATCCGAACACGAGCTGGCAGTTGTGGCGGCAGAAGTACGGTCCGGCGGCACTGGATGTGCGGCGCGGCCCGCGCTTTGCGTCCTCCGATCTGCTCCTGCGTGCTGCGGCACAGGGTCTGGGAGTCGCGCTTGCCCGTCACCGCCTGGCGCAGCAAGAGCTCGCCTCGGGCGCGCTCGTCCGTCCCTTCGAAACGCGCGCTATCGACCTTGGTGTGGCGTATTGGATTGTCCGCCCCCGGGGAAGCACGCCGCGTGAGGCGGTGAAGATCCTGGCGGCGTGGCTGCGGCGAGAAGCCGAACGAGCGCCGATTGATCCACAATCGAGCCCGTGACCCTGTTTGCCGACCTGGTGCGCACGTCGCAGCGCGTGAGCGCCACTGCCGCTCGCCTGAGCAAGGTGCGGGAGTTGGCTTCGTTCCTGCGGACGCTGCCGCCCGATGAGATCGAAACTGCCGCACATTACCTGTCGGGCGAGACCCCGCAGGGCCGGATCGGCATCGGCTATTCGACGTTGCAGGCCGCCGCATCGAACGCAGCCGCGACCGCGGAGACGCTGTCGATTGCGGAGGTGGATCGCCGCCTCGCCATGATCGCCACGATTCGCGGCGCGGGCTCGGCGGCCCGACGGGCGCAGGCGCTGCGAGACCTGTTCCTGCGGGCGACAGCCCCTGAACAGCAGTTCCTGCTGCGTCTGCTGGTCGGCGAGCTGCGGCAGGGCGCGCTGGCCGCGGTCATGGTCGAGGCCATCGCCGCGGCCGCTGAACTGCCGGTGGCGCAGGTGCGCCGCGCGGCGATGTATTCCAAGAGTCTGGGAGCGGTTGCGCGGGCGGCGTTGCTGGAAGGAGCCGATGCGCTGGGCCGATTCCAGCTGGAGCTGTTCTCGCCGGTTGCACCCATGCTCGCCCAGACCGCTGCCGACGTGGCCGAGGCGCTGAGAGAGCTTAAAGGCGAGGTGGCGTTCGAGTGGAAGATGGACGGGGCGCGCATCCAGGTACACAAAGGGGGCGCTGACGTGCGCATCTATACGCGCGCGCTGAACGATGTCACCGGCGCTTTGCCGGAAATCGTCGCTGTGGTACGCACCTTCTCCGTGCCTGCGCTGGTACTCGATGGTGAGGCGATCACATTCGATGCATCGGGCCGACCGCGTCCGTTCCAGATCACGATGCGTCGCTTCGGCCGCAGGCTCAAGGTCGAAGAGTTGCGCGGCGAGCTGCCGATCAAGGCTTTTTTCTTCGACTGCCTGCGATTCGATGCGCACAGCATCGCGGACCGTCCGGCACGCGAGCGCTTCCAGGCGCTTGGCCAGGCGGTGCCCGCTGCGTTGCAGATTCCACGGCTCATCACCTCCTCCGAGCCGACGGCGCGCGCCTTCTACGAAGCCGCGCTCGCAGCCGGTCATGAAGGTCTCATGGCGAAGGCGCTGGATGCGCCCTACGAAGCCGGCAATCGGGGCGCGAGCTGGCTCAAGATCAAGCGTGCGCACACCCTCGATCTGGTGGTGTTGGCTGCCGAGTGGGGCCACGGCCGTCGCACCGGCAAGCTTTCAAATCTGCATCTCGGTGCCCTGGAGCCGGCCACGGGCGAATACGTGATGCTCGGCAAGACCTTCAAAGGCCTCACGGATGCGATGCTCGAATGGCAGACGAAGGAGCTTCTGGCGCGCGAGACTCACCGTGACCAGTGGACCGTGTACGTGCGGCCGGAGCTGGTTGTGGAAATTGCCTTCAGCGACCTGCAGGCGAGCAGCCGCTATCCGGGCGGCCTGGCGTTGCGGCTCGCACGGGTGAAACGCTACCGGGACGACAAGCGGGCCGAAGACGCCGATACCATGGAAAGTGTGCGCAGAGTCTATGCGGCTCAGTCGGGCGCGTGACTGCCCTCCTGGCTGGGTAGCCCGACGCATCGCGACGCGCGAGACGCATATCACAGCTGGTACTTGATCGCGCCGTCTACCTCGGCGAGATATTTGGCGGCGATCAGTCGGTCAACGAGTTCCTGAATGGCTGATTCCGACATCTTCTTCGCGAAGTGCGAGTGCAAGTGTGCCACCAGAGCCTTGCGCTTCCTGGGTCGCTTGTTCCCCGGCATGGCCGACAACAATTGAATTGCAGCCTGCTGCACTGGTCCGGGTCTTTGACTGCCGGCGGCTTCCGTCGATTGTCCTACCGAGGCAAAGGCCTCCTTGACGGAAGTCGCCCGGCGCACGGCAAATCCGCGTCCCTCAAGATGTTTGATCAGCGGATCGAAACCCTTGTCATTTGAAAGAATCACGCAGCGCGCCTTCGGAGAAGTGGTCAAGTATTCTCCGAGATAGAACGCAATGTAGAAATCGAGAGCATTCTTGCCTCGTCCCTCGATGTCGATGGGAACGAATCGCTCACCAAGTCTGAGTGCCGCTCTTAGGAATGCCGTCGGAACCGTGCGTTGTGATGCGCCGAAGAAAAATGGAATTCGAACTCCGGCCGGGATGGTGGCCAAGTCAACCTTACCCACATTCTCGTAATCAACCAGGAGTACGTGTTCGCTCACCTTGGTCTCCCCGGAGTCGCTGGAGCGTGATTATAGCGACGACCACGCCATTCGGCGGCGCGCTTCGTCCCCCATAACTAGTCCGGGTGCGTAGCCCGTCTTTGTAACCCTGATTGGGACTTTCGGACTATTCCCGCGTGGCCGACCTCAAGCGATGATGCGTCTCGCTGCCGACGAACAGCGCTGTCGGTAACGTTTCAGCCTGCACAAGCTACTTCACACGGAGAGTTCCAAATGCTGCCAAACTTTTCACAATATCCCCCGCAGGGACTGATGTCCCAGTTTCCCGGACTGCAGGGAGCGGGGTGGCCGCAAATGAGCCCGGGACTGTTTGGACAGCCCGGCGCATACAGCGGCAATGCACCGTTCGGTTACGAGCCCGGACAGAATCAGTTCTCGCTGAGCTCCTTTGCCGGCTATGCGGGCGTGCCCAACCCGGCACAACAGATCGTCTTGATGCTCGGACAGCTTGCGCAGCAGATCTCAGTCCAGAGTGCCCTGATCCAGCAGATCAGCATCGCGCTCCAACAGCTCGTTCACCAGCTGGCTGTGCAGAGCCTTCAGAGTCATCAGGGCGTCGGCCTCGGCGCCGGACAACCTCTTGGGCTGGGCGGACCTTTCCCCGGCAGTTTCGGTGGTCAGTACTTCGGACAGAATCCCTTCGCCAGCGCCACGCAGGGCGGATATGGCGGATTCGGCCCCCAAGCCCAGTCATGGGGCGCCAACCGGGCGCAGACCATTCAATAGCCGCAGTCAAGGATCGAACAGTGTGCCTCGACGTGGCGCCGTGAGCGCGGGAGTGACGCCCGCCGGCGCCCGCCGAGGCGCGCGGAGACGCAGCGACCTGACCAAACCAGTATGGAGGACAGTTCGATGGCTCAAGAAAGAGACGAGCGGCCCGGCGCGGCGATCAGGAAGACGAGTGAGGCCGGCGACGATTCGATGAGGAGGACAACGGCGACGCCAGGGCGATCCGTCCCGCGGGAGTCGGGAAACGGCGGACTGGCGGCATCAGCCCCCGGCCGGCGGCGTGAGCGTTACGTTATCGGCACCCGTATTGCTCCCGGTGGTCAGCCGTTCGCCTATCCCCCATATTCCATGGACAACGTGGTCGAGTACCTCAGCCATCAGGAGAACGTCGAAGTCCTCAAGCGCATCAAGCTGGGTGGTACGCAGCCCTTCAGTGGCCGCAGCGTAAGCGAGGTCGTGGTGGCCAAGATCGACGAGGTCAAGGCGCAGCGACTGCGGTCTGTTGCCCCTGCCCATCTGATCATCGAACGCGATTCGTTGCTGGCCTGTGCCGACTACCTGTCGGTACCCGCGCGGGGCGCACCGATCGGGACGCTGCTGCCGCTGCGCTCGGTCGCGACCGACGTTTCCATTCGCGTGATCGGGGAGCGCGATCAACCGCTCGCCAGGGCGACGGTCGTCATCGAAGGAGGTGGATTGCCGGCCCAAGCGCTCACGGACGAAACCGGAACCGCGCGCATCACTTTCTTCGGAGGCACGGTCGAGGCAATCCAGACGCTGTTCATCAGGTCTGCCTCCAATCATTGGGATCGCCTCATACCCGCGCCGCGCCTCAGCTCCGCTACCAACACGGTCAAGCTGCGCCCTCTCTCGGAGTCCTACCCAAACTTTCCGAGTGCGCGATTGGTCGGCTGGGGTCAGCGCCTGATGGGGGTCGATCCGATCAGTGGCCGTTTCACCGGCAGCGGCGTGAAGATCGGCATCATCGATTCGGGCTGCGACAATTCACACCCGTTGCTGCGGCATGTCACGCGGGGCAAGGACTTCACCAGCGGCGGCGCCGACACGAGCTGGACCCACGACCTCGTGTCGCACGGGACGCATTGCACCGGCATCATCAACGCATCGAGCACCGAGCAGGGCGTCATCGGCTGCGCGCCCGAGGCCGAGCTGCATGTGTTCAAGGTCATGCCAGAGGGTCGGGTCAGCGATCTGCTGGCCGCACTCGATGAATGCATCGAGCGGGAGCTCGATCTCATCAACATCAGCGTGGTGAGTGACGGGTTCTCCGAGCTGGTGAGCCAAAAGCTGCAGGAGGCGCGACAGAAAGGCATCGCGTGCATCGTTGCTGCGGGAAACTCCGGCGGCCCACTCGCATTCCCGGCGACGCTGCCCGGAGTCATGGCAGTCGCTGCAGTCGGCAAACTCAAGGAATTCCCGGCAGACAGCTCTCACGTTCTCAGTGTGGTCCCGCAATTGATCGGCAGGGACGAAATCTTCACGGCGAGCTTCAGCGGTGCGGGCCCGCAGGTTGCGGTTTGCGCGCCCGGAGTGGCGATCGTGTCGACGGTTCCTGGCGGTGGTTACACGCCCGCGGACGGCACCTCGGCGGCGGCGGCACACGTGACGGGTCTCGCCGCCCTGGTACTGGCTCATCATCCCCTGTTCCAGGAGCGATCCTTCACCGGGCGCTCTGAGCAGCGCGTGCACGCCCTGTTCGAGCTAATCCGGGCGAGCGCGGTACCGCGTGTCCCCGATCGGCAGCGCGGTGGCGCGGGGGTGCCGGATCTGGCGCACGTTCCAGCAGGCCAGAGCTTCACCATGGGGCTTGCGGGCTCGGACGGCGCGGAGCGAGTCGCAATGCCCGCGTATTGGCCCGTGTCGGTCCACCAGGGGTGGCCGACCTGGCCACCGCTGCCGCCGGCGGCAGCGGGGTTCTTCTGACACTCAGCTCGCTTCGAGCGTCGGATTCGCATCCGGCGCCGGAGCGGGCAACGCCGCACGCGCGCGCGAGATCGCACGGATCCGTGCGACCGCTTCGCCGCGTCGATGTACCTTGAGTTTCTCGCACAGGTTGTGCACGTGGTTCTTGACCGTCGCAGCTTCGATTCCCAGCTCGCGGCCGATCTGCTTGTTCGTGAGCCCGCAATCGATCAGCTGCGCGATCTGCAGCTCGCGCCGCGACAGCGGCATAGTGCAGGGGTCGTTGCCACCCTGCGACAGCACGGCCACGCGGCGATAAAGCGACGCCGCGGCGCGCGGTGAGCACGGTAGCTCGTCGCACATCACCTGCTCGAGCACTCTGACAACATCGCTGCTTTCGGCGCTTTCGCGCACATAGCCTGCCGTTCCCGCCGCCGCCAGCGCCAGAATCTCCTCGTCAGTCTCTTTCACGCCGAACGCGACGACCTTGGAGTGAGGCGCTGACGCAACGAGGTCTTTCACGAACTCAACGCTGTCCTGGCGCGCGGCATCGAAGAGGACTACGTCGGGGTGCAGCTCCGTACTCTGATCCCTGGCATGCAGCATGTCGACGGTGCTGACGACTTCAACTGCCCCCCGCCGCGCGAGGACCGAGTTCAAGCCCTCCCGCACCACTCGCACGTTGCTCACGACGAGAACCCGCAGCTTCATCGGCCGGCTTTCTGAGGCATCATTATTTATAGCGCCTGGGTATGGGAGGTTCAAGGTATGACAGGTCAATTCACGAGTCGCTCCGCGAGAACGGTGAATTTTTTTGACCGCGTTCGTCGACCGTCGCCGTCCTGCGACGTTGCCGAGTGCGGGTGCTTGCGGGAAGCTTGACGCGTGGCGCTGCCGACCGCCTATGTCTCCTGGAGTTCGGGCAAGGACAGCGCCTTTGCGCTGTACGAAGCCGGGCGCTCAGGCCTCGCCCGGATCGCGGGCGTGCTGACCACGATCAACGAGGTCCATGACCGCGTGGCGATGCACGGCGTACGCAGCGCGCTGCTCGACCGGCAGATTGTCGCGCTGGGCCTGCCCTGCATAAAGGTACCGTTGCCGAGTCCGTGTCCGAACGATGTGTACGAGACGCGGATGGCGCACGCCTGCGCGCGGCTCAAAAGCCAGGGCATCGAGCACATCGTGTTCGGCGATCTGTTTCTCGCGGACATTCGCGCCTATCGCGAGGCACAGCTCGCGGCGGCCGGGATGCAGGCTGTGTTTCCGCTGTGGCAACGGGACACCGCGCTCCTGGCACAGACGATGATCGCGAGCGGCCTGGTGGCGCATATCGCCTGCCTGGACCCGCGCCGGCTCGACCGCCGTTTCGCGGGCCGCCGCTTCGACGACGCGTTGTTGCGCGAGCTGCCGGAGACGGTCGATCCTTGCGGGGAGAACGGCGAGTTTCATACGGTGGTCACGGCGGGACCGATGTTCAGCGCCCCGATCGCGGTCGCGATCGGCGAGACGGTCGAGCGGGACGGCTTCGTGTTCACGGACGTCGTCCCACGTTAGGCGCGCGGCCGTGGGGTCCAGGCACCATCAGGACGGCGGTGCGATTACAGGGAGATCATGCATCATGAAATCAACACGCGGGCTATTGCTGTTGGCGGGATTCAGTGTGCTGGCGGGATGCGCTACTTCCGCAGCGGACCGTGCGCAGGTGATAAATCCGTATTCTCCTCGATACGGCCATCCATATCGACATGGTGCGATTCCGACGCGCACTGAGCACGCGAAGATGAAAGTATGGTGGACCTCGCATCAGGTGACGCAGACATTTGCGCCGGGCACCGGCAGCCAGACCCTGAGCTTTGGCGGCGGCATCGATGGCATTGGTGTAACGAGCGGCACGCCTAAGGTGTACCTGGTGATCTACGGATCGCAATGGGGCAACGCGAGCACTGACGCTAACGGCAATGCGACGGTTAGCGGCGATTCAAACGGCGAAGTGCCACGACTGCAGCAGCTGTTCAAGGGGCTTGGCACCGGCGGAGAGCTCTGGTCCGGTACCATGACTCAGTATTGCGACGGGCCCCAGGTGAACTCCGGCGCGACCAGCTGTCCGAGCAACGCCGCCCATGTGGGCTACCCGACCGCGGGTGCTCTTGCCGGGGTTTGGTACGACAACTCGATCGCTTCACCCGCCTCCGCTACGGGTAACCAGCTGGCCAACGAGGCGCTCAAAGCGGCGGCACACTTCGGCAACACGACTGCCGCGTCAAATCGCTACGCGCAGTACGTCATTCTTTCCCCGCCCGGAACGAATCCAGATGGATTCAACACTAACAGCGGCAATTTTTGTGCCTGGCACGATTACAACGCTGACGCGACACTTTCCGGCGGTGCGGCGCCCTCCAGTTACGGTGATATCGCGTTTACGAACATGCCTTATGTTACCGACGCCGGTAGCGGCTGCGGGGCGAGCTTCGTCAATAGCGGTGCAGCCGGTGCACTGGATGGAGTCACCATAGTTGAAGGCCACGAGTACGCAGAAACGGTCACCGACCAGAATCCAGCAGGAGGTTGGACGAACCAAACCGGCAACGTGACTTACGGTGGCGAGGAAAACGGTGACGAGTGTGCCTGGATATCGAGCGGTCAGGGTGCATCAGTGAACGTGGCAATGGGGAATGGCACGTATCCCATGCAAAGCACGTGGTCAAATGACACTAATCGCTGCGATATTTCGCATCCAGTCGTACAGTAGCGCCAACGGGCGACGCTTCCAGGTACGCGGCTACCGCCTGGTGTCACACCAGACCCCGGACGCCCTCGACGAGCCGTTCGACCTCCTCCGCGGTCGTGTACGCAGCGCAGCCGGCGCGCACCAGGCCATCTCGTTCATGACCCAACACCCGGGCAACAGTGCTCGCGTAGAAGTCACCGTGCGACACGAATATGCCCCGGGCCGCAAGTGCAGTGGCCACATCGCCAGCATCGCGTCCGGCGAGCGTGAACGACACCGTGGGCGTGCGGTCGCCGCCCGGCGGCAGACCGTAGAGCTCAACTCCGGGAATGGCGCGCAACCCATCCCACAGCTGCCTCAGCAGAACCGCTCCGCGCTGCTGCAGGCATTGCGACACGCGGCCGAGCCGCTCGCGACGTGGCACGTCAGCCACCGACAGGGAGGCGAGAAAGTCGACCGCCGCGGCTGCCCCCACGATGCCTTCGTGGTTCAGAGTCCCCGTCTCCAGGCGATCCGGGGCCTGCGAGGGCGCGGGTTCGAGTCGCGGTGCGTCCAGTTTCTCGAGCAGCTCGCGTCGCCCCCACAGCACCCCGACATGCGGCCCGTAGAACTTGTAGGCGGAGCAGACAAAAAAGTCACAGTTCCAGGCTCGGACATCTGCCATGTGGTGGCTGGCGTAGTGGACCCCGTCGACGAACGCCAGCGCACCCACCGCATGCGCCAGTTTGACGAGCCGCGCCACATCATTAATGGTACCGAGCGCGTTGGAAGCTGCCCCGACCGCCAACAGGCGCGTCCCAGGGGTGAGCTTCCTGGCGACGTCCTCTTCGTCAAGGCACCCGTCCTCGCGTCGCATCCTGATGGTGCGCACGTCAACGCCGCGCTCTTTTACAAGTGCACGCCAGGTGTCGGAGTTCGCGTGGTGGTCGAGCTCCGTGACGACCACCGCATCCCCCTCTCGCCATTCGCGCCCGAGTGCACGGCCGAGATGGAGCGTGAGTGTGGTCATGTTGGCGCCGAACACAATCTCCTGCGCGGAACCCCCGATCCAGTCCGCCAGCGCTCCGCGCGCCTCGAACAGTGCCTGGTCGGTTTCCTGGCTGGTCGCAAACGCCCAGCCGGTGTTCGCGTTGTGGTGGAGCAGGTATTCGGTCATGGCGTCCACCACCCGGCGCGGGACCTGCGTCCCGCCCGGACCATCGAAATAGGCCACCGCATGACCGTTGTGTGTACGCGAGAGCGCCGGAAAGCGGCGGCGGATCTGTTCGACGCTGGCAAACTCCGGCATGGCCACTCCTCAGGCACCCGAACGGGTGCTCGACCTACATTGATACTATCGTCAACACGTGAGGGGAGGCCAACGGACATGAGGACACCGATCAGGCGCATGAGAGCTGCCCGATGGCTGGTGCTGGCTGGCCTCCTCGCCCTCTCGCAGGCCGCGGCGGCTGGCCTCGTCGCACTCGAGCCGGTCCTGGTCGAGGGACGGGTGCTCATGAAGGCCGAGCCGCAGGGCGCCCACAAGGCCCCGGTGGTGCGTCCGTTGTCGGGGCCGCTCGGCCCGGCGCTGGCGCATGAGGCGCGCACCGGAACCACTGCGTTCATGCTGCAACTGGATGCGGCGGCGCAGCGGTTGCTGGGACAGGAGCATCCGCAGCCGACGTTTCTCCTGGTATCGGCGGAAGAAGGCGGCTTCGCACGGCGCGGGTTCTGGCTGATGCGGCGCGCCGGCGACCCGGAGTGGCATGCGGACCCCTATGTGAACCTTGCGGTCGATGCCGACAGCATCGAGGACGGCAGCTTCGAGGAGATCTTCGCGCACGAGACCGGCCACGTGCTGCTGCGACGCCTGCTGCCGGGCCTGCCGGCAGGGTACTCGCGCGTGCCACACTCGAGTCTCGCCATCACCGACTATCCAACGGCATTCGATGAGGGCTTCGCCATCCACTTCCAGACCCTGGCACGTGAGCTCACCCGCAACCCGCGGCTACGTCTCGAGGATGCCGGCTTTGCAGCGAAGCCTTTCGTACCCTACTGGAGGGATGCACTGGATCGCACCCTGCGCATTCGCGGCGTGCGCGACAATCTGTTCGTGCAACGCCAGCTCCCCTGGCCCGCGCACCCGCTCGCCGTAAGTCCCGACGCCACCCCGCTCTTCGATCCCGGCGAGCTCAAGAACGGGCAGCAGATGATGGCCTCGGAAGGCGTCATCGCCACCCTCTTCCATCATCTGCTCGACCAGCCGTCACCGAGCACGGCGGCGCTGCGATCGCGCTACACCGATCTCATGCGGACGCTACGCGCCGTGAACGCGAGCGCGCCGGACCCCGGAACTGCCGTATTCCTGCGGCTCGTTCAGGAGCACATCAGGCTCTTTCCCGAGCGTCGCTCCGCATGGCTCAGCACCGTGATTGGCATGACCTACGGCGCGACGGTGGATGCTCATGTGGCGCGTGCGTCAGGGGAACTCGCGCTTCTCGGGCGGGCGGGAGATGCGGAAGCGTTCGCGGCGCGGCTGGCCCCGGCACGCAAGGCGCTCACCGAGTGCGTGGAGGCTGTGGCACGCGATCTGAATCGCTTGAGTGCCGCGCTCGGACCGGAACTGTGGACCTCGGCGCCGGAGGCAAGCGCGTCGGCCGATCCCGCACCTGCGGCCGTGAATCTCAACACCGCCGAGCGCAGCTCGCTCATCCTGTGGCTGAAGCTCGATGCCGGTACCGCCGATCGTGCGCTCGCCAGCCGCGCCGCAGAGGGTCCCTTCAAGGATCTGGCCGATTTTGCGCGGCGCGCCGGGCTTACGGCGGAGCGTGAGGCGCAGCTTCGGGCAGGAGCCGCGGCGATCCTCGCCGCCGGCCCGCTGGCACGTGAATGATTTCCACCGGAGGGAACGCCATGACGGCCGACGCACCTTTGGATTCTCAGCTCCTGTATCTGGAGGACCTGGTGCCGGGTCAACGATGGGTGAGCGGAACCTGCAGGGTGGACGAAGCCGCCATCCGGGCGTTTGCCGAGCAGTTCGACCCGCAGCCGTTTCATCTGGACCCGGCCGCGGCGCGGTCGACGTTCTTCGAAGGCCTGGCGGCGAGTGGCTGGCACACGGCGGCCCTCACCATGAGGCTGCTGGTGACCGGAGGACTGCGACTGGCGGGGGGACTGATTGGAACCGGCGGGACGCTCAGCTGGCCAAAACCCACTCGTCCGGGTGATGTCTTACGGGTAGAGACTGAAGTCGTCGAGGTGAAGCCATCGCGTTCGCGTCCGGATCGCGGCAACGCGACGTTTCGGTGCTCGACGCTGAATGAGCGTAACGAAGTCGTTCAGCTCTTCATGGGGAACCTGCTGGTGTGGCGCCGTAAAACGCCCTGACCCCGGCGGCCGCTCGCGGGGCGCCGGCGGGTGCGAGTCCCGCCGGCGCTTAGGTTACGAACGCAAGAGCCGTCAGCCGCCGCCACCCTCATGACCGAAGCGGAACAGGTCGAACAGATCGCCGATGGCCGGCATGTTGCGCGGCACATAGGTGTTGTCGTCGTCCTGCACAGGATTGGGCAGATTGTCACGACTGCGCTCGCTCAGCGTGCCGCTGAGCCGCCAGTTGCGTTCGATGAACTTCACGAACGAGGAATGTTCGTTGTACACGTGGCTGATGTGCCCGCCCGTTGAGAAGGGCGACACGGCGATCATCGGAATGCGCGGGCCGGTGCCGAAGAAATCAACCGGCTGGATGAATCCCGAGTCGTAATACCCGCCGCCTTCGTCCACCGTGACGAAAATCGCGGTCGTGGCCCACAGCTCCCGGTTGCTCTGCGCGAGCTCGATGATGTTCTTGGCAAACGCCTCGAATAGGCCCCATTTGGACGATGCCGGGTGTCCGTCCATGGTGCCGTCCGGCTTCACGTAGGAGACCGCCGGAAGCGTGCCATCGGCAAGATCCGTGAACAGATCGGTGATGTCGCGCATGTGATCGGCCACCACGGACGGATAGTTCGACTGATATTCGAACGGGTTGCAGATGTTGCAGTAGCTGCCGTTGAAGGGGCTGCTGGTGCCGTCGGCGTTGAAGCCGCCGCCGTAGTATTTCCACGGAATGTTGTGCGCGCTCAGAACATCCCCGATGCTGCGCTGTGCCGTCGGTGGCACGACCAGCCCGCTCTGCGGCAGGCCCTTCGGCGTGAAGGCCGGGTCGACGTTTACCGCCTGCCAGTACTCCCCCGCGCCACACTGGGTCTGCACCCTATAGGGCAGCGACTTCAGATAGCTCGTGATCGCGCCGATACCGGGTTGCGTCTCATCCGAGCAATTGAACCACTGTGCGCGATGGGTATAGAGATTCAGCGTCCCGGCTTGCGGGTCAGGGTTATAGATGTGGGCCGCGGCCGGGGTGGCGGGATTGCCATTGCCGTCGCTGAAGAACACCTGGTCGGCGAAGCCGAGCGGCTCGCTGTCCGGCCCCGTGCCGCCCATCACCGGCTGGTGATAGTTGTCGCTCATCGTGTACTGATCGGCAAGCGACTTGAATAGCGGCGCATCGCCCTGCTGCATGTTGAAGAAGGCCATGGTCTGCCCGGTATCGTGCGGCGTGCCGGTTGGCGGGGTGCTAAAGGTCGTCGTCACAGCCGATTGCAGGTCATGGAGACAGCCGGTGGGGTTTCTCCTGGACACGTGTTGCTCGTCGATCGCGCAATCCATCTGCTGCACCATCTGGAAATATTGATGGATGGTGTCGCCGGTAAAGGCATCGAAGGGCATGTTCGCCCCCGTCATCTGGAATGGCCCAGGCGGCAAGGCATTGACATTGGTGATGCGCGTGTCGGGACCGAGCGTAAAGCTCAGCCCGGTGCCACCCGTGCCGAAGAGAAATTGATCCTCGGGTGGCAACCCCGGGTCCCCGCCCGGGAGGCTCAGGATCCCGATATACGGAGAGACCGCGCCAACACCCCCCACGTCCGGCGGCGGCAGCGCGCTATAGAGAGTCTTGTTCTTCAGGTCCGCACTGCTGAAGAATTTGCCGCCATTGGGGGCGGACGAGATCTGGTACTGATGCGCCCTGGCAAAATGACGTCCAGGCGCGCCCGCGGCCGTGATGATGTTCTCGGACAACAGGTTGAGTATTCCCTCCTCTTCGTGTCTGGGCAGGTAAGTCGCGAACAAGTGATCGAAGCTGCGATTCTCGCCGACGATGATGATGACGTGCTTGATCGGCGTGGCGGTCTTGATCGCATCGACTGCCGTGTTGGGGTCGGCAGCCTGCACGGATGCGATCAAGGCAAAGGCAGACAGCACCGCTACGGATGCGCCGGCGGCAATTTTCGTCCGCCAGGTTCTGGTGAAGTGCGAATGCATACGTTCCTCCCTGGTTGAAGTGAGTCCCGGCAACGAAAGCTATGCGTCAAAGATGACATGACGGTCTCGGTTTTTTTTCCAAGGCGTGAATCCTTTGTGACACGACTCGCGGGACCATCGATCGGGCTGAAAATCGAAAGACGACGGCTGCAACGCAACGGTGGCATACTTGAGGGCCATTCCCGCGGCGGAGAAATGAGCTCGAAGATGAGACCTCGCAGGCGAGATTCCCCGAGGGCGGGCACCGTCGGACAAGCGGAGCGTTCAACACGCTACCGCAACCTCGTAAACCCCTTCGAGCCGGTCAGGATATTCTCGGACGATCAGGTCGAGAACATACATCTGGCTGCGCTCGGAATACTCGAGCGCCAGGGCATGCGGGTGTTGTCGCCCCGTGGGCGAGCGGTACTGGCTGGCGCCGGCGCCAACGTGGACGAATCAAGCCAGATGGTCCGGCTCGACCCCGGCCTCATCACCACGGCACTGGCGACCGTACCTGCCGAGGCCAACCTCATTGCGCGCAATCCGGCGCGCTCCTGCCGCGTGGGCGGGCGCCACGTGGTGTTCGCGCCGGTCGCGGGCCCCCCCAGCGTGAGCGATCTTCAGCGCGGCAAGCGCACCGGTACGATCGAGGATTTTCGCGACTTCGTGCGGCTCTCGCAGGCCTTCGACGTCATTCACGTGCTCGGCCAGATGGTCGAGCCGCAGGACACCTCCGTGACCGAGCGGCACCTCGAGACGACATTCGCGCAGCTCACGCTCGGGGACAAGGCGCCGTACTTCTACTGCCGGGGCGAGGCGCAGCTCGCAGACTGCTTCGCCATGCTGCGCATTACCCAGGGAATTGATGAAGCGACGTTTCGCAGCGAGCCGCACTGCTACTCGATCTGCAACACCAATTCGCCGCTGCAGCTGGACGTGCCCATGACGGACGGCATCATCGAGTTTGCGCTGAACGGGCAGTTGATGATCGTTACCCCGTTCACACTCGCCGGCGCGATGGCGCCGATCACGATCGCCGGCGCCCTCACACTGGCCCATGCGGAAGCCCTGTTCGGCATCGCGCTGTCACAGATCGTTCGGCCGGGCGCCCCGGTTATGTACGGCAGTTTCACGTCGAACGTCGACATGAAGTCGGGTTCGCCCGCGTTCGGCACACCCGAATACGCCAAGGCGGCCTTCGGCGCCGGGCAGCTGGCACGACGCATCGGTGCGCCGTGGCGCTGCTCGAGCGCCACCGCATCCAACACTCCCGACGCGCAAGCGGTGTATGAGTCCCAGATGAGCCTGTGGGGAGCGCTCCTGGGCGGCTGCCATTTCATCCTGCACGCGGCCGGCTGGCTCGAAGGCGGGCTGACCGCGTCATTTGAGAAGTTCATCCTCGATGTTGAAATGCTGCAGATGTTCGCGGAGCTCTTTCAGCCGGTGCTCGCATCGCCCGAGGAGATCGGCATCGAGGCGGTCGCGGAGGTGGGCCCCGGCGGCCATTTCTTCGCGGCAGCCCACACCATGCAGCGCTACCGCGACGCCTTCTACACTCCGCTGGTTTCGGACTGGCGGAACTTCGGCGCCTGGCAGGACGATGGCGCCAAGACCGCGACCGAGCGCGCGAACTCCCGGTGGCGCGAGACCCTGGCGTCCTTCCAGCCACCCGCCCTGGATCCGGCCGTGCATGAAGCGCTGACGGAGTTCGTCGAACGCCGCCGTCGGGAAGGTGGCGCCGCGCCCGCCTCGTAGACGCCGGAAAGACTCGGGCGCGCTTGCGCAAAGCCTCAACGTGCCTGGAGACCACTCACCAGGAGATAGCCCGCCAGCACGATGCCTACGGCCGCAATCACCAGATTGATGATGGAGCCAAACCCAATCAAGTAGCCGGACGAGACGTCCTGCCTCGGCAGCGTTTTTACGAATCGGCCGTAGCCTGTGCTGGACGCAAGGGCGATGCCGGCACCGAGCAGGATAAGAGATACACCGACCGCTAGAGAGAACACGTTAGGTTTCGGCGTCTCGGTTTCACGTCGCAATGCCGACACGAACAAGCTGAAGCGCTCTATTACGAACCCGAGACCCATCAGGGCCAAGCTGCTGCGCTGCCATGCCAGAAGCGTGCGCTCGGCTGCAAACAACACACGTGGGTCAGGTGGACTGGACATGATGAAACATCCCCGGGTTACCGATAGATCCTCTGCCTCATCGCAATGGCGAGGCGCGGCGCGCTGATTCTATCCGACTCCGAGAGTGCGGATTCCCGTGCGCCGGAGCTCAAGATGGAAAACACCAAGGACGAAGAGTTGCGGATCATGCCGGATCCGAGCGCCGGTGGCGGTTACGATCCCTACAGCCAGCCGATCAAACCACCGAGGTCGGGACGCAAGTAGAGCCTTCGCGCCAGGCGCTCGATCGACCTTCTCGGTAGCTTCTAGGTCCGTAAATAAGAGGCGCCATTCACGTCCAGAATTGCGCCAGTCATACTTGCCGGCGCGTCGAGAGTGCAATACGTGACGACCTGCGCGACCTCGTCGGGGGTTGCGACTCGTCCCAGCGGCTGGTCCGCCAGGACTGCTTTGTCCTGCACCAAATCAGCCACTCTCTGTGTTGACACCCAACCAGGAGCGACGACGAATACGTAGACGCCCTTAGGTCCAAGCGCTTTTGCCAGTGATTGGCTGAGCGCATTCAAACCGGCCTTGCTCGCGGCATACGCGGGCGCCTCGGGTTCTCCCCGAAAAGCACTGCGGGACGAGACGTTGACGATCCTTCCGCGACCCTGCTCTGCCATCTTCCGCGCGGCGCAATAGGAAAGGTGTGCCGGACCGGTCAGATTGATCGCGAGCGTGCGCTGCCACGCGGCTGTCCACCCTGCGTAATCCGTAGTCAGCGGCGGATGATTCGGAAAGATGCCCGCGTTGTTGATGACGGCATCAATACGCTTAAGCGCGGAAGCCTCCTGCCAGAGGCGTTCGATTGAGGTGGGATTGCTAAGGTCGGCTTGGATGATAGTGTGGCCGCCGCCCTCCATGACTTGCCGCGTCGCTTCTGCTGCTGCTCGGTCAGACTGGTAGTGCAGCACTACCGTGACGCCGCGCACAGCCAGCGCCTTGCAAATGGCAGCACCGATGCCGCCCGAAGCCCCGGTTACGAGTATGTTGGTCATGATTCAGAACTCCGACAGTCACGGATGCTGCGCGCCTGCAACCACCGACACGCGGATTTTCAGTCCGGAACTGAAATCGAGGCCTGCCATTGATCAAGCGTCATTTTATCAAGTGAACGCTGGAATATTTGGCTGCCATTCGCACAGATAACGCCTTGATCCATCAAGTAGTGGCGTGACCGCCCCTATTCAGGAATGTCGGGAACACCCGCTCCGACGCTCGAGGGAATAAATCCTTCAGTGTCGAAGTCCTCATGCATACGAGAAGACGCCGGCGTACATCACGCTCGACCGGCTTTCGCGCAATTGCAATGGAGGAAGTAACTCATGCTGCGATTCTGGACCTCGCTCGCACTCATGTGCGCCACCCCGCTTGTATACAACGCTTCTTCGTACGCGGACTCCGCAGTGGGGCCGGCCGATGAGGTAATACAGTGGAACAAGACGCTTCTGACCATCGTCCGCACGCCGGGAGCGCAACCTGCAACCGTACATCCGACACGTAGCTTCGCGATCATGCACGCTGCAGTTTATGATGCAGTGAACGCGATCGACGCAACCCACAAGCCCTACCTCGTGCGCGTCGAACATGTATCGGCGCACGCCTCGCAAGAGGCGGCGGTCGCGGCCGCAGCCCACGAGGTACTCATCACGCTGTATCCCGCGTTTCAAACCAAGCTTGATCAGCAATATGACCAATCGTTGGCACAAATCCCGGACGGTGCGGACAAAACCACCGGAATCGACGTCGGCAGAGCGGTTGCGCTGGCCACCCTGACTCTGCGCAGCGACGATGGGTCAGCCGCAACACCGATTCTTTTTGTCTTTGGTAACGCCCCCGGAGACTACCAGTCCACACCGCCCAATTTCCCGGCGCAACCTGTGTTCACGCATTGGTCTCGAGTCACTCCGTTCGCCCTCGAGCGCGCCAAGCAATTCCGCCTTGGACCGCCTCCGGCCCTGACCAGCGCCGAATACACCGCCGTCTTCAACGAAGTGAAGTCGCTGGGCATCGCCAACAGTACCGCCGCTACGACAGACCAGGCGCTGATCGGCCGGTTCTGGAACGGAGCGATTCAGAACTACTGGAACGAGATCACTCAGACGGCGGTTCATGCGCATCACCTGACGACCGCGCAGAGCGCCCGTGTGTTCGCGTTGCTCAATCTCACCCTTGCAGATGAAGTGATTGCATTTTACGACACCAAGTACACGTATAACTTCTGGCGGCCGGTAACCGCGATTCGAGCCGCCGCCACGGACGGCAACCCAGACACGGCGGCGGATCCAAATTGGCTTCCGCAAGCAGGTAAAACCGCCGCCGATCCGGCTTACCCTGGCGCACACGCCACGATCAGCGCCGGCGGAGCGTTCGTGCTGAGCGCCTTGTTCGGCGACAAGCCGTTTCAGTTGAGCGTCACCTCTGAAGTGCTTCCCGGGGTCGTCCGCTCCTTCGACAGCTTCGCGGCCGTTGAGGAGGAGGCGAGCCTCAGTCGGGTGTACGCAGGCCAGCATTTCCGCTCAGATGAGAATGCCGGCGAAAGGCTCGGGAGCGCAGTGGCCGACTTTGTGGTCGACAACTTCCTGACCCTGGTTGGAGACGGAGACGACTATTGATCGCGTGAGGGCACCGCGCACGCTCCACCGTGCGAGCAACGATGTCGCGCGCGGGACCCGGCGCCGAGAGACTGGCGTACCGGGCTCGGACTATTGCAGATGAAAGCCGCCGCCGCCGAGCAACCCCAAGAGACCGATAATGATCAGATAGATCGCGACGATATAGTTCAGGAGTCGCGGCACCACAAGGATCAAAATGCCAGCGATCAATGACACGATCGGTCCGAGCGTCAGATGGATATTCATAAACACCTCGCGACTGGATTGTGGGGCGGGCAAGCAGCGGATTTTGGTGCAACTCCGCGCCCGATGTGGAAACAGATTGGAAGCAGCGCCCTCGTGGGCGACTCCATGTTCAAGGCTAAGGTGAAGTTGATGGCGGCCAGGGGCGGAATCGAACCACCGGCAGCGGATTTTCACCCGCGCCGCAGCCCGATCGAGGGCAACCCACACGCGCCGTGACTGGGCAATTCCGGCACACTTGGCTTGCGTAGCACTTTCCAGGGCGCGCGTCACGCGCGTAGTCTTGGCTCAACCGTCCGCGCCATGACGCGGCACGTACAGACAGCCAGGCCCTTCGCACCGGACCGATGCCGGGGCCCACGCCAGCGGGAGCACTATGGGTAAGGGAATCACGCGGCGGGACTTTTTCGATGGCGTCGCCTGCGCCATCGTCGCCAGCAGCGTCGCGCCGGGCCTGAGTTACGCTCGGGGCGCAAACGCGCCCTATCCGCCAGCGCGCACGGGCTACGGCGGCAGCCGGCCCGAGGATTTCTCGATCGCGCACGGCGTACGCGATGGTCTGCACTATGATCTCCGCGGCCAGCCAGTCTCCGAGCGCTACGACGTGGTTGTGATCGGCGGCGGCATCGGCGGTCTCGCGACCGCGCACTATCTGCGCAAGGCGCGGCCGAAGACCCGCATCCTCATCCTCGACAACCACGATGATTTTGGTGGCCACGCGCGCCGCAACGAGTTCAACGTCGACGGCCGCTTCCTGCTGGGCTATGGCGGGAGCGAGTCGATGGAAGGGCCCAAGACCCGCTGGACGAGCGTCGCACGCGCATGCGTCGCCAGCCTCGGCGTTGACCTCGACCGATTAGGAAACGCCTTCCACCTCCACCTCTACCCGGGGCTTGGTCTCTCGTCGGGTCTGTTCTTTCCGCGCGAGGTGTATGGCGTCGACCGGCTCGTGACCGGCGACCCGGTGCGCTCGCTGCCGAGCGACGTGCCAGCGCGCCTGCACAATGGTCGGCCAGCCGCGGTCTTCATCGCCGACTGTCCGATCGACGCGGCGCAGAAAGCGCGCCTGCTCACGCTATACACGGACACGCGCGACGTGCTCGCCGGCAAGAGTCCCGCCGAAAAAGAGCGCCTGCTGTCTACCACCTCCTACCGCGCCTACCTGCAGCGTTACTACGGTCTCGACGAGCGTTCGCTCGCGATGTTCGACGGACGCACGCTCGACCTGTTCGCGAGCAAGAGCGAGGCGGTACCGGCGCTGCTCGCATGGGGTTGCGAATACCCGGGATTCCAGGGGCTCGGGTTGCAGATGCCAAAGGCCGGGATTCTTGAAGGCGATCCCTACATCTACCACTTCCCCGACGGCAACGCCTCGCTCGCGCGGCTCTTCGTGCGCGAGATGATTCCCGGCGTAGCGGCGGGGCGCAGCATGGATGACATCGTCAGCGCGCGCTTCGACTACAGCCGGCTCGATCTGCTCGAGCACGCTGTGCGTCTGAGGCTCTCGTCGACCGTGGTTGCGCTCGCGAACAACCAGGCTGGTGTCGACGTGCTGTACGCGCAGGGGAAGATGCTCACGCGCGTTTCCGCGGACCGCGCGGTCTATGCGGGCTACTCGGCGATGCTGCCCTACATCTGCCCTGACCTGGGCGCCGCGCAGCGCCAAGCGGTGTCGGACCAAGTCAAGGCGCCGCTCATCTACGTCAACGTCGCCGTCCGCAACTGGCATGCGTGGGTCAATCGCGGAATTCATTACGTGAATAACCCGGCCGGGTTCTACAGCCACCTGAAGCTCGACTACCCGGTGAGCGTCGGCGACTACCGCTGCCCGACGCGCCCCGAGGAGCCGATGATCCTCCACTTGATCCACGTGCCGTGGCCCGACGGCCCGATCAAGGACCTGCGCAGCGCCTGGCGCGCCGGTCGCGCCCTTGCATATGCGCTCCGTTTCGAGGAATTCGAGGCGCACGCGCGCGACGAGCTCACGCGGATCCTCGGTCCGGGCGGCTTCGACGCAGATCGGGATATCGCCGCGATCACCGTCAACCGCTGGGGGCATGGCTACGCCTATGACGCGAACTCGCTCTACGATGACGCGTCTTTCGCCGAGCGCGAGACGAAGGCGAGCGCTGCACCGTTGGGACGGATTCATTTCGCCGGCACCGACGCCGCGTGGATGGCCTATGCGCACAAGGCCATCGATTCTGCGCACCGGGCAGCGGCCGAGATTACCGGCTAGAGCCGAGCCACTCAGGCTCGCGAGCGTGCTGTCGATCGGTTGGAAACTGAAATGGAAACAGCCGAAGGCGAAATCCACTCGTGCCCTGCGAATGGAAAGGAATATGCCTCGACGATTCAGATGCGACGAGTTTCCGCGCAGTATCGGGCCGGAGTCATGCCGATCCACTTTTTAAAGGCGCGAGTGAAATGACTCTGATCAACAAATCCGCACAGCAGGGCCGTTTCGGCGATAGCAACTCCATTCCTCAAGAGCTGTTTGCTATGGCGAATTCGCCGCGCTTTTTGGTAAGTATGAGGTGTGCACCCGACTGCACGGGTAAATGAAGCTGCGCGCGGCGGGAGTGTCCTTGTGGATCGACCAGGGGGGCCTCGACGGTGCCTCGCGACGGCAACCTGCCGGAAGCCTATACCGCGATGGGCCTGTCCTATTTCATCTGGGGCAAGCTCGAGGAAGCCAGTGCATCGAGCCGCAAAGCCATTGACCTGGCCCCCGACGATTTCGGCGCGCACTGGACGCTCAGCCGCATTCACTTCACCAACGGCGAGTTCCAGCAGGCCTACGATCTGTTCCGGCGCGTAATCGAGCTCAAGCCGACGTTTATTTCCGGTTATGCGGACCTGGCGATGACCTGTGACGGACTTGGGCGTCAGAGCGAAGCGAGCGGCGCGTGATCAGATGCTGGAACGGTTGCCGAACTACATTCTGCAACACCCCGACGATTCACGGGCAAGAATGTTCTACGCAGTCACGCTGGCCGAGGCACGGCGCAAGGATGACGCCATCCGCGAAGGTTCCAACGCACTCGAGATCAGCCCAGACGATCCGATGATGCTCTACAACTGCGCGTGCCTGCAGGCACGGCTGGGCGAGACGCAGCGCGCGCTCGAGCTGTTGCGGCAGGCGATTGCCAGAGGCCACTTGAACTTCGGCTGGATGAGGAACGATCCGGACATGGCCTCGCTGCGCGACAATCCTGAGTTCATCGCGCTCACGTCCGGACAAATAGTCCCCGACGAGCCAGGCTAGATCGCTCAAGGCGTTGCTGCGAAAACTCGAGCTCGCAGCTTGACCGCCAAGAGCAATCCCCCATGGTTTCGCAACAGTATTCTCTACGGTCATGCGCGTAGGGAGTAACCCCCATGCGAAGTGTCTGATGTTCATCTCGGCTGCCGTGGTGATGTGGCTCTTTCGACGCGATTTTCGGGGAGCGATCCAACGCGAAGGACAAGCAGTGCCCGGCAAAGAAAAGCTCCCGTGTTCATCGCGACCTTCTGCCGCCAACACCGTCTGCGCACCCCCAGCGAACGCACCATCGGGCGACTGATCGCCTTGACAGCCTGCGCCTTAAGGCGCATACCGCCGGCACCCAGTACAAGATTCAAACAACAGTCTGGAGAAAATGCATGATCCCGCAATCGCATGGCGGCCTCGCTGCCGCTGCTTCGCTTCTTTTCCTGGCCCTCGCGCCGGTCCGCGCGGCCGATGAACCGGCTGGCATCCTATGGGACGTGACATCCCAACCGGTGATGGAAGGCATGCCGATGCAGATGCCCGCGCAAACAATGAAGATCTGCGCTGCCAAGGAGTGGACGCGCCCGCCTCCCGGTGGGGACCCGAGCTGCAAGACCTCCAACTTCCAGAAAACCGGCTCGAAAGCCACGTGGACCGTTCAGTGCGGCGGGAAGATGCCGATGACCGGCGTCGGCGAGATGACCTTCGACGGCTCCAATTCCTACACGGGCACCGTGAAGTTCGACGCCCAAGGTATGAACATGTTGGTGAAGCTGAGCGGCAAAAAGGTCGGCACCTGCGATAAGCCGCTCAATTAGGGAGTATGACGGTGCACGATTTCGTGCGGCGGCTCCTCATCGCTGCTGCTGCCATTCTCATCTGCGCGACCGCATTACACGCGCAGACAGCCCCGGCGAGCCTCTGGGTCAAAATGCCCCCGCTTCCGACGGCCTGCTACAGCCAGGATGATGCGG
>Ga0137409_10000068_pt1 | contig 85013 bp, 70 predicted proteins | sample CZODoug1_16funga_FD_122059 | JGI IMG/M metagenome (GOLD analysis project Ga0137409, IMG submission 122059) | Vadose zone soil fungal communities from Angelo Coast Range Reserve, California, USA - CZODoug1_16fungal (Hybrid Assembly) | ecosystem: Environmental > Terrestrial > Soil > Vadose zone... | reverse complement strand
TCGAAGTGCTGACGGAGAACTACCTCGTCCCCGGTGGCAGGCCGCTGCACTTTCTAGCTCGCATCCGCGAACAGTTCCCGATCGCGATGCATGGCGTGGCGCTTTCGATCGGCAGCACGGATGAGCTCGATCGCGGGTACCTCGCGCAGGTGAAGGCGCTCGCGACCCGGTTTGAGCCCGCCTGGATCTCGGATCATCTCTGCTGGACCGGGGTGGCAGGCCGCAACACGCACGATTTGTTGCCGCTGCCGTACACCGAAGAAGCACTGCGCCACGTCGTCGAGCGCGTGCGCGTGGCGCAGGACCTTCTCGAGCGTCGCCTGGTGCTCGAGAACGTCTCGAGCTACGTCAGCTTCAACAGCGCGACATTTTCCGAGCACGACTTTCTGCGCGCTCTGGCGGAGGAGGCCGATTGCCTCATCCTGCTCGACGTCAACAACGTGTATGTGAGCAGCGTCAATCACGGGTTCGATCCGCTTGCGTATCTTGACGCCATGCCAGCGAAGAGAGTGCAGCAGATTCACCTGGCGGGACACGAGGATCGAGGCGCGTGTCTCGTGGATACTCATGATCGCCCGGTGCCCGCCGCGGTTTGGAATCTGTACGTCGAGGCTGTGCGTCGCTTCGGCGCGGTCTCGACCTCCATCGAGCGCGACGCCAACATCCCGCCGCTCACGGATCTGCTCGCGGAGCTCGACACAGCTCGCTCGCTCGCCGGTGGTGCGTTGTGTCGCGCGCCATGAGTACACCTTCGCTCGCCCGGTTGCAGCGCGCGCTGCAGGAGTTCGTGCTGCACGACGCGGCTGATGTTCACGACTACGTGCGCAGCACCGAAAGCAGTTCGGCCGGCGCGCGCCTCGACGTCTATGCGAATGCATATCGCACGCGGCTCACCGAGGCGCTGGAGAGCAATTTCCCGGTCCTGGCAAAGCTCATGGGCGGCGATGAATTCCGGGCGCTCGCCCGCGACTACATCCTGCGCCACGATTCCACGCACCGCTCGGTCCGCTGGTACGGTGACCGCCTCGCCGGGTTCCTCGGTGCGGATGAGCGCTACCGAGGCGCGGCGCTGCTCGCAGACCTGGCGGCCTGGGAATGGGCGATGACCGAGGTGTTCGATGCCGCGGATGCTCCGAACGTAAGGCTCACAGATCTTGCCGGCCTCGCGCCCGAGGCGTGGTCGGATCTCGAGCTCCTCGCACATCCGTCATTGCGGCGGCTCGACCTGACGTGGAACGCGCCGCAGACCTGGAAGGCGCTGCAGGGCGATGCAGCGGCGCCAGCACCTGAATGCGTTTCACCGCCGCAGCCCTGGCTGCTCTGGCGCAGGGATCTGCAGCTCCTGTTTCGCTCGCTCGACCCGGTGGAAGCGAAGGCCATCGATGCGGTGCGCGCCGGCGAAACGTTCGGATCGCTCTGCTCGGGAATATCCGACCTGCGGGGTGAGGAAGAAGCGCCGCAACGCGCTGCGAGCCTGCTGCACGGGTGGATCGAGGCCGGTCTGATCAGCGCGATCGTCGCCAGCTAGCGACAAACCGCCGTAGCCTGCGCATTAACAATGCTTCACGCGCGGCATTGTGAACTAGGCTGCGGCTCTACAATCAGTGGAAAGTCATGATGAGTGCGCTGGCCTGGAGGCACTCCGTGAACCGCAAGCTCCTCCTCTCTTTCTGGTTGCCCGCGTTCATCCTGAGCGGCGCGGCCGCGGCGCAGTCGGCCGAGTACAACGGCCGCTTTTCGCATCCGTCAGGCGCGACGCTCGCGCCCGATCGCATCATCGTGAAGTGGCGCGCGAGTGCCTCCATCGCGTCCGCGAAGCAGGCGCCGGCCACTGCCGAGATCAATGCGATTCCAGCGCTTGCCGGCATGCACGTTCAGTCGGTGACGCAGATCGCACCGCGCCTGCAGCTCCTGCGACTGGAGCAGCCACTGTCGGCTGCGGACCTGCAGCAGACGCTGGAGCGCCTGTCTGCCGATCCCGGCGTCGAGTACGCGGTGCCTGATCGACGTCGCTGGCCGCACCTCGTGCCCAGCGATTCGCTGTTCACTACGCAGTGGTACCTGCAATCGGCGCAACTCTCGGGGATCCGCGCGAGCACGGCCTGGGACACGACGACCGGCAGTGCGGGCACTGTCATCGCGGTGCTCGATACCGGCGTGCGCTTCAACCATCCTGACCTTGGACACGCCGAGCAGGGCGGCAAGCTCCTGGCGGGCTACGATTTCATCGCCGGCGAGAGTGCGACCAGCTTCCTGGTTGCGAATGATGGCGATGGGCGTGATTCCGATCCGTCCGATCCCGGCGACTGGATCGATGCGGGCGATCAGCAGAATGCCGAGTTCAGCAGCTGCCCGGTCAGCGACAGCTCCTGGCACGGCACGCGCGTGGCGGGAATCATCGGCGCGGCCACCAATAACGGCATCGGCATGGCGGGCATCACCTGGAACGCCTGGATTCTGCCGGTACGCGTGCTCGGCAAATGTGGCGGCTTCGACTCCGACATCATGGCCGGCATGCGTTGGGCGGCGGGACTTTCGGTCAGCGGCGTGCCGGATAATCCGCATCCGGCCAACATCATCAACATGAGCCTGGGCGCGGACGGCGCTTGCAACGCCGCCTACGCGGATGTCATCAACGAACTGACCGCGCGCGGCGTGGTGGTGATGGCGTCGGCCGGCAACGATGGTACTTTCATCGACTCGCCTGCGAACTGCGCCGGCGTCATGGCGGTCGTCGGGCTACGCCAGGCCGGCACCAAGGTCGGCTTCAGCAGCCTCGGACTCGATGCGGGGATAGGCGCGCCCGGCGGCAACTGTGTGAACATCGGTGCCGGGCAGCCGTGCCTGTTCTCGATCAATACCACCAGCGACGTCGGACGCACGGCACCTGCCGGTCCGACCTACACCGACCAGTTCAATTTCAGCGTGGGCACGAGCTTCTCATCGCCCATCGTGGCTGGAGCCGCGGGCCTGATGCATGCCGTCAATGCGCGCCTGCCACCGGCGCTCGTAATCGCGCGCCTGAAGCAATCGGCGGCGCCGTTCCCGTCCACGTCGAACTCCACGCCGGCGCCTCCGGTTTGCCACGTGCCGGCGAACAGCAGCGACGTGCAGACCGCCGAATGTATCTGCACCACGCAAACCTGCGGCGCGGGAATGCTCGATGCTTTCGCCGCCGTGGGCGCCGCGCAGCGCCCGATTGCGTTCGTGAACGTGCCCGCGAGTGTTTCCGCGGGGCAAACGATTTCACTCGATGGGCAGCCGAGTGCCGCGGCCTGCAACCGCACTCTGTCGACGTTCTCCTGGAGCGTATCCACTGCGAGCGGCACGCCGCCGACCATCAACAATCCTGATCAGGCTGTGGCGAGCGTCCAGGTACCGACCAGTGGCGACTTCGTGCTGCGGCTGACAGTGACGGATAGCAACGGTGCGCAAGACACCGCCGACGTGGCAGTAACTTCGATGGCCGCCGTGACAACTGCGACCGCGCCGCTCAGCGGAGCAGCCTGCCCGCCGATCATCACCATCGCCCAGACCGGTCCGCCTCCTGTGACACCGAGTGGTGGCAAGCACGGTGGCGGCGGAATGATGCTCTTCGACCTCCTGGCACTGAGTCTCGGGTTGCTGCGCCGAATTACCACTCGTCGCTAGTCACCGACCCTGATCACCAGCGCTTCGATATCGGCCTGGCGCAACCGATCGCGGGTGCGATTGAGCTCCTTCAGGTCTTCGATCGGGCCGATGCGCACACGATGCCAGGTGTCGTTGTCGACCGAGACCTTCTGCACCTTCGATTCGACGCCCAGCAGCGCCAGTTGCGCGCGCACGCGATCGGCATCGGCGTAGTTGCGATACGAGCCCGCCTGCAGGACATACGCACCAGGCCGTGCGATCGGCGCTGAGCGCGCATCGGGGGCCTCGGCCTTTTCCCGCTCCGGCACCACGACTTCGAACTTCGGCAGCATCTGGTAGAAGTCGTACTTGCGGCCGGATTCCTCGGTTGGTTCTTCTTCGGCAGAGGCGCGCGCATTGCGATCCGTGCGTGCGGACGCCTCGGGCTTCGCCGGCTGCTGCGCGCCGGGGCGCCGGTCGTATATATAAAGAGCGGCTGCCACACCCAGCCCGATGGCCAGCCCCAGCAGCAGGCCCACTCCGCCCGAAAGGCCCTTGCCGGCGCGACCGCCGCGACTGCCCTTGTAATCGCGCGACATGGTTACATCGACTCGGGCGCCGAAACGCCCAGCAATCCGAGCCCGTTGCGCACCACCTGCTGCAGCGCCTGGACCAGCATGAGGCGCGCATTGCGCAGTCCCGCGTCCTCGACGATGAACTGGTGCGCGTTGTAGTAGGTATGAAAGTCATTGGCGAGCTCGCGCAGGTAGTGGACCAGCGCGTGGGGCGCGCGATTGAGCGCCGCCAGCTGGATCACCTCGGGATAGCGACTCAGTGTCCTGAGCAGCGCCACTTCCTGCTCCGCATCGAGAAGCGCGAGATTGCGCCGGGCTGCTTCGGGCTCGAACGCGAGGCCGCGGTCGGCCAGCTGCTTCATGACGCTGGCGACGCGCGCGTGCGCGTACTGGATGTAGTAGACCGGGTTGTCGTTGGAGCGTGACTTGGCGAGCTCCAGGTCGAAATCCAGGTGCTGGTCGTTGCCGCGCATCACGTAGAAGAGGCGCGCCGCGTCGTTGCCGACTTCCGCGCGCAGCGCCCGCAGCGTGACGAATTCGCCGGAGCGGGTCGACATCTGCACCTTCTCGCCGCCGCGGAACAGGGTGACGAACTGGATGAGCCGCACTTCGAGACATTCACCCGGCTCGCCCATCGCGCTCAGGCCCGCGCGCACGCGCGTGACGTAGCCGTGATGGTCGGCGCCCAGCACGTCGATCAATTGCTCGAAGCCGCGCTCACGCTTGTGCAGGTGGTAGGCGATGTCGGAAGCAAAGTAGGTGCGCTGCCCGTTCTCGCGCTCGACCACGCGATCCTTTTCATCGCCGTAGTCGGTCGCCTTGAACCAGAGCGCGCCGTCCTTCGAGTAGACGTGCCCGCTTGCCTTGAGGCGCTCGAGCGCGCGGTCGATGGCGCCGTCCGTGGCGAGGGTGCGCTCGGAGAACCAGCGGTCGTAGGTGACGCCGAATTCAGCCAGATCCTCGCGGATGTCGCCGAGGATATCCGCGAGTGCGACGTCGAGCACCCGGCGCAGGTCGTCCGTGCCCAGAAGTTTGCGCGCCCGCGCAATCACTGCGTCGATGTACTGGTCCTTGTCGCCGGCCGGCGCGTCGGGTGGCAGGTCGCGAAACACATCCGCCGCCGGACGATGCAGACGTCGCTGCTCGGCATCGAACACTTTCTGCGCGATCGGCAGAAGGTAGTCGCCGCGATAGCCGTTGCTCGGAAACTCGAGTGGCTCACCGCAAAGTTCCAGGTAACGCAGCCACACGCTCGCGGCGAGGATGTCCATCTGCCGCCCCGCATCGTTCACGTAGTACTCGCGCTTGACGTCGAAGCCCGTGACGGCGAGCAGATTCGCGAGCGTCGCGCCGTAAGCGGCGTGCCGGCCGTGGCCGACGTGTAGCGGGCCGGTTGGATTGGCCGAAACGAATTCGACCAGCACGCGCTTCCCTGCGCCCAGGTTCGAGCTGCCATAGCGCGCGCCTTCGGCCGCGACGCGCTCGAGCTCGCGCGCATATGCGATCGGCGCGAGTCGAAAGTTGATGAAGCCCGCGCCCGCGACTTCAGCTTTCGCGATCAGGTCCGAGGCGGGAAGCGCGGCGACGATCGCCTGGGCAAGCTCGCGCGGATTGCGGCGCGCGGCCTTGGCGAGTCGCAGCGCGATGCTGGTCGCGAAGTCGCCGTGCGCCGGATCGCGCGCGCGATCGAGCTCGACCGCCGCGTCGGCGCCTTCGGCGGGCAAACTTCCGGCGGGCATCGCAGCCAGTGCCTGCCGGATCAGGCTGCTGATCTGGTCTTTCAAGGCTCCATCTCGAGGTCGAACGAAGCGCGCCAGTCTACCCGATCACATCAGCTCCTGCGGATCGACATCGAGCGACCAGTGCAGGCCATGCGTGCCGCGCAGCGCTTCCACCGCCGGCATCCAGTCGGTGAGGAATCGCTGCAACACCGTGCGCGCGTCGCTCTCGATCAGCAGCTGAGCGTGATGTCTTCCGGCCCGACGCGCCATGGACGCGAACACCGGACCGAGAATGCGCACGCTTCCCGGTACAGGCTGGGCGACGCTCGAAGCCGCTTCCAGAAAGAGCATGGCGGCCTGGGCCTCGCGCGCGTCCGCACGCAACAGTGCCAGGCGCGAAAACGGTGGCCAGTGCGCGGCGGCACGCTCCTCGAGCGCGGCCGCGGCGAATCCCTCGTAGCCCTTCTCGAGGAGACTCACCAGCAACGGATGTTGCGGGAACGCCGTCTGGATCAGCACCTCGCCGGGCCGCGATGCACGCCCCGCACGACCGGCCACCTGCACGATGGTCTGGGCGAGACGTTCGCTCGCGCGGAAGTCGGCGCTGAACAGACCCTGGTCCGCATTGACGATCACGACCAGTGTCACGTCGGGGAAGTGATGGCCCTTTGCGAGCATCTGCGTGCCGACGAGGATGCGCGCCTCGCCGGTTGTGACGCGCGCGAGCAGCGCCTGCATTTCGCCCTTGCGTCGCACGCTGTCGCGATCCAGGCGCACCAGCGGAAGCTGAGGAAAGCGATCGCGCAACAGGTCCTCGACGCGCTCGGTGCCCTGGCCGACCGGCTTGATTTCGTGCCCGCAGCGCGAACAGCCGAGCGGCATCGGCTGATCGGCGCCGCAGTGATGGCAGCGCAGGCGCTGCGAGCGCAGATGCACTGTCAAGCGCGCATCGCATTGCTGGCACGGGGCGATCCAGCCGCAACCGGGACAGAACAAAGTCGGCGCGTAGCCACGACGATTCAGGTAGATGAGCACCTGGCCGCCGGACTCGAGGTGCCGCGCAATGCCGAGCAGGACCGGGCCGGCAAGCCCCGACTCGGCTGCATACTGACGCAAGTCGACGAGAATCATCCGCGGGTGGCGTGCTTCGCCCGGCCGCTCGGGAAGGACATGACGCGTGTAACGTCGTTCGCGGGCGTTCTGCAGTGATTCCAGCGACGGCGTGGCCGAGCCGAGAATCACCGGCAGGTCCTGCCGGCGCGCGCGCATCACCGCGAGATCACGGGCGGAATAGCGAAATCCCTCCTGCTGCTTATAGGAGCTGTCGTGTTCTTCGTCGACGATGATCACCCCCGGGCGCGCGAGGGGCGTGAAGATGGCCGAGCGCGTGCCGATCACGATTGCGGCCTCGCCTTGGCGCGCGCGTCGCCAGGCGGCGAGTCGCTCGCCTTCGCTCAGGCTCGAATGCAGCACCGCGAGCGGGGCATCGAAGCGTTCAGCGAAGCGCTGCACGAGTTGGGGCGTGAGGCCGATCTCGGGGACCAGCACCAGCGCCTGGCGTCCTCGCGCCAGCACTTCCGTGACGACACGCAGATACACCTCGGTTTTGCCGCTGCCGGTTACACCATCGAGGAGCCACGCGCCGAAGCGCTCACCCGCGCGCAACACGGCGACCACCACCTGCGCCTGCGCGTCCGTGAGCACTGGGCCCGGCCGGGCGGCCCACAGCTTTGGCTCGGCATGCTCGCGCCTGGCTTCGACCGATTCCACCCAGCCCTTGCGCAGCAGCTCGCGCAAAGTGTTGCGCCAGCGCGGACCGGCTGCGGCGAGTTGCGAGCCGAGGGGACCGTGCGCCAGCTGGTCGAGAAGGGCTCGTTGGCGTGGCGCGCGAGTTCCGAACGGCGCGCCATGCGACTGCTGGCCCGCCAGCGTGAGCTGCCAGGTTTCCTCGACTGCCTCCAGCGGGCGGCCCAGACGCAATGCCAGGGGCAACGCCGCGCTCACGACCTCGCCGATCGGATGGTGGTAGTACTCGGCGGCCCATTCGAGGAATCCGAGGAGCGCGGTATCGAACACCGGCTCCGAATCCACGAGCTCGAGTGCGGCCTTGAGCTTGTGTGGCAAGACCTTGGATGCCGCAGTGAGCTCCATCAGCAAGCCAGTCGTGCGCCGGCGCCCGAATGGAACGCGGACCCGCTTCCCCGGCACGAGCGTCGAGCGCGCAACACCCGCCGGCGCGAGATAGTCAAAGAGCCGGCGGAGCGGCGTGTCGACAGCCACCCGGAGGATGGTCCGCGCCGCCTGGTTGTGCACAAAACCTGTGGGTAAGTCTGTGGACGAATCGGGGCGAGAGCGCTTAACTGAGCGTGGCACAGGGCACTCGCATTGCGTTGGCGATTTTTTGAGCGAACCGCAAGTAAGCAAACCCGATCAACGCCTTAGACCCCGCGCCCGACAGGCTTTGTGAAGGCTTCATGAAAACGTCATACGGGCACGCACTTCGTGTGCGTAAGTCAATGATTCGGACGGTTTTATGTTTTGCCCCACGGGTCAACCCGCAAACGGGTGCGACGTTATAACCGCTACCCGGGTTCGCGTCGATGCGCGCGCGCCCGCACACATTGAAGTCGGGGAGGAGTTCCTGTCGCCGTGACGAACGCGTCTGCTACGCTGCCCGCCGCTCTCGCCGCCCTGCTCATGCAGGAGCCGGCGCGCACTCCGAAGGAGGCGGTCCTGGATCAGTCCCGTGAGCTGGAGCGTTTTCTGGCGAGCGTCGAGCGCCGGGCTTTCAAGGTCGCCGAGATCGCGGTGCGCAACGTCGATGACGCTCTCGATATCGTCCAGGATGCAATGCTGCAGCTTGCGCGCCGCTATGCGGCTCGGCCGAGCGAGGAATGGACACCGCTCTTCTACCGGATACTCAACAATCGCATCCGCGACTGCCAGCGTCGACGCACGGTCCGCTCGCGCGTAATGGCATGGTTACCGCTGCGCTTGCACGAAGACGAGGAACTGCCGGATCCGATCGAGACCGCGCCCAGCGTTGGCCCGGGTCCCGGCGAACAGGTGCAGGTGGACGAAGCGATGCGCGCATTGGAGCGCGCCGTCGGCGATCTGCCGCAGCGACAGCAGCAGGCGTTCCTGTTGCGCACTCTCGAGGGCCTCGACGTTGCTGCCGCAGCCAATGCGATGGGCTGTTCGCAGGGCAGCGTCAAGACGCATTACTTTCGCGCCTTGCAGGCGCTGCGTGAACGACTCGGAGAATTCTGGTCATGAAACCCGACAACAACGAACCCGACGCTTTCGAAGAGCGCGCCCGCGAGCTGCTCGAGGAGAGTGCCAACCGGCTCGACGGCAGCGTTCGTTCACGGCTGACCCAGGCACGTTTTGCGGCAGTCGAAGAGGCGCGGCGTGCGCGTCACTCGTTCGCGTGGCGCGCATGGATTCCCGCTGGCGCACTGGCCGCGGCGGCGGTGTTGGCGGTGGTGCTGTGGAACGGTCAGACGTTCGCGCCCGGCGCGCAGAACTCCCTCGACGACCTGGAACTGGTCGCCGACGGTGAGAACTTCGAGCTGCTGGAGAACCTCGATTTCTACGAATGGGTCGCAACCGTGGATCCGACCGACATCGGGTAGTGCATGGACAGAGCGCCGTGGTACCTGGTTTCGATGTTCGTCGCAGTGGCCTCGTTGCCAGTGCGCGTGCAGGCCGACGACAAGACCGGCGTGGATTCGGACTTTCTCGAATTCCTGGGCAGTCTCGACAGTGACGATGTGGCCTGGAGCGCTTACCTGAGCAGCGCGGATGCGCCCCCGGCGCCGAAGCCATCCAGCACGCCTGCTCCGCAGCCGGCCAAGCCGGCCGAGAAGGCTGCTTCTGAAGGTGAATCGAAATGAGCGGCAAGCTGTGTGGATTGGTGGTGACTGCGTTTCTCGCCCTGGCTGCGCCTTCGCTTGCGTCAGCAGGCGATGAGAGCGCGGCGAGTGCTGCGGCGGTGCCGTGGGGATCGCTGTCGAGCGAGCAACAGGGCCTGCTGAAGCAGTTCGAAGGGAATTGGGACCAGCTCCCGCCGCAGCGCCAGCAATCGTTGACGCGCGGCAGCGAGCGCTGGCTCAAGATGACGCCGGAGCAGCGCAAGCAGGCCAAGGGGCGCTTCGCGCACTGGCAGCAGCTCTCACCAGATCAGCGCAAAGTGATCCGCCAACGCTGGCACCAGTTCCAGTCGCTGAGCCCGCAAGACCAGCAGCGGGTGCGCGATAACTTCGAGCGCTTTCGTGATCTCACGCCCGAACAGCGCCAGAAATTGCGCGAGCGCTGGCAGCATCTGACTCCGGAGCAGCGTCGCGAAATGCGCGAGACTTTGCGCCAGCACCGCCAGCAGATGCCGCGCCCGGACAAGCAGTCAGGCCGTTGACGCCGGCGGCGGCACGTGATCACGGGCCGCCAGTTCACATCGCTTGTGTCAGCTCGCCGGCGGGGCCTGCATGCCGAGTTGCGCCATCACCTCGGTGCCCTTCGCCTGCACGGTCTTTGCCTTGGCGACCGCATCCTCGACGTTGCCCGAGTTGAAGGACTGCGTCGCGGCGTTCCACATGCCCTTGAGCTCGCCGAGCCCGGCTTTCGCCGAGTCGAAGGTCGCCTGATCGAGATTCTTGGGCAGCTTCTTGCTCTTCGACAGCATGTCGACGCGACTCTGGATGGTGTCGACCATCCTGGGGAGATCGGCGCTCAGCGAATTCCACGTGTCGGTGAGTGCAGCAATCGCCTGTTGCTTCGCCGCTGCGACTTCGGTGCCGAGCTCGGTAACTTTCGCCGGCAGATCCTTCGCCGCGGCCAGCGCGCCCTTGTAGTCGTTTTTCTCGAACGTCGCCTTGGCCGCATCAACGGCGTCCTGGACTTCCTTGTACTTGTCGGGAAGATATTTCTGCGCGTCGACCGACATTGCGTCCAACGCGGACTCGGCCTGTGAAATCGCGGCCTGGGCAGGCTCCTTGTAATTGGTACACGCGCCCACCAGCGTGGCAACGAACACCAGGAAAACCAGGCTGAAGAACCTCTTCGCGTACATGAGTACCACTCCTCGATGCATCGGTTGGATGAACTGCGTGGGCCAGCAATTCCCGCTCACGGGATTCGGAGTTTCTGACCGACCTGAATCTGGTTCGGATCCTTGAGGACGTCGCGGTTGGCCTCGAAGATCTGCGGATACAGCTGCGCGTCGCCGTAGAATTCCTGCGCGATTTTCGAGAGGGTGTCGCCCTTCTTCACCACGTGGTACTGCGCGTAGGGATTGTCGGCGCCGGAACCCGTGGATTTGCTCTTGTCTTCCATAGGAGCACCTCCAGGCTGCAAGCGGGAGAAGGGCAGACTACTCCCATTGCCCGGCAGGCGCGAGACCCGCTCCGGTGCGAGCGCGCGGACGCAGTGACTCAGAGCTGCGCGATCACTCTCTTGAGCACTGCGCGCGGATCGCTCAGGACCTCGCTGTCCCAGAGCCGGATCACCCGGTAGCCGAGCGATTCGAGGAAGCGCTTGCGCTCGATGTCGGCGCTGAGACCCAGGACATGCTGGGCACCGACCAGCTCGATGATCAGGGCCTGTTCCACGCAGATGAAGTCGACCACGAACGGGCCGATGGTGTGCTGGCGCCGGAAACGAAAGCCCTTGAGGCGTCGAGAACGCAGCAGCCAGCAGAGTCGATGCTCGGCATTGTCGCGCCGGATCCGCCGTGCCCGATCCGTGAGCAGCTGCAGTCCCATGACGGCAAGCTAACGCGCCACGCGCACTGGCGCAGCGCCCATTTGTCGTCACTCGTTGCAGATAGAGCGTGCCTAGATTTCGTTGGCGCGCGCGAAACGGCCGATGTGGTCGGCGGCGCGGAACGCGAGGGCCTGGATGGTCATCGTCGGCTGGCCGCGCCCCGAAGTCACGAAGCTGCTGCCATCGCAGAGGAAGAGGTTGCGAACCTCATGCGTGCGATGAAACTTGTCGATCACCGAGCGCGCGGGGTCGTTGCCCATGCGGCAGGTGCCGAGCAGGTGCACCGAGAAACGCGCCTCACTCACCGGCACCTTGCCCACGCGCAGCGCACCCGCAGCTTCCAGTATCGCGGCCGACTTGTCGCCCAGGAAGCGCGCTGTCGAGAGGTCAGCCGGATGATCGCGATACGTGGTGCGAATCGCCGCTACTCCCCATGCATCCTTGAGCTCCGGATCGATGCTCACGCTGTTGGCGGCGAGCGCCAACGAGGTGGTGTGCGTATACACGATGAGTGAGCGCGGAAACTCCTCGAGTCGCGCCTTGAACGCGGCACCCCATTTCGGAGCGCCCTCCTCTTCGCGCAACGCCCAGAAAATCGGCTGCGGACCGATGCGCGCATCGATGCCACCGCCGCCGTAGAAGCCGCGCTTGGGATCGGAATCGTAAAAGTCATGCACGATGCGCGTGACCTGCGCACTCTTGTACTCGTTGAGCGGGTGCTCGAACACCGCGCCCAGTTCCTGCCCGGAGTTGAACATGAGGTACTTGCCCACCAGCCCGCTCGAATTGGCCAGGCCATCGGGAAAACGGCTGCTCGCCGAATTGAGCAGCAGTCGCGGCGTCTCCGCGCCGTTGGCGCACACCACGACCGCCCGCGCCTTCTGGAAACGCTCACGCCTGTCCTTGTCGTAGTACGTAACGCCGGTCACGCGACCCTTCGCATCGGTGGGCAGGTTGAACACATAGCTTTCGGCGCGCACCTCGCAGCGGCCGGTCGCTTCGGCTTCCGGGATCATCGTGTAGAGCGAGGAGGACTTCGCCATCACTTCGCAGCCGTAGCCCATGCAGAAGCCGCAATGCACGCAGCCGGGCCGGCCCCGATACGGCACCGAGTTGATTGCCATGGGCGCGGGAAACGGATGCAGGCCGAGCTTGCGCGCGCCGCGCTCGAACAGTACGCCGGAGGACTTCACCGGCATCGGCGGCATCGGATAGGGCTTCGAGCGCGGCGGATCGAACGGGCTCGCGCCGGCGAGGCCCGAGACGCCGACGTCCCACTCGACCTTGGTGTAGTACGGCTCGAGATCCGCGTACGTGATCGGCCAGTCATCGAAGCCAGTCCCGGCGATCGGACCGAGCCGGCTGCGCTCGATGAAGTCGATCTCGTGGAATCGCCAGTAGTTCGCGGTGAAATGCACGCTGCTGCCGCCGACGCGGCGCGCATAGATCAACGCGTTGGTATCGCGGGTCCGCTCGGCCTTGTGGTCGGGGTCCTGGCGAAAGGTCTGCGGCGATTGCACCGGATCGTTGACTATGCCGTTCAGCAGCCAGTACTTCAGCTCGTCGTGTTCCCAGTCGCTCGCATGCCAATGCGGGCCCTGTTCGAACAACACGACGCTGAACCCGCCTTGCGACAACTCGCGCGCCATGACGCCGCCCGCTGCACCGGAGCCGACGACCGCGAAGTCCACCGTTTCGCTGCTGCGGAAAGTGCGCGCGCTCACGTCTTGTTGCCGGTGTCCGTATACGGAACGAAGCCGGGGTAGTCGCGATCGTAGTAGCCGAACGGCGGCGTGAAGACGTGGTTGTCTTCGAAGCCGATCATCTTCCAGCCGAGACCATCCTTGTTACCGCCGTACTTGGGGCTGGCGAGGAGTCCCGCGACGGTGAGGAAGCGCAGCCAGCCGAAGAACGGTGTCAGCTCGACACTGCCGAGGTACGCGTGCTGCTTGCCTTGGTCGAGCGCGGCGAACGCGGTGCCGGCATTCGCAGCCTGGCAACCGGCGCGAAACTCTGCGAGTCCCTTGCGGAAGTCCTCGGCCTGGGCCGCGAAGAAGGCAGCGAAGGCCGCGTCGATGAAGTACACGACGTGAGCCTCGCGTGCTCCCGGTGTGTCACCGCTCGGAATGATCTGCGCGGTCGCCGCTTCGACATCCGCCGCTTCGTCGACTGCGAGGAACTTGAAGCCGCCGCCGCCCTCGGCGATTGCATTCTCATGTGCCGCGTGTGCCGCCGCTGCGACCTGCGGCCAGTGGGCCATGAGCCAGGCAGCCCCGAACGTGGCGGCGGACGCGCCCAGAAACGAGCGTCGTGAAGTCGTTGCGGAAGGGTCGGTCGAGGACATCTGTGGATCTCCCTCGGAGGCGCAGCCGTATCAGGGGTGGGCGGTGGGCACGTAAGCCATGCACTCGATTTCCAGGCGGCCGTTGTTCGCGAGCCCGTTGACGCCGAGAGCGCTGCGCGCCGGATAGGGGGGCTTGAAATACTGCTTGTAGATCTCGTTGAAGTGCGCCCATTCGCTGATGTCGGCCAGGAACACGGTGCACTTCACCACGTCCGACATGGAGCGACCATTGCGTTCGAGCACCGCCTTGATGTTCTCCAGGGCCTGGCGCGCTTGCGGTTCGACGCCGCCCGGCACGAGTTTGCCGGTAGCGGGATCGATGCCCATCTGCCCAGCGAGCAACAGGATGTCATTGACGCGCACGGCTTCGGAGAACGGCAGGCCGCGCTGCAGGCTCGCGGGCGTGTTGAGGAACTCGGCCTTCGCGGCTGGCGCTTTCGCCGGTGGCGTGGCACATCCGGCGAGCAGGATCACGAGGCCGGCAACTAACGAGACTGACCATCTCATCGCTATTCTCCTATTCGACAGCTTTCACCGCCTGGATCAACTGGCTCACAGCGGCCTGGCCGTCGCCGTAGAGCATGCGCGTCTGGTCAAGATAGAACAGCGCATTCTCGATGCCTGAGAAACCCTGTCCCTGGCCGCGCTTGATCACGATGACGTTCTTGGCCTTGTCGGCATTCAGGATCGGCATGCCGTAGATCGGGCTCGAGCGATCGTTGCGTGCCACGGGATTCACGACATCGTTGGCGCCGATGATGAGCGCGACGTCCGCGGTCTCGAACTCGGCGTTGATCTCCTCCAGGTCCGCGATCAGATCGTAAGGCACGCCGGCCTCGGCGAGGAGCACGTTCATGTGCCCGGGCATGCGGCCCGCAACCGGGTGAATCGCGAAGCGAACGGTCACGCCGCGCTCCATCAGCAACTGGGTCAGTTCCCAGACCTTGTGCTGGGCTTGTGCCACGGCCATGCCGTAGCCCGGTACAACGATCACTTTCTGCGCGAATGCCATCATCACGCCGACATCTGCGGCTTCGATGGGCTTGAGGCTGCCCTGCACCTCGCCGCCAGCCACGGCTGCGGCTTCTCCGAACCCGCTGAAGAGAACATTGCCCAGTGAGCGATTCATGGCCTTCGCCATCAACTGCGTGAGCAGCGTGCCCGCGGAACCGACTACGGTGCCGGCGATGATCATCGCGGCGTTGTTGAGGACGAAACCTTCGAAGGCGACCGCAAGACCCGTGAGCGCGTTGTAGAGCGAGATGACCACCGGCATGTCGGCGCCGCCGATCGGCAGCGTCATGGTGATGCCGAGCGCGAGCGCGAGCCCGAAGAACACGATCACGATGTTGGCGGAGGAGTTGATGTCGAGCGCGATGAAGCCGCCCGCGACCAGCGCCACGACCACCAGCATGAGGTTGATGGCCTGCTGCCCGCGGAAACGGAGGCTGCGTTTGATCAGGCCCTGGAGCTTGCCGAAGGCGATGAGGCTGCCGCTGAACGAGACGGCGCCGATCAGGCCGCCGAGCACCGCGAGGCTGACGGTCGCTGTGGCATGGGTTTCGCCGCGAAACAGTTCGACCGCGGCAATCGCCGCCGCCGCGCCGCCGCCCATGCCGTTGTAGAGCGCGATCATCTGCGGCATGTCGGTCATCGCGACGCGCTTGCCGGTCCACCACGCCAGCAGGCCGCCGATGAAGATCGCGGTGACGATCAGCAGGTAGTTGCCGGCGATCTGCGGCGCAAGGAAGGTGATCAGGGTGGCGACCAGCATGCCCCAGCCGGCCCAGACCACGCCGCTCTTCGCCGTCCTGGGCGAGCTCATGCGCTTCAAGCCCATGATGAAGAGGAACGCCGTCAGCAGGTAGCTCGCGTTGACGAGCAGTGCCGCCAGCTGCGGGCTCAACGGCGAGGTCATCGCTTCTTCTCCCCGCTCGCCTTGAACATTGCCAGCATGCGCTCGGTGACGACGTAACCGCCGACGGCGTTGCCTGCCGCCAGCACCACGCCGATGAAGCCGATCGCCGTGCCGAGCGTCGAGCTCGCCTGTCCGAGCGCGACCATCGCCCCCACCAGCACGATGCCGTGCACGAAATTCGAGCCCGACATCAGTGGCGTGTGCAGGATCACCGGGACGCGCGCGATCACCTCGTAGCCGGTGAACGCCGCCAGCATGAAGATGTACAGGCCGATGATGCCGTCGATCATGACTCCACCATTTTGCGGGTTGCCTCGTGCCGGATCGTGCCCTCGTGGGTGAGGCACGACTGCGCGAACACTTCATCGTTCCAGTCGATCTTCAGCTCACCCTGGTCGATTGCGGGCTTGAGGAAGTTGAGGAGATTGCGCGCGTACATTTCACTCGCGTGGTACGCGAGCGAGCTGGGCAGATTCACCGGTCCGACGATCCTCACGCCACCGTGCTGCACCATTTCGCCCGCGCGAGTGAGCTCGCAGTTGCCGCCGGACTCCGCGGCGATGTCCACGATGACGGCGCCGGATTTCATGCGCTCGACTGCGGCGCGCGAAATGATTCGCGGCGCCTTGCGGCCCGGAACCGCTGCCGTCGTGATCACCACGTCCGCGGCCGCCACGCGCTGCTCGAGGACTTCCCGCTGCCGGCGCTTTTCCTCTTCGGTGAGCTCGCGAGCGTAGCCCCCCGTGCCTTCGGCGCTCACGCCCGTCTCGACGAACTTGGCACCGAGCGATTTCACCTGCTCGCGCGTGGCGCTGCGCACGTCGTAGGCTTCCACCACCGCGCCGAGGCGACGCGCGCTGGCGATGGCCTGGAGTCCCGCTACACCGGCGCCGATGACGAGTACCTGTGCCGGCCGGATGGTTCCTGCGGCGGTCGTCAGCATCGGGAAGAACTTGTCGAGGGTGCTGGCGGCAATCAGCACCGCCTTGTAGCCCGCCACAGCGGCCTGCGATGAGAGCGCGTCCATCGACTGGGCGCGGGAAATACGCGGCACGAACTCCATCGCAAAGCTCGTGATCTGGCGATCGCGCAGTGCCCGCACGATGTCGGCTCGCTGATGTGCCTGCATGAAGCCGATGACGACCGCGTTCTGGCGCAGGATCGCGATCTCTTCGAGTGTTGGCGGCTGGACCTTCAGCAGAACGTCCGCCGCCTGCAGCAAGGCCGGGGCGGAGGCTGAAAACTCCGTGTTCTTGAACGCAGCGTCCGGAAACTGGGCTGCAGCGCCGGCCCCGTGCTCGATAGCGACACGCGCGCCCAAGGCGGCAAATTTGCCGGCTACTTCCGGAACCAGGGCCACGCGCGATTCACCTGGCGCGACCTCTTTTAGCGCGCCAATCACCACTGGCATGTCGCCTCCAAGGGGAGCTTGGCGGGCCTGTGGTAACGAAACCACGGCAGCCAAATATTGTCTTTAACTTTGAACGGCTTGCGGCGTTGAATTATTGCACAGTCCTGCCGTATCTTACACGCCGGCCCCCGCGGGTCGAACGCACCATGAGCAAGCTCGAAGGCAAGGTCGCGATATTTGAGTGGGACGAGGAGCGCACGCTCGTCGTGCCGGCGTCGCAGCGCGCGCTTTCGCAGCAGGTGCTGCGCACGGACGTGGCCGGGATGCCGCTCGAATGGATCGACTATCGCGAAGCGGCCCGGCTCTATCACATGGAGCAAGTCGCATATTCGGCCGGGAGTCTGCTGTACCGGCTGTTCGGTGGAACCAACGCGCGCAGCGGCCAGCGAACCTGCGTCGCCGTGAACTCGATCATCGCCACCATCGGCCATTCCCACAATCCGGGGAATCTGCGCGGGGACTACACGCCGCCCCTCAACAACCAGACGCTGTTCCGGCGCGATGGCCAGATCTGCATGTATTGCGGCATGCGCTTTGCGGTCTCGCAGCTGTCGCGCGATCACATCCGGCCGTTCAGCCAGGGAGGCGGTGACACCTGGACCAATGTGGTCGCGGCCTGTCGCCGCTGCAACAACGCCAAGGCGTCGCGCACCCCGGAGCAGGCGAAGATGCAGCTGATCGCCGTCCCGTTCACGCCCACTTACGCGGAATACATCTATCTCAAGGGCCGCCGCGTGCTCGCCGACCAGATGGAATACCTGCGCGCCCACTTCCCGCGCACCAGTCCGCTGCACGCTCGACTGCAACGCTGGCACGCGTAGTCGCCGGCTTCCGCGATGCACGACTGGCCGGCGATTGCGGCAAATCTCGCCGAAACGCTTGCGACCTCAGTCTCCCCACAACCGTCTGCCCGCGTGCACGGCGGTTGCATCAACGAGAGCTACCGCTGGGAGAGCCGCAGCGGACCCTTGTTCGTGAAGGTTGGCGCGGCAGCCGTGCTCGGTGCATTCGAGGCCGAGGCTGCAGGGCTCAACGAGCTGACTCGCGCTGAAGCCGTGCGGATTCCACAAGTGCGAGCGGTCGGCGCGACCGGAGCCGCGGCCTATCTGGTCCTCGAGTGGCTGGATTTCGGCACGCCCGGCAACCGCGCTGAAGCATTGCTCGGTGAACAGCTCGCGAATCAGCACCGTGTCTCGAGCCCGCGATTTGGCTGGGAGCGCGATAACACGATCGGCAGCACGCCGCAGTCCAACGACTGGAGCTCAGACTGGGTCCAGTTCTTTCGCGAGCGTCGCCTGCGTGCTCAGCTCGATCTCGCGCGCCACAACGGACACGGCGGACGCTTGCAGGAGCGCGGTGCCCGGCTGCTCGAGCTGATGGGCGCCTACTTCAGCAGCTATCGGCCCGTGCCGTCCCTGCTCCATGGCGACCTGTGGGGCGGAAACTGGGGTGCGGACGCGGCCGGCGTTCCCGTCATCTTCGATCCCGCGGTGTACTACGGCGATCGCGAAGCGGATATCGCGATGACGCGCCTGTTCGGCGGCTTCAGCAACGCTTTCTACACCGCCTACCACGCGAGCTGGCCGCTCGATCTGGCGGCGGGCACGCGTCGCACCCTCTACAACCTGTATCACGTGCTCAATCACCTGAACTTGTTCGGCGGCGGGTACGGTGAGCAGGCGGTCTCGATGATCGATCACCTGCTCGCCGAGCTTGGACACTGAAAAAGCGCGCTGGATGCAAGCCCGGGTCCGCTAACCCGCCGCAGCCCGCATCGCTCGCAACTCATCCAGCGAACGACACGGGTGCGGCGGTCGGGAGCCCGGCGCTCGCACGTCATGGGGTTGAGGCACCGACACGCACGGGCTGCTCCTTCCCTTGATGCAAAGCGGTGAGCTGCGGCCGGTTCACCTGCGACACGGCCTTGTCGACCGTCGCGCTGTAGCAGCGCTTGAAAGTCTCTTCACGGCTCGCATCCCACGGCGAAGATGCATCTCGGCAGACCCGCTGTGCGCTGGTCTGGATGCGCCGGTAAAGATCGGCGACCGCGTCAGGCTTGGTGAAGTCCAGGTGCTCGAATCTCACCTTGACGCTGGGGTTGTCGAGCGGTGACGGCTCGCCCGCGGCTGCCTGGGATGAGATCCCCGCAACCGAGGCGGCGAAGGCGAGAGTCGCGACTGACTTGATGATCATGGCGTTCATTGCAGTTCTCCCAAAGGTTTCCAGTGTGTCTGCCGCCGAGGGTTCAGTTTCCGGCGGGCTGGGGCGTAGGATCCCGTTCGCGGGCTGAAGAATCTTTGGGATGAAATTGAAATCGTCTGAATAGTTCTGAAGAGCCCTATGAAGGGCATCCGGCACCTCTTCTCTACGCTTTCGGTGACTTCCAGCTCGACGCGACGCAGCGTCTGCTGCGCTCACGCGCGATGCGCACTACGGTGCGCTGGCGGACCGGCTGGAGGCGCAATTGCGCGCCACCAGCCTCTGAGGGATCAGACGGGACGCCGCTGGTCCGGTGACGGCGGTGGCTGGCGCGACGAGACTGGCTGTGGGCGCCCATGCGACTGCGATTGCAGGCGCTTCTCGACGCGGCGCGCGAAATCGCGCACCTGGCGGTCGGCGACTTCACGGATCATTCCATAGCGCTGCTCGATCAATCCCGCGAGATAACCGGCACTGCCGTCGCGCGCGAGATCTTCATCGGTCAATCGGCCCCAGCGTCGCTGTAAGGCGCTCCGGATGCGGGGCCATTGTTCGGCGATCACATCGTTCATCATCGGCAACTCTCCTCTTGACCCATCCGCGGGCGGAGCGAAGCTGCAGCCGCCCTGGAAGGTCATGCGAGGATCGTGCCGCCGCAGGCGCGTCTACCGCCACACCGCGCGTCGTAAGCGGGCGTGTTCATGCAAGGAATACAAATTGGCGCGGGCTCGCGAGCGCGAGCCTGGATGGTGTCAGCGGATGCTGACAGAGAAGCTCAGCGACCTTGCGGCAGTGAAACCTTGCCGGTGATATCGACGACCTTGATCTCGCCGCTGCCTTTGCCCCCCAGCGTGAAATTACCGCCGACCTTGCGCACGTCGACGGTGCCCGAGCTGTCGGAGTCGATGGTGACGTTGCCTTTGACATCGGCGATGTCGATATCGCCGGAGCTGTCCTGCACCACGTGCACGCTCTTGCCGATGTGCTCGATGGTCATCGAGCCCGAGCTGTCCGCGTTGACCGTGACATCGCCGCGCACCTCGTCCACCTCGATATCGCCGGAACTGTCTTCGAGCTGCAGGTTTCCGGCGACGCGCTCGACCTCGAGGTCTCCCGAGCTGTCGCGCACCTTGAGGTCGCCGTTCACATCAGAAATGGTGAGATCGCCGGAGCTGTCGGAGATATCCCCTGACGCCAGGTGCTGGAACGTGGCATCGCCACTCGAGTCCACGGCCAGCAGCGGGAGGTTGTCAGGCAGATCGACAATCACATCGAGCGTTGCATAGGTATTGCCCAGCTTGATCAGGGACAGGTCCGGCATCTGCACGTCGACGTGAATGACGTCACCGTCGCGCGTCACCTTGAGCTGTACCTGGTCGAGCAGCTCCTGCGTGGAAGCGCAGGCGTGGCCGGTGGCCGAAATGTCGCTCGCGCCCCGCCTGCCGTTGACCTTGAGATCGCCGGCGCCGGCCCGGATCTCGATCCGCTTGGCGCCCTCTACGGAAATCCGGCCGCTACGCTCCGCGGTGAACTTGCACTCGTCGGCATGTGCCGCGATGAAGGCCGCGCCGCCCAGCAGCGCACACAGCACGAGTTGTAGTCCCTTTGACATGTTCTTCCCCTGTCAGGTCCCGAATCTGTCGAATTGGATGGCGGCGGGGTCGAAAAGGTTTAGCACCCAGATTATTCTCCCGCACCATGGCCAAGAAGAACATCGAATCGGTCCTGCACGAAGCTCGGCGTTTCGAACCCAGTCCCGAATTCCGGGCGCGGGCGCGACTGCAGCCGAAGGATCTCGAAGCCCTGCAGCGCAAGGCGGCGCAGGATCACGTCGGGTTCTGGGCTGATCTTGCCCGCGAGCAGCTCGGCTGGCACCGACCCTTCTCCATCGCGTTCGACGATCACCACGCGCCCAACTACCGCTGGTTCATCGATGGCGATCTCAATGTGTCGTACAACGTCCTGGACGTGCATCTCGAGGAGCGTGGCCACAAGACCGCGATCATCTTCGAGGGTGAGCCGGGCGACACGCGCCGCCTGAGCTATCGCGAGCTGCATGCGGAGGTGTGTCGCTTTGCGAACGCGCTGCGCTCGCTCGGCATGCACAAGGGCGATCGCATCGTCATCTACATGCCGCTGGTGCCCGAGATCGTCATCGCCATGCTGGCGTGCGCACGCATCGGCGCCGTGCATTCGGTCGTGTTCGGCGGCTTCTCGGCCCCCTCGCTTCGTGATCGCATCGAAGACGCCGGTGCCCGGCTGGTCATCACGGCTGACGGCGGCAACCGCGGCAGCCACGTCATTCCGCTCAAGGCGACCACGGACAAAGCGCTCGCGGGGACCTGCCCGACGATCGAAAAGGTGATCGTGTACCGGCGCACCGGGTTCGAGATACCGATGCAGGAGGGCCGGGACCTCTGGTGGCACGACGTCGTCGCCGGGCAATCGCCCGTGTGCGAACCCGAGTTCGTGAACGCGGAGCATCCACTCTTCCTGCTCTACACCTCCGGTTCGACGGGCAAGCCCAAAGGCATCCAACACAGCAGTGCGGGGTACCTGCTCGGGGCCAAGGTCACCTGCCAGTGGGTGTTCGATCTCAACGATTCGGACATTTTCTGGTGCACGGCAGATGTCGGCTGGGTGACCGGACACAGCTACGTGGCGTACGGACCGCTGGCGAACGGCGCGACGGTGGTGATGTACGAAGGTGCGCCGACGATTCCCGATGCGGGACGCTTCTGGAAGATCTGCGAAGCGCACGGGGTGACGGTGTTCTACACCGCGCCCACCGCGATCCGTGCGCTGATGAAGCTCGGCGAGGAATTCCCGAACCGTTACGACTTGAGCAAGCTGCGCCTGCTCGGCAGTGTCGGCGAGCCCATCAATCCCGAAGCATGGATGTGGTATCAGCGCGTGATCGGTAAGGGGCGCTGTCCGATCGTCGACACCTGGTGGCAGACGGAAACCGGTTGCATCCTGATCTCCCCGGTGCCGGGCGTGACCGCGACCAAGCCGGGCTCGTGTACTCGTCCCTTGCCGGGCATCGTCGCCGACATCGTGGACGAGGAGGGCAATGCGGTGCTCGAGCCCGATCACGGCGGCTACCTCGTGATCCGCAAGCCCTGGCCCTCGATGCTGCGCACCATCTGGGGTGACAACCAGCGCTACATCTCCACCTACTGGGAGAAATTCCAGCGCCGCTTCTATGTCGCCGGCGACAGCGCGCATCGCGACACCGATGGCTACTACTGGATCATGGGACGCATCGACGACGTGCTGAACGTCGCCGGTCATCGACTCGGCACCATGGAAATCGAATCGGCACTGGTCGCGCACGCGCGCGTTGCCGAGGCGGCGGTGGTTGGGCGCCCGCACGAGATCAAGGGCGAATCGGTGTTTGCCTACGTGGTGTGCAAGGGAACACGGCCCACCGGCAACACCGCGGCCTTCGAAAAGGAACTGCGTGACTGGGTGACCGAACAACTCGGCGCGATCGCCCGCCCGGATGGCATCCGCTTTGCGGACAACCTGCCGAAAACGCGCTCGGGCAAGATCATGCGCCGGCTCCTGCGCGCGATTGCGCGAAACGAGGAAATCACGCAGGACGTTTCCACTCTCGAGAATCCGGCAATCATCGAGCAGCTGCGCGGAGTGGAGCGGGCGCCGGCTCAGACGACCAGGCCCCGCAAGCAGTCGCAGGCATCGAGTGCCAAGCGGACTGCCAACGGCAAGGCTCGGCGCGCGGCAACAGCGAAGGCGAAGCAGCGCAAAGTTTCCGCCAGCGTTGGACGCGCGCGCGGGTCGGCGCGACGCGCGCGAGTGCGCGCAAAGAAGAAGTAGGACTCAGGGCATTCGTCTTTTTTGAGCCACAAGGCGGCGCCGGATAGTCGCCGGTGGCTTCTCTCGCTGCGCATTTACGGACATACTCCACGTTATGAAAAAGCAACAGCCGTATTCCCGGCTGTGCTCGCAGGGGAGACTTCCATGAGACACGCAATCTCGCTCGCGACCTTGGCCTCGGTCGCGCTGCTGCCGTTCGGCGCCGGCGCCCAGCAGGCAACCGACGACAAAGTCATCGCGGAACTCATCGTCACGGCAAGCAAGCGCGAACAGTCACTGCAGGACGTTCCGTTCTCGGTGGCGGCGCAGACTGAAGAACAGATCCGCAACAGCGGCACCAACAACATCGTCGACCTCGCGCGCAACGTCGCGGGACTCACTATCGCGGACCTCGGACCCGGGCAGAGCCAGGTTGCCATTCGCGGCATCAGCTCCGGCCAGGTGGTTCGCGATCAGCCGGGCGTGAAGGAATCGGTCGGCGTGTACCTGGACGAATCGCCGATCTCGATCGCGCTGTTCACGCCGGACCTGGATCTGTTCGATCTGGAGCGGATGGAGATTCTGCGCGGTCCGCAGGGCACGCTGTTCGGCGCGGGGTCCTCGTCGGGAACGCTGCGTTACATCACTGCGCAGCCGAAGCTCGGTGTGTTCCAGGGGGCCGCTGAAGTGACGGGCACCGATGGCACGGGTGCAGATACCGGCGGCTCGGTGAAAGGCATGTTGAACGCGCCCATCGGCGACAAAGTAGCGCTGCGGGTCGCGGCCTACTACGACTGGATCCCCGGCTTCATCGATGCGGTGCAGCCGGATCTTAGCGTCAAGGAGAATGTCGACAGCGGTACGAAGTCGGGCGCGCGCGTAGCGATGCTGTTCCAGCCGACCGACGCGCTGTCGATTACGCCGCGCATCGTTTACCAGAAGCTCGAGACCGACGGTTACCCGCGTGCCGACTTCTACAACATCCTTGGCAACCAGTACACCACCACCCAACCCGCCGTCAGGCTCGGCGAACGTGAGCAGTTCACCCAGCTGCAGGAAGGCTTGACGGACGAGTTCCGGCTCGGCGATCTGAAGATCACCTACGACTTCGGTCCGGTGACGCTCACTTCGATCAGTTCGTATACGGATCGCGACGTCGAGGTGGATCGTGACGCGAGCCAGCTCACTGGCAGCGTCACCTTCGACATCCTGGGCCCGACGGCGCCGCCCTCCGCAGTGCGCCTCAACTCGGAGCTGATCGACAAGACCAGCCTGCAGTCCTACAGCCAGGAATTGCGCTTGTCCTCGAACGCCACAGAGACGCTCGACTGGCTGGTCGGCGCCTTCTACCAGCACACCGATCGCGATTACGGGCAGACTTTGCCGACTCCCGGATGGGACGCGGCCACTGGCATCGATAACACGTCTCCCGGCAACGGTGGTGCGCCAGCCGACTCGCCCTTCTTCTCTCGTCTGAGCTACACCTTCAAGCAATTCGCGGTCTTCGGCGAGGCCACCTATCACTTCACGCCGCAGTGGGCCCTCACAGGCGGTCTGCGCTACTACAACTTCGACGAAGACCGGGTCCTTACATTTGCGGGCGCGTTCTCTGCGCCCGCCGCGAACGTACCCGGTTCGACAAAGTCGGACGGGTTTTCACCGCGTGCGATCGTGAGCTATTCGCCCAACGACGATGTGACGCTGTCGGCACAGGCGGCGCGCGGTTTCCGCCTCGGCGGCATCAACGATCCGCTGAATGCGCCGCTGTGCTCAGCCACGGACCTCGCGACGTTCAACGGTCACCCGACCTGGGACGATGAGACGGTGTGGAATTACGAGCTGGACGCGAAGATGCGCATGGCAGGCGGCACCGTGACCTTCAACACGGCGGTGTTCTACAGCGACATCAAGGACCTGCAGGATGGCGTCGACGTCGGCACCTGCTCCTCGCGCGTCGTGCTCAATGTGCCGAAGGCTCACAGCTACGGTATCGAGGCCGAACTCTTTGCGCGGCCGAGTGTGAACTGGGACTTCGGCATCTCCGCGACATGGCTCAACGCGGAAGTTGATTCGACCATTACGATTGCGGGAACCAACACCGTGGTTGCCGGCATCGAGGAGGGAGCCCGCCTGCCGACCTCGCCCGAGTTCCAGGGCGCAGCGAGCGGTACTTACCGGTGGGACTGGAATACGAATCTCTTCAGCTTCGTGAATCTCACCTACCAGTACGTGGGTTCGTCGTTCTCACGTATCGCGGACGAGGCGCCCAATTTTGGCCTCATCTCGTCCTCCGGCGTTGCGCAGGCGGCTGGTGCCGCGCGACTCATTCCGTTTGGCGCGCCGGCGGTGGTCAACATCCCGTTCGATGCCGAGCTGCCCTCGTATGACATTCTGAATGCACGCTTCGCATTGGGCTCGGATCGCTGGAACGCGGCGGTGTTCGTCAACAATGTGTTCGATGAGCGTGCGTTGCTGTCGGTGGACCGCGAACGCGGACGCTCCGCTCGCGTGGGCTACCTGACGAACCAGCCACGCACTTATGGGGTGAGCCTGCTCGTCAGCTTCTGACGCGCAGAGATCGTGGGGCGCATTGCGCCTCACGGTTGTGGGGGGGTGCAGCGGGCAATAGCCGCGCTGCTGACAGCTGGGCCGGCTGTCGCGGAGAGGTCCGCGGCAGCCCTGCCCGCCGTTTCAGGCCGGAGAGCGTGAGGACTTACTGCATCCGTCCCTGCTACCCGACTCGGTTGATGACTGCCTCATCGCCTCGGCCTGAACGTGGCGGCCGGCCGTCCTGAGCACCGCCATGCGGGGCGCCACAATGCACAAGCCCGATGAAATCCTCGTGGCGCCGGGATGACGCCCGTATTACGGCCCGCATCAGCTGACCTGGATAAGTTGACCAGTTCAGTTGACCAGTTCGCGCAGTTCGAGCGCGACCAGGCGCTGCCAGACGAGCTCCTGGAAATTGCGCGGCCGATCGAGTTGCAGCCGCGCCAGGAAAGGCCGGAGTGCGGCCGGAACACCACCCTTCAGCATCGCCAGGGCAACTGTGCTCGCCTTGCCCGCCGTGGAAGCGGTGCGCTGGCCCAAGCGTCGCAACGCCTTCGCCAGTACCACTTCCTCGCCAGTGAAGTCCGTGCCGAACGGATACTCGGAAAAAAGACCCGCGCGTCGATGCGGGGCCAGCCGCCGCTCGAGAGCGGCCGGCGTGTTATTGCGGCAACTCTCCGGGATCCGGTGGTCGCGCGGCAGCTTGCCGGCGGCCTGCGCCTGGCGCAGGAGGCTTTCCTGGAAGCGAGAGTCCGCGATGTTGATCAGGGCCGCGATGACCTCGCGGTCTTCCCGGCCCCGGATCGCGGCCATCCCATATTCGGTGACGACCACATCACGCAGCTGGCGCGGGATCGTGCAGTGGGCGTAGTTCCAGACCAGGTTCGAGGCCGTCTGGCCCTGGTGAGTGCGCGTGCTGCGCACACAGAGCAGCGAATTCGCGCCGCGCAGCGCGTGTGCCATCGCCACGAAGTTGTATTGCCCGCCCACACCGCTCACGACTCTGCCGTCCGCGAGGCCGTCGGACACTGCGGCGCCCATCAGCGTCATCATCATCGCGGTATTGATGAAGCGCGCGTGGCGGCGCTGCTCGACGCGCAGCGCCATGTCATCCCCATACAGCTGGTTGATGAAGCCGACGCTCGTCATGTTGAACTGGCGGCGCTCGGCCTCGGGCAGGTCGCGCAGTGCGGCGTAGAAACCCTTGGGGCCGAGATAGAAGCCGCCGTGCAGCAGCACCCCGTTCCCGAGACGGACGCCGAGCGCTGCGGCCGCGAGCTCGCGACGTACTTGGGCATCGCCGAGATCTGCCTCCAGCCACGCGCCCGAGGGCAGGCGAATCCGTCCGCCTTCAAAGCGGCAGTCGGAGCGAAACACGCCGATGTGCTGCAGCAGCGCGAAGTCTGACGCGCTCAAGCGTCCGGGCAGACCCGCATCCACCAGTCGCTGCAGCAAATCGGGAGTGATGCGCTCGTCGATGGCGCCTTCGTTGAGCAGCTTCTGGACCTGCAGCTGCGGAAAAACGCGACGCTTGAGAATTCCCGAGCGATACAGGTCGAGATAGCCGTCGACGAACATTTCCGAGCAGCCGTAGAGACCGGCGCGGAACGCATCGAGGCCGCCGATCTCGTTGATGTCAGTGCCCGAGCGCGCCAGCAACCCGCCGTCCTCGAGCGCCTGGCGCCAGACCGCGTTCTGCCGGTGCCGAAGCTGCAGGCAGTAGACGATCGCATCGCCGAGCTCGCCGATGCCGATCTGCAGCGTCCCGCCATCACGCACCAGTGCGCTCGCGTTGAGAGCGATGCAGTAGTCGACGCTGCTCAGCGGCAGATTCGGCGGGCAATACAGATCGAAGTCGTAGCGGGGGTGATCGACCAGGTAGTCGAACTCGCTCTCGGCGATCTCGGCATCGCCGAACATGAAAGGCAACTGGCGATGCACTTCACCGATCAGGGCGACGTCGCGCTGCGCCTGCCGCGCCTGTCGCAGCGCCGGGAGCAGGTCCAGGGTCACGTCGGGGTTGCAGCTCAGGCTGAACTGCGCGCGGTTCTCGACCGTGCGCTTCGCCACCAGGTGCGCGAGCACGTTGACGCCGCGGCGCAGGACCTCGGCACCGACGTGGGTGTAGTTGGCGCTCAGGTAATGCTGCTGGGCGTACGGCGCAGCGAGATACGCGCCGGGTTCGAGGAAAAACTCGACGACCTCGATGTTCGACGGCAGGGTCCCGTCGCGTACTGCGCTGACATAGTCGAGCTCGGGGTAGTCACCGAAAACCCGCGCCACGAACGGTTCGAGGAAGCGCCGCTCGAGCTCGCTGCGCGCGGTCGGCTTGCGCAGGCTCAGGGCGGTGAAGATGCGCAGCTCGATCCTTGGATCGCGGCGCGCGCGGCGGTAGAACTCGTTGACCAGCGGATTGGGCTTGCCGAGTGCGAGCGGCAGCGCGAGCACGATACGGCCGCCGAAGCGGCGCAGCGTCACGTCGACGCATTCGCCGACGTCGTCGAAGGCTTGTGTCATTTGCAGCGCAGGCAGCCGGAAACGTGGCCGTATACCATCACGAGGCGCGATTGTGTCACAGTGAGATCGCCCCACCTGGAGGAATTCGGATGGCCGCGCTGCCTGCTCTCGATCCTGCCGATGCACCGGTGCGCACCGATACGGGATACCCCGCGCCCTTCCGTGCGCGCGTCCTGCCGCGCGAGAAACGGCGGCTCGGCGACGCGTGCGGCCTGACCCGCATCGGCGTCAACCTCACGACGCTGGCGCCGGGCAAGGAATCCTCGATGCGTCACTGGCATAGCCACGAGGATGAATTCGTGTTCGTGCTCGAGGGCGAACTCGTGCTGCGTACCACTGAGGGCGAGCAGACACTCACTGCGGGGATGTGTGCGGGATTTGCCGCGGGCGTGCCGGACGGCCATCAGCTGGTGAACCGCAGCGAGCGGCCGGCGCGCTACCTGGAGATCAGCAATCGCAACGCCACGGACTCGGTGCACTATCCCGATGTCGACTTGCGCTTCAACGCACCCGAAGCGCGCGGCGAGTACACGCGCAAGAACGGCACGCCTTACTAGGGAAGCCCTGTGCAGGGCTTCCCTGCTATTTCGGCGACAGGCGCAGCTCGAACTTCACGCGCACCGGGTTCTCCGCGACCGACGTGTCCTTCCATTCTCCCTGGCCGACGCCGTAGTCGAGCCGGTTGATGCCCACTGAGCCCTTGAGCCAGGCGACCGGCTTACCGCCTTCCTGGGTGGTCTGGAACGTGAAGGGCAGGTGGATCTCCCGCGTGACGTCACGAATCGTGAGCTTGCCGGTCGCCTCGTATTGACCGGCCGCCTTGCGCGTAAACGCGGAAGTGACGAAATGCGCGCTCGGATACTTGGTGGAATTGAACAGGTCATCGCCGCGCAACACCGTGTCGCGGTTGTCGTCCTGCGTGTTCACCGATTTGGTATCGATCTGCACGTCGAAGCGGCTGGCTGCCAGGTTCGCATCGGCGAAAGTGATCGCGGCCGTGAACTTGTCGAACCGGCCATCGACATCGCCGCCGCTCTGCCGCGCCGTGAACCCCAGCCAGCTCTTGGCCGGATCCACCGTGTAGCTGCCAGCCCCGCTCGCCGCGGTTGCAGGAGGTGTAGCCGCCGCCGGGGCGGCGCTAGGCGCTTCACCGCCGGCCAGGACAATTGCTGCGCACAGGGAAAGGAACAGGAACCCGGCGAGCGCTCTATGCATGGATCACCTCGGTGTCTTTGGACTCTGCGGCAACATGCGCCGCAGTACGTCGTCTTTGAGTACGAAATGGTGTTTGAGTGCCGCGGCAGTGTGCAAAACCGCGAAGGCCGCCAGGATTTTGAACAGCGTCTCGTGCACCTCGTGCATCACGTCTGCCAGGTGCTTGTCTGGCGTGACCAGGTTCGGCAGCGTGAACCAGCCGAAGTAGCTCACGGGAAAATTCGACGCCGACGACAGAATCCACCCGGTGATGGGCATCGCGAACAGGAAGAAATACAGGCCGAAATGCGTCACGCGCGCGAGGATGCGCTCGTAGGGTCTCAGCGTGTCGGGCAACGGCGGGGCCGGGTTCATCCAGCGCCACAGGAGCCGCAGCACGGCGAGCCCGAGAATCGTGATGCCGATCGCCTTGTGCCGCGCCAGGATTGCAAATTTTGCCAGCCCCAGGGGCAGGTGATGTTCCGCACGCGCGAGGAAGAATTGCGTGATGACCAGGGCCACGATCACCCAGTGGAAGGTCTGAGAAACGATGCCCCAGCGACTCAGCGTGTTGCGCAACTGCATGGCTTCCCCTGGCTTGATTTGGTCGGCGCCGGCAAGCCCGGCGCCAGCAGGCGTGCCACCTTAATGGAATCAGTCGTTTCGGCTCAACCTCGTTGGTTAGAATCGCCTGCCCGCCCTGAATCAACGGTGAACCATGGCCCGCCTGCTGCGTCTGACCGCGATCCTCCTGCTGACTGCGGCGCTCGCAGCCTGTCCCCAGGCGCAGCGCCCCGAGGTGCCGACTGGTCCGGCACCGGCACCCGGCACCCCGCAACGTGATTTCACCGGCGCCACCGCTTACCAGGTGCAGGCCGACCAGTCGCTGGTGCGCATCCTTGCGTACAAGGGCGGAGCATTCTCGGCCGCCGGCCACAACCACGTCATTGCCTCTCACAATCTGAGCGGCACGGTCTACGTGCACGACGACGTCAGGCATTGCGGCTTCGACCTGGTGATGCCGGTGGCCTTGCTGGAAATCGACGAGGCGAATCTGCGCCAGGAGGAAGGCGAAGATTTCAAGGCCGAAGTGGCGGACTCCGCCAAGCAGGGCACGCGCAAGAACCTGCTGAGCGAAGCGTTGCTCGACGGCGAACATTATCCGGGCATCGAGCTCAGCTCGACGAAGATCGAGGGCACGCGCGAAGCGATGCAGGTTGCGGTGCGCGTCAAGGTCAAGGACCAGGAGCGCGACATCCAGGTCCCGGTCACCGTGCACTACGAGGGCGATCAGCTGACCGCGAGCGGCGAGTTCGCGGTCAAGCAGTCGGAGCTGGGACTCAAACCCTTCAGCGTGCTGGGTGGCGCACTGCAGGTGCAGGATCAGCTCAAGGTGAAGTTCTCGATCCGGGCCAACAAGAGACCCGGCTGATATCACCGGGTCCAACGGCCCTCGATTGCCCGCTTCAGAAGCGCTCTTTCGTCTCGACCAGGAACTGCACCTTGCTGATCGACGGATCACCGTCGAGCGGAAACGCCAGGTCGATGTGGATGATGTTGCCGAGTCCCGAGCGGCTGCTTCCCAGCCTCAAGCCGACCCCTACGTCCTTGAGCAGTCCGAGGCTCGGCGTGTTCAGGGGTGCATCTCCCCAGGTGCGGCCCACGTCGAAGAAGGCGGCTGCCCCCACACGGAACAGGCGAAACGGATACCAGTCGGTGAAGTAGCGCTGTTCCAGCGTGAGCAGCGCGCGCGACTCACCGCCCTGGTAGCGCAGCGGATATCCACGCAACCCATTGTCGCCGCCGAGCAGGATCTGGTTGTCGAGGTCGAGGTTGTGACCCGCGGCGCCCTGGAGCGTTGCGTAGAACAACCAGCTGCGCGACTGCTCGACGTAGTAGCGGATCCCGGCATCGAGCACGGCATTGCGCGCCTCGCCATCCTCGTAACGCCCGCTGAGTGCTCCGGAGTAGAGGACGGTGGAAGCCGGCGACGGCGACCAGCCGTGTCCTGCGGTCGCTGCGAAAATCACCGCGCTTGCATCGGCGCCCAATGGCGGAGTGCTGAAACCGAGTCGCCCGCTGATGCGCGTGCCGAGGTAGAAGTCCTCAGTGCGTTCGATCTCGTCGTGATTCTTGAGTTTGCGATAGTCGTCCTCCACCAGGTCGAAGCCGATCCACGGATAGACCAGCTTGCGATTCTCAGGCAGCGCGTTGGTAGCGCCCGGCGCGCTCAGCGCCTCGAACTGGCGCTCGTCGTACGTCATGCCGAACAGCAGCCGCCGCGCCCAGCCGTCGCGCAATCCGTGCGACAGACCGCCATACAGGTCCGCGAAACGGCGGTGCTCCCGGAACTGATCGACGATATGGCCGAGGTCGTACATGGAATCGGTCTGCTCGTTGTCGGCGAGCGCGACGCCGCCCGCGCCCCGGGTATCGAGCGAATAGAAAGGCCGGTCAACCAGCAGCTGGTGCCGCAGGCCATCGCTGTTGTTGGCGTAGCTCGCCTGCAGGTTGATGCGGCTGCCAGCGAGGTTTGCGCCCTTGTACTCGACCAGGTTCTCGTCGCGATCGATGCCGGACTTGTGCGCGATGGAAATGGATTGTCCGGTGCCGAGGAGGTTCAGCTCCTCGAGCTCGATGCCGAAGGTGTTGGCTCCACCGTGCCGGCCGAAGGAGATGCCCGGATTGAGCGTCCACACATCGCGCGTCGTCACTTCGACGTCGACCTTGCCGTCGTGGTAGGCGACCGGAACGATCTTCGCGTCGTAAAGGTAGCGCGCAGAGCGCAGCAACCGCTCGGACTCGTCCATCAGGCGCTTCGAGTAGCGCTCGCCACTGCGGAACAACAACTGCTCGCGGATCACCTTTGGCCGCGTCTTGATATGCAGGCGATTGGCCAGACGGAACAGCGTGGTGTCTTCCTTCGGATCCTCGAGATCGAAGATGTTCTGGTTGCTGATGCGGATCTCGCCGAACTCGGCGCCGGCGCTCTCGAGTTCGGAATCAGACGCAAGCGCAACGGGCGCAGAGGCAGAGAGCGGTGGCTCGCCACCGCCCGCCGCCGCAATCGTCGACGTGAGCAGGATCAGGAACGCCGACAGACAGGAAGAGATCGCGTGTCCCAGGGTCAGAATCCGTGGCTACGGCTACTGCGACACGCAGCGCCTGGCGCTCGGTGAGACGGGCCGCCACGCCCGGATCAATCGCCGCGTAACACCTTCCAGAGCGTTTCCACCACGCGCTCGACATCCGTGTCCTGCATGCCGGGGAACAACGGCAGCGTGAGCGTCTCGCGCCCGATGCGCAGAGCGTTGGGCCAGCGTTGCGGGACGTAGCCGAGTTGTCGATAGAATGTGAGTGCCGGAATGCTCGGGTAGTGAACGCCGCTGCCGATGCCGCGTTCGTGCAGCGCGCGCTGCAGGCGCGGTCGCGTGAGGCCGAAGCGGGGGTAGTCGATCAGCACCGTGAAAATGTGCCAGCAGTGATCCTGGTCGCCGCGTTCCGGCAGGACCAGTCCGTCTTCTTCCTTGAGTACTTTGAAATAGCGGCCTGCCAGCTCGCGACGGCGGCGATTGAAACCATCGAGCTTCGCGAGCTGGGCGCTGCCGATGCGCGCCGACACATCCGAGAAGTTGTACTTGCCACCTGCGCGCACCACGTCGATCTCGCCCTCGGCATTGCGCTGGATGCCGTGAAAGCGCAGCTGCTCGATAGCGGTCAGCACGCTGGCGTCCGTGGTCACGAGTGCGCCGCCCTCGATCGTCGTCATGTTCTTGTTGGGATGAAAACTGAAACAGACGATATCGCCGAACGAGCCGATCTTGCGGCCGCGCCACGCCGCGCCGATGGCGTGCGCCGCGTCCTCGATCACGCGCAGACGGTGGCGGCTGGCGAGCGCGTAAACCGCGTCCAGGTCCGCCGCCAGGCCGGCGAAATGCACCGGCATGATGGCGCGCGTGCGTGGTGTCAACGCCGCTTCGATCTGGCTCACCTCGAGATTGCGGTTGCGCAGGCCCACGTCGACGAACACCGGCACCGCGCCGATTCGCACCACCACGTTGGCCGAGGCAGCAAAGCTCATCGCGGGAACGATGACTTCATCGCCCGGCCCGACGCCGGCAGCGACCAGCGCCATCTCGAGCGCGCCAGTCGCGGAAGTGCAGACGCGCACCTGCCGGCCACCGCCGAGATAGGTACTCAGCTCAGCTTCGAAACGCGTCACCTGCGGCCCGGTCGTGATCCATCCGGAACGCAGCACCTCCGCGACGCCCGCGATGGTCTCCTCGTCGATCATCGGTCGTGTGAAGGGCAGGTAGTCTTTCATCAGGCAGCTCTTGCAAGGACGATGACGCCGACGCAGATCAACAGGATGCCGCTCATCTTCGCGACCGTCAGGGCTTCGCCGAACAGCAGTGCCGCGGCGAAAGCGTTGACGACGTAGCCGATGGACAACATCGGGTAGGCGACGCTCACGGGCACGCGCGACAGCGCGCCCAGCCACAGGATCACACTGACCCCGTAGCAGGCGAGGCCGGTCCAGAGCGGCACGGTGCGCAGCAGCTCGTTGGCCGCGGGCCAGGAAATGCTGCCGGAGTCCGAGAGCAGCACTCCGCTGGTCCGGGTCGCCGCTTTGAGGAGCAATTGGGCCGCAGCGTTGAGCAGCACACCGCCAAGAAGCAGCATCCAGGTGATAGGAGTCATCGCCGGCTCACGATCAGGCGGCGCAGATCATGGGCTCGCACCACCATCGGCAGTCCGTGTTGTTCGAGCAAGGCGTAGGTACGGGGTTCGACCACGGCGAGCGCCTGCGGCAGGTCGAGCCACTGTGTCTCGAATGCACTGAGGCTGGGCACGCCCTTGTGCGGCTCGAGATCCAGGCCGAAGGTCAGCTCGCCCCGCTCTTCGACCATGGTCATGGTGCGACGCAGGTAGAACGGCAAGGACTGATCGTAAGTGCGAACGCTGAACATCGGTACCGCGGCGGTGGACAGGTCAGGTGGCAATTGTGCCGCAAGCCCGGCGCCGGAGTAGATGGGCTCGACGGCCCGCGCACTCCACAGCAAAGCGGCGGCACTGAGATAACCGGTCAATCCCACGATGGCCGTCAGCCTCAGGCTGTCGCCACGGGAGCGGATCGTGAGGGCACCACCGCCGAGGCTGAGAACCGCGACGGCGAACAACGCCGGCCGAAGATCGTAGAACAACACGGTGCGCGGTGACTCGGGAACGAGACGCTCGAGAAACACGGCAAGGACGAGGAACACGACGCCGATGCCCACCAGCATCATGCCCGTGTTGCGCAGGTCGCGACGCAGGCGCGCTTCCTCGCCGGTAGCCATTAGCACGGCGACGGCCGGAAACATCGGCAGGATATAGGGAACCAGCTTCGAGTCCGAAAGCGAGAAGAACAGGAACACGGTTGCTGCCCAGATCCACAGCAGACGTCGCGCATCGAACATGCCCGGGGACGTGCTCGCGCGCCAACCTCCATAGAGTGCACGTGCAGTTGGAATCACCCACGGCAGCGAGCCGCCCGCCAGTATCGGAATGAAAAACCACCACGGCTCGTAGCGATCCGAAATGAGCGTGAGGTAGCGCTGGAAATGTTCGCGCACGATGAAGAAGTCAAAGAACTGGGGCAGCTCGCGTTGCATGAGCAGCATCCACGGCAGCGCCAGGATCGAGAACAACACGAGGCCGCTCACGAGGTAGAGTCGACGCCAGATCGCGCCATCCCGCTGCACGATGGCGTAGACGAGCAGAGTGATGCTCGGCAGCACCAGGGCCACCAGCCCCTTGGTGAGAAATGCACCTGCGGCGCTCGCCCAGGTGAGCCACATCCAGTAACGCCTCGCCGTGGCCGAGGTGCGCCCGTCTTGCGCAAGGCAGAATGCGGCGAGAGTCAACGTCGTGAAGAAGGCAAGGCTCATGTCGAGGGTCAGCTGGTGCCCCATCAACACCAGCAGCAACGAGCTGCCGAGCATGATTCCCGCACGCCACGCTGCCGCAGGTCCCCACAGGCGATACGCCAGGCCTGCGGTGATGAGCACGGTGAGAAACCCGCACAGGCCCGTGTACAGGCGAGCCGTCCATTCGCTGATGCCGAACAGCGCGTAGCTTGCCGCAGTGGCCCAGTACTGCAGGGGCGGCTTCTCGATGTACACCAGGTCGTTGAGTCTCGGCACCAGCCAGTTACCCGACTCGAGCATCTCGCGCGGGATCTCGGCGTAGCGCCCTTCATCCGGATTGAACAAGGCACGGTAACCCAGCAATGCAAACCACGATGCCGCCAGCGCGAGCAGGCCGGCGAGCAGCGCTGCCCTCGCTCCGCCGCGCGCGGCGACTGCGTCATTCATGACGCGCGCACCTCCGTCGCCGCGCGGCCCTGCACCGCCAGTGTTCCGGAGCGGCCGGCAATGTTGTGCAGCTCGATCACGTGCCGCGGCAAGGGCGAGGCCGCCTGCCGCTCGAACAGGTCGCGCATCGCCACCAGTTCGATGCCCTGCGATCGCCACCCGTTGAGGAGGCGTTCGAACTGGGTAGCGAAGCGCTGGCCCTCGAGTTCGGCGTGCAGCGTGAAGACGTGGCTCCTCGAGGCGCGCGCACGCGTCATGTGCAGCAGCGCCCGCACGGCGTCATCGGCGGTCTGGCCGTCGACACCCAGCAGCTCATCGAGAGTGGGCAGTGTCGTGGGGAACTGCGCACAGGTGCCGCGCACGTCCTGCATGCTCGGCACGAAGGGTCTCAGTCCGCGAGTGTCGCTCGCGTAACGAAAGCCGTAATACGACTCGAGCCTGAGAACGTGCGGGTTGACCTGCCATCCGGCTGCGGCGTGCGATTGCGGCGGCTCGCCGAAGATCCGGGTGAAGGCGTTGATGCCCTTCTCGAGTTCGGCCCTGGTCCAGCCCTCGTTGGCATTGGTCACACCGTCCTGCCAGCGGACGTGATCGTAGGAGTGCAGGCCCACTTCGAATCCCGCGTCCCGCACGGCGCGCATCTCGGCGACGGCGCGCCGGCCGATCTGCGGGCCCGGCAACAGGACTCCGTACAACAATGTCTTCCAGCCGTAGTGCTCCAGCACCGAAGTGCGGCGCACCTTGCCCAGGAAGCCGCTGCGGAACACACGCTTCAACGCTCGCCCGGTATGGTCCGGCCCCACGCTGAAATAGAAAGTGGCGCCTGCCCGCAAGCGCTGCAGCAATGCGACGAGTCGCGGCACACCTTCCAGCGTGCCGCGCAGCGTGTCGACGTCGATCTTGAGTGCCAGCTGCCGCGCATCGTGCACGGCAGGCCCAGGCGCGCTAACCCTCATGTGTTGGCAGGATCAGGCCGCATCCACCAACGCACGCGCGTCGCCAAGGTTCGCCCGATACGATTCGAAGATCCGGCGCACCGCGGTGGGCATGTCGATACCTGGCTCCCAGCCAAGCTCTTCACGCGTGTTCCTGATCCACGGCACGCGCGCCTGCACGTCCTGGTAGCCGGCGCCGTAATACTTCTCCGCGGACACGTCGACGATGCGCACGCGCGCAGCCGAGGTGGCATAGACATCGATGGAACGCGCAATGTCGAGCATCAGCTCGGCGAGTTGGCGGATCGACAGGTCATTGTGTGGATTGCCAACGTTGTAGATGTGTCCCGAAGCGATGCGCTGTGGGTTGGCGATGATCTTGAGCAGGCAGTCGATGCCTTCCGAGATGTAGGTGAAGCAGCGCCGTTGCGCGCCGCCATCCACCAGGCGGATGTCCTCGCCACGCACGATGTTGCCGAGAAACTGGGTGAGCACGCGGGAGCTGCCTTCCTTCGGCGTCTGCATGCGATCCAGCCCCGGCCCGATCCAGTTGAATGGGCGGAACAAGGTGAAGTCGAGCCCGTGCTGGGCGCCATAGGCCCAGATGATGCGGTCGAGCAGCTGTTTGCTGCAGGAGTAGATCCAGCGCGATTTGGGCACCGGCCCGAGCACCAGCGCCGAGTCGTAGGGGTGAAACTCGCTCTCCGTCGACATGCCGTAGATTTCCGAGGTCGAGGGGAACACCACGCGCTTGTGATGCTTCACGCATTGGCGGATCAGCGGCAGGTTGGCTTCGAAGTCGAGCTCGAATACGCCGAGCGGGTCGCTGATGTAGGTCGCCGGCGTCGCGATCGCCACCAGCGGCAGCAGGATGTCGCACTTGCGGATGTGGTACTCGACCCATTCGCGGTTGATGGTGATGTCGCCCTCGAAGTAGTGAAAGCGCGGATTGCCGAGCAGCTGCGCGACCCGATCGCTCTCCAGGTCCATCCCGTAGACCTCCCAGTCCGTCTCGCGCATCACGGCCTCGCTCAGGTGATGGCCGATGAAACCGTTAACGCCGAGGATGAGCAGCTTTTTCATGGGCGGAAGCTTCCAGTGCAGGAGAGTGGGTGAGTGACAGGGCGACGTTGCCGTAGCGGCGCGCGAATCCGCTCGCGTCCAGCCGCGTGCCGTCGATTGCAACCGCTGCAATCTCGAGTCGAATCCCGTCCGCGCAGTCGAGGTAGAGATGCTGGGTTCCCTCGGCGTACAGGCACGGTGCGACATCGATTCGTGCGCCGCGGGCACCGGTCCAGTGTGAGGACTCGAATACGATGCGTTGCGCGCCGAGATCGGCGAACGCGCCGGGAAACGGCGGCGCGACCGCACGAACCAGGTTGTGAATGCGCGCGGCGGGCCACGACCAATCGATACGCCCGTCCTCAGGCTTACGGCCGCCAAAGTAACAGCCCGCCGCCAGGTCCATCGGTCGTGACGCGGGCGGGCCGGCCGACAACAGCGGCAGGGAACGATCGAGCAATTCCGCCGCCGCTTGCGCCACCGCCATGGACACGGTGAGCGCCGTGTCGTCGACGCCGATCGGCACCGCCTGCTGGGCGACGATCGGGCCGGCATCGGGCTTGCTCACCATGAAATGCAGGGTCGCGCCCGTCGCGCGCTCACCATTGAGAATCGCCCAGTTGACCGGAGCCCGGCCCCGATACTTCGGCAACAGCGAGCCGTGCATGTTGAGCGCGCCCCAGCGAGCACTGCCGAGCAGCGCCGCACCGAGCAGCGATCGGTAGTAGAAGGACAACACGTAGTGGGGCGCCAGGGCTGCGACCCGTTCAAGCCACGAATCAGAATTGGGATCCGCCGGGCTTACCGCCTCGACGCCGCGTTCGGCTGCCAGCCGCGCCACGCTTGCGTACCAGTGCCGCTCGTTCGGGGCATCGTCGTGGGTGAACACGAGGGGGATGTCGACGCCCCGATCGAGCAGCACACTCAGGCACCGGTAACCGACTTCGCTGTACGCGAAGACGACCGCTCTAAACACGAACTCGCTCGCGCTGCCGGGCCTTGTTCTCTAGTACCGCCGCGACGATGTAGCGCGGTCGGCCGCGAACCTGCTCGTAGGTGCGACCGACGTATTCGCCGATCAGCCCAATGCCGAACAGGGCCAGACCGATGAGCATGAACGCGATAGCGAACAACGTGAACAAGCCTTCGGCCTCCGGGCCGATGATCAGCCGCCGCGCCACCAGGTAAACAACCAGCACCCCGGACAGACCCGCGACCACCATCCCCAGCATCGAGAACAGCTGCAGTGGCACGAAGGTAAAACCGGTCATCAGGTCGAAGTTGAGCCGGATCAGCTTGTAGAACGAATACTTCGACTGCCCGGCACGGCGCGCCTCGTGGGCGACTTCGATCTCGGTCGCTGAACGCGCGTACAGGTAGCCGAGCGCCGGGATGAAGGTATTGACCTCGCGCGAGGCGTTGATCGCATCGACGACGTCGCGCCCGTAGGCGCGCAGCATGCAGCCCTGGTCGGCGAGGTGGACATGCGTGGTCTTTTCCCGCACGTAGTTCAGGCCGCGTGAAATCCAGCGCCTCGCCCAGTGATCCTGGCGTCCACGCCGGATCGTGCCCACGTAGTCATGGCCGTCGCGGACGGCAGCTACCAGCCGCGGAATTTCCTCGGGCGGATTCTGCAGGTCGGCATCGAGCGTGATGACCATGTCGCCGGTGGCGCGCTCGAAGCCGGCGAGGATCGCGGCGTGCTGGCCGAAATTGCGTTGAAACAGGACCACGCGCGTTTCGACGGGGCGCGCCGCGTGCTGGGCGCGCAGCAGCGCCACGGAGCGATCCCGGCTGCCATCGTCGACGAAGATGCATTCGTAGGATTCGCCCATGCGGTCGAGCGTTTCGTACAGGCGCACGAACAACTCGGGGAGGCAAGCCTCCTCGTTGAAGATGGGCACGACGATGCTGAGGCCAGGACGAGCTGGCGCCTGCAGTACGGCCATCGAGGGGTCCGTTATGGTGCTTTGCATGCAAACCGGCCAGCGACAGTTCCAATGTTGGACGCTGTTCGGGACCACAAGCAATCGTTTCACGCCAACTTGCCTGGGGCAAGCAGCGGCAGTAGACGCCTTGCGGATTTGGCGGGTGGCGGGGTGCCGGATTAAGAAGAGTTAAAGGGACCGGCCGGTCAGCCAGCCGGTCCCCGACAGCTGCGTCAACGAGGTGTCGCCGGCCGGGAGCCGCGCGACCGGGCGCATCAGCGCCCTGAGATCTCCTTCACCAGCGCATCGGCGCGATACACCCTGGTGAGAGCCTCCTTCATGATCGTCGTATCCACGGCGATGGCGCGATTCTTCTCCACGTCGAACCAGTAGGAGCCGGAGATCGAGTGGATGTTGCCGTCGAACATCAACCCCACCAACTCGCCCTTCGCATTGACGAGCGGGCTGCCGGAATTGCCGCCGACGATGTCGTTGTTGGTCGACAGATTGAAACGCGTGTTGAGATCGAGCGAGTTCTTCATCTCGACCCAGCGCGGCGGCATGCTGAAGGGCTTGAGGCCCGTCGTGCGGTCGTAGGCGACCTTGAGCGTAGTGAATGGATCCACTGGCTCGCCCTTCTCGACCCAGGCTTCGACCTTGCCGAAGTTCAGGCGCAGCGTGAAGGTCGCGTCCGGGTAGGTGCTCGTGCCCAGGACCTTGAAGCGTGCGCGGGCGATGCGCTCGCTCGCGATGCGAGTCGGCGCTTCGACTTCATCCTCGTAGCGCTTGCGGATGGTTCGCGCCTCGGGGTCGACCTTGCGCGCGAGCACGATCATCGGGTCCTTGGAGGCGTCGACGGCCGCCGCGCCGCCGTCCCAGAGTTGCGCCCGTAGCTTCGCATCGGCCAGCTTGCTGCCGTCGACGAGGCGGGTTGCGAGCGTGTCCGGGGATTCGTTCCCCAGCACACTCTTGATGATCGGCGCGTCGGGCCCCAGCCACTCGCGCATGCGCTCGAGCGCGAACGAGAGCGTCAGCTTGTCGAGCGCTGCATAGAACGGCGTATCCGCCTTGATGAACTGCTCGAGTTGCGGGAGCGCCGCGTTGGTGTACTCGCGGAAGCGTTCCTCGTTCGGCTTGGCACGCTCGGCGGCGGCCCGCACCAGGGCACGCGCATAGCGGTACAGCTCGCTGTTGAAGCCCGCGCCATTCTCGATGAAGGAGTAGGGGAGCAACTGATTGCGATACTCCGCCTGCGCTTTCGCCATGTCATCCCACGCGGAGCCGGCCAGTGCCTGCAGCGCCGGATCGGCGGCGACCTTCTGGCGCAGGGCACTTTCCTCGGCGCGCTTCGACTGCATCAGGGCGTCATCGAGCAGCGCGTCGAGCTGCTTGCGGCGCACCTTGATTGAGTTTTCGATCGAGTTGAGCGGGTCCTGCACGATGCGCAGGGATTCGGCGTCGCTCTTGCCGAACTGGATGTAGCGGCCGCGCAGTTCCGAATAGCGCAGCAGCCAGAACGGCAGGAAGGTGTTGCGGGTCGAGGTCAGCTCATCGACCGTGAGCAGCCGATCGGTGCCGCCCGGATGTCCCGACACGAAGACCGGATCGCCCGCCTGCGGGCCGGCGAAATTGATCTTCAGATAATTGGGAGTGTGCGCAGGCTTGCCAGCTTCGTAGGCGCGCATGATCGACATGTCGAGGCAGTAGCGCGGGTACTGGAAATTGTCGGGATCGCCACCGAAGGCGGCGATATCGTCCTCGGGCGCGAACACCAGCCGGATGTCGCTGTAGCGCTTGTACTTGTAGAGGAAATACTGGCCGCCGTGATAGAGCGACACGGACTCGCAGGACAGCGGCCCCGTGCGCTTGTCCTTCTTCGAGGCGTCTTCGCAGGCCTGCTCCAGCCGCGTCAGTTCCTTCTTGCGCACGCTGTTGGCGGCCTTGTCATCGAGGCCCTGGGTGGCGGCGCTCACCTTGGCGGTGATGTCCTCCATGTTGACCAGCACCGAGATCTGCTCGGTCTTGCACGCCGGCTCCTCGGCACGCGATGGCGCCAGGAAACCATCGGCCAGCCGATCCTTCTGCGGCGTCGACAACTGCGCCAGGCATTCGCTGGCGCAGTGGTGATTGGTGAGGATCAGCCCGTCGGGCGAGATGAACGAGCCGGTACAGCCGGACTCGAGGCGTGTGGTCGCCAGGCGCACGTGATCGAGCCAGGCATCGGTGATCTCGACCCCGAGCTTTTCACGCACCATCTGTTTGGGAAAGTTGTCGAAAGTCCACATGCCTTCGTCCGCGAAGGCGGCGCCGCTCAGCAGGAGCAGCACGAGGGCGCGAACCAGAGCGTTCATCCAGGGTTCCTCCAGAGATTGCGGGCCGACTTGGAATTGTTGACAGGGCCAGCCACGAGGCGCGCAAGGATAGTGGTTTTTTTGAGCACTGACACGTTTTCGGTACCAGCTGCTGCGCCGGCAGTACGAGCGGCCGCGAACGCGGGATCATGCGCGTCGCCGCGGAGCAACGCCCGGATGACTCTTGTCAGGAGTCGCCCGTCAGTAGCAGCAGCGCGGTGCCTTCAGGGGCGACGAGCATTGCGCTCTGTTCCGGATTGAAGGCGGCCGGCAGCCGCGGCGAGCGCTCGATCCCCAGCTTCTCGATGTGCCCCAGGCGCGAGGACATTTCAGGGTCGACGAAGCTCAACACCGGCTTGCGCAGCTCGCGCGTGGCGTACAGGCCCAGGTCCAGGAAGTCGCTGGTGAGCGAGATGCGGCGAAACGGCTCGGGCTGATCGTCAGTGGCGACGAAGCCGAGCCGCTCCCAGAATTGCTTGGAGCGATCCGGGTCGCGCGCCGGGATCCCGACCTCGCTGAAGTAGCCGCACCACGAGGTTTCGCCGGGCTCGCGCACCGGCGGCGAGAAGGTACGCGCCTCGAGCAGCGTCACCATGACCCGATCCGGATCGTGAAAGCCCGCTTCGTTGAACACGTCGTTGCCGAGCTTGCGGAACGCGAACTCGATTCCGGAGGTCTCGAGGGCATCGATGTGATGCAGCAGGTCGGGTTTGACGAACGTCAGCGAAGGAGAGTCGAACTCGTACTGGTGCAGGCCGATGAAGAGCCGCCCGTCCGTGACCACTGCGTACGGGTGCGACCAGGTCTCGCCGACCTCCGCCTGCGTGAAGCCGAGCTTCTGATAGAACTCCAGCGATTCGAGCACGCTCGGCGCATGCACGCTGATTTCCAGAAAGCGACCGAGCATGCAAACCCCCATTTCCATCCCTGGCGCCCGATCGTGCCAGAACAACTACTGTCACGCGACGCCCGCATCCTGCGCATCCGACCGGCGGTGTACGTCGGCCGACCGGCGGCCCGAGGTTCAAGGCGGGCTTACGCGCTCAGAATTGCTTCCGCAACTGCAGGGTTGCGGAAAGATTCTTGATCTCGCCGTAGTCCTCGGCGTCGAACACGATCTGGATCGAGAGGTTATTCGCCCAGGTGTTCTCGAGGCCCAAGCCGTAGCGGATGCCGTCGCGTGTACCTTCGTCCCCCACCATCTCGAACGGTTGCGCGATGGCGAACTGCGCACTCTGATCGCGGTCATCGAGTGCCCGGTCGTACACATAGTTCGCGTATATATAGAGTACGGTGATCTCGGGAGTCGGGCCTGCGGAGCCGATGATCGACTTGCGAACCGTGAAGCCGGCCTCCGCACGCAGCGTTTCGGCAGTGACATCGCCGTAGGTGAGATTGAGTGCCTGCGCGCCGGTCTCCGAATAACCGTCCTCGGCGAAGCGTTCATAGTTCACGTTGAGCTGCGGCTGGATCAACCAACTGGCCGCGGGCCTGAAGCTGTAGCCGGCGCCTACGGCGGTGGCGAAGCTGCGGGCGTCCCAGTCACCGTTTGCCTGCAGAGCAAGTGTGTTCAACGATATGTCGCGGCTCGACTCGAGGCTGCGCCAGCCGTACTCGATCATGCCCTGCACGAACCAGGCGCTGGCGCTCCAGTAGCTGCCATACACGCCCACCGTCCAGCCATCCACATCCGCCTGCGCGGTCTCGGAGACCGCGCCCCGATAGCTGACTTGCAGATCATTGCGCGCGAGATATCCGCCGATGACACCGGCCTCTGCGAGCGCCACGTCCAGGCCCAGGACCAAGCTGCTGTTGTAACTGTCGTAGCCCTGCCGCAGCACATCGCGCGCGTCGCCTTCGCCATCCTGATACGAGCCGCGCAGCCACAGGCCAACGCCCTCGCGCAACCGGTACGAATCGAAGAGTCCGGCCGCCGACGGATCCTCGATCGAGCGCTGCACCTCACCGATCCGGTTCGTCAACTGCGCAAAGCGGGCGGTGGTGCCGGCGTGCACGGCGGCAGGAATCACCGAAGCATCGCGCGGACAGGTTTCGACCGCCGCCTGGACGAATTCTGCCACCGGCGTGGTCACGAGCGCCCCAAGCGTAGCCGCGGCCTCTGGAGTCAGCGTGGCACTGCGCTGAGCGTTCAGGCTGTCGATACAGGACACGAGATTCCCTGCGCCCGGGTCGATGGTGGAGGTCAGGGGTATCGAGTTGACCTGCACCTGTACGCTATCGGCGTTGTAGATCGTTCCGAAGATGGCGCCGGCATAGGTTTGCAGCGAATTGCTGAACGTGCCGGTGACGCCCGCGCCGGCAGTGAGATACGTGTACAGCTGATCCTGCGCAAAGGCGCTGGTCTGATCCGGCAGGTACGCTACTCGGCCCGCCAAGGTGGCAGCTCCGGAAACACTGAGCACGTCCACCCCGCCGCGATCATCCAGTTCGATGTCGAGCGTGCCCGAGGGCGCTTGGGAGAAATGCCCTGCGACGGTCAAGGTGCCGATCGAAGCGCCGGGCGACACTTGACCCGCGTTGACGATTGCACCGACACCACCGTTACCACCCAGTGTGCCGGCCGCCATGACATTGACCGGCGATGCAATCATGCCTTCGACTTGCAGGCGTCCCGCATTGACCGTTGTCGTGCCCGTGTACGCGCTTGTGCCGGTGAGGATCAGTGTGTTCAACGCGTTCTTGACAACGTTGCCGGTGCCCTCGATTGCACCGGCATGAACGACATCGTCGCTGCGATTGAAGGCGAGCGTGCCGTTGTTGACCATATCGCCGACGACGCTGCCGCCGGTTCCGCCGTTGCCGAGTTGCAGCGTCCCGGCGCTGATCGTGGTGCCGCCGGTGTACGCCTGGTTCTGCGTGAGGATCAGCGTGCCACTGCCGGCTTGTATCAGTGCCCCGGTCCCGTCAATAACACCGGCATACGTGGCAGCGTCGCTGCGGTTGACAATCAGCGAGCCGTCGTTGGTGATGTTGCCCGCGACGCTGCCCGTGGTACCGCCGTTGCCGAGCTGCAGCGTGCCGATGACGATCGTGGTGCGCCCGGTATAAGTATTGGCTCCAGTGAGGGCAACGCTGCTTTCCGCGCTTTGCGTGACACTACCAGTGCCGCTGATGATCCCATCGAAGGTCACCGGGTCGGAGCGATTGAAGACCAGGGCCCCGTTATCGACGATGTTGCCGATCACGAGTCCAGCAGTGCCGCCATTGCCGAGTTGCAGCGTGCCCGAGGCGATCGTGGTGCCGCCCGAATAGCTTTGATCCTCGCTAAATATCAGCGTGCCGCTGCCCGCCTGAGTGAGTGCACCGCTCCCGCTGACAATGCCGCCATAAGCAAACTCGTCGCTGCGTTTGAAGGTCAGCGCGCCGTTGTTGGTGACATCGCCGACAACATTGCCGGCCGCGCCGCCGTTACCGATCTGCAGTGTGCCGGCCGAAATGGTGGTGCCGCCGCTATAACCATTGTCGGCGGCCAGCGTCAGCGTGCCGGCGCCGAGCTTGGTCAGCGCGCCCACGCCACTGATCGATTGTGCGAATGTCGACGTGAATCCATTGGTATCGATGCTGCTGCTCGAATCGAGCGTGACCACGCGCGTGACAGCGGGGTCGAAGCTGGCGCCGAGACGCAAGGTGCCGCCGTTGAAGTCGAGTCGACCGGCGCCATCGCCGAGCGCAGCATCGCTGGCCGCCTGCAATACGCCTGCATTCAGAAGCGTACCGCCGCCAAAAGCGTTGGCGCCGTTCAGTACCACGGTCCCAGTGCCGTCCTTGCGGAGTTGTCCGGCGCCACCGATCGCGCCGTTCAACGTCAGCGTCGTGCCGCCCGCCGGCGAGAACGTGCCGCCATCGGCTTGCAGGGTTACGACTCGCGCCGACGCGAATGTGCCGGTCGTGATCAAGGTTCCATCGTTGAGCACCAGATCGCCGCTGGCCGCGCCGAGGTTGCTGTCGCTGGCGACCTGCAGCGCGCCACCGCTGATCGTGGTGCCGCCGCTGTAGGTGTTGGCACCACCGAGCACCAGCAGACCTGCGTCGGTCTTGATCAGGCGAGAGGATCCGCCCGCGCGGTCGGTGATCGGCGCATTGATGGTGGCGGTGCCGTTGGTGACGCGAATCGCCGCGGTCGGCGAACTGATCTGCAGAGCGAAGCCGGCGCCTTCAATACGATTGCCATCGGTGGCGAACTGCAGGCCGGAGAATGCAACGTTCTCGCCCAGCGTCACTGTGCCCGCCGGGCCCTGAAACACAGCGAAGCCGCCTTGCCACAGCGAATTGGCCGAGCCATTGGAGTCCGTCCAGCGCGCCGACGATGCGTTCCAGGTGGCTGTGCCGCCGTCGATCGCGCCGTTGCCGGTTTCATTCGGCCCATCCCAGAACTGCAGCGCGGCGCCGCCGGATGAGACGATCAGGTTCACCTGGCCCGCGATGGCAGTTTGGATCGGCAGATCGCCCGGCGCGAACCCGACGGGCAATGGACCGAGATCGAGGCCGTTGTCGGTCAGCGTGCCGCCGTACTCGAAGAGGCGATACACGCCCGGGCCGAACACGCCCGGCGAGATGAATTCACGTGCACCGAAGCCGCCGACGTCAATGATATTCAGTGTCCCATCGAGCGTGAGATTGCCGTCGACGATGGTCAGATCGTTGACGCCGCCGGCGAAGCTGCTTTGCAGGCCGAGTTCGTAGTCGAGGATAGAACCGCCAGTGAGGACCAGGCTGCCCACGCGCAGGGTCCCCGGACTATCGCCGGGAGCCAGGTGGCCACCCGCATCGATGGTGACCGCGCCGCCGATCGTACCGGTGCCGCCCAGGGTGCCGGTCAGAGCACCGCCGCCACTGACCTGTACGGCACCGCTGATCGAGCCATCGACTCGCAAGGTGCCGTTGGCGATGGTGGTCAGACCGGTGGATGTCTGCGCGCCGTTCAGCGTGAGCGAGCTCGGCCCGATCTTCGTCAGCGTGCCGCTACCGCTGAGAGTGCCGTCGAATGTCAGCACGCCGCTGCGATTCAATACCAGTGTGCCGTTGTTCGTGATATTGCCGCTCCCCAAGCGCCCGGCCGGGCCACCGTTACCGACTTGCAGCGCGGTGCCGGCGCTGATCGTGGTACCGCCGCTGTAGGTGTTGTTGCCGGTGAGAGTCAGCGTGCCGCTGCCGAGTTGCTGCAGTGATCCGCTGCCGCTGATCAGACCGGCGAAGGAATGGGGATTGCTGCGATTGAAAATCAGCGCGCCATTGTCGAGGACATTGCCGACGATGGTGCCGTTGGCGCCCCCGTTGCCGATCTGCAGCTTGCCGGTCTCGATGACGGTGCCACCCCCGTACGAGTTCGTGCCAGTGAGAATCAGCGTCCCGCTGCCGCGCTGCTCCAGCTTCCCGCTGCCGCTGACCAAGTCGGCAAAGATAGGCTCATCGCTGCGATTGAAAGCCAGGGTGCCGTTATCCGTGATGTTGCCGGCGATACTGCCGCTCGTGCCACCGTTGCCGATCTGCAGTGTCCCCGCATTGATCGTGGCGCTCGGAAAACCCATACCGGAGACCGTTTTGGTGCCAGTCAGGACCAGAGTGGCGGTGCCGTCCTTCGTGAAATTCCCGTCCCCGCTGATCACGCCCGACATCACATCGGTGTCGCCCTCGGTGTCGAGGGTGAGCCCGCCTGTGCCGCCCAAGGTGACGTTATTTTGCAGCGTCAGCTCGCCGGTCAGCCGGAGAATGCCGTTTGTCATGAGTAGTCGAGCCGTCGGCGCACCGAGATTGGCGGGGGAGCCAATGACGGTCGTAGCGCCGCCGATCACCTGGAACACGCCGTTGAACGAGGAGTTGTCACCGGTGAACGTCATGGTTGTGAACGTCATGGTTCCCTGAGACACCACGACCTTACCCGTGCCGCTAATCTTGCCGCCGAAGGTCACGTCACCACTACGGAGGAACTTGAAGATGCCATTGTTGAGGACATTGCCCGTCAGACTGCCGGTCGTCGTGGCCACGCTGGACCCGATAGCGGTGCCACCGATCTGCAGGGTGCCCCCGGTGATCGATGTGCCCCCCGTGTAGGTGTTTGCGCCCGAAAGTAGCAGCGTCCCGGTGCCAACCTTCACCAGCGAGCCGCCTGTACCACCAGCGCCATCGGCGATTATTCCACTGACTACAGTCGACTGATTGTTGCCGCCGACGGTCACGGTCCGCGAGCCCAGGAAATAAGTGCCCGCCCCCGCAATCGAACCGGCAGTGATGGGACCGCTGGACGCACTGAAATCAACTGTGCCGCTCGTATTTGTGATGGCGGCGTTGCCGGCGCTGCTCGAACCGGAGAAGACGAGCTTGGACCCGGCGCCGACGTTGAACAGTGGCGCATTGGCCGCCGTACCGCCGATTCCCGTGCCGATGAGATTGAGTTGGATTGTCGGGTTGAGGCTGAAGGAATAGGCGGGTGCATTCAGTTGAATCGAGCCGACGGAAGTGTCCTGCGCGATTGTCAGCGCCTTTATGCTGGAAGCGCCGAACGTCGCGGTCGCAGTCGGCACTGTGGCCGGTGACCAGTTGGCGGCTGTGTTCCAGTTGCTTGAAGCCGGACTGGCCCGCCACGTCGCATCCTGTGCGTAAGCTGGCGCGACGGACGCGAGCAGTACTGCAGACAACGCCACCAGTGGCTGGCTGAGCGGTCGGCGCGATCCGGCAAGTGCTGCTGCGATCGATTTGCAAAGACGGCGTCTTCGCATCGCAAGCGAGGTTGGCGAGGTTCCCTCGCAAACGCGACGTGCGGGTTTCATGACAGGCCTCCAATGCATCCGTTGTTCTGGAAGCGCAATGCAGGGTGCGCCTTTACCAAGGCGAGTTCAATTGATGAGCGCGCGCGATACCTGACCGGTATCAGAGTGGAGAGCCACAGGGGCCCGGCAATCACCGCAACGGCTACGGCAAGAACACGGTGATCACGGATACGAGCCAGGTCGAATGAGCTTGTTGAGCATCACGACGTGATCAGCGCGATCATTGAGGGCAGGGACGTAGTCAAATGACTCGCCGCCGTGCTCCAGGAATATTTCGCGCCCGGTGATGGCGATTTCTTCCAGCGATTCCAGGCAGTCGAGGGAGAATCCCGGGCAGATCACCGTGAGGTTGCGCGCGCCATCGCGTGCACGCGTGCGCAGGACGTCTGCGGTGTAGGGCTGCAGCCATTCCTCGTAACCGAAACGCGACTGGAAGCTGAGGCTCCACTCCTTTTCTCCCAGGCCGAGCGCGGTGGCGAGCAGCCGGGCTGTGTGCTGGCAACGCGTGTAGTAAGGGTCGCCCCTGTCGAACAGCCGTTTCGGCATGCTGTGAAAGGACATGAGGAGGTGCTGCGAGCGACCCTTCTTCTCCCAATGCTCGAGCACGCTGGCCGTGAGTGCTGCGATATACGCCGGCACATCGTGATAGTCGCTGATGAGGCGCAGCTCCGGCACGACGCGCCAGCGTGCGAGTTCGGCGGCAACGTGATCGAACACTGAGCCCGTGGTCACACCCGCGTATTGTGGATAGAGCGGAAGAATAATGAGTCGCTGCATGCCACTCGTTCGCAACGCCTGCAGGCCGGCGGCAATGGCAGGCTCTGCGTAGCACATGCCGATCTCGACCGCTGCGCCACCCTCGATCTGTCCGGCGAGCGTCGCTTGCAGTGCGTTCGCCAGGCGCCGCGCGTACACGATGAGCGGCGAACCCTCCGGCATCCAGATCTTGCGGTAGAGCCGTGCGCTGCGCCGTGGCCGCACACGCAGGATCACGCCGTGCAACACGGGCAGCCACAGGACGCGAGGCAACTCGATGAGCCGCGGGTCGGAAAGCATCTCCGCGAGAAAGCGCCGCACCCCGCGCGAGGTCGGTTCGCCGGGACTGCCGAGATTCACCAGCAACACGCCGATCCGCGAGGACTCTGCCGGCGGCGGTGTGGGCGAGCTCGAGTATTGCGGCATGCTGAAGTGACGAAGCGCCTTGGCAGCAATGATCGGGGCACCTTAGCGAAAAGCCGCGACCATCTCTATGAGCGAGTCGCAAGCCGTGTCGGCATGACAGGGTTGTGACAATGTGGCGAGGGTCATGGCAAGGTTTCCATGAGATTTCTACGCACCAAGGGAGCTGGTGGGCACCGCACGGCGCGAAGGCAAGCTCGAATCTGCGGCTCAGGCGAAGAAGATGAAGGTCTTCTGGGGCGCACGCCTCGATGCGTTGAAGAAGACGCTCGAAACCGCATAGCCCGCGGCGAGCGAGGCGGCTATCGCGCTTGCGAGTTCTTTGCCGCTGCGGCGTGGGGCATCAGGAACCACAGCGCCACCGCCAAGACGCACATCCCCACGCAGAAGATCAGTACCGGGTAGGGCGTGTCGACGGGATAGGTGCCGAGCCATTGAACGCAGATTGCACCTGCGACCTGCTGGACGAATCCGAGCAGGCTCGACGCGGTGCCCGCGTGCTGGCGGGCAAGCCCGACGGCACTCGCAGTGACATTGGGCAGCGTCAGTCCCTGGCCGAGTGTCATCACTCCGACCGGCAGGAAGATCCACAACGGGTGAGCAGCGCCCAGTGCGACCGCGCCGAGTGCCGTTGCCGCGCCAGCGAGTGAGATCAGCACGCCGATGCTCACCAGCTTGTCGACGCCGACGCGGCCATGGTGGCGAGTGACGCCCCAGTTGCCGAGGAAGTAGCCGGTCGCGACCAGCAGGTAGTAGGTGCCGAACTCGGTGAACGGGCGATGGAAGACCGACACCATGACATAGGGCATGGTCGATACGAAGACGAAGAACACCGCAAAGATCACCGAACCCTGGATGGTGTAACCCATAAATGCCGGCTGCCGCAGCAACGCGCCCGCTTCGGCCGCGACCGAATGGCTCTCGGCGTGAGCCGGCCTGAGTACCCGTGTTTCAGGCAGCCACCGCCACGCCGCCCACAGGATCACGACGCCGGCGACCAGCAGGAGCACGAACACGCTGCGCCAGCCCGCAGCCACCATCAGTTTGCCGCCGACCCAGGGCGCGAGCGTGGGCGCGATCACGGTAACCATCGTGAGCCAGGCGATCATGCGTGCCATCTTTTCGCGTGGGTACAGGTCGTTGACGATCGCCCGCGAGACGATCATGCCCGCGGACGTGCCGAGCGCCTGGATCGCGCGACCGGCGATCAGCCACTCGAGGCTTGGTGCTGCCAGGCACATCACTGATCCGACGCTGAAGATCAGCAGGCCGATGAGAACGATCGGCCGGCGCCCAAAGCGATCCGACAGCGGACCGTGCGCCAGCAGGCCGAGTGAGAATGCGAGCAGTGCCACGCTCACCGTGAGCTGCACGTGCGCCACATCGGTCGCGAAGTGCTCGCGGAGCAGCGGCAGTGCTGGAAGGTAGATGTTGACGGCCCCGGGGCCGACCGCGGTGATCGCCGCGAGGAGCGCCAGCACCGAGCGATCGGACAGGGGCTGGGCTGGTCGGCCGGCGACTTCAGGCTGGCCGGCTACGCTCACGCGCTGATGCCACCCACGCAGACGTACTTGATCTCGGCGTAATCCTGGATGCCGTACCTGGAACCTTCGCGGCCGACGCCCGATTCCTTCATGCCGCCGAACGGCGCGACTTCCGTCGAGATGATGCCGGTATTGAGCCCGACGATGCCGTACTCGAGTCCCTCCGACACGCGCCAGGAGCGGGCGAGATCGCGCGTATAGAAATAGGCAGCGAGACCGAACTCGGTGTCATTGGCCATGCGAATCGCTTCCGCTTCGGTCCTGAAACGAAACAACGGCGCGATCGGGCCGAAAGTCTCCTCGCGCGCAACCATCATGTCGGGCTTCACGTTGGTGAGCACCGTCGGCTCGAAGAACGTGCCGCCGAGCGCGTGACGCTTGCCGCCGGTTGCAATCGCTGCGCCCTTGGCGAGCGCGTCCGCGATGTGCTCCTCGACCTTGGCGACCGCTTTCATGTCGATCAGGGGGCCCTGGTCGGTCGCGCCCTTGAGGCCGTCGCCGATGCGCAGCAGTGCCACCGCATCGACGAGCTTGCCGGCGAATTCCTCGTAGATGCGATCCTGGACCAGCAGGCGATTGGCGCACACACAGGTCTGGCCGGTGTTGCGATACTTGCTCGCGATCGCGCCCTGCACCGCGGCCTCGAGATCCGCATCGTCGAACACGATGAAGGGCGCATTGCCGCCGAGCTCGAGCGACACTTTCTTCATGGTTCCCGCGCACTGGACCATGAGCTTCTTGCCGACGACGGTCGAGCCGGTGAAAGTGAGCTTGCGCACGATCGGGTTCGAGGTCATCTCGCCGCCGATCTCGTTCGCGGAGCCCGTGACCACGTTCAAGACGCCTTTTGGCACGCCGGCGCGATCGGCAAGCTCTGCCATCGCAAGCGCAGAGTACGGCGTCTGGGTGGCGGGCTTGCACACCAGCGTGCAGCCGGCCGCGAGCGCGGGGCCGGCCTTGCGCGTGATCATGGCCGCCGGGAAATTCCACGGCGTGATCGCGGCGACGACGCCGATCGGTTGACGCAGCACCAGGATCCGTTTGTCGGGCTGGTGGCCTGGGATCACATCGCCGTAGAGACGCTTGCCTTCTTCCGCGAACCATTCGAGAAACGCAGCGGCGTAGGCAATCTCACCCTTGGCCTCCGCGAGCGGCTTGCCCTGCTCGGCGGTCATCAGTACCGCGAGGTCGTCCTGGCTCGCCATCATCAGGTCGTGCCAGCGCCTCAGGATCGTGGCGCGTTCCTTGGCGGTCTTGCGCGCCCACGCCGGGAATGCGGTGTGCGCCGCTTCGATCGCGCGGCGTGTCTCCGCGGCACCCATGTTTGGCACCGTGCCGAGCTTTTGCTGCGTTGCTGGATTCATGACGTCGACGGTGGCGCGGCTGCCCGCGTCCAGCCAGGCGCCGTCGATGTAACACTGCTGATGGAAAAGCTGGTGGTCCCTGAGCTGCATGTGCGTCGCCTCGAAAGACTATCCGACGTTGGTGCGCAGGAACTCGAGCGAACGTTCGAACGCGAGCCGGGCACTCTCGGGTTCGAAGCTCGAACGGGCGCTGCAATTGAAGCCGTGGCCGGCCGGATAGACGTAGTAGATACCGTTCGGGTGCAACTGGCGGACCTTCTCGACCGTGGCCAGCGGAATCGACTGGTCGTGCTCGCCGAAGTGATACATGACCGGGCAGCGTGGCTTGCGATCGGCGTATTGGAGGATGCGGCTGCCGTAATACGCAACCGCGGCGTTGATCGGCAGGCGACAGGCGGCGACGTAAGCGATCGTGCCACCCCAGCAATAACCGATCACGGCAGTCTTGCCCGCTGCGGCTCCAGCCTCGACTGCGGCCCCCACATCCAGCAGCGTCTGCGAAGGCTTGAGGGCCATCATGGTCTCGATGCCTTCCTGCATCTGCGTGTAATCGAGCACGATGCCCGGCCGCACGCGATCGAACATCGCCGGCACGAAGCACTCGTAGCCCTGCGCTGCATATTGATCCGCCACCTCGCACATGTGCGGCGTAATCCCGAAGATCTCCTGGATGATGACCAGGCTGCCGCGGGGCGCGCCTGCCGGATGGGCCTGGTAAGCACTGAAGCGATGGCCGTCGGGAGCCGACAGCTCGATGGTCTCTGCCATGGGGTTCTCCGGCGAAGGCGCGAGTTTGCACGGGGTAAACCGCGCTGGCTACCTGCTCTGACTACCGGGGGTGCTCGACGTTCCTATGCGCCCGGCACCCTGGTGACGCGCTGCTCGATGGCGCCGAACAGACTCCTTCCTTGCGCATCGAACATCTCGATGCGCACCCGGTCGCCAAAATGCAGGAAGGGCGTTGTCGGCCGGCCGTCTGCGAGTTGTTCCAGGGTGCGTTTCTCGGCGAGGCAGCTCGAACCCTGGCTGCGGTCGTAGTTGGAGACCGTGCCCGACCCGATGATGGTGCCGGCATGGAGGTTGCGCGTGCGTGCCGCATGCGTGATGAGGCGCGGGAAATCGAAAGTCATGTCTACACCCGCATTTGGCTGACCCAGGAGCTTGCCGTTGATGTGGCTCACCAGCGGCAGGTTGACCTTGCCACCGTCCCACGCGCTACCCAGCTCCTCGGGCGTGAGTGCCACCGGGGAGAACGCGGTCGCGGGCTTGGACTGGTAGAAACCAAATCCCTTCGCCAGCTCGGCAGGGATCAGGTTTCTCAGCGACCAGTCGTTCACCAGCATCAGGAGCTTGATGTGCCGGCGCGCACTGTCGACAGAGCAGCCCATCGGCACATCGTCGGTGATGACGGCGACTTCAGCCTCGAGATCGATGCCGAGCTCCTCGCTCGCGAACGGCGCATCCTCGGTCGGGCCGAGAAAATCGTCGGAACCGCCCTGGTAGATGAGAGGTTCAGTCCAAAAGGAAGGCGGCATCTCGGCGCCACGCGACTTGCGGACCAGTTCGACGTGATTCACGTAGGCGCTGCCGTCGGCCCACTGGTAGGCGCGAGGGAGCGGCGCAGCAACTCGTGCCGGATCGAATGCGAACGCGTTCGGCATACCCCCTTCGAGCGTGCGCGCCACTTGTTCGAGCCGCGGCGCGCACCGCGCCCAGTCATCGAGCGCCGCCTGCAGCGAGCGCGCGATGCCAGCGGCGGCGACGGCCCATTGCAGGTCGCGGCTCACGACCACCAACATGCCGTCGCGTGTGGCGTCCTTCAGCGTCGCGAGTCCGATGGCGTGCTCCTCAGGAGCCTTTCCAGCTGTCGACGTAGCCGGCCCATTCCACCGACTTCGCGGCCGCGCCGACCTCGAGCGCATCGCGCGCGTCGACCATCACGGCGACCTCGTCCGTCGCGGGCTTCGACTGCTTGAGCATGTTCTTGAGCGCTTGCGGATGCGGGCCGTGGGTGAAGCCCGCCGGGTGCAGCGTCATCATGCCCGCATGGATGTTGTCGCGGCTGAAGAAATTGCCGGCGTGGTAGAACAGCATTTCATCGTAGTCGTCGTTGCTGTGAAAGAACGGAACCTTGAGCGCGCCCGCGTCGGTCTCGAAGGGACGCGGCACGAAGGTGCAGACGACGAAGCGATTGCCGACGAAGGTGGTGTGCGCCGAGGGCGGCAGGTGATAGCGATGACTCATCAGCGGGCGGATATCGCGCACATTGATGCGGGCCACGCACAGGTCGCCGTGCCAACCCACGGCGTCGAGCGGATTGAACGGATAGGTGACGGTGGAAACCGCTCCACGCCGCTTGATTTTCACCGACCAGCCCCTGGTATCACTCTGCTGTTGCTGAAAGGCGCTGTCGAGGTGCGGAACATCGAGCACCGCGGGATCGAAGATCGCGTGCGGCCCGACGAGGCCCTTCTCGGGCAACGAGTAGCTGGCATTGCTCGCTTCGATCAGCAACACGGCAAGCGGATCGACACAGTTCACCCGCCACATGGTGCCGCGCGGGATCAGGATGTAATCGCCGCTCTCGAAGGCCAGATGTCCATAGTCACAGAAGAGATCGCCACGCCCCTGGTGCACGAACAGCAACTCGTCGCCATCGGCGTTGCGGACCAGGTGATCCATCGCTCCACTGCCGCGCCAGAATCGAACGCGCACGGCAGCGTTGTACAGGATCTCCGCGGCGTCCCACGGCGAGGGTGGAGTGGCAGGGAGTTTGGTCAGGTCGAAGGCATGCGGCCGTAGCGGGCCCTCGAAATCCGACCAGCCGGTAGGCGGATGAGTGTGATAGAGGTGCGCAGCCGGGCCAAAGAATCCCTCCTTGCTGATCTCGCGCTCGAAGGTACCCTCGGGCAGATCGGCGTGCGCCTGGCGCGAGGCCTTGCCCTCGACGCGCGGAAAGGAAATGTAACGCTTCATGGGCGGCTCGGGTCGGGTGGGAGTCGGCTGCTAATTTAGTTTCATTTGCAACTAACGGCAAATATCAGCGCCGCCCGCAGCACAGCGCCGCTAGCGCTCGAGAATCGCCGTCACTCCCATGCCGCCGGCGGTGCAGATCGAGATCAGTCCGCGGCCGCTGCCCTTTTGCGCCAGGAGCTTTGCCAGCGTCGCGACGATACGTGCGCCGGTCGCGGCGAACGGATGACCGATCGCAACGCTGCCGCCGACCACGTTGAGGCGTGCGCGATCGATGCTGCCGAGCGGCCGCGATAACCCCAGCTTGTCGCGGCAAAACTCCGCCGACTCCCAGGCCTTGAGCGTGCACAGCACCTGCGCCGCAAACGCCTCGTGGATTTCATAGAAATCGAAGTCCTGCAGTTTCAGCCCCGCGTCGTTGAGCATGCGCGGCACGGTGTAGGCGGGCGCCATCAACAATCCTTCCTTGTGCACGAAGTCGACCGCACCGACCTTGCCGTAACGCAGGTAGGCCTGCACCGGAAGATTGCGCGCGCGCGCCCACTGCTCCGATCCGAGCAGCACGGCGGCCGCGCCATCGGTCAAGGGTGAGGAATTTCCGGCGGTCAGCGTTCCCGCGCCGGTGAAATCGAATGAAGGCTTGAGCTTGGCGAGCTTGTCGACACTCGTGTCGCGCCGGACGTTGTTGTCCGCCTTCAGCCCCTGGTACTCGATAATCAAGTCGTCATAGAAGCCGGATTCGTAGGCGGCGGCCGCGCGCTTGTGGCTCTCGAACGCGAGCTGGTCCTGTTCCTGGCGCCCGATCTTCCATTGCTTCGCCATGATCTCGCAGCTCTGCCCCATGCTGAGGCCGGTGCGCTGTTCGATGACACCGGGCAGGACCGGTTTGAAATGCCTCGGCCCGAGGCCAAGGAACGGGCGCGCCTTCTCCCAGAACGTCCGGCCGCGAAAGCTCCGTAGCAGGAGTTGCTGATACTCGCGCGAGAACACCACCGGCGGATCGCTGATCGTATCGACGCCCCCGGCGAGTCCGCAGTCGATCTGGCCCAGCGCGATCTTGCTGCCGATGATGATCGCGGTCTCGAGGCTCGTGCCGCATGCGCGCTGCAGATCGAATCCCGGCGTCTCCAACGCCAGGCCGCTGCCCATGACGCATTCGCGCACCATGTCCCAGTCCTTGGAATGCTTGATCACTGCGCCCGCGCCGGCATCGCCGAGGCGCTCGCCCTTGAGCGCGAACTTGTCCACGACCCCCTTGAAGGCGGCGGTCAGCATGTCCTGGTTGGTGACATTGGCGTAGGCGCCATGGGCGCGAGCGAACGGGATGCGTGAGCCACCGACGATGGCGACGCGGCGGACCTCGGAACCTACGAGCATGGGCGTCTCCGGGATGCTGCGGGAATTTGCCTGGCGGGCCAGGATCAGCCGGCGCTTGAGTTGACGTAGAATGCCATCGAATTACAACGCCGGCTATTCCGTCGGCGGCACCGCGCCTGCTCCATGATCGAACCGAACACCATCGCGCCAGTACGCCAGCGATTCCTCACCGATGCACGCGCCATCCTGCGTCTCGGCGGTCCGCTGCTGGTCAACAATGTGTCCATCGCCGGCATGGGATTCACCGACACGGTCATGGCGGGGCGCTTGAGCGCGCAGGACCTCGCGGCGGTCGCGATCGGCTCCGCGTTTCATATCTTCTTTTACCTGGCGGGACTCGGCACGCTGATGGCGATGAGTCCCCTGGTGGCACACGCCTACGGAGCAGGCCACGGTGAGCGCGTGGGCCCGCTGACGCGACAGGCGCTGTGGTTGAGCCAGATCATCGCGCTCTGCCTGATCGTGCCGATGCTGTTCGTCAAGCCATTCCTGGTCGCGATCGGTATCGCACCCGAGATCGTGCCCAAGTCGCAGGGCTTCGTGTACGCGATCTGCTGCGGGCTGCCCGCGATCATGGCGTTCCTGGCGCTGCGCTTCGTGAGCGAAGGTATCGGCTGGACCCGGCCGATCATGTTCACGGCGATCGTGGGACTGGCGAGCAACGTCATCGGCTGCTACGTCTTCATGTACGGCAAGCTCGGTATGCCGGCACTCGGTGCGGTCGGAACGGGTGTCTCCAATGCGCTCGTCATGTGGATCATGTTCGCGGTGATGCTCCGGTACGTGCGCCGGCATCGCGTCTACCGCCCGCTCGGACTGTTCACCCAGTTCGACTGGCCGCGGCCCAAGGTGCTGGGCGAAATCCTTACGCTCGGGTTGCCGATCGGCGGTGCCGTGCTTTCCGAAGGCGCGTTGTTCGTGGCGGCAGCCTTCATCATGGGCACGATGGGGGCGACCGTCGTGGCTGCCCACCAGATCGCACTCAACTACGCCGCGCTGATGTTCATGATTCCGCTCTCGCTCCATTCGGCGACCACGATCCATGTTGGCCACGCGCTGGGTCGCGGGGACATCGTGCGCGGACGCTTCGCGGGCTTTACCGGCATCGCGATGTGTGGTGGCTTCATGGCTTGCTCGGCGCTCGTGATCCTGTTCCTCGGACCCCGGATCGCGGCGCTCTATACCGCAGATCCCGCGGTCCGTACTTTGGCCGCCGGCCTGTTGCTCATGGCGGCTATCTTCCAGATCTCCGATGGCCTGCAGGTCGGCGGGGCCGGGGCGCTGCGCGGCTTCAAGGACGCTCGTGTACCGATGCTCCTCAACCTGCTGGCGTATTGGGGTGTCGGGTTTCCGCTCGCGTACGGCCTGGGCGTCGTCGCGGACCTCGGGCCGAGATCGGTGTGGGTCGGCCTGATCGCGGGCCTGACGGTGTGCGCATTGCTGCTCAACCTGCGCTACTACTGGATTTCCGGGCGCGCGGTGCGCGAAGCTGCGCGACCTTGAACCGCAAACAGGGAAATCACTTGAGCTTACGAGAGCGAACCGCGCTGGGCGCGACACTGTTGTGCGCGGGGCTGGTGCCGGCGGGAGTCGCCTTGCCGGCGACGCCGACGCCGGACCAACAACTGCACGACCTGGTCGAAAACTATTTCGAGGCAGGCCTGCTGCTCGATCCCGTGTTCGCCACGCAGATCGGCGACAACCGCTACAACGATCGATACCCGAACGACATTGGCCCGGAATGGATCGCCGCTGCACGTGATCTCGAGGAAAGTTCCCTCAAATCGCTCGACGCCATCGACGCCCACGCGCTTTCAGAGAGTGGTCGCCTGACCTTCGAAGTCTTCAAGTACGGCCGTACGCAGGCGTTGCGGGGCTTCCGGTTTCCGCGCGAGCTCCTGCCGATCGACCAGTTCAGCAACCCGGTCGGCGACTTTGTCGTCCTCGGTTCAGGCACCGGCGCCCAGCCGTTCAAGACGCGCAAGGACTACGAGGATTTCATTCAGCGCATGGCCGGCTTCGAAGTATGGGTGAACCAGGCGATCACGAACCTGCGCGAAGGCGTGCGGCGTGGCGTGGTGCAGCCGCGTCCGCTCATGGAACAGCTGCTGCCGCAGCTCACGGCGTTGGTGCCGGCCCGCACCGAGGACAGCATTCTCTACGGACCGTTGAAGTCATTGCCCAAGGACCTGGACGAGGGTGCGCGCGCGCAACTGCGAAAGGACTACAGTGTCGCCGTCGCGCGTTGCACCGAGGCGATACGTCGGCTGGCCGACTACGTGCAACACGACTATTTGACTAAGACCCGCGCCTCTGTCGCCTGGATCGCACTACCTGACGGGGACGCGTGGTACGCGTACCGCATCGCGCGCTTCACCACCACCCAGATGCGCGCAGCCGAGATCCATGACCTCGGACTGAAGGAAGTCGCGCGCATCGAAAACGAGATGAACGACGTGCGCCGGCAAGTGGGATTTGACGGCGACCTGCATGCTTTCTTCCGCTACGTGCAGAACGATCCGCGTTTCTACTTCACCAATCCCGACGACCTGCTGGCCGGCTATCGCGCCCTGAAGCTCAGGATCGACGCACTGCTGCCGAAGATGTTCGCCGACTTTCCCAAGGCCGACTACGAGATTCGCGCGGTCGAGCCCTTTCGGGCCAAGTCTTCGGCTGGTGCTTTCTACCAACGGCCCTCGGCCGACGGTTCGCGGCCCGGCATTTTCTACGTGAACACTTTCGATCTGAAGGCGTGCCCGAAATTCGGCATGGAAACGCTCTCTCTGCACGAAGCCTCACCGGGCCATCACTTCCAGCTGTCGATCCAGCAGGAGCTCACGGACCTGCCGCGCTTTCGGCGCTTCGAGTTCTACGTCGCATACGCGGAAGGGTGGGCGCTGTATGCGGAATCAATCGGCAAGGAGCTGGGACTGTTCACCGATCCGTACCAGTACTACGGACGCCTGAACGACGAAATGCTGCGCGCGATGCGCCTGGTGGTCGACACCGGGCTGCACTCCAGGGGTTGGAGTCGCGAGCAGGCGATCCGCTACATGCTCGATCACTCATCGATGGCCGAGAGCGATGCCACCGCGGAAGTGGAGCGCTACATCGCCTATCCGGCGCAGGCGCTGGGCTACAAGGTCGGGCAACTGCGCATCAGCGCGATGCGCGCGCGCGCCGAGGCGGCACTCGGCGCGAAATTCGACCTCAAGGCATTCCACAGCGTCATCCTGCGCGACGGGGCGTTGCCCATGGACGTGCTCGACGCCAAGGTCGATCGCTGGATTGAACAAACGAGGTCAGCTCAATGAACCAGGCTCGCGGAATTTTTTACACACTGGTGTTCGGCGCGCTGGCCCTGTCCGCCGGCGGATCCGCGGCGCTGGCCGGGACGCAGGCGGCGCCCTCGACTCAATCGGCCGACGAACAACTCCGCCAGGTCGCGGAGGACTATTGGGAGGAATACCTCAAGCTCAATCCAATCGCCGCCACGATCTACGGCGACAACCGCTACAACGATCGCCTCGAGAACAGTATCGGTCAGCGATACCTCGCCGATACGCTAGCGCTCGAGAAGGGTTACCTTGAAAAGTTGAGCGCGATAGATCCGAACAAGCTCTCCTCGGAGTCGCGCCTCTCGTACGAGATCTTCAAGTTCGACCGGGAAGACACGATCGAAGGTCTGCACTTTCCCTCCGAGCTGATTCCGGTCAACCAGTTCTTCGGCCTTCCGAACCTCTTTGCGCAGCTCGGATCCGCCAACGGCCTGCAGCCCTTCGCGACGGTGAAGGATTACGAGAACTGGCTGAAGCGCATCGACGGCTTCGTGGTGTGGGTGAACCAGGCGATCGACAACATGCGCTCGGGTTCGGAGCGCGGCGTCGTGCAACCCCGGGTGGTCATGGAACGCGTGCTGCCGCAGCTCGAGGCGCTCGCGATCACCGATCCGGCCAAGAGCGTCTTCTATCGGCCGGTGATGAACTTGCCCGCAAGCTTCAGCCACGACGACAAGGCGCGCCTCACCGCGGCGTACAGCAAAGCGATCAATGAGAAAATCGTTCCGGCTTATCGCCGGCTGCACGATTTCATTCGCGACGAGTACCTGCCGAAAACACGCGCCACCGTCGGTCTCAATGCGCTGCCCCAGGGCGATCGCTGGTACGCGTACCTGGTCAAGTCACAGACCACGACCTCGAAAAGTCCCGCCGAGATCCACGAGATCGGGCTCAAGGAAGTCGCGCGCATTCGCGGCGAGATGGAAAAGGTGATTCAGCAGGTCGGCTTCAAGGGCGACACTCCGGCCTTCTTCGCCTACCTGCGCAGCGAGCCGCGCTTCTACTACACCTCGCCGGACGACCTGCTGAACGGCTATCGCGGCCTCAAGGACAAGGTGTCGGCCGAAATCCCGCGGTTGTTCTCAATCCAGCCCAAGGCCGACTTCGAGATCCAGCCGGTCGAAGAGTTTCGGGCGAAATCAGCCGCCGGCGCTCAGTATCGGCGGGCGACGCCGGACGGCTCACGGCCCGGCGTCTTCTACGTGAACACCTACGACCTCAAGTCGCGGCCGAAGTACTCGATGCAGTCCATCTTCCTGCACGAGGCGATTCCCGGGCATCACTTCCAGATCTCGATCCAGCAGGAGCTCACGGATCTGCCGCGCTTTCGCCGTTTCGGCGGCTTCACGGCTTTTGCCGAAGGCTGGGGGCTGTATTCGGAGTCGCTGGGCAAGGAACTGGGCCAGTACACCGATCCGTACGACTATTTCGGTGCCCTCGGCGCGGAAATCTTCCGCGCTGTCCGGCTGGTCCTCGACACGGGGCTGCACTCCAAGGGCTGGACGCGCGAGCAGGCGATCGAATACATGACCGCGAACACTCCCAACGGTCCGAGTGATGCGATCGCGGAAGTGGAGCGCTACATCGCGGTTCCGGGCCAGGCTCTGGCGTACAAGATGGGTGAGCTCAAGATCAAGGAACTAAGGGCGCGCAGCGCGGCCAGGCTCGGCGCCAGGTTCGACGTGCGCGAATTTCACACGCAGATCCTGCAGGATGGCGCGCTGCCGCTCGATGTACTCGATGCCAAGGTGGATCGCTGGCTGGCCACCGCGCGCAAATAAACTGAGCGCTGCTCCCGGGGAGCCTGGGGCTACTTGACGTAGCCGTAACCCAGCGTGTCGATATCTTCGAGCTGCCCGTCGACGAACCGCAGCCGCCGCATCAGCTTGTTCGGGCCAAAGTTGTAGGTCCAGATCTCGACCGGCACTTCCACGAGCGAACCGGGCGCCGCGAGGAGCGGGCGTCCGTAGTACCAGACGATCGGCTGGCGCAGGATGTTGTGGACCTGGATGTCGGCCGGTTCGCCGCACTTGGCGCGCACGTCGTAACTTGAGTCCCCTTCGTGCACCAGCTTCTGTCCGCAATTGAAAGCGGCCGCCGGCAGGCTCACCAGGAGAAACAGGATCGCGACCGTGACTCGGAAGCGCATGGCAGGACTCTAGGCCAAGCGCGATGAATGTGCCATGAACCGGGTGCGCTTCGGGCGCGGGCGCCCAGCCGGCTCGACTCCACAATAAGTGGAGTCGATGAGGTACCGGCTGAGCCCCCTGGAGTGCCCGATCCTATCGCCATCCTTGTGGGCGGGCGTCCTTGCCCGTTAAGCACCTACCCACCAGGAATAGCGAAAAAAGCCCCGCAAAATTCTCAGCGCCAGTGAAAATTTGTGCGCGAAAGCACACAATCACTGTGCCCACCCCTGCGGCCGCAAACTGAAGCTCGCGAGGGCAACTGTGGCACCGGAACAACGAAAAGCATCGGAGCTGTATACGAAAAGCTTCGTCCGGACCTATAATTCGTGGCCGATTCCAAGAACGCGAGAGCCGCACTCATGAAGCGAAAGACCGAACTGCGCGCCGTGCGTCCGACCAACTCCGAATTGAACATCCTGCGTGCGCTATGGCGCTTGGGCCCGAGCACCGTTCGCGGCGTCCACGAGGAGCTGTCGCACGATGACCTTAATCTCGGCTACACCACTGTGCTCAAGTTCCTGCAGATCATGCTCGACAAGGGACTGGTCAAACGCGAGGACTCGCAGCGTGCACATGTCTATCGCCCGGCCGCCAGCCGCGAGCAGACACAGCGTCAGCTCACGCGCCTGCTGATCGACGGCGCCTTCGACGGTTCGCGCTCGCAGCTGGTGCTGCAGGCGCTCGCCGGCGCGGATGGCGTCAAGCCTGAAGAACTGGAGGAGATTCGCGCGCTCCTCGATCGATTGCAGGAGCGGCAGGACTGACAAGAGCGCCCTTGAGGCGGCCATCGGGATGAACGGAGGTATGCAATGAACGGGTTCGACTTGCCCACCCTCGCCACGCTGGTGGCGACGCTCGGCTGGACACTGTTGCATTTTCTCTGGCAGGGCGCGGTTGCAGGCGTCCTCTTTGGGCTGGCACTCGCGGTCACCGCGCGTGCGTCCGCCCCGACGCGCTACCGCGTGGCGCTCGGCTTTCTCGCGGTGCTGGCCGCGTGCCCGGCGATCACTTTCCTCTGGTTGAGCCCGGATCACGCTTCCGTCTCGACCGCCGTCACGGTGTTCGGCGCTCCGATCGCGACCGCGATGCTGGCTGCAGCGGCGGACACCGCCAATGACTGGCGCGCGCTGATCGATCCGTGGCTGCCCTGGGCGGTGCTGATCTGGGCCGCGGGCGTCACGTTCATGACCGGTCGACTGCTGGTCGAGTGGCGCGAAGTGCGCCGCCTGATCCGCCTCGACATCGAGCCCTTGTCCGCCGCATGGGAAGCGCGCGTGGCGCGATTGCGCGCCTCGTTGGGGGTGCAACGAGCGGTGAAGGTCCTGCAATCGGCGCGCGTGCACGTACCGTTGGTCGTGGGCTGGCTCAAGCCCGTCATTCTCGTACCCATCGGCGCACTCACCGGGCTGACGACCTCGCAGCTCGAGCTGATCCTGATGCACGAGCTCGCCCACGTGCGTCGCAACGATTACATCGTGAACCTGCTGCAGATCGTGGTCGAAACGCTGCTCTTCTATCACCCGGTGGTGCGCTGGGTGTCGCGCGTGATGCGCGAGGAACGCGAGAACTGCTGCGACGATCTGGTGGTGGTCAATTCCGGGGATGCGCTCGGCTACGCGCGCGCGCTCACCGAGCTAGCCGGCGCTCGCTCGCTGGCGCTGCAGACCAGCATCGGCAGCGATGGCGGGAAACTTCTGAGCCGCATCAAGCGCATCGTCGCCGCGCGCGAGCCGACTCGAGTGGCGACTCACTGGAGTGTTGGCGTGCTGCTGGCGGCCTTTGGCCTGAGCCTGAGCGGCTTGCTGCACCCGATGGCGGCTTCGACGTCGCGCGACGAGATGCCGGCACCAGCCGCCGCGAACACCGCCGGCAACGGGGAGATTTCGATCGCGCCGATAACCTCGGCCGAGATTCAGTTGCCAGCTCTCGAGACGATCGCCACGCCCGCAGCCGTCGCTGCGCAGCTGGCTACTGATTCGGCTGCCGCCCCATCCGCTTCGGGCAGCGCGGTGCCGCCGGATGAAGCGTCGTCGGCAAGCACCCCGGTCGCACCACGCGTGGCCGCTCCGGAGGGCCCCGGTGAGGCACCAGAAATTGCGCCGGCACCGGCTGCCGTCCCGGCCGAGGCAGGAACGGCTGTCGTTTCGCGACCCGATGCCGTTGCCCTGACTGCCAGCACTCAATCGCAGGCTTCGCCCGCGTCGGCCATCGAATCGGCTGCGCAAGGGGCGGGCCCGACGGTCGCGGCGCCAGCGCCCGCCGCACCGGCGATGCCGGCGGCCCGGGCGATCTGGCTGCAGCAGCCGGAGTTTCCGATTGCCGCGCGACTGAGCGGCATCGAAGGCTGGGTCACCGTGACCTACACGATCGATGACAAGGGGCGTGTCTTGGACGTCGGTATCGTCGATGCCAAGCCGAGCAAGGTGTTCGATTCCGCGGTTCGCAAGGCGGTTCGTACCTGGCGCTTCGAGCCGACCGTGGTCGACGGCCAGCCGGTGGCGCGCCGGATCACGCAGACCATCCAGTTCTCCCTGGATTACAAGATGATCTGCAGCGCCGACCCGTCGACCGGTACGCGGCTCGGTGACCGTTGCCGCACCAAGGACGAGATCGAACAGGAAAGCTCAGGTAACTGAGTTCACACGCCGCCGGCTGAAGCCGGCGGGCTGCGCGCCGCATGCCGGCGCCACGATGGCTCAAGAAAGCTGTCCAGGAGACGGTCTCCTAAAGGCAGTCGCGCCGTTTGACCACAGCGTACGAAATCAGCATCGTCATCCCCTCGTTTGCGGAGGACGCGACGCTCGTCGCGCTTCTCAAGAGGATTCGCGGCTGGCAGCGCAAGCCGCGCGAAGTCATCGTGGCTGATGGCTCGCAGAGCATCGACACCCGTCGACTGTGCGCCCGCTACGATGCTCTGTGGGTGCCGTCGGTACACGGCCGCGGCGTGCAACTGGCGAAGGGCGCCGCGCAGGCCCACGGCTCGGTGCTCTGGTTTCTGTATCCGGACGCGGAACCTCACCCCGAATCGCTGACCGCGATCGCCATCGCCATCGACAGCGGTGCGAGCGGCGGTTACTTCCGCTGGCGCTCCAACGGTATGCGGCATTGGCCCACAGCGCTGCTCGAGTTGGGCATTCAGTTGCGGAGCCATTGGGGAGTGCCTCATGGCGAACAGGGTCTGTTCGTGGAGCGCGAGGCCTTCGAGGTGTGCGGCGGTTTCGAGGCCGTACCGCTGTTCGAACAGGTCCGGCTGGTCAAGGCTCTGCGGCGCCAGGGGCGGTTCGATGCGTTGCAGCTGCCGATCGGCGTCTCTGAACTGCGCTGGCGACGACGCGGCTGGTGGCGCCAGGCGCTCGGCAATCGCTTGCTGGCCCTCGGCTACATCGCGGGTCTGTCTCCGGCCAGGCTGGCGCGCTGGTCAGGTCAGAGCGATGTCGAGGCGGGCAGCTAGGGCAGCTCTGCCTTAGAAGCTGCTCGTCGGGTAGGCGCGCTCGCCGTCAGCCTGCGGGTCGAGCCAGACCGCGCTGCGGCCGGATGCGTGAGAATCCGTAAACAAGATCGCTGCGTCGACCGACACATGCTCGCGCGAAGCGAGCACGTCCGCGCACGGCAGATGCTTGGCAAAGCGTCTGTGGCGCCGCGCTCGCCGTGCCGAGATTCGTTTGCTCTTCATAGGTCTCATCCTTCCGCCATCAGTTTGTCTTCGACTGGTGCAACGGCACTCGAGGCCACGGCGAGGGTCGCGTGCGCCTCGACACGATTGCGGCCGTTGCCCTTGGCGCGATAGAGCGCCGTATCCGCAGACTGGATCAGCTCTTCGGTCCCGTAGATGCGATCGAACATCGCCGTGGCGACGCCGGCGCTGATCGTGACCCGGTCGGCCACCGTTGAAACAGAATTGGGAACCGCCAAGCGCCAGATATTGCGGCGGAGCCGGTCGGCGAACAGCCACGCGCGGCGTGCGTCGATGCCCGGTAACACGATGGCGAATTCTTCGCCACCGTAGCGGGCGGCGAGGTCGCCCGCGCGGCGGAAGGTCTTCTCAACCGCCTGAGCCACCCGGCGCAGCGTGTCATCGCCGCGAGCGTGACCGTAGGTATCGTTGAAGCGCTTGAAGCCGTCGATATCGCACAGGATCAGCGACAGGGGATGGCGTTCGCGCAGGCAGCGGCGGACTTCGCGGGCCAGGACTTCGTCGAACTGCCGCCGGTTGGCGATGCCGGTCAGGCCGTCGATGCTGACCAGGCGCAGGAGCTGTGCATTCGCCTCCTGCAGCTGAATCCGGGTGGCATTGAGCTCCTGGTTGTTCGCTTGCAGCACGGCGGTGCGTTCCTTGACGCGTTCCTCGAGCTGCTCGCGGGCGTAGTTGAGCGCGATTTCCATGCGCTGGCGCTCGGCGAGCTCGTGCTGCAGGGCCTGGGTGCGTTTCGCGACCAGGGCGCGGAGCATGCGATTCCAGAGATAGAGGACGGCGAGCGAGAGCAGCACGATCGTGAAGCCGACGCCGGCGCCGACCCAGAATGTGGCGTTAGGACCGAGCATGTCGCGCAGTACCCCGGCGGACGCAGAACTGCTGAGTGCTGCGATCAACGCCACCGCCATCACTGATGCGGCAGCCCATTGCATTCGGCTCGTCAAGGTCCGAATCCCCTATCAGTTCTTACGTTGTGGGAGCGGCCACTGCGAGGGTGAGAATACCGAGCGCCATCGCAAGCGATTGCGGCAGCGATCACAAAACGCCCGTCGTCTTCGAGGCTATCTGACAGATATGTCAAAGCTTCCAGGATGGCTGGGAAGGCGGTCCCAACCCGCGGTCACGGCGGGCCAAACCGCTTGCCTTGACGCTTCAAAGCAGGCTCACCGACACTGCGGCCTCGCACCAGGGTGAAGGGACCTCAAATGACGGACAGCAGCGCGCCAGCGCCGCGCGAATTCACGACGTTTCGCGATTTCTATCCTTATTACCTCTCCGAGCACGGCAGTCGCGTCTCGCGCCGGCTGCACGTTGTCGGTACCGGCCTGGTGTTGCTGACGGTGCTGGTCGCAGTGGTGAGCCGAAGGGCTGAATGGCTGTGGCTCCTGCCCTTGCTGGGCTATGGCCCGGCGTGGATCGGGCATTTCTTCTTCGAAAAGAATCGGCCGGCGACGTTCCGCCATCCTTTCTACAGCCTGGCTGGTGATTTCGTGATGTTTCGCGACGTCATCCTGGGGCGAATCAGGTGCTGAAGGCTGCCGTTGACCGGCAGTTCGAGCAGCGCCTCGCCGGCCTGATCAACAGCGGTCAGAAGGACGTTCTGCAGCGTGGGCGCAAGGGCGTCGAACGCGAGTCGCTGCGTGTGCAACCGGATGGGCACCTCTCGCAGCGCCCGCATCCACGAGTCCTGGGTTCGGCGCTCACCAACGAGCACATCACGACCGACTATTCCGAAGCGCTCATCGAGCTCGTGACGCCGCCGTTCACCGAAAGCTGGGAGCTGCTGCAGTATCTGTGCGACATCCACCAGTTCGTGTACCGCCATCTCGATGACGAGTTGCTGTGGGCCACCAGCATGCCATGCGCGATCCGCAACGATGCCGAGATCCCGATCGCCCAATTTGGCCGTTCCAACGTCGGGCGCATGAAGACCGTGTATCGCGAGGGTCTGGGCCTGCGCTATGGACGCATGATGCAGGCGATCTCGGGCGTGCATTTCAACTACTCCTTCCCCGAGCAGTTCTGGCCGGTGCTGGCGGATGTCCTCGAATCGCGGCGGGCGGCGCAGGATTTCATTTCCGCGCAGTACTTCGCGCTGCTGCGCAACTACCGGCGTCACGGCTGGATCGTGCTCTACCTGTTCGGCGTCTCGCCGGCCGTGTGCGGTTCCTTCCTCGCGGGCCGTGACATCAAGCTGCCGCAGCTCGATGCGGGCACCTTCTATGAGCCGCATGCCACTTCGTTGCGCATGAGCGATCTCGGCTATCGCAACAAGAGCCAGGCGGGCGTTGAGATCTCGGTCAACAGCCTCGAGGACTACGTCCGCGATCTGCAGCGTGCCATTTCCACGCCGCACGCCGAGTACCAGCGGCTGGGTGTCAAGGTGAGCGGCGAGTACCGCCAACTCAACGCCAACGTGCTGCAGATCGAGAACGAGTACTACAGCTTCATCCGGCCGAAACGCGTGGCGCGTTCCGGAGAGCGGCCGACCAAGGCACTGCTGCGCGCCGGCGTCGAATACGTCGAGGTGCGGGCGCTCGACGTGAGCGCCTTCGACCCGGTCGGCGTCAACCAGAACAAGCTGCGCTTTCTCGAAGCGTTCCTCGCCCTGTGCCTGCTCAAGGCCAGCCCGCCGCTGGACGCCAACCAGCAGCGGGAGCTGGACGCCAACCACATTACCGTAGCCCGGCGCGGGCGCGAGCCGGGACTCGAGCTGGGGCGCGACGGGCGCGGCTACCCGATGCTCACCTGGGCCCGGGAACTGCTCGAGGAAATGCAGGGCGTCTGCGAGCTGCTCGACGCCGGGCAATCCGGCAAACCCTACGCAACCGCTCTCGCCACGCAAGCTGCCAAGATCGACGATGTGGCGCTGACCCCTTCGGCGCGACTGCTGCGCGAGATGCAGACCAGCTGCGAATCGTTCTTCCAGCTCGCTCTGCGCATGTCGAACCTGCACAAGTCGTATTTCCTGGACCTGTACCCGCCCAACGAGCAGCGGCTCGCGGAGCTGCGCGACGAAGCGGAGGAATCGCTGCACGCGCAGGAAGCCATCGAGGCGAGCGATTCGATTTCCTTCGACGAGTACCTCAAGCGCTACCTCGCAGACTGAGTCCGGGCCGTCGACCCCGGCCGTCCGCCAAAGTGTCCGCTGTCCGCGAGCGGACACTTTGAGCCGCGTTTCGCGCTGAGCGCTTAAACCAAAAGACCCCTCGATTCATCGTATTAGACGCTCTCACGCGCCGTGGCACGCTGGGTGCAAAAGGCACCGAGAGAACCGAGAGAACCGAGAGAACCGAGAGAACCGAGAGAACTGCGAGCAACACGTTGCAGCCGTTGCACAGGGAGGCCGACCATGCTGAGACAAGTACGCGGATCGACGCTTTGCTGCGCCGTTGCCGCCCTGCTCTTCAGCTGGTGTGCCATCGACGCCTCGGCGTCGGGTCATTACGGCCTGCGCGCGACCTTCGACGGTGAGCGATTCGAGCTGCGCCTGACGCTGCCGGCGCTCTGCCTGCGCATCAGCGCCGTCACGTTCGATGGGATGCCGGATCTGCGGTCGGTTTCGCTCTGCACCCGGTGCAGTGGCAAGCAGGAGCGTTCCTGGTCATGAAGGGGGCTTCCATTTCCCGGCTGCACAGCGACGATCCTTCCGCGGCCAAGGCCGGCGGCATCCGCGATACCTCGGCCCAGGATGTCGCGATCGATCCACGCCCGGCGCGCCTGCGTCGCCGCAAGATCCTGATCGCGGCGGGCGCCGGCGCGCTGCTGCTGATCGCGATCGTCCTGCCAGCGGCCATACGCTGGATGCACGCGGAGATCAGCGTACCGCGCGAACGGGTGCGGGTGGCGACCGTGACTCGCGGTCTGTTCGTGCGCGACGTATCGGCGCAGGGCATCGTCGTGGCTGCGGTGAGCCCGACACTGTTTGCGCCGGCGCCAGGCAATGTGACCTATGACGTGCAGGCGGGCGATACGGTCAAGCGCGGGCAGGTACTGGGCTCGATCGACAGTCCGCAGCTGCGCAACGAACTCGCCCGCGAACAGGCATCGCTCGAAAGCCAGGACGTCGCGGTTGCGAGGCAGAGCATCGAGACGCGTAAGAGCCTGCTCACCAACCAGCAGACCGTTGATACGGCGGAAGTCGCCATTCACGCCGCGGAGCGCGAGCTCAAGCGTGCCGAGGAGGCCTGGCAGACGCGGGCCATCAGCCAGCGCGATTTCGAAAAAGCGCGCGACGACCTGACCACCGCCAAGCTCAACCACGAGCATGCGATTCAGAACGCGGGGCTGGAAAAAGAGGGCCTCGAGTTCGAGCTCAAGACACGGCGCCTGGAGCGTGACCGCCAGCGCCTGGTGGTCGAGGAGATCAAGCGCCGCGTCGATCAGCTGACGCTGCATTCGCCGGTCGACGGCATGGTCGGAACCCTGGCGGTCGAGCAAAAGGGCGCAGTGGCGGAGAACGCACCGATGGTCACGGTGATCGACCTGACCGCGCTCGAGATCGAGTTCCAGGTGCCTGAGTCGTATGCCGACGACCTCAGCCTCGGCATGGCGGCGGAAGTGAACTACGGCCAGCGCATCTACCCCGCGACGGTGACCGCGATCTCCCCGCAGGTGAAGCAGAACCAGGTGACCGGCCGGGTCCGCTTCGCGAAAGACGTGCCGCTCGGCCTGCGGCAGAGCCAGCGGGTCGCGACGCGCATCGTGCTCGAGTCGCGCGATGGCGTGCTGAAAGTCGAGCGCGGCCCCTTCGTCGACAGCGGCGGTGGTCGCGTCGCCTACATCATCGAGGACGGGCTGGCGCGGCGCACTCCGATCACGCTCGGTGCCGCGAGCATCAGCGCGGTGGAGATCGCCACGGGCCTGAAAGAGGGCGACCAGATCATCGTCTCCGGCCTCGATTCGTTCCAGAACGCGGCCCTCGTGCGCCTCACCGACTAGGCGCCGGGCTGACAGAGTTTCCCAGCAGAAGGATGGTTCCATGCTCGAAATGCAACACGTCAGCAAGGTCTACCGCACCGAGCTCATCGAGACGCACGCGCTGCGCGACTTCAGCCTGAAGGTCGACGAGGGCGAGTTCGTCGCCGTCACCGGGCCTTCCGGGTCGGGCAAGACCACCTTCCTCAACATCGCCGGGTTGCTGGAGGCCTTCGACACTGGAACGTTCCGGCTCGATGGTGAGAGCGTGAACGAGCTCAACGATGACGCGCGCTCGCGCATCCGCAATCAGAAGATCGGCTTCATCTTCCAGAGCTTCAACCTGATTCCCGACCTCGACCTGTTCGACAACGTGGATGTGCCGCTGCGCTACCGCGGGTTGAACGCCGCCGAGCGCCGCCGCCGTATCACGCAGGCGCTCGAGCTCGTGGGCCTGGCGTCCCGCATGAAGCATGTGCCCGCGCAGTTGTCCGGTGGCCAGCAGCAACGCGTCGCCATCGCGCGCGCACTCGCTGGCGAGCCGCGCTTCCTGCTGGCGGACGAGCCGACCGGCAACCTCGATTCGTTGATGGCGCGCCAGGTGCTCGACCTGCTCGAGGAAATCAACCGCGGCGGAACCACCGTGGTGATGGTAACGCACGATGCAGAACTCGCGCGCCGTGCGCATCGCAACGTGCATGTGATGGACGGCAAGGTCACGGACTTCCAGCCGTATGCAGGGCGCCCGATCGGTGCCGGCGCGGCGGGACGCGCAGCGCTCGCATAAGTGCAAGGGGAGGCGAGAATGTTCGGCTATCACCTGCGGCTGGGCCTCAAGAGCCTGCGGCGCAATCCGGTGCTCACGGCGCTGATGATCGGTGCCATCGGGCTCGGCATCGGCGTGTGCCTGACGACACTCAACGTGTACAGCCTGGTTTCCGGCAACCCGCTCGCCGCACGCGACGACGTGGTGTACGCGGTGCAGATGGACGGCTGGGATCCGAACGAAGGCTGGGACAAGGACCGCCCGACCCTCGCCCCTTACGAGCTCACGTTCCGCGACGCGCAGGCGGTGTTCGAGTCGGACATTCCCGATCGCAAGGTGATCATGCGCAAGGGCGCTTTCGTGCTGGGCAGTGCCGACGAGAAGAGCGAGGCCAAGCCCTACATTGCTGTCGCACGGCTCACGACGCCCGATTTCTTCTCGATGTTCGCGGTTCCGTTCAAGTACGGCGCGGGCTGGGACGCGGAAGGCGAGCGTAATGCGGAGCCGGTGATCGTGCTGAGTGAGGAAGCCAATCAGAAGATCTTTGGCGGAGGCAACAGCGTCGGCAAGACCGTCAAGCTCGACGACAAGGAATACAAGGTGCTGGGTGTGCTCGCGTATTGGAACCCGGTGCCGAAGTTCTACGATCTGAACAACGGCAGTCTCGACGATCCTGAGGCCGTGTTCATTCCCTACAGCCGCGGCGAACTGCTCGAGGTGGTCTCGGCGGGCAACACCAACTGCTGGAAGCCCGAAACGATCGATTCGTTCCGCGAGTTCCTCAACTCCGAGTGCGTGTGGATCCAGAGCTGGGTCGAGTTGCGCACGCCGGCGAAGGTCGAAGCATTCAAGTCGTTCCTCGACGGCTATGTCGCCGAGCAGAAGAAGCTCGGTCGCTTTCCGCGCCCGCTCAATAACAAGCTGAGCAAGGTGAGCGAATGGCTGCAGCTCAACCAGGTCGTGGAGAAGGACAACAGCGTGCTGCTCGGTATTTCGTTCATGTTCCTCGCCGTCTGCCTGCTCAACACGGTCGGGCTCCTGCTCGCGAAGTTTTCCGGCAAGGTCGCGGTCGTCAGTCTGCATCGCGCGCTGGGCGCGAGCCGCAAACTGATTTTCCGCCAGCACCTGGTGGAGGTTTCATTGATCGGCGTCGCCGGTGGATTGCTCGGCATCGGTCTCGGGTACCTGCTCCTGCTCGCGCTGCGCCAGCTCTACAACAGCTATGAAGCCGTTACCAGGCTCGACTGGTCCGTCGGGCTGATGGCACTCGGCATCGCACTCATCGCCGGCATCCTTGCGGGCCTCTACCCGACGTGGCGCATTTGCCGCGTGGAACCGGCGCCTTATCTGAAGACGCAATAGGCTCGGGAGTCGTCGCCATGGAGATTCGTCCCATCATCAGCGCGTTGCTGCGCAATCGCACCGGCGCGATCCTCGTCGCGCTGCAGATCGCGATCACGCTCGCGGTCGTCACCAATGCGCTGTTCATCATCAACCAGCGACTGGAGAAGATCGGGCGGCCATCCGGCATGGATACCGACAATATCCTGTGGGTGCAGAGCTACGGTTACCGCCCGGACTACAACCACCGCGTCACGATCGACGAGGATCTGGCCTTGATCCGCGCTACACCGGGGGTCGTGGCAGCCTCTGCCATCCGGGGGATTCCGCTGAGTGGCGGCGGCAGCTCCACCAGCTACAAGGTCTCTCCCGAAAAGTCTTCGCCGGATGTCCCGGGCAACTATTACGAGGGCGATGAGCAGGCTCTCGACGCCCTCGGCGTCAAGCTCGTCGCCGGGCGGCGGTTCAGCAAGGACATCATCCGCTACGAAGACAAGCCGAGCTCGAAGATGGTACCGGAGATCATCGTCACGCGTGACATGGCCAAGGCACTCTTCAACACGGATGAAGTCGTCGGCAAGCAGGTGTACGACAACCTGGGCCAGTCCGCGACGGTCGTGGGCGTCATTGACCGCATGCTGGGGGCCTGGGTCGACTGGGACAAGCTCTCGCAGGTCGTATTCCACCCGCTGGTCGAGAGCGGCCCCTTCGTGCGCTACGCGGTACGTGCCCAGCCCGGGCGCCGCGATGCGCTGATCGCCGAGCTGGAAAAGAAGCTCACCGAATCCAATCCCACGCGCGTGATCAGCTGGGTCCGGCCGCACGACTACTACATCGAGCGCAGCTACAAGCCCGACCGGCGCATGGCCGTGCTGCTGACGGTTGCGATCGGACTACTGGTGACGATGACTACCCTGGGGATCGTCGGACTCGCGAGCTTCACCGTGAACGCACGCGTCAAGCAGATCGGCACCCGCCGCGCGGTGGGCGCTCGCAAGGTCGACATCCTGCGTTACTTCATGGTCGAGAACTGGATCCTGACCACGGCGGGGCTAGCCGCCGGCTGCATTCTCGCGTACGTCCTGAGCTACTGGCTGAGCACGGCGTACTCGCTGCCCATGCTCAAGCTGAGCTACCTGCTGATCGCGGTGCCGTGCATGTGGATTCTCGGGCAGCTCGCAGTGCTGGTCCCGGCGCGGCGCGGCGCCGCCGTGGCACCCGCCGTAGCGACACGCACCGTGTAGCATTGCAACGCGGACGCCCTGTGCCGCATCCAAAGGGGGTACGAATGACCTTCGCCAGGGGATCGTGCCACCGCCGCGTTGCGACTGCTCTTCGAAACGCAGCTCTGAGAGCTCTCAGAGAGCGCTGAACGCGCGCGTTCCGCGTATGCCCACGGTCCTTCTTATCGACGACAACCCGGCGGTCCGCACCGCGCTCGAAGTGCTGCTGTCGCTCCAGGGTCTTGGCGTGGTGGAAGCCTCGGACCCGGAGGAAGGTCTGCATAGGCTCGCGCAGTCGGACATCGACCTGGTGATCCAGGACATGAACTTCCGACGCGAAGCGACCTCCGGTAAGGAGGGCGTCGAGCTCTTTCATCGCATCCGCAAGTCGAGTCCCGACCTGCCCATCATCCTGCTTACGGCATGGACGCACCTGGAGACGGCAGTCGACCTGGTCAAAGCGGGCGCGGCCGACTACCTCTCCAAGCCCTGGGACGATGCCCGCCTGCTCACCACGGTGCGCAACCTGCTGCAGCTGCGTTCCGCGATCCTGGAAAAGCAGGCGCTGGCCCGCAGCCGGCGTGAAGTGCGCGATGGCCTCAAGGAACGCTTTGATCTGCGTGGCGTTATCTACGACAGCGACGCGATGCATGAGCTGCTGGTCACTGCTACCCAGGTGGCACCCGCAGAAGTCCCGGTGCTGATTACCGGCCCGAACGGCGCGGGCAAGGAAGTGCTGGCGGACATCATCCAGGCGAATTCTGCCTGCGCCGATGGCCCCTTCATCAAGGTGAATGTCGGTGCCCTGCCGGGCGAGCTGATGGAGAGTGAGCTGTTCGGGGCGGAAGCGGGCGCCTATACCGGCGCGGCAAAAACGCGCCAGGGCCGCTTCGAAGCCGCGGACGGCGGAACGCTTTTTCTGGACGAGATCGGGAATCTCTCGATGGCCGGCCAGGCCAAGCTCCTGCGTGTTCTGCAGACCGGGGAGTTCGAGCGCCTGGGGTCGAGCGTGACTCGCCGCGTGCGGGTGCGCGTGCTGAGCGCGACCAATGCCGATCTGCGCGCTGCCATCCGCGAGGGACGCTTTCGCGAGGATCTCTTCTATCGACTCAACGTCATCGAGTTGAAGGTGCCGCCGCTGGCCGCGCGGCGCGACGATATCGTGCCGCTCGCGCGGCATTTCCTCGAGAGCGGTTTCGTGCTGGACGAGCCGGCGGCCAAGGCACTGCGCGGCTACTCGTGGCCGGGCAACATCCGCGAGCTGCGCAACGTCATGCGGCGCGCGTGCCTGCTGGCTCCCGACCGTGTGATTCGTGCCGCGGCCCTTGGCCTGCCCGAGGACAGCGCCGAGGCGAGCCTCGTCGAGCGCGAGCCCGACCGGCAGGACATCGAACAGGCGCTGGAGCGCTCGAGCGGCATCGTCGCGCGGGCGGCGCGCGAGCTCGGGCTCAGCCGCCAGGCGCTCTATCGGCGCATGGAGAAGCTCGGCATCCGCGAGAAGAGCGGCTGAGCGCTCCGCATCGCGTCACGGCTGCGCGGATCGGACCCGCGCACTAAACTCGCTCCATGGCGCGGTTTTCGCTCGAGGGCAAGGTGGCGCTGTTGAGTGCCACCTGCGCAGGCTTGACGGCCGCGATCGCACTGGCGCTCGAGCACGCTCTCGGTCTCACCTGGCTGAGTCTCCTGCTCACGCTGGTGATCGCCGTGCCGCTGATCGTCATCGTGTCGCAGCGGTTCGCGAGGCCCATACGCGCCACACTGCGGGCGGTCGCCGACGGTGTCTCCAGCCTCAGGGACAGCGACTTCAGCATCAGCATCGCCGGCGGGCGCCGTGATGAACTGGGCGAGCTGGTGGCGGCATACAACAGTCTCGGCAGCATCCTGCGCGATGAACGCCAGGACCTGTTCCAGCGGGAGCTGCTGCTCGACACCGTCATCCAGAGCACACCGCTGGCACTGGTGCTGACGAATAACGCCGGCCGCGTGCTCTACAGCAATCTCGCGGCGCGGCAGCTGTTTCACGCCGGGCGCAAGCTCGAGGGACTGGACCTATCAGCGTTGCTGGAAGCGGCACCAGCGGCACTGCGCGATGCCTTTGGGGCCGAGCGCGATACCTTGTTCACAGTCCCGATCGGCGGCGAGCCCGAGATCTTCCACCTGTCGCGTCGCGGGTTCCTGCTCAATGCGAACCCGCACCACCTTTACCTGCTGAAGCAGCTCACCCGCGAGCTGAACGCGCAGGAGGTTGCGACCTGGAAGAAAGTGATCCGCGTCATCGCGCACGAGCTCAACAATTCGCTCGCACCGATCTCATCGCTGGCGCATTCCGGGCGGCTGCTCGCGCACGCGCCGCAAGCTGACAAGCTGGATCGCGTGTTCGCGACCATCGAGGAGCGGGCCGCACACCTCAAGACCTTCATCGATGGCTACGCGCGCTTCGCCAAGCTCCCGCAGCCGCGCATCATCGCCGTGAACTGGAACAACTTTCTCGAGCTGTTGTCCGCCGCAGTGCCGTTTCGCATCGAAGGCGAAGTGCCGCGCGAGGCGGCGGAGTTCGACACCGCGCAGCTGCAGCAGGTATTGATCAACCTGTTGAAGAACGCCCACGAATCCGGATCGGCACCGGAGGAGGTTCGCATCTCGATCGAAGCGGGTGTGAACGTCTGGCAGCTCAACGTGCTGGACCGCGGCTCCGGCATGTCCGAGGCGGTATTACGTAATGCGCTGTTGCCGTTCTACTCGACCAAGCCGACCGGGACCGGGCTGGGGCTGACCCTGAGCCGGGAGGTCCTGGAGGCGCATGGGGGCCGGATTACGCTGGCGAACCGGGAGGGAGGTGGGCTGGTGGTTGCCCTCTGGCTGCCCCGGTCAGCCGGCGTGGGCTGAGCCTGTGGATGAATCCTGAGCAACTCTGCGAGCGGCGCCTCGTCCCTTAACATATTGTCTGACTTGCCTTATTCACCAAGGTGTCATCGATCGATCGCAGATAATTAACTGGATTTTCACAACCAGCGGCTTAGAATCGCCGGGCACAAAAAAGAAGTTACAGGCCGCGTTCGATGAAAATAACAGCGAGCGGCGGTCTCGTCAGAATCGCAGGTGAATCGGATGTAGCGGCGAACGAAGAGCGCGCCGCGAGCTTCCCCGTCGAAGACCGGCGCAATGACGCGACCGCGGGTTGGGATCCGTACCAGGTTTGGCTCACGCGGGTGAAAGCACCGCGCGAAGCGCGTGATGAGCTGGATTCGCCCGAACCCACGCCCTGAACGGGCGTTTTTCACAGATTAGGCAGATATTGCGGCGGCGCCAGCCGTTGCCGGCGTATCTGCTTGTCCGCAAGAGCCTCAAGCCGCTACCGTACGGGCCGTCGCCGTCCACGGAGCGATGATGCGTTTCACCCTCGTCCCGAGCGACGCCCAGGACACCGCTGCAGCGCGCGAGCTCGATACCGGGTTCCCGAAGCTCGAATTCGGTGAACCGCTGGAAGCCGAGTTCCGCCGCACTCATCGCCAGAAGCTCCTGCCATGGACCCGGGCCGGGTTCGCCGCGCTCGGGCTGCTGGCCCTGATCCTGTGGGTGCTCGATCACTGGCAGCTGCCCGCGGACTTTGCGCCTCATTCCTACGCGTTGCGGCTGTTCGTCATGCTGCCCCTCGCGCTGCTCGGGCTCGGTATGACCTACGTGATGGCACGTAACGACGCGCTGGTCCGCTGGAGCACACTGATCTTTGCCGGCTTCAGCCTTGCCGCCATTGCCCTCGACACACTCCTGGCGCGCGCTGGTGGGCCGCTCGCATTCTCTGGCGTGAGCGCTGCGCTCCTCATCGGTTGCAGCGTCATGGGATTGCGCTTCTGGCCCGCTCTCGATGTGTGTGGCGCGCTGGTTGTCGGAGCGGTTGGCGCCGTCATGTTCGCCGGCTGGGGGGCGACTCAGGTCATCCCGTATGCGCTCACCTTGCTGACGGTCGTAACCATCGGTTGCGCAGTGGCCTATGCCCTCGAGCATGCAATTCGAGTGGCCTACCTCGAAGCGGTCGTGATCGCCCACCTCGGTGAACGCGACGGCCTGACGGGTCTTTTCAACCGGCGCGTCTTCGATCGCTACCTCGAGCGCGTCTGGCAGCAATCGATCGTCGACAAGTCGCTCGCGGTGCTGATGCTCGTCGATGCCGACAATTTTCGCAGCTACAACGATCGCTTCGGCTTGAAGGCGGGGGATGACTGCATCCGGCAGATCGCCGCCGCCATGGCGGGATGCGCGCGCCGGCCGCTCGACTTCTGCGCGCGCTATTCGGGCATCCAGTTCGCGATCGTGCTCGCCAACCCGGATCGGCTGTACGCAGAGGACATCCCGCAGCACGTGCGCGCGGCGGTCGCGGCGCTCGGCATCGCGCACCCCGATTCCCCCAACGGTCGCCACGTCACGGTGAGCGTCGGGGTTGCGCTCACGGTGCCGCGGGTATCCGATAGCCGTGAGGCGTTCATCGAGCTGGCCCAGGCGGCCCTGCGGGAAGCACATGACGACGGAGGTGACCGTGTAGTGGCGCGCGAGTCGGAATCCTCACTGGTGCAGACAGGGATGTTTCGCGCGGAAGTAGCGCTCGCGGCCGCACGCGGCCGCTGAGCAGCGAAAATCATGGCGCCTGATACCAAACCGGCGGACGGGCTCGCCGATTCCGGCGTCGCCGTGCAGCTGCGTGAAGGCTTTCGCTGGCTGCGATTCGCCGGCGGCCTCGAGCAGGAGTTCCGTGCGGCTCACCTGCTCGCCCTGCGGCGCCAGATCCGTCACAACCTGTTGCTGGCGACGGGGCTGATCGTCGCTTTCGCAGTGCTCGACCGCTGGCTCCTGGGCACCGCGACGCAAGCGAGGTCGGATCTGCTGCGCTTCGGCGTGATCCTGCCGCTGATCGGCGTCACGCTCGCCGCAACCTACCTGAGCGGCTACGCGCAGTGGTATCCGCGCATCGTCCGGGTGTGCGCGCCCATTTGCGGCCTGTGCGTGGTCGCGATCGTTGCCGGGGCCACCCAGGCGGGCACGCAGCTCGTGTTCGCGACTCTCGTGATCACGACTATCTTCCTGTACTTCCTCGTCGGCATGATGTTCTACGCCGCGCTGACCTCGAACGTGATCGTTTGGGCCGCGTATGTCGCCACCGCGCTGCTCTCGGACATGTCGGCACGTGAAATCACCTACAGCAGCATGCTGCTGGCGCTGGCCAACCTGGTGGGCGCAGTCGTCTGCTATCACCTCGAGACCGCGAATCGGGTCGGCTATCTCGAAGCGCGACTGTTGGGCGATGCCGCAGCTCGCGACGGCCTCACCGGCATCTACAACCGCCGCAGCTTCGACGATCGCATCGAACAGCTCTGGAACCAGGCGATTCGCGAACAGACTTCCGTGGCGTTGCTGCTCCTGGACATCGACTTCTTCAAGCCTTTCAACGATTTCTACGGACACCAGGCCGGCGATGAAACGCTGCGCTCGGTCGCGGCGGCGCTCAACCGCTTTGCGCGGCGGCCGCTGGATTTCACGGCGCGTTACGGCGGCGAGGAATTCGCCCTGGTCGTCTACGACGTGGATCAGGCCTTCGTCGCTGATCTCGCACACCGCGCCCGGGCTGCCATCGAAGCTATCGCCATCGCGCACGAGCGCTCGACCGTCGCCACTGTGCTCACGGCGAGCATCGGCGCGGCGTGCGTGCGCCCCGCGGCGGCACGACGCTACGCTGGACTGATCCAGCTTGCCGATGAGGCGCTTTACACAGCCAAGCGCCAGGGCCGCAATCGCGTCGTCGTGATGGCAGCCGAGTACGCCGATCTCAAGACCGGGGCGTTTCGCGCCTCCGGGAAATCCTGAGTCCGCCGCCCGGCGCTGCGCTAGCGGTCGTCGTGATAGATCGAGAGCTCGTGCCGGCCGTTCGAGTCCCGGGCACCGCGGAACATGCCCTCGGTGTTGAAGCTCATCTCGATGTCGCCCTGCGAATCGATCGCGATCACGCCGCCTTCGGCGGGCAGCGCCTTGAGCTTATGCTGCACCACCTCGTCGATCGCCTGCTTCAACGTCATCCCCTTGTAGTCCATCAGCGCATGGATGTCGTACGCCACCACGGAGCGGATGAAGAACTCGCCCTGGCCGGTTGCCGAGACGGCGCAGGTGCGATTATTCGCATAGGTGCCAGCGCCAATGTGCGGAGAGTCTCCGACCCGGCCCGGGATCTTGGCGGTGGTGCCGCCGGTTGAAGTCGCGGCGAAGAGATTGCCCTTTTTATCGCGCGCGACCGCGCCCACGGTGCCGAAGTAGTTGAGCTTGATCGCTGCCAGGCGATCGCCCTTGAGTGCCTTATCGAGCTGTTCGCGGCGTCGTTCGGTGTAGAAGTAGCTGTTCGGCACCAGGGTCATGCCCTGGTCGAGCGCAAACTCTTCTGCGCCCGGGCCGATCAGCATGACGTGTGGCGTCTTCTCCATGACGAGGCGCGCGAGCTCGATGGGATTCTTGATGTGCTTGAGGCCTGCGACCGCGCCGGCGCGGCCGGTGGCCCCGTCCATCAATCCCGCGTCCAGCTCGACCTCCCCCGCACGATTGAAGACCGCGCCACGCCCGGCGTTGAAAAGTGGCGAGTCTTCGAGAATCTTGACCGCGGCAATCGCGGCGTCTTCGCTCGATCCGCCCGATTCCAGCACGGCGTAGCCGGCATCGAGCGCCTCGCCGAGATCGTGGCGGTATTTCGCCTCGAGGTCCGGGTTCATTTCACTGCGCGGCAGCGTGCCTGCACCACCGTGGATCGCGATTCCGAACGCGGCTTTGTCAGCCATGGCCACTCCCCCCAACAATGACAACGCCAGCCCGGCCAGCAGGCCGTGAATGAGCTTCATTCCAATACCCCCGCCGATTGGCAACTCGGTTTTGCTATCTTCGCATGGCCTCCGAGACTGAACCATGCCACGCGCAACCCGGATCAAGAGCCTGCTGGTCGCCAATCGCGGCGAGATCGCCATTCGGGTGATGCGCGCCGCCAACGAGCTTGGCATCCGCACCATTGCGATCTATTCACAGGAGGATCGCTTCTCGCTGCATCGGATGAAAGCTGACGAAAGCTATCTGGTGGGCGAGGGCCGCGGGCCCATCGAAGCGTATCTCGACATGGCGGATGTGCTGCGTGTCGCTCGCGAGGTCGGGGTTGACGCGATTCATCCCGGTTACGGGTTCCTGTCCGAAAATCCTGAGTTTGCCACCGCTTGCGAGGGCGCCGGGCTCATCTTCATCGGGCCCACCGCCGAGACCATGCGCGAGCTCGGTAACAAGGTACGTGCGCGTGAACTGGCGGTGCGCGCGGGCGTGCCGGTAATGCCGGCGACGGCGCCGCTGCCGCAAGATCTGCGCGAGGCGGCAGCGCTTGCGGCCGCTGTGGGCTATCCGCTGATGCTCAAGGCGAGCTGGGGCGGAGGCGGGCGCGGCATGCGCAGCGTCGAAAGTGAGTCGCAACTCGCGGAGTTGCTGGCAGCGGCACGACGCGAAGCTCAGGCGGCGTTCGGCAATGACGAGGTTTACCTCGAGAAGCTCATCCGGCGCGCCCGCCACGTCGAGGTACAGATCCTCGGTGATGCGTACGGCAACCTGGTGCATCTGTTCGAGCGCGATTGCACCGTACAGCGCCGCAACCAGAAGGTCGTGGAACGCGCGCCGGCGGTGTTTCTCTCCACCGAGCAACGACTCGAGCTGTGCGAGGCGGCGTTGCGCATCGGCCGAGCCGTTCAGTATCGCGGCGCCGGCACGGTCGAGTTTCTGCAGGATGCGGACAGCGGACGATTCTTCTTCATCGAGGTGAACCCGCGCATCCAGGTCGAGCACACCGTGACCGAGGCCATCACCGGCATCGACCTGGTGAAAGCGCAGATCTGCATTGCGGATGGGGCCGCGATCGGCACAGCGGAGAGCGGCGTGCCGCGTCAGCAGGAAATCCGCATCAACGCGCACGCTCTGCAATGCCGCGTGACGTCCGAGGATCCGGAACACAACTTCGTCCCCGACTACGGGCGCATCACCGCGTATCGGAGTCCCGCGGGATTTGGCGTGCGGCTGGACGCCGGTACCGCCTACTCCGGCGCCATCATCACGCGCTACTACGACTCGCTCCTGGTGAAGGTCACGACCTGGTCGCCGTCGCCCGAGGAAACGATTGCGCGCATGCATCGCGCCTTATGGGAATTCCGCGTGCGTGGCGTCGTCACCAACCTGCGCTTCCTCGACCAGCTGATCATGCATCCGCGCTTTGCGAGCGCGGACTACACGACCCGGTTCATCGACGAGACGCCTGAGCTGTTCCAGTTCCCGCGCCGGCGGGATCGCGCCACGCGCCTGCTCAACTATATCGGCGAGATCGTGGTCAACGGCAACCCCGAGGTGAAGAACCGCGCGCGTCCCGGCAAGCACAGTCCGCCACGTGTGCCGCGACTGAATCCCGAGGTGCCCGCACCAGGCAGCAAGCAGAGACTCGATCAGCTCGGGCCGAAGAAATTCGCGCAATGGATGCTGGAGCAGGAGCGCGTGCTCCTCACCGACACCAGCATGCGCGATGCTCACCAGTCGCTGCTGGCGACGCGCATCCGTAGCATCGACCTGGTTGCGATTGCGCCCGCCTATGCACGCCTGCTGCCGGAGCTGTTCTCGGTGGAGTGCTGGGGCGGCGCGACCTTCGATGTCGCGCTGAGATTTCTCAAGGAGGATCCGTGGGAGCGCCTGCGGGCACTGCGCGAACGGATGCCGAACCTGCTGCTGCAGATGCTGCTGCGCTCGGCAAACGCAGTGGGCTACACGAACTACCCGGACAACGTCGTGCGCTTTTTCGTGCAGCAGGCCGCGGCCAACGGCATCGACGTGTTCAGGGTTTTCGACTCGCTCAACTGGGTCGAGAACATGCGCGTCGCCATCGACGCGGTGCTGGAAAGCGGCAAACTCTGCGAAGCCGCGCTCTGCTACACCGGCAACCTATCCGATCCCGGCAATACGAAGTATGACCTGCGCTACTACGTCAAGCTGGCACAAGGTCTGCGCGCCGCTGGTGCCCACGTGATAGGCATCAAGGACATGGCGGGACTGTGTCAGCCACGTTCGGCGCACGCCCTGGTGAAAGCGTTGAAGGAAGAAGTCGGGCTGCCGATCCATTTCCATACGCACGACACCAGCGGCATAGCCGCGGCCAGCGTGCTCGCCGCGATCGATGCCGGTGCCGATGCCGTGGACGGCGCAATCGACGCGCTCAGCGGACTCACCTCTCAGCCCAATCTCGGCTCGATCGTCGAGGCGCTGCGCTTCGGTCCGCGGGATACGGGACTGGATCCCGAAAAGCTGCGAGTGATCTCTTCCTACTGGGAACAGGCGCGACGACTGTACGTCGCGTTCGAGAGCGACATTCGCGCGGGGGCTTCCGAGGTCTACGTCCACGGCATGCCGGGCGGGCAGTACACGAACCTGCGCGAGCAGGCGCGCTCGCTTGGCATCGAGGAGCATCGCTGGCCGGAAGTGGCGCGGGCGTATGCGCAGGTGAACGAGATGTTCGGCGACATCATCAAGGTCACGCCGACCTCCAAGGTCGTGGGTGATCTGGCGCTGATGATGGTCACGGCGGGTCTCACGCGTGAGGCGGTGCTCGATCCCGCGGCCGAAATCGCCTTCCCGCAATCGGCCGTGCAGTTCTTTCGCGGCGATCTCGGCCAGCCGTACGGTGGGTTTCCGGAAGGCCTGCAGCGCAAGATCCTCAAGGACCAGAAGCCGCTGGCGGTGCGGCCCGGCGAGGTGCTGACAAGCGCAGACCTCGAGCGTGAGCGTGCCGAAGCGGCGAGGCGCTGCGGTCGCCCGATCACTGACACTGACCTCGCCTCGTACCTCATGTATCCAAAAGTCTTTACCGACTACGCGACCGAGCGACTGCGTTTCGGCGACGCGAGCGTCCTGCCGAGTGGCGTGTTCTTCTACGGCCTCGAGCCTGGCGAGGAAATCAGTCTCGACCTCGAGCGCGGCAAGACACTGATCGTGCGCTTCGCCGCCGTCAGCGAGATTCACGATGACGGC
>Ga0137409_10000066_pt1 | contig 87390 bp, 76 predicted proteins | sample CZODoug1_16funga_FD_122059 | JGI IMG/M metagenome (GOLD analysis project Ga0137409, IMG submission 122059) | Vadose zone soil fungal communities from Angelo Coast Range Reserve, California, USA - CZODoug1_16fungal (Hybrid Assembly) | ecosystem: Environmental > Terrestrial > Soil > Vadose zone... | reverse complement strand
TATCTCGATACCTTCCTGACCATTGGTTGACCCTCTCTTTGTGAACATGAACTGTCCACAAAACCGGGTCAACTCCACCCACGAATGCGGTGCGCTGTAGCTGGTTTTAATCCCGGCGCATGCAGCCGCTCTCATATCGCGACCTGGACCCTCCCGCATGGCCGCTCGCACGAGCGGTAGCTTTGGGTCGAAATCGGCCCGCCAAAGCGGAAGGGTTATCCGGTGCTATTTCCGAGTCGACCAGATGATCAATCTCGACCACGTGGCCTGTCCGCAACTTGCGGGACTTTTGCGGGACTCCCGCAACCACATGGCCAGGTTAGCCATGTGCGTGCGGGACTTTTGCGGGACCTGGGGTGCTTTGTCGTGCCAAATCGTGACGTTTGCAACGGGCGTCACGCAACAATTTCAATGACTTAAAAATCTCGCGTCGAACTTCGAACCAAGTGATCGGGAGTTCGACAAAATTGCCGGGAGCAATTTTGAACGATCTTTCGTCGCGTCTGCGATGGAAGTTCGGCCCCAACGGGGCGGAGCACAGGGATGTGCGGAGTAATCTCTCCGGGCGCGCTCCTTAAATCAGGGTCATTCCGGCGTCTCGCGCGAAAAGTTCGGTGGCAGAAAGGCAGACGCGAGGCGTGTCAAATCGGCGCCGCCAATTCCGCAGGCGGTGAATTGCTCCCGCCACGATTCGACGGTGCGCGTGATCGCACTAATCTCGCCGCGCGCCGCCTCGGGCGTGAGTCCAAAGCGGCCACACTGAGACAGCAGGTTGTAGACACTCGCGCTGCGACCGTAGTCGCCGACAATCATTGCGAGATCCCGACGATCGCGGCTCACGGCCGGCGCGGGCAGCAGGTCGAATGCGGGCGAAAGGCGCCAGCCTCCTGCCGTGTAGATGAGTGCGTGATTGCGGGGGTGATCGTCAGTATTTGAGATCGCCGCATTGAACACCATGCGGCGAAATAGCTCAGCGCAGTCGGCGCGGGGATCTGAGGACCACCGTCGTACTTCGTCTGCGAGGAGAGGATATGACCAGCGGCTTCGCTCGAGCACGCTGTCCTCGCAGTCGAGCACCGTATGGGCGCTTGCGAAGCCGAGGCGGCGGTCGCCACCCGCGACGCGCTCACGGTCGAATCGTTCGACCAACAGCACGTCAAATGGAGCAATTCGTTCGAGGCGGGCGTGGCAGACATTGAGACCGGCGCGGCGCGCGAGCGCGAGCGTTGCGTGCTCGGCGCGTGGCACATTGAAGGGATCGCGCTTTTCCGGAAACTTGCCGAGCCAGAGGCGATCATGATCCTCGATTGTTGCCTTGGCTCGCGCGCCTCCCAGGCTTGTGTCGATTTGTTCGAGCAGTACCCGCGGGACGCGGCGGCCTTCCTCAAGTGCTTCGGCCGCCTGGATCAGCTTCGCTAGCTCGTGAGTACGGCTAATATTGCGCTTCGCAGAGGGTGGTTCGACGGAGTTGCTGAACGTGAGATTGCCGGCGCCATCCTGCGGACCCTGCAGGAGATAGTCGATTTCGTCCAGATCCGCTTCGGCACGCTCGAGCTTGTGTTCGATCACTCGACGGCCCCAGGCATCCGGGCCTGCATCACGCAGGATGCCGGGAATGCCCTTTGAGCGCGTGAACTCATGGATCTCGCGGCCGAGCGGCAAATGAAAGGGATCGAGCGCCATTGCTCCTGGTCGCTCAAGGTACTTGTCGCCATATCGGAAGCGACCGACATACGTGCCATCGTGCTGGCGTTCGACCTTTAGGAGGGCCGCCGGTACGGTGTCGAGCGTGCCTGGGAGCTGCACGTGCACGTAGAGTGCGCGCTCAGAATTCGTATTCATTCGGTGTCTTCAGCTTGCGGACGCGCTTCGGCCGGCGCGAGGCTTCCAGCGCTTTGCCGTGGCTGTCAAAATCCGGATTGGCGACGCCGTCGAGCGTTTGCTCGAGGCCGAGCACCCAGAGCACACGCAGTAGGGCTCCGAGCGCGACGCCCGGCTTGCCGAGTTCGAGCGCGTTCACTGTATTTCGGTTGAGGCCGGTCTTGGCGGCGAGCTCGGCAATCGTAATGCCGCGGCGCTTGCGGGCGAGGCGCAGCCGCGCGGCCAGCGTGCTTGTTCGCTCAGCGACTGCCCTGGGCGCTGTCTTGAAAACAACCATAATATTAGGCGTAAAGGTATATTACGCCTAAGATATTAGGCATATAGTTACAGCACGTCAAACGTAAATCGATGCGTTTTGCACTCAAGATCGAAGGGACTATTTTGCTCGAAGCGACAACCCAGCAGCCAAACTCAGTGGCCGGCGTCCCGGTCTCGGAGACCCGGGGCGATGGACTTGGCTATGACGTCCTGTCATTCGAGGCGAATGGAAAGAAACGCCTGATGGAAGTGAAGACTGCGGCGTTCGGATCAGAGGCTCCGCATTACGTTACGCGCACCGAATTGGCTCTGTCTCAGGCAGAGCCCGATCACTTCCGGCAGTACTGAGAGGACCGAAACGCGCCATGCCGCCCAAAGCCCAGCCCGTCGCACTGCGTATTGAATTGCAGGACATCGAACCGCTGATCTGGCGACGAGTCATCGTGCCCAATCACTGGACGCTGGCGAGCCTGCATCACTATGTCCAGTGGGTCATGGGCTGGACCGATACGCATGCGCACGAGTTTCAGGTGAAGGACCGCGTCGTAGCGCCGGCTTGGTGGATCCAGGAAGTCGAACTCGACACGCCATCAGCGACTTATCTGGACGAGCGTCGATTTTCCGTCGCCGCGGCCGCGAATGAACTGGGAATGGGCGGCGAATTCGAATACCGCTATGACATGGGCGACCGATGGCGGCACCGGCTGGTCGTCGAAGCGGTGCCGGTTGCGTGGTCCGGAAGCGATCCGCCGCTGCCGGCGTGTTCCGCGGGCGAGAATGCCTGTCCACCCGACGATGTGGGCGGACCACCGGGCTACGAGCACTTCCTTGCGGTCATCGGCGACCCGGGCTGCGAGGAGTTCGACGACATGCTGCGCTGGATCGGTGGTCCGTTTGATCCCAGGGGCTTCGACCTCAATCGCATCAACCGCGAATGGCGCGGAGCCCGACGCCGGCGGAGCAGTTGAGCGTCGGGAGTTCGAACCTCCGGGAGCAGCAGGAACCGGCTGCTACCTCCGCGCCCGAATGACAATCTCGCCCGGATGGCGGTCAATGGCGAGGTCTTGCTCTCGCGACAGCAAAGCCGCGAGAGATTCCGGGTCATTGGCCTCGAATTCGCCGGAATAGTGACGCGAACCGGGCGCGATATCCTCCAGTCGCAGCTTCGGTGACTGGTTATATCGATTGAATTCGGTGACCACATCCTCGAGCGCGGTCTCGTCAAAAATAATTCGGCGCTGACGCCAAGCCACCGCGCGTGCCACATCCGCGTGCACCTTGCGATCGATCTTGCCGGTGGATTCGATTTCAATCTCTTCGCCGGCACTGACTGCAGTGTCCGACGCGCCGCTCACAGGCAGTGCATCGCTGCCCGCTGCGATTCGAACCCTTCCCTCAATGACAGCCACCGTGGTGCTCGCGGTGCGCGCGTAGACATTGAACTCCGTGCCAACCGCCTGGACCACGGCGTCACGCGTGTGCACACGAAACGGACGGCTCGCATCGTGTGCCACATTGAAGAGAGCTTCGCCGCTCGTCAGTTCAAGGTCCCTTGTGCGCTCATGGAATCGGACCCGTAATGTCGACTGCGCATTGAGATACACCACCGACCCGTCGACGAGCTCAATCGAACGCTGCTCGCCAATGGCGGTGGTGTAGATCTGCCCCGGAAAAAGGTCGCCGCGTACGTAGAGAATACCGACGACGACAGCTCCGATTCCTGCTGCGAGGCCGGTCGCCCATCTCATCACGCTGGTTCGACGCCTTTTGGCTGCGGCGGTCGAAGGTAGTGCAGGGCGAAATTCCGCCACGGGTGCAGCAGAGGCCTCGGCGAGCAAACTCTTCAAGTCGAACCGGCCGTCCAGATCGAGTGCGCGCAACTCTTTCTCGAGCGCAATAATCGACAACAGCTCCGAAACATGCCTGGGCGATTCTGCGAGCCACTCGACGAACGCCGCGCGCTCCCGGTCCCCGCCGGACTTCAGGGTCTCGAGCCACTCGGAGGCGCGATGGGTCGTCAACTGATCGATCTGGCGTTGCAGTGTCATCGGTGCGAATCCTTTCCAACCCAATAGTCCTGCAAGATGAGTTTGAGTTTCGCGCGCGCGTGCATCAGGTAAGTTGCAATGGTGTTGCGCGTGAAGCCGGATGCCTGTGCCGCTTCCTCGTACGACATGTCCTGACCTTCGACCAGCAGGACCGCGAGCAGGTGGTTTCGCGGGAGCAATGCCAGCGCATCGAGCAGATCGCGTTGCAGGCCAAGCTGCTCGGCGAGCTGATCCGGTGACGCCGAGTCGAAGCGGTCGTCGAGGCGCGTCAGCAACTCGGAATCGCAGGTCACGCGGTTCTGCTGTTCCTCGTAATGCGCCTCGCTTACCACGTGGGAGGCAATGCCGTAGAGATAGGCAAGCGGGTTGCGGATGAGCTCGGCGCGATCTTTCTTCTTGAGGAAGCGCTCGAAAATCTCCTGCGTCAGGTCGGGAACGTCCTCAGGGCGGCGCAATCGGCGGAGCAGGTAGCGATGCAGGGCCGGACCGTACTGCTCGAAGGCCGTTGCGGCCGCCGGCATTGCCACCCCTTTGGTCTTGACGTTCTCGTCGGTCATTTCAGCCCGCAAATCACTGCCTGTACCTCATTGTAGGGTTGAAGCGGGCATTCATGGATTCCGGGCGCGGGAAATCTACGATTTGCCTCCGGCGGCCGACTTGATGGGCGAGAGAAGCACAAACGGTCGGTACTACCCGGCAGAGTCCGGCAGAATGAGGGGAGAAGCGCTCAATATGAAACTCATCCGATGGCTTTGCGGCGTTCTGGTGGCGTTTTCGCTGGTTGGCGTGGCGCTGAGCGGCGATGCCGACCCGACCCGGGTCAGTGTCCACATCGAGGAGCAACCGCTCGGCCAGGCTCTCAACCAGCTCGCCCGGCAGACCGGGCTGCAGGTGCTTCGTCGCGATGAGGATGCCTCGACCGACGGACTCATCTCGCCGCGCCTCATCGGCGAATGGTCGGCGGAGGAAGCGTTGATCCGGCTGCTGGCGGGCACGAATCTCAAATATGAATTCGTCAACAGCCGCACGGTGAGAATCTGGGCGGCGCCGCGACCCCTCCCCGCGAAATCGACAGCCACCATGTTCCTGAGCGGCGATCGCGTGCAGCTCGCGCAGTCCGATTCCGTGGCGCCATCCGGTGCGGGCGCCGTCGAGCGGCAGGCAGCGACCGGGCCGGATCGCGACATGGAGCGGTCATCTTTCGAGCAGATTATCGTCACGGCGCAGCGGCGCGAGCAGAGCCTCCAGGACGTGCCGATTTCGGTGACGGCATTGAACGAAGAGACGCTGAAGGCGATGGGTGCTTATCAATTCGCCGACTTCGCGGCGAGCGTGCCCGGGCTCACGATGAGCGACAACGGCGCGAATCACGCGAATTTCATCATCCGCGGGGTCACTTCCGATATCACGGGCGGTGCACTGCAGTCTACGGTCGCGCTGTATATCGACGATCTGCCATCGATGGACACCTATGCTTCGTTGTCGACGCCCGACCTGCATCTGTTCGACGTCAGCCGCGTTGAAGTGCTGCGCGGGCCGCAGGGAACGCTCTTCGGGTCGGGCGCGATGGGCGGAGCCATTCGCGTCATCACCAATCAGCCAAACATGAACCAGACCGCCTTTGGAGCGGATGTCGGCACATCGTCGACGGACGGCGGTACCGGGTCCTACAACCTCAACGGCATGCTCAACGTGCCGCTGGTGCCGGGCAAGCTCGCGATGCGTGTCGTCGGCTACCTTCAGGATTCCGGTGGCTGGGTGAACAACACCGTTCTCGGCAACAATCGCAACGACGTCAAGGCCTACGGCGGCCGCTTGATCATGAAGTACGACCCGACCGAGCACCTCACTCTGACCGGCACGCTCACCTTTCAGAGCAGCCAGCCCGAGGACAACTCCTATTACACAGGCATGGCCGACGGCGAGCCGGTGCGCAGTCTCCCGCAGCCGGAATTCGTCGACGATCGCTTCACGATCTCGAATCTCGTGGTCGAATACGACTTCGGCAAGGTGATGCTCAGGTCCTCGACGAGCTTTGCCCAAAAAACGGTCGTTCAGCAGCAGGACATGACAGCGTCATCGCAGGGGATCCTCGGCCCGGATACGCCGCCGTCGAACATCAACTGGCACGACTCCTCGGACAATTTCTTCCAGGAACTGCACCTTTACTCGACGGGCGACAATCGGCTGAACTGGTTCGTCGGAGCGTACTTTCGCGACCAAAGCAATCGCTACTACGATTTCCACTGGATCATTCCCGGTAGCGAGGAGACGTTTGGCACCGGGCCGGCTGGCGCGCCGGGCGACGACGTCTATCACTACCTCGATCAAAGCGGCACGAAAGAGAAGGCGCTCTTCGGTGAGCTGTACTGGAAAGTCACCGACAAACTGCGCGCGACAGTCGGCGTGAGGCGCTTTCGGAATTCGTATGACAACGTCAATTCGGTGTCGGGCGTATTTGCCGGCGGCGCGTCGACGACCGATCTCGGTTCCAACGACAACAAATCGACTTACCGTTTCGTGCTCGACTACCGGCTGAACCCAAACGCGATGCTTTATGCCCAGGCGTCCGAGGGGTATCGGGTCGGCGGAGCGAACGCCCCGGCTCCGGATCCGACGCCACCGCAATTCGGGCCGGATCAGCTGTGGAGCTACGAAGTGGGCGCGAAGACGACTTTTCTTGGCGGCAGGTTGCGACTCAATGGCGCGCTCTACTACATCGACTGGAAGGACATGCAGCTGACGCAGTACACGGAGAATGGCTGGCTCTATGTTTCCAATGTCGGCAACACACGGTCCAGCGGCGCGGAGCTCGAAATCCAGGCGGACATCGGCGAACATTTTCAGTACACGGGTGCGATTGCCACCAACGACGCGCGTATCGAAGTCGACAACGCGGCGATTGGCGCCGAGTCGGGCGATCGGGTGCCAGGCGTGCCGCACTTCACGATGTCGAATGCACTCGAGTACAAGGCGCCGCTGTTCGCAAACGCGGATGGCTACGTTCGAATCGACCACCACTACGTGGGCGGGTCGTACAGCATCTTCGACAGCGCGTCGGCCCTCCACATGGGCGACTATCATCTGCTGAATCTGCGCGTGGGCGCGGATTTTGGCCACTGGGACATGTCGCTCTATGCGAACAACCTTTTCAACTGCGACGAGGTGTCGACGGCGATCTATGCGAACCGCGTCTATCGCACCCGGCCGCTGACCTTTGGATTGAATGCACGTGTGAAATTCTGAGTGCGCCGCTGGGCGTGTATGGGCGCGTTGCTGCTCGCCATGACGCCGGCGGAGTCCGGGCCCCCGTCAAGCCCGAAGATCATCGCGCTTGCGGGCGCGATCGCGCGCGGCGACTCCGCCGCGCTTGCGGACTTCTGGAAGGACGTCGAACGCGTTCACACGCCGGTAATGGAATCCATTCCGGATTCGCCGCGCGAGATGTGGGTGACCTTTCTGTGGCGCGGACTGCCCGATCAGCCGTCCGCTGGCCCCCATGTTCTCGGCCAGATCGGCACGACGACCGGGCCGGTGGAAATGAGGGCGGCGTTCGCGCTCGAGCAGCTGCCGCGTAGTGACGTCTGGTATCGCACGTTTCGATTGCCGGCCCTTGCGCGACTCAGTTATCACCTGGCGTGGCGGCTCGGCGACGGGCGCAAGGGCGAGCCCGATCCGGTGACGTTTGAGAATGTTGCCTATGATGTCTTCGTCGACGCGCTGAATCCCCGGCGCTACACCGTCCGTTGGTCGGACTCCAGCCGGCCCGTCCGCACGTCGTATGTGGATGGGCCCGGTGCTTCGCCAGATCGCTTCGTCGCGGAGCGCCCGAACCTTTTGCGTGGAAAGCTCGAAGCCATCGACTTCCCGGGTCACAAGCCCGGCGATCGGCGCTACATCAGTATCTATACTTCACACGGGGCCGATCTGGGCTGTGCCCGGTGCGATCTCATCGTGCTGTTCGACGCGGCGCCTTTCCTGTCCGCGATCCCGACACCGACCATTCTTGACAATCTTCAAACGGACGGCTTCCTCGGGCCGCTTGTCGCTGTCTTCGTGGGCAACTCTCCGACCGAGGATCGGGCTTCCGATCTGCGTCCGAGTCCGAAGCTGAGTGCCTTTCTGCGTCTCGAACTCCTGCCCTGGCTTCGACAGCGCTATCAATTCACCCACGATCCGCGCCGAACCGTGATTGGCGGCTCCAGCCTCGGCGGCCTTGCCGCTGCGTACGCTGCATTCGCGAACTCCGATTTGTTCGGCAACGTCATCTCGCTGTCTGGGGCGCACTGGTGGTGGCCGGGTTACAGTGCCGGTTCGGATGTCACAAGGCTGCTCAACAGCGAATCCGGCTGGTTGACGCATGAGTACGCGAAGGCACCGAAGCTGTCACTGCGCTTCTACGCTGACGTCGGAACCTGGGAAGGCGCCGTGATGCTGCTCCCCAACCGCGCGTTTCGCGATGTGCTGGTGGCGAAGGGTTATGAGGTCGAATATCAAGAACATGTCGGTGGGCACGATCCCGTGTCCTGGCGCCCCGCCTTGACGGACGCACTCAAGAAGATGCTTCGAAGGTAAGCGAGTGGTCGCGAGCCCGGCGCGGAAATCCGCTTCTGACTCCCACGAGCCAACCGCGCACACTCGATGATGACTCCGAGGGCCGGAAGCGATCTGCCACTGCCGGTGTGTTCCGCGGGCGAGAATGCCTGTCCACCGGACGATGTGGGCGGGCCACCGGGCTACGAGCACTTCCTTGCGGTCATCGGCGACCCGCGGGCGGGGTGCTTAGTGCTGATTTGACGGATGGCGACACCCGATGTCGATGCGATCGACATGGGAGTCGCTTAATGTCGAAAAAACTGATATTTTTCGACATATGGCATTTGACCCCCTCCGACCCTACAACGACCTGCCTGCTCTGCCGCCACGGGCAGAGCTGGAAACCAAGCTCGTCCTGAAGGCTTGTGTGGAGGCGCGGGCCGCGCTGGCGGCTTTGCGCCAGGCGACCGCCCTGATTCCCAATCCGGCAGTCTTGATCAACACAATTCCGCTCCTTGAGGCACAGGCGAGTTCCGAAATCGAAAACATCGTGACGACCACTGACGCGATGTTCCGGCAAGCGCAGCTTGAATCTCTTGCGGCAGATCCCGCGACCAAAGAGGCGCTGCGCTACCGAACGGCGATCAAAAAGGGGTGCGAATCCCTGAAAAAGCGTCCATTGGCAACACGTACGGCGGAAGAGGTGTGCACGATCATAAAGGGCGTTCGCATGACGGTGAGAAACGTGCCCGGAACGGCTCTCGCCAATGAAGCGACAAAGGAGATCATCTACACGCCGCCCCAAGGTGAGACGCGGCTTCGCGACAAGCTCACGAACTGGGAGCACTTCATGCACGACCATGACGAGCTTGATCCTCTCGTGCGAATGGCCGTTGCGCACTACCAATTTGAGGCCATTCACCCGTTCACCGACGGCAATGGCCGAACGGGCCGTATCCTGAATCTCTTGGTACTGATCGAGAACGGGCTGCTTGATCAACCGATCTTGTATTTGTCCCGTGCGGTCATTCGCAATAAGGCGGCGTACCATGACGGCCTTCTCGCGGTTACTCGAACCGGAGCTTGGGAAGATTGGATTCTGTACGTTGTGCGCGGCACTCAGGAAACCGCTCAATGGACGTTGGCAAAGATCGCCGCTGTGCGAAGCCTTATCGAACACACCGCCGAGCACGCCCGCAGGGTTGCCCCCAAACAGTACAGTCGCGAGCTGATTGAATTGATATTCGATCAGCCCTATTGCCGCATCGAGAATGTCGTGGACTGGGGAATAGCCAAACGGCAGACAGCGTCGACATATCTTCAGAAGCTTGTGACTGTCGGTATTCTGAAGGAGAAAAGAATCGGCCTTCACAAGCTGTTCTTGAATTCCAAATTCCTCGCGTTGCTGACGCGCGAAACGAACGAATTTCGTAAGTTCGAGACCCGGTGAAATGCCTACCAAGGAGGAGCTGGAAACCCCGCGTACGGCCGCCGCCATGCTCGCGTCGGTTGATCATGCCGCTGAGCAGTTCCGGGGCGACAAGAAGCTGCGTGCAGAAGCTCGCGAAGGCAAACTCATGGTTCGCGGCACAGAAGCCTGCGCGCTCGAAAGTTTCCATCATCCATTGATAGCAGGTGCGAGAGAGCGGTCCATCGGGAACGCTGCGCATGAGAGGCAGCACCCTCTCGTGGAACGTAATCGTGCCGCCAGGACGAAGAAGGCGTGACAACCGCCGCAGCTCGTTGCCGTGCGACGGCGACGGCTTGCCCGTATCGAGGACCCGCAATCCCTGAGCGATCCCGGCGCGGCGCAGCACATCCGCGGTGAAATTGCGGAGGTACTCGCTCGGGAATTGCAGGCGCCGAAATTCCGCTTCGGAGTAACCGAGTGCGTAGGAGTCAGCGCCGGACGACTTCATGACCGTCCCACGCTCGCGCCCAGGGCGACGAGAAGCTCGTCCAGCTGCTCGAACATCTCGCCCAATGCATCCGCCGCCCCGGTGCCAGCAGCGTCGAGAGCTTCCTTCGAGGGATAGAGTTCGCTTAGGACCAGCAGCGTCCTGCCACTTTTTTCTTCGAAGGTCACCGTGGTGACGGGCCCACCGTCTCCAGCTTCCTCATTGGTCCAGGCGAGCCGCGAGGGCGGTGTCACTTCGAGGTACGTGCCGAAGAACGCCATAGAGTCGCCTTCGAACTCGAGACGGTACTTGCCCCCGACACGAACATCCATCTCACAGGAACGCAGGGACATGCCCATCGACTTCGGCGCCCACCAGCGCTTGAACAGCTCGGGCTTGGTCCAAGCCTCGAACACGATGCGCGCCGGACCGTTGAAAGTTCGCGTAGTGACCAGCTCACGCTCGGACTTCCGTTCCACTGTCGTGCGGTTCTTCATGGGGGCGCGCTCACTTTCTCTTTTTGCGTCCATCGGCCTTCTCCTTCCGTTTCATTTGCTCGATAACCTTGTCCAGCTCGTCGAAGCGTGCGGCCCAGAGCTGGTGGTACCTCTCGATCCATGCCGCCTCTTCCTCAAGCCGGCACAGGCCGAGCTTGCAGGTCCGCACGCGCCCGACCTTCTCGGTGGTGACGAGCCCCGCCTGCTCCAGGATGCCGACGTGCTTCTTCATGCCCGTGAGGGTCATGTCAAACTTCGCGGCAAGGTCCGTGATTGAAGCGTCTGCGCGCCCGAGCTGCTCCAGAACGCCGCGTCGGGTGACATCCGAGAGGGCGGCGAACGAGGCGTTGAAATGGGCTTGGGTATACTGAACCATGTGGTTCAGTATGTAACACGCGGTTTGGCGATAGGCAAGGGGGGGCGGGCGCGTCCGTGTTGTAAGGAGCTACGGGATTATTGGAGAAATCCGGCCATCGATAGGTCGTGATAAGGTGCCCAGGCGCGGGTCATCGGCTTATTGATTGGAGGAATTCCCATGTCCACAGGCATCGAGCGGATTTTCGATCTGCAGCAGGCCCATCAATGGACGGTGAAGGCCACGACCGCCGACCAACGCAAAGAGAAGCTGTGGAAGTTGAAGTCCGCCGTGGAGGCTCACGCCGATCAGATCGTGGCGGCGGTGAAACAGGATACGCGCAAGCCTGAAGCCGAGGTCAGAGTGACGGAAGTCCTCGGCGTGATCGGGAATATCCAGAAGAACATCGACAGCCTTGACCAATGGATGAAGCCTGTCGAAGTGATTCCCTCCCAGAACAAGAACGACGAGGCGAGAATCGTCCACGAGGCGCGGGGTGTGTGCTTGATCCTGGGCCCCTGGAATTTTCCGCTCGGGTTGACCTTCGGACCGCTTGCCGCCGCCGTTGCCGCTGGCAATTGCTGCATGGTCAAGTTGACGGACCTTTGTCCGGCGACTGCCAGCGTTGCAGCCAAGATCATCAAGCAGGCGTTTGACGAACAGGAAGTTGCGCTGTTCGAAGGCGGCGTCGATGTGGCCACCGCGTTGCTGGAGCTGCCGTTCAACCACATCTTCTTCACGGGAAGCACGCGTGTCGGGAAACTGGTCATGGCGGCGGCAGCGAAAAACCTGTCCTCGGTGACCCTGGAGCTCGGCGGGAAGTCGCCGGTCATCGTCGATGAAAGCGCAGACGTAAAGAAAGTGGCGGCGGATCTGGCTGCGGCCAAGCAATTCAACGGGGGCCAGGCGTGCATCAGCCCCGACTACGTATTCGTCAAGGAGTCACAGAAGAGCGCATTGATCGAGGAATTTCGGGCGAAGGTGCAGCAGAACCTCTATCGCGACGACGGTAGCATCAAGAAGGAAAGCATTGCCCAGATCGTCAACGACCAGAATTTCGCGCGCATCCGCAAACTCTTCGACGACGCCGTCGCGAGGGGCGCCAAGGTTGCCGTCGGCGGCACGCTGGAGCAGGCCGATCGTACGATCCATCCGACGCTGCTCACGGATGTCACTCCCGACATGCAGATCATGCAGGAGGAGATCTTCGCGCCCATCGTGCCCGTCATGACTTACAGGAATATCGACGAAGTCATCGAGCACATCTCGGGCCGGGCGAAGCCATTGGCGCTTTACATCTACAGCAACGACACAAAGAACATCGAGAAGCTCCTCGAGCGGACTTCATCAGGCGGCGTGACCATCAACGGCTTCTTCTCTCACTACCTGGAAAGCCAGTTGCCGTTCGGCGGCGTCAATCAAAGCGGCATGGGCAGCTATCACGGCGTCTTCGGGTTCAGGGCGTTTTCCCACGAGCGCGCGATCTACGTGCAGCGTCAGGCGGGAACGTAGGTCAGTCGGATCACGTCTTCGTCAATTCGATCGCTGGCAACAAGGTGGAGCCGCGGCCGGGGACCGGTGAAGAACGGCTTGCCGCGACCCAGTACGACGGGATGAAGGTAAAGTCGATACTCATCAATAAGACCCAGGTTGGTCAGGCTTCCTGCCAAGTCGGGTCCGGCAACTTCAATCTCCCCAACTTGCTGAGCCTTCAGCCCACGTATCACCGCCTCGATGTCGTCCTTGACGAGTGTGGCGTTGGGTCCGACCGACTTCAACGAGCGCGACACAGCCCACTTCGGCTGCCTCCGCCACGCCGCCGCGAAGTCGTGTTCCGCCGCGCCCCATTCCGGGCTGTCTTCGTCCCAATAACGCATGACCTCGTAAATGCGGCGACCGTACACACTGCCCGTCAGGTCGCGCGCGCGCTCGATGAAGTGACGAAAGAGCGCGGGACTTGGACCGAATTTCTGGTGGTCGACGTAGCCATCCAGGGACTGGTTCATTCCATAGACGAGCTTAGCCATGGCACAAATTCTCCGCCCCAGGTTCTTCAGAATAGCTTGAGCCGACGTTCCGCAGAAATGAGAATGGACACGAATCGAAGGCCATGTGGTTGCGGGACTTCCGCGGGAGCCCGAAAAGCTAAGTCCTGATCAGTGCTGACATTTGGCGGTTCGAATCCGTCCAGGCGCACCCCTCGATCGGGAACGGCAAGTCGGTGGCTTCTCATGCTTGGCCGGAGCGCTGCCAGTCAAGGATCAGGCGAAGTCTCTCGATTCGATTACTGAGGATGAGCAGTTCCAGGGGGCCGCCACGCGCCCCTGGCGGCGGGCCCGAGGACTCGAGCATGGCACGGTAGCCGTCGCCTGCGTGTGACACCACGCGGAGGACTCCTTCATACCACTTGGCCAGTTGGCTCTGCGATAGACTTGCGGATTCCATCAAGGCTGCCCCCTGCTTGATGCATACCTCGAGCTCCTGCGCGACAGCGTGTCGATCGACGCGATGACCCCTGGCGATCTGCAGATGCTCGATGCGCGCTTGCGCGGCGAGCCACAGCCGATAGGGCGCGAGCCCGAAGTTCCAGCCGAGCACGATGCTGATCCACGCACCGCTCACCGCGCCGCCCATCGAGATCGCCACGAAATAGTCGCGGGTAGCGTCCGGCTCGCCGCCCCACACGTACAGGGCGAGGGTGGTCGCGAACCATGGCCCCAATATCTCCGTTGCGCAGCGCCACGGGCCGCCAAAGTGTGCACGCGTTGCCCGCCACGCGTTCAGCCGGCACGCGCGCATCCATGCGCGATACGCGTACCAGCTCATTGCAGGGTTGCGGCGCGGTCGCAGCCTGGCCACGTCACATCGACCCGATCACGTTGAGGAACAGACCCTGGTGCGTGAAGCTCAGGTCCGTCAGGTCCTCCGAGAATTCCGTGAAGTTATAACCGGCTCCGGCCTTCAGGTGTTTGCCGATATACCGATAGATGGCGAACAGAGCGCCGCTGCGTTGCTCATCGAGGTCGGGGAGGTCGAGCATGCGACCCTCAATCATTCCTTCCCAATTCCGGGCAAAGCGGCAGTCGGCCCGCAAAATGAAAAGTTGCGCCGGGTTGTCGAAGAACTGCGGGTCTACGCGGTCCAGACTCATCTCGCCCATGCGGTAGGCGTACTTCCCGCCGATGGACCAGCTCTCTGTCACGCCGTAGGTGACATCGACGGACGCGATATGGCTCTTCTGCATGAACTGCGCGGCCGTATTCTGCGGGGTCACCTGGTCCGTCGTCGGTACGTTATAGAAGTACGTGTACTTGGCGAGGGCGGTGAAGCGGTCATTCCAGACCGGGCGATATCCGTAACCGATCACCGCCTCGGTGAACCCGCCGTCGTAAAACTGGCCGAGCGAGCTCTTGCTGAACGAGTGGTTGAGCTTGCCGACGAGGCGCCAGTCCGGTGTGACCTGGACCTTGAAATTGTTCCTGAAGAGCCAGGTTGTCCTTTCCGTCGTCGTAGTATCCAGCAGCTGGGCGTTGTCGAATCGGTATTCGACTCCGCTCGAGATCTGCACCGTGTCGAAGTCGTAGGCGACGCGAACGCCACCGGCCCTGCGCTTCGTATCTGCGCCGGTCTGCGCATCCGCGAGCGTTCCGACCTCCAGATTCGCGCCGAGGTTCCACCGATCCTTCGCGGTCAGCGTGACGCCGGTAGCGTGCGTGAGGCCCGATATCTGGTCGGTGTCCTGGTATCGCTCCTCGACGTAGACACTGCTGCTATCCGACAGCCGCCTCTTCACGCCCGAGATCAGGTTGCCGCTGCGGCCGCGCAGATCGTTGTCCGTGCGCTCGTTCTCGAGCCCGTAGTTCAAATACAGGTTCGTGCGGTCCGAAAGTTGATAGTTCGTGCCGAGCGTGCCGCCAAACCCGAGATCGCCGTCCGACACCTCCGCTTTGATGCGAAAGCGGCCGCCCAACTGATAGGAGCCGCCGACCCCGATTCGCCCGTTGTCCTCGCGGTCTTCGGTTTTCGACACGGTGTCCTGAGCGAAGGTGTAGGCACGCCAGGATTTCAGCGAGTCATAACCCAGTTGCATGACTGCGTCCGTGCGCTCGCCCTGTTGCTGGGTCAACGGGACGATCGGCGAGTTGTCCGTGCGCTTGTCGTTCCTGACGCCGGTGCTCAGGCTCCATCGCCGGCTCATCTGGAAGCCGACGTCGAGTTCCTCCGCCGTCGTTTCGAGTCCGAGATCCTGCGTCCTCTTGTCTGCTTTGGCACTCAGCTGCAGTCGCTCGCCCAGCGGCAGCCTGAGCGTACCGCCGTACTGCTGCCGGTCGGTGAGTGTGGCGAGGCCAGGCGCCGAGTAGCCGGCATCGAGTGTTTGCGTGTACATCGTCACGCGGGCCTTGCTGCCGGAGAAGAAGTCGTCGAACCCGACGCTGAGATCCGCACGATACCCATCGGCGCTCGCGTTGGTGAATGACGTATCGTCCTGGCCCACGAAGCCGAAGCCACCGTCGTTGGAATACATGGCGCTCGATACCAGGCCCTCACTCTTCCCGGCCTGCAGTTTCAACCAGGAGTTGGCACTTTTCCTGAACGTCAGGTCCGCTCCTCGGAGGTTGCTGTCGCTGTCGCCTTCGTCGTTGTCGTTACCGGCCGTCAAGCCGACCTTGATGTATTCATTCAGCCAGTAATGGCCCTGGCCGCCGGTGCTCACCGTCTTGATGTCCGAGAAGCCGGGCGTGAATTCATATCGCACCACCAGGTACGCTTCCTCTCCGCTGAGCCCGCCACTGCGAACCAGCTGGCCGTCATCCCCGGTCGAAGACAATGGCTCAGCGAGCAGGATGCGACCCTGGAGATAATCGATGTCGTAGTCGAGCACGGGTCGCAGGTTCACGACCCCGGTGACGAGCCCGGAGTCCTTGTCACGCAGCTCGATCCGCACACGCTCGGAGCCGGTGAGAATGTCCTGGTTGCGCAGATAGTAGAGCGACCCGCCGGTCCCACGGAATTCATCGCGGCTCGCCACGGTGCCCGGCTCGGCAGCAAACGCATCGAGCGCGAGGCGCTGCTCGCCGAAACCCGTCGCATCCTCGGACTGCCAGTGCACATTGCCGCCGTAGAGTCCGCGGTCGACTTGCGCGAGTTCATTGTCGAGGTAACCGACCTTGAAATTGCCCCACAGCGCATGACTGTCGTCGTGGCTCACGTTGACGTACAGCTTGCCGAGCGTTGGGGCGAGCTCCTCCACGACGCTGTCATCGCCGAAGGTCGGATAGTGGTAGTCGGAATCGATGCGACGGAACAGCGAGTCCGGTGACTTGTCGAGGAAGTTGCTGAACAGGTTCTTCACCGGGCCTTCAAGCGTATCGGCGCTCGCCGTCACTCGCCAGTGATCGGGGAATTTTTCCGTGGCATAGAACGCGAGCCTGCCATCGAACGAGGAATCGATGGGGTTCGGCGCGTTTGCGCCCTGCAGCAGCTCTGCCGGTCCGGTCGTGGTGTTCTGCGAGACCGTGAAGTCCGCGAGCCCAACGTAGAACCTGTCGCGAGGCGCGAATTCCAGGTCGCGCAGGTACAGTGTTCCGTTACCCGCCTCATCGAGGATCGCCACTTCGACCGTGTGCATGCCCGCCGGCAGGATGGCCTCACCGACGAAGTTGCCCTTTGCGTCGACCGGAACCTGGCGGCCTGCCACCCACACGGTGTGCTGCGGAGGAATGTTGCTGCCGTGAACGTTGACCGTGCCACTGCCGAGTTGAATGTCCTGGACGGCGAGATCGCTCTCGCCGTAGCCCGCGAGCAGTTCGCCCTCCGACATCGGCGCGGCATCTTGGCGCTGGGTCATCGGCTCGAATGGCGAAGCCTCCGCTTCGGGATGACCGATCATCATCGACAGCGATTGCGGTCTCGTGTCGTCGAACTGGCCGTTCTTGCCGTAGGCGCGCAGGACGTACGTCAGCGCGCGCACGGACCCCGCGGACCGCGGCACGACAGGCTGCCATTCGGCGAAGCCGCTGGGATCTACCTTGATGACTGCCAGTGGGTCGCCCGCGACGGATTGCCCGGCCCCGAAGATCCGCACTTCCGCGCGCTCGATGAACGACCAATAGTTGGCGTACATGCTGAATCGCACGGGTTCGCCGGTGAGGATCGCCGGGCCGAGCGGGCGGAATGCCAGCACTGATGGCGCTGCCGCAACGCTCAACCGCGGGCGCGATTTGAGATTGTCGAACTGGAATTGGATATCGGCCTTCTCCAGGGCCACGTCCGTGCAGCGCTGGACATCGGCCGAGCTACGGTCCGGATCGTCGATGGACTCGCCGTCGACGCTGATATGCATCAGATTGAGGGCGAAGGGGCTCTTCGTATCGAGCTCGCGGGTCAGGCGGGTCATGTCCACACCCTCGTAGTCGTCGAGCGCCGCGAGCTCGTCATAGACCACCTGGACGACGACCAGCGACGTCTCGTCCTGGGTGAAACCGGTGTTGACCACGTCATTCGAATGAACAAACCCGCGGCCTTCGTGTTCCGCCTGTTTCGGGGCGAGATCCATCTGCTGGCGGATCGTTTCCATCGCCCTGCGCGCGCGCGCGGCGGAAAGGCCAACATCGTCGCCATAGATCGCCGCCGTGCGGCGGTCGAGCGTCTCGTTGGCCGTATAGCCGACGAAGCGCAGCCGTACGTTGGTCTTGTCGCTGATGTCGGCCATCGCGCGACTCAGCTGTTCGGTGTAGCCGGGCGGAATGACAGGGTTCCCGCTCGCGAGCTGTAGCGGCGCGATGCTGCCCCAGGGCGGATCGTAGACTTTCGTCACCACTTCGGTGCCGTCCGTCGCGGGACAGAGCTGCGGCTCGTCCGGCAGCTCCCGCAGCTGATCGTCGTGCCAGAACTGCACTTCGATGCGACGATTGAGCGCACGCCCCTGGGGCGTGTCGTTGCGCGCGATCGGCCGGCTCGCTCCTTGTCCGTCGCTCGCAACCGCGGCGCTCGGCAGATGCAGCGCGTCCTGCACGGCAAGCGCCACCCGCAACGCCCGCGCTTTCGAGAACGCGAGGTGGTTGCCGTAAATGCGCTCGTTGCGGCCCGTGAGCGGCGCGTCGTCCGTGTAGCCGATGAACTTGACCACCACGTGCTGCTTGTCCCGCAGGTTGTACAGCGCCTTGCGAATGTGCTCGATGAATTCCACCGACACGACCGTCGTCTCGTCGTCGTACTGCAGCGCTGGAACGAGGTTCTTCACACGCGCACGCCGCGCCTGGCCTTCCTTGAAGCGCAGCTTGCAAAGCGTCTCCATGCGGCAGACCTTGACTCTCTTGAACTCCCCGGGGACGAAGACTTCCTGCTGTGTGACACGCGCCTTGGGTTCGTCGTACCAGACTTCCACTTCCACGCGCCGATTCTTTGCCCGGCCCTCGGGCGAGGTGTTCGGTGCAATGGGGCGGGTGTCACCGGCCCACTCGTAGCTGATCGCGTCCGGCGCAAGCATCAGAGTCCGCTGCAGGTATTCCGCGACCTCGCCGGCGCGTTCGCGGGAGAGGCCCGCGTTATCGCCATAGACCCGCGCGAGCGCCTCGGACAGCGGTTGATCGTCCGCGTGCCCGACCAGATGCAAGCGGACGTTACGACGCTGGCGTACGCCGTCGAGAACCTTGCGCAGCAGCTCGACGTCATGTTCCGGAATTTGCGCAACGCCAGACTCGAAGTGAATCGGCGCAATCACGTTCGTGAGCTTGACGGTTTCAAGCGCCTGGCCGGCGACATCCTGTAGTTCGAGCTTGTCTTCGGCCTGGCTTTTCAGAAGTTCCGGATCCTGAGTCCACTGACTGACCGGCTCGTCGGTCGGCAAATGCCGTTCGACGGCCTGGCCGAGCCCGGACTCGTCGACGGTTTGCGCCAGAGCGACCGCGGAAAACAGGAGTCCGCAGATCAGCGACGGGGAGTTACGCTTCCACATGGCGTTCACCTGCTGGCTGGCGCGCGCGCGGCCGGTTGCTTCGGCGGGCTGCCCAGTCGCCAGAAGACCTCCGGCTCGATCGTCAGCTCGTAACAACAGTCCAGCGCCTTCCAGGCCTGCTGGACCTCCTGTTTGACCGTGTGCAGGCGCCGTTCGACGAGCGGCTCGTCCTCCACTTCCGCGACGTAGGAGAGGCGCAGCACCGCCGGCGACTTGCGAAGCTCCTGGAGCAACAGCGCGATTCTCGGCTGCCACTGCGGGCGCATCTCGGTGGTGCCGTGCTCGAATACGGCGTCGGCGAGATCGAGGCTCACCACACGATAGATCGATGCGCCGAAGTCGATTTGCAGCGCCTTGCCGCGAGTGGCCCGCTGCACACGCACCGGTTCCGTCGACGGCCGATAGCCGCTCGGCAGCGTTCGATCGTCGAGCTTGAGAATGAAGTTGCTGCCCCGGCCCTCGATCGGCGTGATCGCACAGGTGATGTGATAGCGGCCATAGGCATCCGTCGTGGCGGTGAGACCGCGTGCGGTTACGAGACGCACTCCCTGAATACCCGGTTCGTCGGCATCCTGGCTGCCGTTTCGATTGGCATCGTTGAAGACTTTGCCGAGCACGTCGGTGCAGTCGAAGGTCGGATCCGGCACCACGCGGACGGTTGCGGTGGCCTCGCCGGACAGGACAGCGCCGGTGACTCCAAACTGGGCCTGCGCGCGATTCACGAACTCGCCTTCGCCGACGCCGGCGCCGACCGCGAGCAGCATGACGATCGTGCGCTGCTCGCCAAGGTCCAGGACGAGGTCGCTCCAGACGAGCTGGCGGCCCACAACGGCAGGCTCGGCCGGCACATTGTCGATGCGCGCGGATCCGGCAATGTAGCGGAAGCCGGCCGGGAACCCGTCGACGACGCTCACGTCCTGCAACAGCGGCATGTCGCCCACGTTGCGCACCGTGATGGTGTAGGGCACGAGCTGTCCGCGCGTCACGTTGAGCAACGGCGTGCTCTTGCTGATGGCGAGCGCTGCATTGAGCACCGGATCGAGCGGAACGTGATTGTTGAAGATCTGGCTCGAGCCCGGTACGAAACTGTCGTCCAGGGTCAGGTGCACGTAGTAGTTGGTGCCGGCGCTGCGCAGCCGAACCGCGGGAGGCGGTGCGAACTCGGAACCCTGCACCTCGCAGCGCTGAGCGGTGGCAGGGATCGCGTCGGCCGTGCTTCCCGGACACGCAGGCACCGAGAACGGGCCGGTCGAAGGACCCGAAACCGGCGGAATGAGCTGCGAGTAACCGGCGACGTAGCCTGACGTCGGCGGGGTCACATCGAGGAGGTAGCTGCCTCCATTCGCGCACGCCGGATCGGAGAAGTTGATGTCGAAGCGGTAATAGCCGCTCGCCAGCGTGACCTGGTTCTGCTGAGCCGGATCATAGAAGCAGCTTTGCGGGAGCGCCGTGCGGCTGCCGGCTTGCAGCATCCTGAGGACGGCGCCCGCGACCGGCGCGCGCGTCATCGTGTTGTACACAACGCCGTTCGGCTCGATGGGCAAGTTGAGATTCGGCAGGTTGCCGCCGTTTTGCACGACGATATCGGCGATGCGCTGCAGGTCATTCGTGAAGATCGAGTCAGCTCTGCCGAGCTTCGCGGTGTTGGGGCCGGCGCCCGGCGCAACAAACCGCAGTTCGTATTTGACGCTGGTCGCGTAGTTCGCCGTGACGCCGCTGATCTGATAGGCGCCGGTCGCATCGGTGACCACCGACTGCGCCAGCACGTTGTCGAGGTAGAGCTCGACCGTCCAGCCCTCCAGCCGCCGCTCATTGGGGTCGGTGAGCTTGTTGAAGTTGGCGTCATGCCAGGCCGTGCCGCTCAGAACGCCAACCCCGAAGTTGACCGTCACGGTGTGAGCATCTTCGTGATCGAGCGTACCGACCGTGCCGTTCGTCAGCATTCGCGTGTACGCCAGACGGGTGGGGTCGCTGCTGGGGCCGTTGTACCACTGCGTCGCGCCCACGACGTTCGTCAGCGTGATGCCGTTCTGGGTACCGGCGTCGAGCTGCGTGCGATACGCGATCAGCAGACGTTCGCCCGCACCGATCACCGAAGCGGCGCTGAGCGCGTTGAAAGCGAACTCACACGTGGCACCGTCAAACACAAGGGCATAGTCCGTGCCCTCCACCAGAGCGCCTTTACCGGGGACCGGCGTCACGCCGTCCGGTGCGAATACGCGCGCGCTCAAGACTTGCGGCGCGGCGTCGCACATCCCACCGGTCGGGCCGTCCGGCAGGCGATCGACCAGCGTCGCGTTGAACGCATCGGCGAACCCGATGTTCTGGACGTCGATGCCGAAATCGGCCCTTATTCCCGGACTCATCGTCGCCGGGCCCGACTTCGTGACGGTGAGCGCCGGGGTGTTCGGTGGTACTCCTGGCAACGTGAATTGTCCGCCCAGGCCCGAGGTGTTGATGGTGCCGCCTTCTCTCGTGATGAATTCGGTCACCGGATCACCGTTGGCGTCGAGAAAAGTCAGCGACAACGTGTAATCGACTCCACCTATGTTGAACGTCGTGGGCTGGGCCGAGGCGACAATGGTCACACGGTCCGTACACCCTTCTCCGGGCGGTGTCGGATAGGGACAGGGCACCGTGTTGTTCGGGGTTTCCTCGTGGTTGAACGTATAGGTGAAGGTCAATGGACCGGTTTGGACGCCGTCCACGTCAAGCACGAGAACAACATCGAGCTGAACCGAAGTCAGGGACGGATCGCCGACCTCAAAATTCCGGTGCGTAAACGTCCCAAGGGAAAAGACGGGGACGGGCCCGGGCAACGTCACGGGGGGCGGGATGGCTACGGTGTAGTCATAGCCGCTTTGCGGCGTACCGGTCGTTGTGCCCCAACGGACAATCGAGGTTGGTGAGCCGTTTGTGACGACGGGATCACCGGGCTGACTTCCGGGCACGTTATCCGTCGGGTCATGCCAGTTTCCGACGACGGATACGTAAGTGATCGTAGCTGCCGACGCGCTCCCGGCCAGAAACGGAGCGACCAGTGCAGAAAGCAATGCGCTCAGGACGATGAAGGATTTCTTCATGGCGTTTTGCGGCGCGCAAGTCCGCAGCTCAGATCGTCACGCTCATGCCGCCGGCAGGAAATCGATCGGATAAACGATGGTGATCGGCGGTACTTCCTTCGCACCGAAGTTGAAAGTGCTCACGCGCTGCACGACCTGCGTGACCAACTCCGGCGCTTTCATGTCGGTCGAATGCAGCTGGCAGGTGGACACGCTCCCATCCGGCTCGATCGTCAGGCGCAGGACCATCTGGCCCTGCAAGGTCGGATCCCTGCGCAGCTCCCGGTTGTACATGCGATAGAGCGCTGACTTGTAACGATCGAATACGATCTGAATCTCTTCGTCCGTACGAGCCAGGCCCGGGCCGTTGCTCAACGGGTGAGCTGCCGGCCCGATTGCGCTGATATTGCTCGACGCGCGCGTCAACGCGGCGCCGCGGATCGCGCCGCGTTCATTGCCGCCGTTCGGACCGAAATCGCGGCTCAATGAGGCGAGCCTGATGCCGCCGCTCGAGCCCGGCGCATTGGTGGTCAGCATCGAACGCTCGGGTCGCGCTGCCCCGCCCTGATTCGAATTGTTGATGCGCGCCTGCGAGCCGAGCCGGGCAAGCATCGGATCTTCCTTCACTGCAGCGAGCTTTTCGCGAAAGGCGAGAATTCCCTGCTCGGGTGCCGGGGCCTCGCTGGGCTTCGGTTTCTGCTCGTCAGCTTTGGCCACCTGCTTCGGCGGCACGGGCTTCTCGACGGGTTTCTGCTCGGCCAGCCGCTGCGGCTTCACCACTTCGGGAGGGGGCGGCAGCGGGTGCTCCTCCATCATCATGGTCACCACGCGCTCCGGGACCTCGGACGTTTCCTTGAGCGCGCTCGAAGGCAGATGAATGAGGGGCACGAGCAGCGCGAACAGCAGGCTGAGGAGGAGGGCCGTAGTGACGGACTTGCGGAAGCGCCGGTCATCTTCGACCGCGCTCGTCCATGGCCTTGCCGACTCGCCCGCCCGCAGCGCATCGATTTCACGCTCGACGATCCATTCGTGCTTGCGCTGCTCCTCTTCGTCCAGCGCCTCGAAGACATCGTCCTCGAGCAGGTAGGTGTGGTTCTCCTGGTGGGTGATCGTCTCGAGGAGTGCCCTGCGGGATTCCTCGATCTCGCTGACGCGCTTCTGGAAGGCATCCACGCGGACGCGCACGCCGCGGATGTGCTCGTCATGCGTGCTCGCGGACGCACCGTCGCCCCAGAACAGGCCTGCACCGTCGATCTCGCGGAGTTCTTCCAGCGCACCGCACACTTCCGCCAGCAGGCCATGCTGCTTGCGCTCGATCGCGAGGCTCTCGAGCTGTGTGTCGATCGCGCGCAGCTCGCGCACCAGACGCTCGAGCTGCTCGCGGGCTTGCGCGAGGAGCCCCTCGAGGTCCTGGGTTGTTACGGGATCCAGTGTTTCCGCTTCCATGAGACTGCGCCTCTAGGCCTTCGTCAGGCGGGCGGCATCGATCAGCTTTTCTTTCTCGATGACCGCCAGTGAAATCTTGCCGTAGGAAGCCGCGGTGCAGGTGGCCATCACTCGCTTCACCACGCCGTACGGAACGGATTTGTCCGCGAGCACGGTGATTTCGCGCGATGCCAGCGCCACATTCACCTGCGTCGCCGTCGTGCCGACGAGCATTGGCCGCTCGAGCACCGCACGCAGCGGCTCGATGAACGCTGTTCTGGACTCACGGATCTCCTCGATGGTCGCGACCAGCTCGTTCTGCACGAACACCTGATCCTTGGTGATCATCACCACCACGGATACCTTCGGCTGCAAGTCCGCCGTCGACTGCGGAATCTCGACGCCCTTGACGTTCTGGACGATTTCGACGTTCGTGGTATAGACCAGCAGGAACGCCACCATCACCGACAGGATGTCGATCAGCGGAATCAGGTTGAGCTCGACTTCGGCACGCTGCCGCGGGCCGCCCTTGATCGTCTTGCGTGTGGGGGTGAACGGGGTCATGGGGCGTCTCCAACGGCGATCTTGGTGAACAGAGGCACCTTCGTGAGCTGCGGATCGCCGCGATTCTGGACGTCGGACGGATTCGCCTCGGTGGTCGCTGCCGGCAGCTCCGTGCTGCGGATGGCATCCATCACCTGGATGAGGCTGTCGTACTCGACCTCTTCTTCCAGCAGGATCGATGCATTGTCGACGTCAGGATTCTCGCGCTTCAGTGACAGCGCGAGTTCGGACAGCGCCTTCAGGTCGTATGCGCCATTGACCGTCGGGAGCGTGGCGATTACCGCGGTTCCGTTGGTCAGCTCGAGGCCGCTCTTGCGCACGATCACCTCGAGCCTGAAGGCCGGCTCGGCGACCTTGCCGTCCGCGGCGCTCGGCAGGTCGACCTGCAGGATCGCGATGCGCGCAAACACCGCGGTCATCAGCAGGAATGTGACCAGCACCGTGAAGATGTCGATCATCGGTACCAGCAGCAGCCCGCCCGGGTGACGCATGCGGTGTGTGTGACTGTCGTACATGAGTGATCCTTATGCGTTCGCTACGCGCGCCAGCTCGAGATGTCCTTGCGTCCGGGTCGACTGGCGAGTCGTGACCACGGTCAGGAACTTGATCGACGCCGCCTCCAGGTTCTCGATCAGCTGGGCGGTCTTCGACTGCAGCAGGGCGTGGAGCACCAGGAACGGCACTGCGGTTACGAGGCCGAAGGCCGTGCAGTTCATGGCCTCCGAGATACTCGCCGACAGCAGGTTCGCCTTTTCCGCCGGATTCACCGTCGCCACCGCGGCGAAGGCGTGTATCAGGCCGCTGACGGTGCCCAACAGACCGAGGAGCGTCGCTACGTTCGCCAGGGTCGCGAGGTAGTGCGTACGCTTCTCGAGGCGCGGCATGATCTGCGTCATGGTTTCCTGCATGGCAGTCTTGACGTCATCGCGACGTCGCACTGCGCCCTGCATGGCAAGGCCGACGCTCAGCAGCCGGGAAATGACCGAATCGTCCTTGCCGGTCAGTTCACGCGCCTTGTCGAAGTCGCCGCTCGTCAGCGCCGGCTCGACTTCGGTCCACACGGTGCGGTTTTTTACGCTCATGCGCGTGAGCGTGACCCAGCGCTCGATCGCGATCGCGGCCCCGACTGCGCCTGTGAGCAGGATCGGGATCATGAAAGGACCGCCTTGCACGAAGATCTTCACGATTGAGTAAAAGATGTCCACGGTTGCTACTCCTGTAACGCTTCACTTCGAATTCGATCGGATCTGGTAATAGGCCAGCTCCCGCAGGAAGACGTCCTTGTCGACGGGCTGCATGGAATCGTCGAGCAGCCGCGAGATGGCAGGCGTCGTGGCGAGCTGCGAGCTCTTCCAGGGAACGATCACGAGGGACTTCGGCGCCTCGTCGTTTCCCAGAATCGACATGCCCGACATGTTCACGTCCTCCTTGGTTTTCGGTTCCTCCTTCTTCTTCGCGTCCGCCTCGGCCTTCGGTTGCTCCTTCTTCACCGCTTCCCGCTGCGGTGCCGGCGCACTTTTTACGGCATCGTCAGCGACGCCAGCGGGAGCGGCGGCGAGCAGTAGCAGCGCCATGCAGAAGTTGAGTGTGCGAAACATGCGTCCTCCTAGCGGTTCGCCCGGGCGCGCAGATCGGTAATCCACATCGCGGCATTGCTGTCACCCGGCACCACCTGCTGGTAGGCAACGTAGTTGTCCAGGGCGCACGCGAAATCCGCGAGATACAGATCGCAGAGGATCGCGAGATTGAGCCTTGCGTAGTGAAATTCGGGAGCCAGCGCGAGCGCCTTTTCGTAGCTCGCTCGTGCCGCGGCGAAATCGCCCTTCCTGCGATAGAGCATGCCGAGCTCGTTGTACGCGACCGGGTGGCGAGGATTGAGCTCGAGTGCCGCCTTCAGGCTCGCGATCCCTTTGTCCAGATCGCCCGACCTGCCGTATGCGATGCCAAGGTCGACATGCGGTGCCGTCACCCCGGGCGCGGCCTCCGTGACTTTGACCAGCAACGCGATACCCTGCTCGTAGTCCTTCTGCTCGAGCAGTCGTATGGCACTGTCGTACTGGGTGCGGGTGTCCACCGCGACACGTACGTTCTCGGCAATCGTGAATCCGCTTGCGTCCATCTGAATTGGCGTCTCCGCGACGCGCTTCGTCGCGGGAGCGGTAGCGGCACAGCCGGCGAGTATCGAAGCCGCCGCGAGCCCGAGCACCGCGCGGCATGCCGACACCTGGAGTCGTGTTTCAGTACGTGACGGCACTGGTTACTCTTGGCTGCCGGTCCGCTCGGAGCCCGTTGCCTGGCCCGTGCTGGCCGTCGGCAAGTTCGTCCCGCTTGGCGTCGGCTCGGCCGCCGGCGCTGTTGCGGCACTGTCGACCGGGACGGCGGGCCGCTCCGGGGGGCGATACACGTAGCGATCGATCGAACCGAGGAACCCGCTGCTGATTTCGGACTTCGCGTAGCGTCCCGGCTTCAGAACCGCAAGGCGCGCCAGGCTCTTTTCCGTCCACGCGTTGTAGATTCCCTTGCCGATCAGCTCGAGATTCTTCTCGTGGATTGCGATGGCCTTCTCCTCGAACGGGAAGGCCTCTTCCTCGATTCCGTCCTGGTACTTCTGCAAGTCGGCCGCGCCAAGTCCGGCGGGGCGCTCCGATTCGACCAGCGTGCGGCTGAAGTTCGAATTGACTTCTGCCATATAGAACGTGGCCGCGGCCGTCACATCGCCAACCTCATACGAAACGAGGTTGTCGAAGGCCTTGAGGGCCGCATCCATTGCCTGGCGCTTTTGCTGCAGGCTGCTTTCAAAGGGTTGCACGAGCTTCAACGCCGCAAAGCGCTCGTAAAGCTCCTCTGACAGAACCAGTGCCGAGCGAGCCGCGAGATGCCGGGTGCGGTCGGTGCGCTCGCTTCCCGCCTCGGCATCGCTGCGGACGATCTGCTGGAGCTGCTCGTGATAGCGCGCAGTGTCTTGCCTGGCTTTGAAGATTTCAGCGATCTTCGAACGCGTCTCGACGGCCGTCTCGACCGGCTTCGGAAACTGCTCCACGTAGCGCGAGTAGACCTCGAGAGCGCGATCCGCGCTCTTCGACTGTTGGTACAAGTCTCCTGCAAGCAGCGTCGCCTCGGCACGCAGGTCCGCAGTCTCCGACTCCGCCGCGACGCGCTCGTAGTCCCCCGCGGCCTGGGTCAACTGGCCCGCCTGGCGATGAACGAAAGCGATCTGCTTGGTCGCTTCCTTTTCGAGCTTGTGGCCCGGGTAGGTACGGCGGAAGCGCTCCAGTACGTCGGCCGCAGCCGACCAGTCCTGCAAGCGGATCAGTGCGGCTCCTGCGTCGTATTCGGCAGCCGCGCAAATCTTCGCGGTGGGCGCAACCTGCCGAACCCGCAGGAAGTGATCGGCCGCCGCGCGGAAATCGCCCTGCTCGTTCGCATGCTCGCCCTGCCTGTAGATCGATGCCGCCAGGTTCTCCACGAGCGCCGGCCGCGATTCGTCTTCCTTGGGCGTCGCCTCGAGAACGCGTGCATAGGCCTGTTCGGCCTGCGGAAATTCGGCAAGGTCGAAGGATGAGTGGGCAACGACGAGCCAGGCCGTACGCCGCACGGAGGGCTGGGCGCCGGGGAAGTTGTCGACGAGCTTTTGCGCCGAGGTCCGCGCCAGCGCGAAGTCCTTCATGTCGTACAGATCTTCAGCGGCAGCGCCGAGTACGACCGCGGCATTCTCATGCTTTGGAAAAGCGTCGGCGAACTTGAGTGAGCTCGTAACCGTGTCGTGCCTGGCCGCGTCCCTGCCTTCCGCGCTCACTACTTTCAGGTACTCGCGGTGCGCGTAGATTGCGGCATATCCCGCGGCGGCGGATTTTTCATGCAATGGATATTCGTAAGCCGTGCGTTCGTACTCTCTGGCCGCTGCGGCCTGATCGCCGTTCTCGCGCAGCAGATCCGCCAGCTGATAGTTGAGCGGCGGCGCCTGCGGATCCTCGTGGAAGGAATCGAGAAACTCGCGGTACCAGCGGGCCGCCTCCGCGTAGTTGGTGGGCTTGTCCTGCGGCTGGCCGGCATCCTGGTACTGCGCATGGTAGTGATTGGCCAGGTCCTTGAGATTGGCCTTCAGGTAACTCAGCACCTGCGGTGATTTGCCGACCTCGAAGTGATGCCAGTAGTCGGCGCGCAGTCCATAGCGGGTGGCGAACTCCTTCTTCGAGTCGAGGACCAGCTTCGGGAAGCCGCCCACCTCGTAGATCTCGATCACCCGCATGCTGAAGCGCGGCGAGGCGGCATGAACCGGGTATTGAGTGACGAATGACTTGTAAACGGCAGCGGCGTCGTTGTAACGGAGCTTGGCGAGATAGAACTCGCCGAACTGGCGATACACGCGGTCTTCATAGCCGCGATGTCCATTGGTGGAGAAGTACTCGCCGATGACCTCCGGGCCGCCGAGGTTCGAAAGGCTCAGGCTGATGACCTGGAACGTATCCTCGACCCGGCGCTGTTCCTCTTCCTCGTGCGTCGAATCGAAGTCGTAGCCGTGCGCGACCTTGTAGTCGAGCAGCGCGAAATACCTGCGCAACGCCTCGTCGTAGAACTCCTGCTTGTACAGAGTCCAGCCGAGCTTGTAGAGCGCAAGCTCGTAGTACTCCGAGCCTTCACCCATGCCGACAATCGCCTCATAGGCGCTTTCCGAATCGCGGTACTTCTTTCTCGCGAAGAAGTGCTCCGCTCGCCTGAACTGCACCTCGCCGATGTAGCGCGAGTGGGGATGCTCCGCGATGAGTTGTGCCATCACGTTCATTGACTCGTCGGTGCGGCCCAGTTCGTCGCAGGCGCGGGCCTTCTGGTAGAGCACCTGATCGCGATAGGCGTAGGACGGGTACTTCGCGAGCAGTTCGTCGTACAGCTTGATGGCCTCCCGCGGTCCGGCCCGCTCCAGATCCGCATTCGCGCCTTCCGGCAACGGCAGCTCGGACAATTCGTCGGCTGAGTCCATCGCTGGCAGATTGGTGGCGCGTCGCTCGAGTTCGCGCTCCGAGTTCGCCGCCGATGCGGTGTCGAGCGCTTTGCGCTGCGCGGCGGGCGCTTCGATTTTCGCCATAGTCTGCGGAGCCGGCATTTTCGCCGGCTTGCCGTCCGCCAGAAGTCCATATTCCTTTTCGATCTTGAGGTCGGCGAGACGCCGCATGGCGTCGGGCGTGAGGGCGCTCTCCGGAGTTTCGTCCAGAAAGCGCTGGTAGCTCTGCGTCGCCTTGTCGAGGCCCTCGGGGACCCGCACCTCTGCGGTATCCGCCGGCACCTGGTGCAGGCTGGCGAGCGTGCCTTTCTCCGGATGGGTCGCGCAGGCGGCGACAACCAGAGTGGGTGCGACGATCGTGACGAGGCGGGGGAGACGCATCTACAGCCCCCCTCCGGCCTGCGCCTTCGTCGCGCGATCGTAGCTATCCGCGACCGCATAGCGTGCCTGGGTCTGATAGATCTCAAGGCGCTTGCCGCGGGCCTTGAGCTCGTCGATCGAAACGGTCTCGATCAACTGACCTTGCCGGGCGATCAGCGCAGTCACCCGCCCGAGCGCTTCGGCGACGCGGGTGCGCAGACGGCTGATAGGAACGTCGTAACCCAGGTAGCTGTGCACCGCGGCCTGTCTCGTTCTGACGAAAGCGTCGTAGCGCGCCTTCAGCACCGCGACGTCGTCATTGAGCTCGCGCAGATGCCTGTGGGCCTGCGTCAGGCGATCCGGGTACTCCGTCTGCAGCGTCCAGATCAGCACGCCGTTCAGGCGCTGGATGCGCTCTTTCAGAGCGGCCGTTTGCGGGTCATTGCCTGCCGGGAGCGCCGTCTCGAGTTTGTGAATGCGATCGAGCAGGATCCGTTCATCCGCCGTTGCGAGCAGCTCCGGCCGCGGCGCGATCAGGATGGCGTGAAGGCGTCGGTCCAGGTTATCGCGCTGCTCCATGCGCAGACGAATCTGTGAATCGAGCTCGTGGAATTGCGCGTCGATCGCCGGCAGCAGCGGCTCGTAGTTATCGCGACGGTGACGAATGATGTCGTCGTATGCATCGAAGTCCGCCTGCCAGGTGAGCAGCTTCTTGCGCAGCTCCTCCATGTCGAGGTAGTTCTGCAGCGCCGTCTGGAAATCGTGCGACGCCATCAGGTCCGTCAGGTAAAAGGTTTCCGGCGTGTCCGGCAGCGCGCGCAGGCGAACTACCCACACTCGGTCCTGCTGGATTTCCTCGCGCACCAGCGCCTTGAGGAAGTTGCCTTCCCGGATGCTCTTGATCGACGAATCGACCTTCTTCAGCTCCTCTCCGAACGCGACCAGTGCCTTGTCGTAGAGGACGGCGGCGCGGCCGTACACGTTCAGTTTGCCGTAGGCATAGGGGAGGGCGAGTTCGGCTTCCTGCACGGCGCTGTCGGTCGCATCGCGCTGGATCAGAATGTTCCATGGAACGAGCGCCCGCTCGTAGTTCTCGGCGGAGGCATAGGCCCAACCTGCGCTGAGCAGGGCCTGATTCGAATAGGGTCCCTCCAGGTGGACGCGATCGAAAGCTCGTTGCGCGCGCTCGAAATTGGCCGACTCGAGCATCAGCCTGCCAAGCACCATGTTGGACTTGTCCTCGATGGCCGCAGTGGCGGTATCCATGCTCCTGGCCTGACCCGCCTTCTCCAATTGCTGCAGGGCTTCTGCCGAATGGCCTTCCTGCAGCATTGCAATGGCGAGGTTGTAGGCCGAGAACCCGCTCAGGCTTCCGGAGTTTTGCAATCCCTTCAGGACATCCGCCGCATCCGCCGGCCGGCCCAGCGCCGTGTAGACGTTGGCGCGAAGAAACTCGATCTCATTGCGTATCGCGTCGGGCACCTTCCCGTGGATTCTCTCCAGGGCCTCGAGCGCATTCTCTGGCTGCCCTTTCTGGAAGTGGATGCGCGCCAGACGGAAAGCAGCGTCGTTGCGTACGCTCTCCTCGACGTCGCCCTCCAGGACGGCCCGGATTGCGCGCCCCGCGCGCAGGTGCATGCGGTAGTTGAGCTCGAAGTCGCCCACCGAAAAATCGGCCTGCTTGATGTGGTACTGGAGCGGGTCGCGCTGCGGCTCGTCGACGCGGCGATGCTGCGCGAGCTCAGAATCGAGCCGCTCCAGCGCCTCGAAGTATTTACCCTGATACGCTTGATACAGGGCCTCTCCGAAGTAGAGGTCCTTGAGGTCGCCAGCCGGCGACGGGCTCATCGCCAGCAGGGCGACCGGCGCCAGTCCAAGCATCACGTGCAGCGCGCGATGCACTAGTGCCAGTCTCCGACGTCGATCGCGGTCTTGCCGCCATCCGGACCGGCCAGCGTTACACCGAGGAGTTTCGGCCCGATACTCTTGTCGAACGGAAGTCGCTCCGTGCGCGCATAGTCCTTGCCGCTCTCGAGCTTGCCCGTGAGTGAAACCGTGATCTCATGCTTCCCGGTGGTGAGGTTCCCGGTGTAGATCCTCTGCACGCCGCCTTTCTGGAGGGCTTCAAGTTCCTTGAAGCTGTAGATATAGCGCGTGGCGATCTGACCGTCGATCTGAACCTCCACCGCGTCGAGACGGAAAGTCTCACCGTGCGCAATCGCGACGAAGACGGCGAAATGGGTGTCGGACGGGTAGAGCAGCTTCTCCTCCAGCTGGTTGAGGTCGGCCGCGATGCTCAAGACGTCGGACTTGACCTCCTGGACCTGTTCGTCGAGGCCTTTCATCTGCTCACGGGCAGTTTCTTGCGCCCGGCCCTGTGCCGCGCAGATGGAAAGCAGGACGCTCAGCAGGAGATTGCGGATCACCTGTGACATAGGCAGATACCTCTGCAATGCGGCGCGGGTTTACGTCGGCCTGATAAGGTCGCGTGTGGGGAAATTGAAAGTCGCGTCGAGTGCCGCGTGGTTGCGGTCACCGAGCGAGCAGTGCAACGCCTGCTTTGGATAGCAGAGTGAGCGTAGGCGCCCACCTTCTGGGATATTGCATCCAGTCATGCCCCCCTCACTTCCACCAGCGGTACGACGCATCGTCTAGCACCGAGGCAGCCCAAAGGGCGGACTGGAATTCGGCGGTCCCGCTGTCGTGGAGCGAATGGCTCTTTAGACCGGAGACTTTGCGTCGCCACCTTTCGGTGGGTTTGCCCTGTCGTGAATCCGCGCACATCGTTGCGCCATGTTCCGATCGGGGGGCGTGATGTGGGTCACACATCGCGACGCGTACGCGCGAGTAGTACCTTGACTTATTCTGGCAGCTGTAAGTGAGTCAGATTTCAGCGATTGGTGCGTCAGGTGATCGTTGTTCTCGTCGATCCGCTCGTGCATTGCGCTCGACTTGACTCGCTGTGAACATTTCTGCTTGTCGCCGGCCGGTCGAAGCAGGTGAGAGATTGTCTCGTCGGCGGCGATGTGTGTGCACTATCGCGCCCCATTGTTTTTCGGCTGACTTTCACGACAAGGGAGCGGGGAAGAAAATTGATTCCTCCGCGAGATTGTGCAGGGGAGCTACAGGCAGGGACAACAAAAAGGGTTTTTCCGTCGGGACGATGTTGGCCGCGAGCCGCTCGGCGTTTTCACCGACTTGACGGTCCCAAGCGTCTGCTTCGAAGCCGCCCGATCAACACTACGGTTTCGCGAGCGCCTTCTGCGCTTCCTCGATCTCGGGTCTGCCAGGCTTGTCGGAGTGCGCACAAACCGTCAGCAGTTCGCCAAAATACTGTTGACTCAACGCTCTGTTCCCGCTGAGTCGCGCAGCGCGCGCCGCTCCATACGTCGTACGACCCCATTGCGAATGACTGTACTAAACTCGGGTGTCACATACGGGAGACGCAGCATGGACCAATTCACGGGAGGTTGCCTTTGCGGCAACGTCCGAATGGTGGCGTCAGGACTCCCATACCGGGTCGGTCTTTGTCATTGTCTCGACTGCCGCAAGCATCATGGGGCCCTTTTCCACGCTTCCGCGATATTCCCTCAGGATGCGGTGACGATCGAAGGCGAAACGCGCGACTACGCCGGGCGGTTTTTCTGTCCCCGCTGCGGCTCGTCCGTTTTCGCACGCACCGCAGACGAAATCGAAGTGAACCTGGGATCGCTGGATGCCCCTGACCAACTGAAGCCAACCTACGAACTCTGGACCATCCGTCGCGAGTCCTGGTTGCCGCCGTTTCCGCTCAAGAGACGATACGAGCGCGATCGTGACGCCACGAGTCGCTTTGAGAACTAGGGAATCTCTGCACAGGGCGTGATGAATGACCGATACTGCGTGCAGTGAACAGCAGCGGTTGATTTAAGCGAGGCCCGATGAAGCAGTCGACGTTTGCATCGCTGGCGTGGAACGGCAAGGGCAAGGTCACACGCCGGGAGCGCTTTCTCGCAGAGATGGACGCAGTGATCCCGTGGCCGAGATTGCTGGCGCTCATCGAGCCGCATTACCCGAAGGCGGGCAACGGCACGCAGCCGCTGCCGATCGAGCGGATGCTGCGCATCTATTTCATGCAGAACTGGTTCAACCTCTCGGACCCGGCGGCGGAGGACTCGCTCTACGACTCGGAGTCGATGCGCCGCTTTGCGGGCATTGAGCTGGCGGAGGATGTCATTCCGGACGAGTCGACCATTCTGCGATTCCGTCACTTGCTCGAAGCGCATCAGCTCACCGAGCGGATCTTTACCGAGATCCGGGCGCTGCTCGAGGAGCGTCGGCTGCTCTTGAAGTCCGGGACGATCGTCGATGCGACGATCATTGCCGCGCCGCCATCGACCAAGAACGCCGACCGAGCACGCGACCCCGAGATGCGCCAGGCGAAGAAAGGCAAGGAGTGGCACTTTGGCATGAAGGCGCACGTGGGCACCGATCGGCGCGGCATCGTACACAGCCTGACGACGACTGCGGCGAACGTGCACGACAGCACGCAAATCTCGAAGCTCCTGCACGGGCAAGAGCGCGAAGTGTTCGGCGATCAGGCCTACTGGAACGAGTCGCATCGAAAGAGCGCCCAGGCGCTGGGCATCCGCTATCGCGTCAACCGGCGCACCTCGCGCCGGCCTCTCACCGAGCATCAGCGAACGATCAATCGACTGCGCTCGCGGGCTCGCGCACGTTGCGAACATGTCTTTCACGTGGTCAAGCGCTTGTGGGGGTTCAACAAGGTGCGCTACCGGGGTCTCGCGAAGAACACCGCACGGCTGTTCACGGTCTTTGCCCTGGCGAACTTGTACCTGCTGCGCCGACGATTGTTGCCACCGCAGTGGACGTGTCTCTCGTGATCGCACCGAGCGGCAGAGGGCTCGAGACAACCCAGGCGACCTGGCCAAAAAGCCGCCCAGCCGAACCGTCCCGATGACTTTCGCAGCTCCATTCATTTCATTATGCTTCCGCACGATCACCTGTGCAGAGATTCCCTAGCTCGTCAGCCGGTTTCAATATTCCGAAACGTGGTACCGACGATTCCGTTGTGTTCCATCTGGAACCAGAGATGAGCCGGCTTCTTTGCCTCGAACCAGTGATGGAACTGGACGAGAAACGCCTCGATTAAGTCAAACATCTGATCTGGACGATCTTTCAACAACAGGTCCGCGCGGTCCACGACAATTAAGACCCCGCCGGCCGATAGCGAAAGTGCACCCAAGTCATCCAAGAACTGCACGTAAGGCACCATTTGGCGAGGAGCTGGCTGCAATTCATATGGCTGGTTCTCAAGTCGCAGTGCTTTCGCAATTGCGTTCACCAGCGTTGCCTCATCGCTGGGAATCAACGAGCAGTCGACATACGCTAGACGCATTGATCGCTGAAACAAATCTTGCGGAATAGCCGCGATCGATTCGTCAACATGGTCCGCACGCACGAAGTGCACACAGTTAGATAGCGGCTGATCGATTCCCGCGTATCCACGCACTAGATGATCCTCACTTTCTCTGTCCGTCGATCGCTGCTCGTCACTGTCCCCGCATATCAATAATTGCCACAAATCCACTCGGCGCACCAGGGCCCGGTTTGTAATGATATGGCGCGTAGTAGTAGACGTTCGACCCTGCCTGCAGCGTCAAGATCCTTTCGTTTGACCGTTCGGTACCTACTGGCCCGACCAAGTAGACATCGTATAGGGTCTTCTTGTTGCCTGGGAGTCCAACATCCGTTGCCGCAGTAAGCGGGGCCGTTGCCGGCCGAGCCATTGGCAGTCACGCGGGAGAAAGTCTCGATCTCTGTCTGATAGGTCGAACCGGTGGCGCCGTACGTACCACCAGTGAGCTTGAGCTGGTTGCCGTCAAGGCAAAATCGATCGCTCAAATCATCGCGCACGTCGCGATTGAGGCCGTCCTGCGCCCACGTCTTGGAGCATCGGTAGACGCTGGAGAGTCCCGACAGCGACCAGCCAACGCCGAAGTACCCATCGCCCGCACGGCTCGAGTACACGAGCGCGAGCGAGGGCTGCACGCCGTGAATCCCGGCCGGGGCCCATAGCGAAATCGAGTACTGTGCGGCGCCCGAAGCCGAGACAGCGAAGTTGCCCGGCGTGCGACCAGCGGCTGCCTGCGCTGAGGTCGCGACGGCTCCGCAGAGTGCCGCCAAACACACCACGCCAATCCAGCTGCGTACAGAATGTGAAGAGCGTAGACCGTCCATTTGGTCTCCCTTACAGCTTCATTTTTCCAATCCTCGGCCAGTGTGCATCCCGCACGTCCATTCACTGGCGTCCGCATGAATATTGCGCAGCAAGCGATACGTTTCAGTTAAGAGATCTTCATGCACCTTCGGTCGAGCACGCACAAAGGGAATCTACGATCAGTGCGCAAGTGAAAACACCTTGATGGTCGCAAGGCGTTCCCCTATCGTGCCGCGATAAGGGCGCATCCATGTCCTCCGACTCTATTGATCAACTGCGTGCCCGAGCGCGCAGCGGCGATCTCTCCGCGCTCACGACGCTCGGCAAGTGCACGCTCGTCGGCGAGGGTATCCGCCAGTCGCCGCAGGAGGGCATCGCTCTGATCCGGGACGCGGCGGCGCGCGGCAATGCCGACGCGAATGCTCTCCTTGCCGTTTTTGCCGCCTGGGCGGTCCTTCAGCCACGGAACATTGAAGCCGCCCTCGATCACCTTGCCCGGGCGGCACAACTGGGAGGCGAACTTGCGCAGCGTGAATTGCGCCTGCTGGCACGGGCGGGTGGCGATGACTGGGCCGCCCTGCGCCGGAAAGTCGACGTCACGGCGCTCACGACGCCGCCCGCGATGCGCGTGGCCGTCGAACGCCCGCGGATCGTCGTCATCGACCATTTTGCATCGACTGAAGAGTGCGACTGGCTCATCGAGCGCGGGCGGCCGGAGCTGCGCCGCGCGCGCGTCTACCACGGGAGCGAGCAGCTCGAGACCGCCGACGAGCGCACGAACAGCGAGGCGGACTTCACCGTCTTTCGCGCCGACATCACCTTGAGCCTGATCCGGGAGCGCATGGCGGTCGCGACGCGCGCGCCGACGTCACACTTCGAAATCACGAAGCTCCTGCACTACCGGGGCGATGAGCATTTCGGCCTGCACGCGGATTTCCTCGAGCTCAACACGCCCGAGCTGGTGCGCGAAGTCGAGGCCCGGGGCCAGCGTGCGATGACGCTCCTCGTCTATCTCAACGAAGGCTATGAAGGCGGCGAGACGGAATTTCCCAAGGTCGGCTTTCGCTACAAGGGTGCGCGCGGCGGCGCGATGTTCTTCACCAACATCGATGGCGCCGGCGCGCCCGACTACTCGACAGTGCACGCCGGACTACCGCCGTCGAGCGGCGAGAAGTGGCTGTTGTCGCAGTGGATCCGGACGCGGCCGGTTACAGGCTAGCTTTCGCCAGGTATTCACGCAGCCCGGCGAGCTGCCGCTCGTAGTTCTTCCAGCGCCCCGACGAGCGCCGATAGAGCGGCTCACGCACCTGCCAGACGCTCGCCGTCTTGACCGCGTTCACCACCCGCTCGAACGCCAGGCAGTTCTCATCCCAGTCGAGGCCGCAGAACGCCAGCAGCTTCTCGATGGCCGGCCGCGGATCGCGCACCAGCGCGTCGTAGTCGAAATCCAGGATGTCCGCGCCGTAAAGCGACTTCCAGTGGGTCATCAGGCGCCGATACCCGACGTAGTAATGGCCGATGTCCATGAGGTCGAGCGCGTAGCCCATGCCGTGATCGAGATGCAGGAAATAGATCGAGAGGCAGTTGTCGAGCGGATCGCGCGTGGTGTGCACGATCTTCGCGTCCGGCAGCAGCGTCTTGATGAGCCCGAGATGGAGAAAATTATCCGGGCGCTTGTCCGTGATCCGGTCAGCGCCGGGGAAGAGGCGCCCGAGCGTGCTGGTGTACTCGGCGGCGAACACCTCGAGCTCGGCTGCCGACGTTTGCAGCAAACGCTCGGGAAACGGCGCGAGCCGGGTCCGCACGAGATTCGGCAGGAAGTCGATCTCGCCGCCCGCCGTGACGCGCGCATGAGCGGCGAGCACTTGCTCGGTGAGCGTCGACCCTGACCGGAACATCCCACAGATGAATAGCGGCGGCGCCGAAAGCGTGGGCGCGACGGGTTTGACGCGGCCCGGCGCAAACACCTCGATCACGCGTTCGATGAAGTGCTCGTGCAGTTTGCGATCGTATGCCGCCGCACCCGGGCTCGCGCTCGCGCGGCTGTGCCGGTTCGCGGCGGTGTATGCGTCGAACGCGGCGTCGTACTGCCCGCAGGCATCGAGCAGCCGGCCGAGCGCAAAACCGAGCGCTGCCTTGTCGGCATCCGTCGCAGCGTGCCCTGCCAGGGCAACGCGCAATCGAGCGATCAGCGTATCGTCCGGCTCCGTGATCGATTGCAGATTGGCGTAGCGAGCGAGCGCCGCAGGGTCACCCGGCTGCAGCGCCAGGATCCGTTCGTAGAGCGCAAGGGCCGGCGTGCGCCGACCGAAGTCCTCGTGAAGGTTCGCGAGATTGAAAAGCGCCGGCACGTAGTCCGGATTGATCTCGAGCGCCGTGTTCAATTCCTGCGCCGCGGCCTCGTCGAGACGCAGGTGGTCGGAATAAATGACGCCGCGATTGAGATGCACCTCCTCGGGCTGGCTGACACCGCGATTGAGGGCTTCCCGATAGGACGCGAGCGCCTTGTCGAATTGACCGGTCCGCCGCTGCAGCAGCCCGAGGTTGTACCAGGTGTCCGGCAAGTCGGGCCGGCGCGCAAGCACACGCAGATAGGCCGCTTCCGCCTCGGCAAATTGGCCCGAGCGTTCAAGCATCGCCGCCTGCCGCAGCAGGTCGCCGGGGTCGTTGCTCGCCGCCATAGGGGCCGGATGGTACCGGACGGCACCCGCCGGACAAATCCCTACGAAATCCTTATGTGCGAAACCCTACCCTTTAGAAACTCTCCGGAGGGTCCATGGACGCGCTATTCGTGTTCGCAATCGTTGCCCTGCTGGCCGTTACTGCCTGGATCACCGCGGCGCTCGCGCACCTCGGGAGACTCGAGTGAGCTGGGCGATGCTGCTCGCCATCGTCCTCACGGCAGGACTTCTCGTCTACCTCCTGACCGCGCTCTTCAAGCCGGAGAAATTCTGATGACGGCTGCGACCGTTATCCTGATCGTCGTCATGCTCGGCGTGCTGCTCCTTTGCGTGAAGCCGCTCGGGCTCTACATCGCGAACGTGATGGAGGGCAAGGCGATCTGGCCGCTTCGCATCGGCGCGCCGGTTGAACGCCTCTTCTACCGGGTGAGCGGTGTCGACGCCGCGGTCGAGATGGGCTGGAAGCGCTACGCGCTCGCACTCCTCCTCTTCAATGCGCTCGGCGCACTCCTCCTGTACCTGCTGCAGCGGCTGCAGGCCTGGCTGCCGCTCAATCCCCAGCACTTCGCGAACGTCTCGCCCGACTCCTCGTTCAATACGGCCGTCAGTTTCACCACCAACACGAACTGGCAGGGCTATTCCGGCGAATCGACGATGAGCTATCTCACCCAGATGGCGGGCCTTGCCGTGCAGAATTTCCTGTCGGCCGCCACGGGTATTGCTGTTGCCATTGCACTCATCCGCGGGCTCGCGCGTCACAGCGCGAGGACCGTCGGCAACTTCTGGGTCGACCTCACGCGCTGCACGCTCTATGTCCTGCTGCCCCTGTCGATGGTGCTGGCACTCTTTTTCGCCTCGCAGGGCGTCATCCAGAATTTCGACGGCTACCGGGATGTGTCGACTATCGAGAGCGCGCAGACCCAGACGCTGCCCATGGGACCGATCGCTTCCCAGGAATCCATCAAGGAGCTCGGCACCAATGGCGGCGGCTTCCTGAACGCAAACTCGGCGCATCCGTACGAGAACCCGACGCCACTCACCAACCTCCTCGAGATCCTGGCACTCCTCTTCATTCCCGCCGCGCTCACGTACACCTTCGGGCGGATGGTGGGCGACACGCGGCAAGGGTGGGCCGTGCTCGCGGCCATGCTCATCCTCTTCGTCTCGCTCCTGGGCGTCGCGACGTACAACGAGCAGGCCGGCAATCCACGCATCGCCGCGCTCGGCGCCGATCAGACCGCGAGCCTTGCGCAATCCGGCGGCAACATGGAAGGCAAGGAAACGCGCTTCGGCATCGGCGCCTCGGCGCTCTTCGCAACGGCGACCACCGGTACGTCCTGCGGCGCGGTCAACGGCATGCACGACTCGTTCACGCCGCTCGGCGGCTTCGTCCCGCTCTTTCAGATGCAGCTCGGCGAAGTCGTCTTTGGCGGCGTCGGAACGGGCCTCTATTCCATGCTGATCTTCGCGATCATCGGCGTCTTCATCGCGGGACTCATGATCGGCCGCACACCCGAGTATCTCGGCAAGAAGATCGAAGCGTTCGAGATGAAGATGAGCTCCGTCGCCATCCTCGTGATGCCCTTCATCGTGCTCGTCGGCACCGCGATCGCCGTCAGCGTCGACGCGGGCAAGGCGGGAGTCGCCAATCCCGGCGCGCACGGCTTTGCCGAAATCCTCTATGCGTTCTCCTCGGCCGGCAACAACAACGGCAGCGCGTTCGCCGGTCTCTCGGCGAATACGCCCTTCTACAACACCGCGCTCGGGATCGTGATGTGGCTCGGCCGTTTCTGGCCGATCGTCGCCGTGCTCGCCGTGGCGGGCTCGCTCGCCGCCAAGAAGCGCATTCCCGTGACCACCGGCACCCTGCCGACGCATGGCCCCCTCTTCGTAACGCTCCTCATCGGCACCGTGCTCCTGGTGGGCGCCCTCACTTTCGTCCCCGCACTCGCGCTCGGGCCCGTCGTCGAACACCTGGATCTCTGGCCATGACCCACCGCAAGCCTTCCCTGTTCGATCGCGGGCTCATCGCGCCGGCACTCGCCGATTCCCTGCGCAAGCTCGACCCGCGTGCGCAGTGGCGCAATCCGGTGATGTTCGTCGTGTACCTCGGCAGCCTTTTCACGACGATGCTCTGGGTCCAGGCGCTCGGCGGTGCCGGCGAAGCGCCGGCCTGGTACATCCTTGCGGTGACGGTCTGGCTCTGGATCACGGTCCTCTTTGCCAATTTCGCCGAGGCGCTCGCCGAAGGCCGCAGCAAGGCGCAGGCCGCCGCGCTCCACGGCCTCAAGCAGACGGTGTTTGCGAAGAAACTCTCCGATGCCAAGGCACACGCCACGCCCACGCGCACGCGCGCCGACGCCCTGCGCAAGGGCGATATCGTGCTGGTCGAGGCGGGCGACATCATTCCGGTCGACGCCGAAGTCATCGAAGGCGCCGCCTCGGTCGATGAGAGCGCGATCACCGGTGAATCCGCGCCCGTCATCCGCGAATCGGGCGGCGATTTCTCCGCCGTGACAGGCGGCACGCGCGTGCTCTCCGACTGGATCGTCGTGCGCGTGAGTGCGAATCCGGGTGAGACCTTCCTCGACCGCATGATCGCGATGGTCGAGAACGCCAGGCGGCAGAAGACGCCGAACGAGATCGCGCTGACGATCCTGCTCGTCGCGTTGACGCTCGTGTTCCTGTTTGCAACCGCGACGCTGCTGCCGTATTCGATCTACAGCGTCGCGGTCGGCAAACTCGGCGCCCCGGTCACGATCACCGCGCTCATTGCGCTCCTCGTCTGCCTCATCCCGACGACCATCGGCGGGTTGCTGTCGGCCATCGGTGTCGCCGGCATGAGCCGCATGCTGCAGGCGAACGTCATCGCGACGTCGGGCCGCGCGGTGGAAGCAGCCGGCGATGTCGACGTGCTGCTCCTCGACAAGACCGGAACGATCACGCTTGGCAATCGCCAGGCGGCCGCGTTCATTCCGGCGCCCGGCGCGACGGAGCAGGAGCTCGCGGACGTGTCGCAGCTCGCTTCGCTCGCGGACGAGACCCCGGAAGGGCGCAGCATCGTGGTCCTGGCGAAACGCTACAACATCCGCGAGCGCAATCTCTCGAGCCTCGGCGCGACGTTCGTGCCGTTTTCCGCGCACTCGCGCATGAGCGGCGTGAACATCGGCGATCGCCAGGTGCGCAAGGGCGCGCCGGATGCCATCCGCAAGCACATCGAAGCGCAGGGCCAGGCTTGGCCGAAAATCATCCAGGAGGCCGTCGATTCAGTTGCGCGTCGCGGCAGCACACCGCTCCTCGTTAGCGACGCAGGGCGCGTCCTCGGCGTGATCGAGCTCAAGGACATCGTCAAGGGCGGCATCAAGGAGCGTTTCGTCGAGCTCCGCCGCATGGGCATCAAGACGATCATGATCACCGGCGACAACAAGCTCACGGCAGCGGCGATCGCCGCGGAGGCCGGCGTCGATGACTACCTCGCCGAGGCGACGCCGGAAGCGAAGCTCAGACTCATTCGCGAGCACCAGTCGCAGGGCAGGCTCGTTGCGATGACGGGCGACGGCACCAATGACGCGCCCGCCCTCGCGCAGGCGGATGTTGCCGTCGCCATGAATTCCGGCACGCAGGCCGCGAAAGAGGCCGGCAACATGGTCGATCTCGATTCGAATCCGACCAAGCTCATCGAGGTGGTCGAAACCGGCAAGCAGATGCTGATGACGCGCGGCTCGCTCACGACCTTCAGCATCGCGAACGACGTCGCCAAGTACTTCGCGATCATCCCGGCGGCATTCGCGACGACCTACCCGCAATTGAACGCGCTCAACGTCATGCGCCTCGCGAGCCCCTGCTCGGCGATCCTCTCGGCGGTCATTTTCAATGCGCTGATCATCGTCGTGCTCATTCCGCTGGCGCTCAAGGGTGTGAAGTACCGTCCGCTCGGTGCAGCCGCGCTCCTGCGTCGCAATCTACTGGTCTACGGGCTCGGCGGCATCATCGTTCCGTTCATCGGCATCAAGCTGATCGACCTCGGTCTCGCGGCCGCGCACTGGACTTGAGGAGCCCGCCATCATGCGTACCTTGATTCGTCCGGCGCTCGTGCTGCTGCTGCTGATGACCGTGCTCCTTGGCGTCATCTATCCGTTTGTCATCGCCGGCGTTGCCAAGGCAGCGTTTCCCGGTCAGGCCGCTGGCAGCCTGATCGTCCGTGACGGCAAGGCCGTCGGTTCAACGCTCATCGGTCAGAACTTCACCGCACCCGGGTATTTCTGGGGCCGGCCATCGGCGACCGGCAGCTCACCGTACAACGGCATTGCCTCAGGCGGGTCGAATCTCGGGCCACTGAATCCCGCGTTGACCGATGCCATCCAGGCCCGCATCGATACGCTCCGCGCGGCCGATCCCGGCAACACCGCGCCCATTCCCGTCGATCTCGTCACCGCATCCGCCAGTGGCCTGGATCCCGACATCAGCGTGGCCGCCGCGCTGTATCAGGTGGCACGCGTCGCCCGCGCCCGGGGCCTGACGGCGGATGCGGTGCGCAGGCTCGTACACGCTCGCACGCACGGCCGCTCGGCCGGTTTTCTAGGCGAACCGCGCGCCAACGTGCTCGAGCTGAATATGGCGCTCGATTCGGCTAGCCTCGGGAAATGAGCGAGGGCCGGCCCGATCCCGACGAACTGCTCGCGGCGGTCAGCGCTTCCGAAGAGAAGCGGCGCCGCGGCCGCCTCAAGATCTTCCTTGGAGCCAATGCGGGCGTCGGCAAGACTTACGCGATGCTCTCCGAGGCACGCACGCTGCGCGCGCAGGGACACGACGTCGTCATCGGTCTCGTGGAAACGCACGGCCGGAGCGAAACGGCCGCGCTCGCCGAGGGCCTCGAGCGGCTGCCGCTCAAGGATGTCGCATACCAGGGCAAGGCCTTCCAGGATTTCAATCTCGAGGCGGCGCTCGCGCGCCGCCCGGTACTGCTGCTGGTCGATGAGCTCGCGCACTCGAACGTTGCGGGCCTGCGTCATCAGAAGCGCTGGCAGGACATCGAAGAGCTCATCGCCGCCGGCATCAACGTCTACACCACCGTCAACGTCCAGCACCTCGAGAGCCTGAACGACCAGATTGCGCGCCTCACCGGCGTGCAAGTGTGGGAGACGGTGCCGGACCGCGTCGTCGCCGCTGCCGATGCGGTGGAACTCGTCGATGTGCCGCCCGAGGAACTGCTCGCCCGCCTGCACGCGGGCAAGATCTATCAGGGCGCCCAGGCCGAGCGGGCGGCGGAGAATTTCTTCAAGCGCGCGAATCTCGTCGCGCTGCGCGAGCTCGCGCTGCGCGAAACCGCGGCGCGCGTCGATTCCGAGCTGCAGGCGCTGCGCCAGGGCGAAGGCGGATCGGAGCCGTTGCGCGTCGCCGAACGCGTGCTCGTCTGCGTCGGCCCGGATGCGATGGCCCCGGTCGTCGTGCGTTCGGCGGCGCGTCTCGCGGCGGCGATGCACGCGCGCTGGACGGCTCTCTACGTCGAAACGCCGCGCCTCTCGCATCTTCCGTCCGAAGCCCGTGAGCGCGTGCTGGCGACCCTGAAGCTCGCCGAACAGCTCGGAGCCGACACGGTCACGCTCGGCTCCGTCGACATCGCCCGTACCATCCTCGAGTTCGCGAAGTCGCGCGGCATCACGCGCATCGTGATCGGCAAGCCGACTCGCCAGCACTGGCTGCGCCGCCTCGCCGGTTCACTGGTCGACGTCCTCGTGACGAATGCCCAGGGCTTCGAAGTGCACCTGGTCGCGCAGCAGCCGGCCGCCGACTTCATGGCCAATCGCGGCGCCGCGGCCGGCGTCGCCGGCCTCGCGCCGGACTACAAGTGGCGGGTGCGCTGGCGGCGCTTTCCGCCAGCCGCGTTCATCGTCGCTCTCGCAACCGCGGTCGCCGTACCCCTCTATCCGGAGGTGCCGGCCGCCGGCCTCGTGATGATTTATCTGCTCGCGGTCGTGCTGGTGGGGCTGTATCTGGGCCGCGCTCCGGCCGCCGTCGCGGCGCTCCTCGCGGGCCTGACCTTCAACTATCTTTTCACGCTGCCCCGGTTTTCGCTGCACATCGACCTGGTGGACGACGTCCTCACGTTCATCGCGCTCCTGGTCGTCGGGCTCCTGATCGGCGAGCTCGCGGCACGCACGCGCCGGCAGACACGGATTGCCCTGCAGCGCGAGGAACGCGCCGTGGCGCTCGCGGAATTCACCGAGAGCCTGCTCGCCGCGCAGACCATCCCGGAGATCGCGGAACTCGCCTGCAACAGCATCGCGAATGCCTTCGACGCGGAAGTTGCGTTTCTGGCGCGGACCGAAAGTGCGCCGCTCGCGCAGATACATACGAAAGGCATGCGGCGCCTGCTCGCCAGTTTCGATGAGTCGCTCGCGCGCTGGGTGTTCGATCGCGGCGAGCCCGCCGGCATCGGCACGGACACCCTGCCCTCGGGCGAGGTTCACTACGTTCCGGCCCGTTCGGCTTCCATCGCGCTTGCGGTCCTCGCCATCCGGCCCGCCAGCCTCAGGCGCCTGCTGCTGCCCGAACCACGCCGCACGCTCGATGCCTATGCACGGCAGGTGGCCATCGCCTGCGAACGCGTCTATTTCATGCAGCATGCGCGTGAAGCCGAACTCGCCATCCAGGCGGAGGACCTCCGCAACGCCCTGCTCTCCGGGCTCTCGCACGATCTGCGCACGCCGCTCGCCGCGATCATCGGCTCCGCGAGCGCGCTGCTCGAGAACGATCGCGCCCTCGGGTCGCCTGCCGCCCGCGAGCTGGTCGCAACCATCGCGGATGAATCGACCCGCATGTCGCGCATGACTTCCGACCTCCTCGACATGGCCCGCCTCACTTCGGGACGCGCCGATCTGCGCAAGGAATGGATTCCGCTCGGCGAGATGATCGGCGGCGTACGCAACCGGCTTGCGATTCTCCTGAAGGACCGCGACGTCACCGTGACGATTCCGGCCGACCTGCCGCTGCTCGAGGTCGATGGGAGGCTGTTCGAACAGCTTCTGCAGAACTACCTGGAGAACGCCGCACGCTATTCGCCGCCTGGCACGCCGGTCGAGATCGCGGCGACCGCCGATGTTCAGGACGTTCGCATCCGGGTGCTCGATCGCGGTCCCGGAGTTCCGCTCGCCGACCAGCAGCGGATTTTCGAGAAGTTCTTTCGTGGAGCGCCGGAACCCTCCCAGGGCGGCGTCGGCCTCGGGCTTGCACTATGCCAGGCGATTGCCACCCTGCATGGCGGTCGCGTGTGGGTGGAGGACCGGCCCGGCGGCGGCTCGGCGTTCTGCGTTTCGATACCGCGCGGCGACGAACCGCCGGGAAGCGAGTGAAGACACGCGTGCATGTCATCGAGGACGATCCGCAGATCCGGCGGTTCCTGCGCAACGCGCTTGCCGAAAGTGGCTACGACGTGCACGAAAGCGAAACGGCGCAGCGCGGGCTCGCGGAGGCCTCCGCGAAACGGCCGGACATCATCCTGCTCGATCTGGGGCTGCCGGACCTCGACGGCCTGGAGGTGGTGAGGCAACTCCGCTCCTGGACGACGACGCCGATCATCGTCATCAGCGCTCGCGGCCAGGAAGAAGCGAAGGTCGCCGCGCTCGATCTGGGCGCGGACGACTACCTGGTGAAGCCCTTCGGCTCGGGCGAGCTGATGGCGCGGATTCGCGCGGCCTGGCGGCACGCGAATCGTGGAGCGGCGGCCGACGCCGTCCTCAGGCATCACGGCGTGATCATCGACCTCGATCAGCGGCGCGTCACGCGGGACGGGAGCGACATCCATCTGACGCCGACGGAGTTCCGATTGCTCGCGGAGCTCGCGCGCAATGCCGGCAAGGTCCTTACCCATCGGCACCTGCTGCGTGAAATCTGGGGACCGTCGCACGCCGGGGACGCACACTACCTCAGACTCTATATGGCGCAGCTCCGGGCAAAGCTCGAGCGCGACGCCACCGATCCGAAGCTGCTTCTCACAGAACAAGGCGTCGGCTATCGCCTCGACGCCGAGTCCTAGCGCCGGCGTCCGCGGCCCCACAAGAGGTGCGCGATCCACGGCAGCATCAAGAGCAGCCCCAGGATCTCGTGCAGCGTGCCGTTCCATGACCGCAGCGCGTCGTCCACGAGGAAGAACGCGGCAAACCCGGTAACGATGAGCGATGCAATCAAGGCGATGAGCCACAGGCCGCTCGCGCGATCGACACCGCGCCGCCACGTGTTGCTCACGTGATCGCCCGATATCCAGCCGCAGAGGAACGTCACGAGCACCGCGATGATGCCGTGAATGACGAGGAGTTTCGGCTGCCAGGGATGCGGCGCCGTGCCGAACTCCGTCGTCACGGCAAAGAAATGCTTGAGCACGAATACCGCGGCGCCGGCGAGCCACAGCGCACCGAAGCTCGAATGCACGGTCGCGCGCAACCAGGCGGGTGATGAACGCACGCTTCAGGTGCTCCCGCCCGCAGCCGGTTTCAGCAGGGTTTCCCAGAGCGCGAGGATGCGGCGGACGCCCGCCGTCACATGCTCCGAGGACAAGGTCGCGCCCGCGATGTTCTTGATGTCCGTACGAAATCGCAATTCGCCCTGCGCGCTCCGCCCGTTGAACTGCGCGAGCCAGCGCCGGTTGCGGATTTCACCGCCGTGACTCTCGCGATACTCGAGGATCTCGACGGGCCGGAGCTTGCCCGCGGCATCGATTCCCACCGCGTAGGTGATGAAGTCCTGCCGGCCGACCACTTCGTCGATGAATACGTAGCCGACCGTGGAACCGCCGTGCCGCGCCCGCCATGCGAGGAGATTCCCGTGCGCGGCCTGCGGGCCGGCAAGTTTCAGCACCGCCTGTTGCTGCTCGCTCGACGGGGCGAGCGCGAGCGCATCGAAGGCCTCCGCCTCGGGAAACAGTGCGCGCTGGGCCTTTTCCGTCGTCAGGTAGGTCGCGGCGATCGTCACCTGCGCAGGCAGCGCGGCCGCCGTCATGACGGCGACCGACTGCCAGAGCGCTGAAGTATGGAACCGGCTCATGCCCCCCGCGACTCCTCAGAACTGGTAACCCACGCCGAGATCGAAGCGGTCGTTGTCGTCGTCACGATCGAAGTGCAGGTAATCGAGCTTGAGGACGACGCCGCGCGCGATGTCGAGGTTGATACCGGCCGTGAGCACCTTTTCATCGTCGAGCGGATCGGGTGTGAGGCCGGCACCGAGCGAAGCATAGCTGGAAGCGGTGTTGAAGAGCTCATAGCGCGCAAATGGGGCGAGCGTCCACTCGTTCGCGAGCGTCAACCGGTACGCGCCCTCGACGTACCAGCCGAAGAATCCTTCCGGAATCAGGGCCGGATTGCCGACGAGCGTGAGATTGATCGGCGCCGTGTTCGCGATGTGGCCGTGCGAGTAGAGAGCGGAGAGGTCCCAGTTGCCCGGGTTCCACCGGGCATGCGCCTCCCAGAGCGTGACGCGGTTGTTGTCGAACCCCGGCTGCCCCTGCGCGGAATCTCCGGAGAAGACCGAGGCGCCGAGCCGCAGGCCCGGCACGCCCGTGTAGTTGAGCGCGACAAATCCCGAGAGGTCGCCCGCCGCTGCGAGCGCGAGCTCCTGGTGAATGGAGCCGAGCGGCTCTTCGAGGCCCTCGGTCGAGGTCGCATCCCACTTCGAGAGGTTGAATCCCGTGGTGACGCCGACATCCCAGCGCAGTCCGCCTTCGGTATTGCCCTGCACGCCGACGCCGCCTTCGCGCCAGGTCGTCGGAATGATGGCCGTGTCGATGGAGTTGCGGAACACGCCGTAGTAGCGCGTCGGCTCGTGATTCTCGTTCAGCATGCCGACCGGAATGAGGAAGAGCCCGATCTTCGCGAACGTCCGCTCGCCGAGGCGGCGCTCGATGTAGGCCTGCTCCACCTCGACTTCGCCGGGATCGTCGGCGGACGATACCGCGTGCTCGATCTCGAGCTCGCTGACGAAGCGCGTCTTGTCGTCGAACCGGTAGCCCGCGCCGAGCACGAACCGGCCGACGTCCGCCGTCGCCGAGGAGCTATCGCCCGTCAGGCGCGAGTAGTTGAGCTCGCCGTAGCCGAACCACTCGACTTTCGATTCCGGTTCCGTCGCCTGTGCGGTGACGGCTGCGCTCGAGGCCGGCACGGCCGCGGCGGTTGCAGCTGGCGCCTTCTGCGCCTTGAGCTCGGCCAGTTCCGACTGCAGTTGCGACACCTGCGCGGACAACGCGTTGAGCTTCGCTTCCAGCTCTTCGGGCGTTGCCGCCCGCGCAGCGGGAACCAGCATGATTGCAAGCAGCACGGCGCTTGCCGGGATCTTGGTCAGGGTCAGCATCACATCGTCCTCAGGGTTGGAATCCGTCGGTCAAGGTATTCAGGAACGCGATCACGTCGTCGATGTCGCTGTCGCTCAACGCCGGCACATCGCCTGCGTGGCGGTTGTAGGGCACTTCGGTCGTGTTGACGTTGGCCTGGTACTCACCAGGCAGGTCGTTGAACTTGATCGGCTGGCCGCCCGCGTCGAGCGGATAGAAGTCTTCCGGGTTGGTGTCGCGCCGCACGTAGAACTCGAGGACTTCGCGCAGCGTGTCGAAACGGCCGTTGTGAAAGTACGGCGCCGTCAGCGCGATGTTGCGCAAGGTCGGCACCTTGAAGGCGCCGCAGAGCTGCGGATGGTCCGGGACAATATCGGCGCGATCCGGCCCGCAGATGCCGATGTCGAAATACGCGGGGTCCGCGTTCGCCGGAATGTTCGCATTACGCGGGACGCCGAGATTGTCGTAGGTGAAATCCGTGAAGAGCGGCGGCGCGCCGTCCGGGCCGCGGCTGTTCGGGTGGCAGCCCGCGCAGTTGCCGCGCGTCGGATCGTTGTAGAGCGCAAGACCGCGCATCTCCTGGCCTGAGAAGGCGACGCGACCGGCGAGCAAGGCGTCGTACTTGCTCGTATAGGGCGCGAACTCGGCGACGTCTTCCTGCTGGTATTTCTGCAGGGCGAGCATCGCGCGATCGAACGCGGCATCGGGCGTCGAGAAAATGTCCTGGCCGAAGAGCGCGCGGAACGAGTCGGCATAGGTCGCGTGGCCGAGTTTCGTCACGACGTCCGCAACCGTCGCATTCGCCATTTCATGCGCGGAGAGGAACGGACGGCGTGCCTGGATCTGCAGCGAGTCGGCGCGGCCGTCGCGGTCGAAGCCGCCGGTCGGCGTACCCTCGCCGTCGAAGAAGAACGCCGGATTCTGCGTGAGATATTTGAGCGAGGGCGCGTTGCGGAATCCCGGCACGTCGAGCGCCGGTCCGCCAAGCGGAACCGCGGCGCCGCCGGGTGCTGCCGCGAACGCGTTGCCGGGATCGTGGCAGCTCGCGCAGGACATGTTGCCGCCCGCGGACAGGCTGGCATCGTGAAAGATCAGCTCGCCGAGTTCGGCGGCCGACGTCAGGGGTGCAGGCGGTGCCGGGTTGTCGTTACCGCCGCTCGAAGCGGAACATCCCGCGAGGGAGACGATGACCAGCAGGGCCGATAGGCCGGAGGCCCGGCGCATGGCCAACGGGCAACGAGACGCGGGTTTCATTACGATCCCTGATCGACGAAAGTAGCGGAATGATAATGATTCGCATTTGTGTTTGCATCATCCATGATTGACCAAGGTCAAGGAGTCATTACTTTTCAGCGGGTTAGACCCGCCCTGGGCACGCTGGTCGCCGTCGAGGCTGGGGCGCCAGACGACAAAGTCGCGCAACGGGCGCTGGCTGCGGCCTTCGACGCGGTCGATCAGGTGGCCCGGCTGATGCACCCGGTTGCGGTCGGAAGCGACGCTCAACAGATCGCGTGCGCCGCCTTGAACCGGCCCCTAACGATCCACCCCTGGACCTGGCAAGTGCTGCGGCTTGCACGTGAGCTCCACACGGCGACGCAGGGCCTTTTCGATCCGTGCCTCGCGCACGCCGCCGGTCGCATGACAGCGCTCGAACTCGGCGACGACCACACGGTGATCTGTCGCGCCCCTGCCGCGCTCGATCTCGGCGGCATTGCCAAGGGATTTGCAGTGGATCGCGCGGTGGACGCGCTGCAGGCGCACGGCTGCCGCAATGGCGTAGTGAATGCCGGCGGCGATCTTCGAGTGTTCGGCGATTTGCCGCAGAGCGTGCTCCTGCGAACGGCTGCGGGCTCCGTGGCGCCGCTGCAACTCGTCAACGCGGCGCTGGCCGTGAGCGCTCCCCGATGCGAGACCTCACCGCGCGAGCATCGTGGCTTCTATCGCGGCACGACCGGCGAAAGCATCGAAGGCCGATGGGTCGCCGTCACGGCGGCCGAAGCGGCGATCGCGGACGGACTCACGAAATGCGCGCTCGTCTGCCCTGCTCCGATGCTCGAATCGATCCTGGAAAGCTACGGCGCACGCCTCGTGAACGTCGTCGCCTGACGCCGCCCTACTTCTCGTCGAGAGCGGCAATGCCCGTATCGAGAACGCCGCGGCGCAGCTCGAGGCGCGCGTTTTCCGCGATGCGCCGGTAGCGTGCCCGGATCGCCTCGAGCTCCTTCTCTTCGAGTTCCTCGAGATCGAGCAGCACGTTGTGGGCGCCGTCCATCGCGCGGATGAGGTCGTCGAGCTTCACCTGCAGCGCCGCCGTGTCGCGGTTCTGCGTGCTCTGGATGAGGAACACCATCAGGAAGGTGATGATGGTCGTGCTGGTGTTGATCACGAGCTGCCACGTGTCGCTGAAGCCGAACAAGGGCCCGGTGGCCGCCCACACGATCACGGCCAGCACGGCGAGCAGGAACGCCAGTGGCCGGCCGGTCGCGTGGGCCGTCCAGGTCGTGAAGCGCTGAAATCGGGATCGTGACGCGGCAGGCATGGCGGCTCTCCTTCAGGGCCGTTGGTCGACCCGATACACGGGATAGAGGTTGTAGCTCAGGTCCCAGGACGGTTCGTGGCGATAGAAGAAGTCGAGCCGCGCCTTCGGGTCCCGCGCGAATTCGGGGTCGGTCGCGAGCTTGCGGTAGAACTCGGCCTTGAGCGCCGGATCCTTCTCGAGGAGTTCGCGCCCGTATTGCTCGGCGACGTAAGCCTCGACGTACTCCTTCTGCTCGAACGCCGTCGCGAAATAGCCCCAGCTCGCGTACGAGTCCGGCGCCTGCGGCTCGAGCAGCGCCATGACGAGGCGCGCATTCGGCTGCGTGATGGGAACGAAGAGCGATTGCGCCGGTACGTCATGCGGTTCCATCCGCCATGCGCCCTGAAGCGTAGTTGCCACCCGGCCTTCGAAACTCTCTTTGGCGAGTTCGACCCTGGTCGCCCGCCAGGCCTCGACCCTCAAGGCCGCGCGGGCCGACTCGAGCTTCTCGAAGCGGATGCCGTGCAGGCGCAGGCGATCGGCAAGCCACTCGGCCACCGCCGGTGGAATCACGTAGCCGGCCAGCGGCGCATCGATGGCGAACGTCGCCCGCACTTCCTCGCGCAGCGGCACATGCCAGGTCATCGGCTTCGAGGTGTCGTAGCGCGTCACCAGCATGCCCGAGATCGGCGAGGGCTCGCGCGTATACGCGTAGCCGCGGAAATCGACCATGCGCGTCGCGCTCGTGTTCACGAACGCGAACGGCACCGCGGCGCCCTGCACGTGCGAGCTGCCGTCGTCCGCGGTCCGCATCAGCCGTTGCCATTCATCGCCGCGCTCGGCGGCGAGTTCGAGGAGGTCGACGATGAAGTTGCGCGTGATGCGCACACGGGTCGGATAGTCCTTCCAGGAATGCGTCTCGAGCAGGAGCCCGATGCGGTTCCTCAATCCCCAGTAACCGTTTGAATAGCGCGGCGATGTCGGCTGGCGGGAGAACCCCGACGCCGGATCGTCGTCGCGGTCGAAGGACGGATAGTAATTGAGCGCGAGCGAGCCTTGCTGGTCGAGGCGCCGGCAGAGTTCATCGCGCACGGCGGCCGCAAGCGCCGCGATGCCGGGATCGCCGTCTTCTTCCGGCCCGACGGTGACGGACACGTCGTGTTCGAAGTCCGCTCCGTCCGTCACATGCAGGTCCGCATAGGCGACGGGATCCCAGTCGTCGAGGAGGCGCAGCATCGCCCGCATCTCCGGCGCTTCCGCCTTGGTGTAGTCGCGGTTGAGATTCAGGTTCTGCGCCGTCGTGCGCCAGCCCATTTCGACCGGGCCGCGCTGATTCGGCCGGTTCCACGCGCCGAAACGCTCGTGGCCGTCGATATTGAAGACCGGCACGAAGAGGAACGTGACCTTCTTGAGGGCGCCGGGCGCTGCCTTGCCTTCCAGGATCTCGCGGAGCGCGAGGAATCCCGCGTCCTTGCCGTCGATCTCGCCCGCGTGAATACCGCCCTGCATCAGCACGACGGGGCGCTTGCGCTCGCGTGCGCGCGCGGCCGTTGTCGTGCCGTCCGCCGATGCGGCAAGCGCCATCATCGGCCGGCCTTCGGGCGTCGTGCCGAACTGGAAACACTTCAGCTGGCCCGACCAGCGCGAGGCGAATGCCTTGCACAAGCGCTCAACCTCATCGTAGCGGCCGGTGCGCGTGAAGCCGGATTGCTCCGAAAGGGTCGTCAGCGAGCTATCCGTCGCTGCTGCAATCGAGCAGAGGCCGATGATGAGGACGATGATTCGCCGGATCATGCGGGGCCGCATCGCGGTTACTTCGGCTTGGCGGGCACGAGTTCGATCGGTTCTTCGCGCCGCTCGACGGCGACGCTGATCTTGTCGAACACCCATTTCCCGCCGGCCTTTTTCCCGTTCGTCGTCACGGTGCCCTTGCGCCTGGCGCCCTCGACACCGAAGACGATGTGTGCCTCGCTCTCCTGGCCCTGTACCTTGACGACCGAGCCATGGGCCAGGCCGCTGAGCTTGACCGGCGCGCCGAGCGCGTGAACGGCTTCCTCATTCTTGCCGACAAGCTCGAACGCTGCCGCACGCGCCGTGGACTGATTGACGTCCACCATCGCCTTTACGATCCAGCCGCTCGCTGCCAGAGTAACAATGTAGACGATGATTCCTGCGATCGCCCAGCGTTTCTGCACACGCTTGAAGTGATCGAGCGACTTCCAGTTGCCGCTCTGCCAGGCCCAGCGGCTGCCGCGCGCGCCGACATAGAACATGAAAACCTGACCAACGACAGGCACCGCACACCAAAGCGCGATCCAGGCTCGATTGCGTATTGCCCAGAGTGCCGGCATCAGAAACGCGCCCCAGTTCCACTGGTCGATTTCCGGCGGCGCTTCTTTCGGCGGCGGCGGCGGTGGATCCTCCGGCCGCACCGCGAGTGCCCGCTCGAGATTGGCGAGATTCACGGGAAAGCGCGCGCGATCGATGTGCCGGAGCGCATCGAAGAGCTGCGCGCGCGAGTAGGCGCTGTAGTCCACCTGGCCGTCGATCATGAATGACCCGCTTCGGGGAATTCGAGAATGATCTTACCGGTATGCGTGCCGCTCTCCATGTACGCATGCGCCGCGGCGGCATCCTGAAACGCAAACACGCGGTCGATCACCGGCTTCAGCCGCTCGTTGGCGATCAGCGGCCACACGTGCTGCAGCAGTGCATCGCGGATCCGGCGTTTGAAGGCAATGTCGCGCGGTCTCAGCATCGAGCCGGTGACGAAGATGCGTTTGGCCATCACGGAGCGCAGATCGAGCTCGCCCTTCATGCCTTCCTGTGTCGCGATGACCACGAGCCGGCCGTCCGGCGCGAGCGCCGCGACGTTGCGGGCGAGATAACTGCCGCCCACCATGTCGAGCACGACGTCGACGCCGCGCTGTTGCGTCAAATCCTGCACGGCCGGCACGAAATCCGTCGTGCGATAGTTGATGGCGGCGACCGCGCCGAGCCGCTCGCAGAAGCGGCATTTGTCATCCGAGCCCGCCGTGACGATCACGCGGCTGCCGAGAGCCGTCGCAAGCTGGATGGCCGTGACGCCAATGCCGCTGCTGCCGCCATGCACGAGCACCGTCTCGCCGCTCTTCAGATGCGCAAACTCGTACAGGTTGCTCCAGACGGTGAAATACGCTTCGGGAAGCGACGCGCCCTCCACGAGGCTCAGGTCATCCGGCACCGGCAGGCAGAGAACCGCGGGCGCCACGCAATATTCCGCATAGCCGCCGCCCGCGAGCAGGATGCAGACCTTGTCACCGACTTTCGGATCGCGAACGTTGGCGCCCGCGGCCGCGACCGTTCCCGCGGCTTCGAGTCCCGGCCACGACGGCGCACCGGGCGGCGGCGGATACATGCCGCGACGCTGCAGCAGGTCGGCGCGATTCAGGCCCGCCGCGCCGATGCGGATCAGGACTTCGTCGGGGCCCGGCTCCGGCCGCGGGCGCTCGCGCACGACGAGCGCCTCCGGTCCGCCCGGTTCGACCGTCTCGACGACGCGCATGGTGCTCATATGCTGCCTGCTTTGAGGCTGCGTTCGATGTAATCCGCCTGGCGCAACGCGAGCGACACGATGGTAAGCGTCGGATTGGCGGAACCGGAGGAGGTGAATGCGCTGCCGTCCGAAATGAAGAGATTCGGGATGTCGTGTGTCTGGCCCCAGGCATTCGCCACGCCGTCGCGCGGATCCTTGCTCATGCGGGCGCTCCCCATGTTGTGGGTCGCGGGCGGCGTGTTGCCGATGACGACACGCTTCGCGCCCAGCCCTTCGTACATTGCCGTGGCCTGAGTCTGTGCGTGCTTGCGCATCGCCTTGTCGTTGTCGTGCTCGTCGACGTGCACGTGGGCAACCGGCAATCCGAACGGGTCCTTGACGTTCGAATTGAGCGTGATGCGGTTGTCCGCACGCGGCATGTCCTCGCCATTGACGAACGTGCCCGTCATGTTCCGGTAGTCGTCGAGGAAGGACGACCAGTCGCGGCCCCAGCCATACGGCAGGCCGGCGAGCGGGAGCGACGGCAAGTCGAGCGCGATCAGTTCGAAATGATAGCCGCCGGCGAAGCCGCGCTTGGCGTTGTGAGGCAGCTCATCTTCGATGAGCCCGGCGAGCGTCGCGCCGCGCCAGGACTCGATCGGCTTGTCGTAGGTTGCCCAGATGAAGCCCGTGATGTGGTGGACGTAGTTGCGGCCGACCTGGTCGGACGTATTCGCGAGCCCTTTCGGAAACTGCGCGGACTCCGAGAGCAGCAGCAAGCGCGGTGTCTCGATGGCATTGCACGCGACGCAGACGAGCTTCGCTTTCTGCCGCTGGTCCTGGCCCTTGCTGTCGCGGTAGACAACCGCGTTCACGCGTTTGTCGGCGCCGTGCCCGATGCGCAGCGCCCGCGATTCGATGCGAAGGTCGAGATTGCCCGTCGCTTCCGCGCCCGGAATCTCGGTATAGAGCGTGCTCCACTTGGCGCCCGACTTGCAGCCCTGCGCGCAGAAGCCCTGCTGGATGCAGATTCCGCGGCCGTCTCGCACCGTCGTATTGATCGCCATGTAGGCGGTGTGCACGCGCTTGTAACCGTGCTTCTTCGCCGCGGCGTACATCACCTTGAAGTTGTTCGACGCCGGCATGCCGGGGTTGCCGTTGCGCCGCGTGACACCGAGCCGCTTTTCGGCGATCTGGTAATACTTCAGGAGTTCGTCGTACTCGATCGGCCAGTCGATGAGCGAGGTGCCGGGGATCGCGCCGTAGTTCGTCCGGCCTTTGAGCTCCGTCCGCTGCAGTCGCGGTGTTGCCGCCGTCCAGTGCACCGTGGTGCCGCCGACGGATTTCGCGATCCAGACCGGCAGCGTCGGAAAATCCTTCGACACGCCCCAGGTGCCGCTCGTCGTGCGTGGTTCGAGCCAGGTGAGCTGGCCGAAGGCTTCGCCCGGATTCTGCGAGAAAAGCTGCGGCGACAGCCGCGGCCCCGTCTCGAGCAGCACGACCTTGTGGCCGCGTCGCGTAAGTTCGTGCGAGAGCGTGCCGCCGCCCGCGCCGGATCCAATGATGACGATCGCGCTGTCGTCGTTGAGATCGATCTTTGCCATGTTGCCCGCTCCCCGATCTCAACCCTGACCCGGAACCGGACCGCTGTCCGCGAGCGGCGGGTCCGGCAGCCAGCGCAGATCGTTGAAGCCGCGCGCGAGGTAGCCGCCCTTCGAGAAGGCTTCGCCTTCGTAACCGAAATAGGCATACGCCAGCGGGCTGGCGTAGAGCGTGCTGATCGTCTTGATGCGCATCGTCTGGAAGAAGGGCGTCGGTTCAACCTCCTTGAGTGCGGCGACGCGCCGGGCTTCGCCCGCCTTCGCGAATCCGGCGCCGAGGCCCGCCAATCCATCCTTCACGAGCTTGCGGGTCGCCGCATCCTTGGCGCAGTCCGCATCGATCGACTGCACGACGAGGGCGTAGGCCGCGTCGTCGAGCTTGTCGTGCATCGCAATCGTTCGCGTCACGCTCAGGAGCGTCGCACCCTCGTCGCTCGTCAGCGACGTGAGGTCGACCGCCCACGTTCTCGAAGGCGCGAGCAGCGCCAGCGGACTCCCCACGGCGAGCAGGCCCGTCAGGATGCCCGTCGACTTCAGGAAGTCGCGACGCGCGATGCCGTTTGTTCTTGTCATTCGGATGCTCCCCGCTCACCGCCCAGGCTGAATAGCCACCAGCGCGGCGCATTCGCACCGCCGCGCGGCTGCCGGTCGAAATACACTTTCATCACGACGTCCTCGTCGGTGATCACTTCGAACCAGTGCTTGCGCACGTAGCGTTCCTGGCTGCCGTTGCGGCAGGGGCCGGTGTCACTCCAGGTGCGGAGCACCGATTTCACGGCGAGCGGCTTGCCCCGCCAGGTAAATGCGCTCGGCAGGCCCGGCCCACCCTCCGCCATGCGCGACGTATCGCTCGATGCGGTCGCGGGCGTCAGCGCTTCGCTGATCAGCCGTTCGTTCGTTTCCGTCATGACAGGCCCCCTGACCGCAGTTTTTGGCGTCCCGGAGTCCCGGTCAAGAGGTGCGGCGGGACGGTCATGTTCCGCCAGGTGGACGCCCGGAAGACTGCACACCATGAAGCTGGAATCCCTCATTCACGGACACCCGGACGCCTTCGCAGCTTACGCGGCGCTGCGCGACGGGTACCTGCGCGGCGCCCCCGAACCCGCCGGCGCCCTGGAGGCCCTCGCAGCGGAACAACCCGGGTTCCTCCCCGGCACTGCGGCCAGGGTCCACGCGGATCACGCCAGCGTACACGAACGCATGCATCTCGACGCCGCGGACGCGTGGCTCAGGCACCGGCCGCTCCTGGCAGCGCAGCTCTACTCGACCATCAGCGCACGAGCGCCCGCCGATCTGCTGGCCCTGCGCCTGGCCCAGTTCAGCCGGGTTTCGACATCGTGGTTGCCCTCTATGCCTTCGGATGCACCGAGGCCGGCGATCCCATGCGCGCCGAGGGACTCGCCAACGACGCCCTTCGGCTCGAACCGCATAGTCCCATGACCTTGCATACCCTCGCGCATGCCCTGGGCGCCCAGCATCGATACGCGACTGCCGCGCGAATCCTGCGAGAGCGTGAAGCGGCATGGCGCGTCGGCGGCCGAAACCTCGACCGCCTCGCGCTCATCGACCAGGCGCGTGAGGCAGCGGCCCTTGATCAGTACATGAAAACAGGCGTTGTGATCCGCAACCGGAAGACTCGGAGAAGCACTCGCGAAGCCGAAATGCGCTTCGACGCACCAGGGCTCGGTGAACGTCGCGCTGACATACATCGCGCCGTCGAGGCGGATGGCCTTCAGCACTTCGGAAAGTGCATCCATCGCAGGACGCAAAGAATACTAGAAAGCGCTCTTGACCACCCCTCCGTCGACCCGCAAGGCGGCGCCGGTCGTCGCGGAGGACAGGGGACTTGCCACGTAGACGACGAGCGATGCCACTTCGTCGGGCTCGGCGAAGCGCTTGATGAGCGAAGTCGGGCGGAAATCCGTGAAGAATTTCTTCTCGAGTTCCTCCCGATTGGCGCCTTGCGCGACCGCGCGATCGACGAACGTGTTGAGCGCGCGTGACTTCGTCGGCCCCGGCAGGACGCTGTTCACGGTAACGTTCGTTCCGGCCATGAGTTCCGCGAGGCCGCGCGCTATCGAGATCTCGGCGGATTTCGTCATGCCGTAGTGAATGCTCTCGACCGGGATCTGCAGGCCACTCTCGCTCGAGATGAAGATCACCCGGCCCCAGTTGCGCGACTTCATGCCCGGGAGATAAAGACGCGACAGCCGGACGCCGCTCATGACATTGAGCTGGAAGAGGCTTTCCCAGTCAGCATCGGTCGTCTCGAGGAACGGCTTCGCCTGGAACGAGCCGACGTTATTCACGAGGATCTCGACGTTCGGATACGCCGCGAACAGTTTGTTGGCCGCGCCCGCCGTCGACATGTCGCCGGCGAAGCCGAGCGCCGTGCGGCCGGTTTCCGTCTTGAGCTGCGCGATCGCCGCATCGACCGCCGGTTGCGTGCGCCCATTCACGATGACGCGCGCGCCCTCCCTGAGGAGCCCACGCGCGCACGCGTAGCCGATGCCCGCGGTACTGCCGGTCACGAGCGCCAGTTTGTCATTGAGTTTGAGATCCATGGACCCCGCCGCCTGACAGAAGAGGAGAACGGCGAACATGAAACCTGAGAGCCGGGCGAATTTCTCGTCCATTGAAGAACTCCCAAAAAGGGGACAGATTTATTTTCGGGCGGGTCAAGATTCTACCCATCGCACGCGGGCGGGCCCGAAAATAAATCTGTCCCCTTTTTGGGGGTATCATCCACGCATGGCCGCAACGCTCTGGATCGGGACCCGCAAGGGAGCATTCGCGCTGCGCCCGGACGCGCGCCGCCGCTCCTTCAAGCTCTCGGGGCCGCAATTCCTCGGCCACGTGATCCATCACATCGTCGCCGACCCGCGCGACCCCAAAGTTGTGCTGATGGCGGCGAAGACCGGCCATCTCGGTCCCACCGTCTTCCGCTCCACCGATCGCGGCAAGACCTGGAAGGAAGCGAGCCAACCGCCCGCGTTCCGTAAAGTAGTGGACGGCGAGGAAGCGCGCGCCGTGCAGGCCGTGTTCTGGTTGACGCCCGGACACGCATCCGAGAAGGGCACTTGGTATGCCGGCAGTTCACCCGCCGGACTCTTTCGCTCCGAAGACGGTGGTGCGACGTGGGAACCGGTCGCGGGCTTCAACGACAATCCGATGCGGCCGCAATGGGCCCCGGGATTCGGCACACCGGGCGGCGAGCTGCTGCACTCCGTGCTCATCGATCCGCGCGATGCGAAGCATCTCTACCTCGGCATCTCGGTCGGCGGCATTTTCGAGTCGGCCGACGCGGGCCGCAGCTGGGCGCCGCTCAACGGTGGGGTCGAGGCGAATTTTCTGCCGACACCCGACGCCGAGTTCGGTCACGATCCACACCTGATCGCGATGCATCCCGCGCGACCCGATCGCCTGTATCACCAGAATCACTGCGGTATCTATCGCATCGACCGGCCGGCGAAACGCTGGGACCGCATCGGCAATGCGATGCCGAGGAAGATCGGCGACATCGGCTTCCCGATCGTGCTCGATCCGAAAGATCCGGACACCGCCTGGGTGTTTCCGATGGACGGCAGCACGGTGTGGCCGCGCACGGCGATCGACGGCAAGCCGGCGGTCTACGTGACGGGGAACGCCGGCAAGTCCTGGCGGCGTCTCGACAAGGGACTGCCGCGCTCGCAGGCCTGGCTCACCGTGTTTCGCCAGGCGATGTGCGTGGATGCCGGCCGCCCGCTCGGGCTCTATTTCGGAACGACGAACGGCGAAGTCTGGGGCAGCACGAACGCGGGCGAAGCCTGGCGTTGCGTGGCGCGTCATTTGCCGCAGATCTTTTCCGTCACGTACGCGCCCTGAAGGGCCGCCGTCATGCCCTGCACCGTTCGCATTGCGGGTCCGCTTCGTTCCTACACCAACGGCGCCGCTTCGACGCAAGCCAACGGCGCGACGGTGGCCGAGATACTCGCAGACCTTGACCGCCGATTCCCCGGCATGCGCTTCCGCATGATCGACGAGCAGGACCGCGTCCGGCAGCACATCCGCCTCTTCGTCAACACGAAAGCCGCGACGCTCGGCGAGCAAGTCCGACCCGGCGATGAAGTGCACGTCATTTGCGCGCTGACGGGCGGTTAGGCGAATGAACGACGGCTGCGTCGGAATGGGGAGGTCCTTACGGGATCCGGAATGTGCGCCGGGATCCGGAGGTCCTTTCGGGACCGCCGTGAATCCCGCCGACTGTGCTATCCGTGCTCCGTCGGCGGACCGGGGTCGCCATCGTGGCGACCCGCGCGAAATATATTTCGCGCCCCTGGAGGCTTCGGAAAAAACGTCCTGTTTTTTACGATCCCGAAAGGACCTCCGGATCCCGGCGCACCTCGATCGCTGTTTCAACGTGTTCGGCTAAGTCATGCCCTTGTCCCCGTCAGAGCTGGAGCGCTACCGGCGGCACTTGTCGCTCGCCGAGATCGGTGCGGCTGGGCAGGAGAAGCTGAAGAGCGCTCGCGTGCTCGTCATCGGGGCAGGCGGGCTGGGGTCGCCCTCCTCCTTATATCTGGCGGCATCGGGCGTCGGCACGCTCGGCATCGTCGATTGCGACCGCATCGACGTCACGAATCTGCAGCGGCAGGTGTTGTTCGACACGGCGAGCATCGATCGACCCAAGGCCGAAGCGGCGCGCGAGCGATTGCAGGCGCTGAATCCGGAGATCCGGATCGTCGCGCACGCCGTCGAACTGCGCGCGAACAATATCCGGGACGTGCTCAGGGACTACGACGTCGTGCTCGACGGCACGGACCGCATGGCGACGCGCTTTCTCGTCAACGACGCCTGCGTGCTCCTGAAAAAGCCGCTCGTATCGGCCGCGATCCACCGCTTCGAGGGCCAGGCGATGACCTATGTGCCCGGTCGCGGGCCCTGCTATCGCTGTTTATTTCCGGAACCGCCGGCGCCCGGCACGATTCCGAGCTGCGCCGAGGCCGGCGTGCTCGGCGTCCTGCCCGGTGTACTCGGCACGATCCAGGCGACGGAAGCGATCAAGCTCATCGCCGGCATTGGCGAACCTCTGATCGGGCGCCTTCTGACCTACGACGCGCTCGAGATGCGCTTTCAGGAGTTCGCCTTTGCGCGTCGGAGCGACTGCGCCGTGTGCGGCGACCGCCCGACTGTCACGGAACTGAAAGACAGCGTCGAATTATGTAGCCCCGAGGCGCTCAATCGAGTGCGCCGCCTCGCCCCCCGCGAGTTGCAGGCCCTGATCACCGCCGGCGATTCAGGGAAATTCGCAATCATCGACGTGCGCGAACCCGGCGAGTTTGCCGTGAGCCGCCTGCCGAATGCACGAAGCATTCCACTCGGCGAGTTGTCCCGGCGAATCGGCGAGTTAGCGCGCGACCGGCGGCCGGTCTTCATCTGCCGAAGCGGCGGCCGCAGCAAGCAGGCCTGTGCCATCGCACTCGGTGCGGGCATCGCGGACCCGACGGATCTCGCCGGCGGACTGCTCGCCTGGGCTGCCGAAGTCGATTCCACTTTCATCGTCGCGCCGCTCGAATAACTCATTCAACATGTTCCGGCGCGTCCGGCGATCCGTGACGCGCATCGTATCGACTGGATCTCACGCGAGTACGCTTTCCCGCGTCGCCCCTTCTCTCGAGGATTCATACGATGGGAAATCCCTACGACTCCGCGAACGAGCGCACGTCGGTGCTCGGTCCTACGCTCAGATTCAAAGGCGAACTGCACGCCGACGAGGAGCTCCTCATCCGGGGCACCATCGAAGGCTCGATCACGCACTCGCAGCGGCTCACCGTCTGTCCGGAAGGCACGGTCAAGGCGAGCATCCGCGCGCAGATGATCTCGGTCGAGGGCACGGTGGAGGGCGACCTGCAGGCGGAGAAATCCGTCAAGGTCTCCGAGACGGCGCACCTCAAAGGCAACATCCACGCGCCGAGCGTGAGCATCGTCGAAGGCGCGCAATTCAACGGCAACATCGTGATGGAAGGCAGCAAGGCGGTGAAGTCCGCGCCCGTCCCCGTAAGCCCCATTGCCGCCCACAAGTGAGCCTGAGGAGATTCCTGATGTCTGTTTTCAACACGCAGAACGAACGCGCTCCGATCATTCCCGAACGCCGGCCGGCGCCGCAGGCCCCCATCGCCACCGACCCGAACCCACGCCGGGTTTCGGTGCTCGGCCGCACGCTCGTCTTCAAGGGCGAGCTTTCGGCCGAAGAGGACCTGGTGCTACAGGGACGGGTGGAAGGCTCCATCCGGCACACGCAGAGCGTGACCGTCGGACCGGACGGTGTCGTGATCGGCGACATTCACGCGAAGATCATCATCGTCGAGGGCACCGTCGAGGGTGACCTGCATGGCGGCGCCTCGGTCAGTGTCACGGCGACCGCGAAGGTCGATGGCAACATCGTCGCGCCGCGTGTCGGCATCATCGAAGGTGCGACGTTCAACGGCTCCGTCGACATGTCGAGCGCGCCGAAGGCGGCCCGCCGCGATTCGAGCGGCGAGCAGCGCCTGCTGAGCGACAACTCCGTCGATCGGATGCTGACGCGCCCCTAGCAGGAAAAGGGGACAACGGAAAAGGGGACAGATTTATCTAAAAAGGGGACAGATTTATTTTTCTGCATTTCTCGTGCGAACGCCGAGATACTCGGAAAAATAAATCTGTCCCCTTTTTAGATAAATCTGTCCCCTTTTCCGTTCAGCCCGCGCGGGCTTGGGCGTCCTTGCGTACGAGGGCGTAGCCCACCGTATTGAAATTCCAGTCCGCCACTTCCTTGAAGATGCGGCGCGCCTCGTCCTTCTGCTTCGCGCCATCGAGCGCGAGCGCGAGATGGTATTTGTTGTACATGTTCGTCAGGTCGGCCTGGCGGTATTCCTCCACCGCCTTGCCGTACTTGCGCTCGAGGAAATAGATGAGCCCCATCAGGTCGTGATAGCTCTCCATCTTGCGCGGGTTCTGCTGGCCGGCGACGAGCTCCGAGTTCTTTTTCGCCAGCGCCAGCGCCAACTTGTAGTCCCCGCGGTGCGCCGCAAGCTGCCCTTCGTAGTAGGCGATCTGGGCTTCCTGGATCCTTGAGAACTCGTCCGTGCCGACGGCCTGGGCGTTGCCGCGGAGCACGCCGGCAAGGTTGCCGATGACGCGGTCCGCGTCGTCGTTCATGCCCTTCTCGAGGCAGATGGTGGCTGCGTTCGTCAAAGCGAAGGCCTTCGCCCCGCTGCGCTGATCGTCCTGCAAGTCCATCGTGTCAACCTCCATCGCAAGTTTTTCGAGCTCCCGGACCGCCGTGGCGGCATCGCCCGCATGTACCCACGTGAACATCTTGTAGCTCATGAAGAACGGCCGATTCGCGGACTCGGCGATCGCGATGCCGCGGTCGTAGTCGGCACGCGCCTCGTCGTAGTTGCCGAGAAACGAATTCACGTGGCCGAGTTTCAGGAGCGCCGTGCCGTCGTGCGGATCGAGCCGCGTCGCGAGTTCGTAGTAGCGGCGCGCTTCATCGAGCCGATTGGTGCCGCGATACACATCGCCAAGCGCCCAGTAGAGATTGTCCTCGCCCGGCGCAATCGCGATCGCCTGGCGGTAGAACTTCTCCGCCTGCGCGAAGTCCCGCGGATCATTGAAGAGATAGGAATTCGCCATCGCGAAGGGCGCTGCCATGAGCGCCGGATCGAGCTCGATGGCCTTTGCAATATCGGCGCGCTGCTCGGTGAAGTGATTGAGCCCGAACTCGACGCCCGCCAGGTTGAGCCAGGCGCGCGGCGCTTTCGGATACTTCGCGACCAGCTGCTTCGCGAGCGCGAGCTGCGAGTCGAGGTTGCCGTCGAGGAATCGCTGATTGACCTCCACGAGGAGCCGCTCGCCCTCGCTCGCCTTCGGTGCCGACTCGGCGGCGCGCTTGAGGCTCGAGTTGAACTCCTCCGTGGAGAAGGACACGGTCGCGAGATTCAGCCAGGCGTAGCTGAAATCGGGATCCGCCGCGACCGCCGCGCGAAAGAGCGCATTCGCCTCGGGCGCATCACCGCGGTCGAGCGCGGCTTGTCCCGCGATGAAATTCAGGCGTGCGTCCTCGGAGTGCGTGGTCACCGGTATCTCGTCGATGCCGGACCAGGCGATCGGGTCGCAGCCGATGATCAGGGTCGCTGCGGCGAGACCGCGAAGTACGCGCGTCGACATGATTGGTTCTCTGCAGGATGCGAGTGCGGCTGATTCTCGCAAAGAGAAAGGAGGCGCAACGCGGGGATGCGCCGTGGCGACGCGCCGTCGAGACGAGTCGCGGGGATCAGGGACGAACCGGCTCGAACTCGGTCTCGAGATCGCGCCGAAAGTGTCGCGCCGCCAGCAAATAGTGAATCGCCGCCCAAACCGTCAGGAGCGAGATCGCCATCAGGGCATGTCGCAATCCGACGGCGGAGGCCTGCTGGCACGCGTCGGCAATCGCCGGCGTACTGTCTGCCGCGGGCACACCATCTGGACACGAGCCAACATAGTCGCCAGCCGTGAAGGCGCGTTTCGCAAAGAAGTCGCTCAGATAGCCCGCGAGCGTCGGTCCGATGCCGCTGCCGATGAGATTGAGCACGAGGGCCACGATAGCGGCCGACGAGGCCCGCATGTTGGCGGCAACCATGTTCTGCGCGATCGCGAGCGTCGGCGTGAAATACACGAATAGCACGAGGTGGCCGGCCATGAGCACCGCGATCGTGCTGAAGAGTGTCGGCTGATTGAAACCGAGCACGAAGGCGGGCGCCGCGAGCAGCAGCGTGATTGAAGGGATCCAGACATACCAACGCTGATCGAACCGTGCGGCACGGTCGACGCCCATGCCGCCGAGCAGCAGCCCCGCGCCCATCGCGACGACGGCAACAACCGACAACAGGAAGCCCAGCTCCCTGGGTGCGACGTGAAAATTGCGCACGAGGAACTGGGCAATGAACTGGCCGATGGCATTCATGGTGATGGCTGCGAGGCCGCAACCGATCAGCACCTGCACCATGGAGCGCTTGGAAAAGAGGAACCGGAACACCGCCCAGATCGAGGGCGGCTTGCCCGATGAGAGTCCCGACGCGTCGGACATCCCGCGCGCGGGCTCCCGCAGCGTCAGCGCCGCGAGCAGCGCCACCAGCAACCCGGCCGAGCCGATCGTGATGAAAACCGCGCGCCAGCCCGCGACCTGCGCGAGCCATACGCCGTACGAGCCGAAGATGACGCCGAGCGGCGCGCCGAGCCAGATGATCGACATCGCCGTGGCGCGCCTTTCCTTCGGGTAGTGATCGCCGATGAGCGAGGCGACCGGCGGGCCGAAGCCCGCATCACCGACGCCGACGACGACGCGGCAGATCATGAAGCGTGAAAAGGTGTAGGCGCTCGCGCAGAGCGCCGTCATCACGCCAAAGAGCGCAAGCGACGCTGCAACGAGCTTCGTGCGGCTCGTGTATTCGGCGAGCCGCGCGATCGGCAGGCCGAGCACGCTATAGAAGAATGCAAACCCGAGCCCGAGCAGCATCCCCATCTGGGCATCGGTGAAATGCAGGTCTTCCTTGATCATCTGCGCGGTCGACGCGATGCCCTGGCGATCCGCGAGCGTCAGGGCGTTGACGAGAATCAGGACTCCGAGGAGCCAGCCGCGATAGGCGCGCGAGAAGCATTTGCCCTCAGATCCTGTAGCCTCAGAATTGGGGGGCTCAGAACTCGTTGACGATGTTGTAATGACCCGCTCTCCCCACCTTGGCGATGGCCTGCTGCACTTCCGGCCGCTCGACGACGACGCGGAAATTCGTGGCCCATTCCTTGTTCTTCGCCGGCTCGATGACCTCAGCATACTGCTGCACGTCGGCAAGCGCGTCGGTACGCAGCTTCGGGTCCTTCAGGCGCGAGACGAGCAATTTCGCACCCACCTCCACGTTGTTCGCCCGCGCGAGCGCCCACTGGTAGGTGCCGGGCGAGTCGCTCTGATGATCCTTGATGAATTTCAGGGCCCGCGCGGCTTCGCTGTCATCGTGCAGCAGGAGCGCCGCCGCGTGTTTCACGGATTCGAGCTGCAGGGCGCCGTACGGGCTGACGTTGCTCACCTTCGCTACGATCGCCCGCGCGTCCTCGGGCCGGTCGAGGTCGCAATAGTAATAGCCGACGTTGATGGCCTGGCTCACGTTGACGCCGCCATTTTCCGTCAGCGTGCTGCCCTTCATCCACTGATCGAGCGCCTCGTCCCAACGGCCGAGCAGCCGCAGTGCCCGCGCCCGCATGTCGTAGGCCCAGTTGAGCTGGTCGTCGAGATCGTCGAACGCCGGATCGACCTCGGTCGTCGTCTTTATCCGCGCCAGCGTTTCGTCGGCAACCCGCAGCGCCTCGGCGGGACGGTTCGCGACGATGAGCGCCTGCACGAGCTGATTGCGGATGGCCATGAGCTTCGGCGAGCGTCGCGCCGCGGCCTGCAGCAGTTCGACGTCCTCACGGGCGGCGCGATCGATATCGCTTGCATAGTGGTTCTTGCCGACGACGCGGTCGAACTGCTTGTCGGATCGCATGCCGATGAGGAGCCGCGGGTCGGTTACGTGCGCCGCGACTTCGCCGGCGCGCTCGACGGTGGAGTGCTGCAAGTAATAGAGGGTGAGGTCGAGCCACATCTGGCTCGGCTCGCGCTGATCGACTGTCCGCCAGTCGGCCTTGCGCAGCGCTTCGACCAGCGCCAGCCAGGTCTTGTCGGATCCGGGCGGCCGCCGTGAGTAAAAGACCGTCTGCACGATGGAATCGTCGCGGATGTCGGAGAGCGTGCTCGGCCAGCGCTCCGCGATCAGGGCGAGGCTTGCAGCGCCGTCGCGGATTTCGGCCGCCGGCATGGCCATGCGATAGCGCAGATGCCAATCCTCGGCACTCGCCGGCTCGATTTCGGTTGCGCGCACGGCGAGTGCGTGCGCCCGCTTCCAGTCGTCGACCTGGCCCGCGACCATCGATGCGAGGTAGAACGAGCGGCGCTGCTCGTCGATGCCGAGATCCTTGAACGCCTTCGAGTCGAGGATCCGCTTGTAGTCCCGGTCGGCGCCGGCATAGTCGTCGTTGCGAATCTTGTCGACGGCCTGTTCGATGTCATGGCGGAGGATCGTGTTGGCGCTGTTCACGGCACCGGCAACGCCCTTCGATTGCGCTGCGCCAGTGGACACGGCCGCTACGACGAGGAGCAAGACGGCGAGCAAGTTCCGCCACCCGAAACGTTGATTTGTCATACCGCTAGTCGATCGCCGGCTAATCAATGGCAACAATAGTTGCGCGCCGTCCCATCAGCTCGACTTCATCGCCCACGGCCTGGCTCATGAGGGCGTTGCCGATGGGCGATGCGTAGCTGATCAGGCCCGCAACGGGGTCCGCCTCGTCTTCGCCGACCAGCCGGAAGGCGTACTCCGAGCCGTCCTCGAGCTTGAGCGTCGCGCGCAGCCCGAACCGCACCCGGTCGCGCTTCTGCGGCGGCTGCACGAGCTTCGCCGTCGATCGGCGCTGGCGCCAGTAACGCAAGTCGCGATCGATGCGGGCGACGAGCGCGTTGTCCGATTCCGCGCGGGCGCCGGTGCGCGCCGCTTCGAGTTCGTGGATGCAGGTATCCATCATTTTCAGGCCGCTTTCCGTCACGAGGTTCGGACTCGAGCTGATCGCCCGCTCCGGCAGCGTTTCGCTGCCGTCCGAATCGGTGTCCTTGACGAATGCGCGGCTCATGACGCTTGAGAGCATACGCCAGACTCCCCGAGCTGGGGCTAATGCTATTCTCACAAAATGCTCAACTTTTCCGACGTCGCCATCCGCCGGGGCCCGCGGGTGCTGTTTTCCGCCGCCACTTTCAGCCTGTTTCGGGGCGAAAAGGTCGGCATCACCGGCGAAAACGGCAGCGGCAAATCGAGTCTCCTCGCGCTCGTGCGCGGCGAGCTGCAGCCCGACGCCGGCAACTTCGAGATGCCGTCGCAGCTCGCGCTTGCCCACGTGTCGCAGGAACTGCTGGCGTCGGATCAGCCCGCCATCGATTTCGTGCTCGACGGCGATGAGGAGCTGCGCGGCATCGAGCGTGACATCGCGGCAGCCGAGCACGCGGATGCCGGCGAGTGGCTCGGCGAGCTGCACGGCAAGTACGCGGCGGTTGGCGGCTACGATTCCCGCAGCCGCGCCGGGCGGCTGATGCACGGCCTCGGTTTCCTGGGCGCCGATGAAAAGAGGCCGGTGCGGGCGTTTTCCGGCGGCTGGCGCGTGCGCCTCAACGTCGCCCAGGCGCTCATGTGCCGCTCGGACCTGCTGCTGCTCGATGAGCCGACGAACCATCTCGATCTCGACGCCATCCTCTGGCTCGAGAACTGGCTGCGCGAGTATCCGGGCACGCTGCTGCTCGTGACCCACGACCGGGAATTCCTCGACCGGGTCGCGAACCGGATCGTGAACCTCGAGCACGGCAAGGCACGCGCCTACCGCGGCAATTATTCGGCGTTCGAGGATCAGCGCGCGGCAGCGCTCGCCGAGCAATCCGCGCTCTACGTACGCCAGCAGCGCGAGATCAAGCACATCGAATCCTTCGTCGAGCGCTTCCGCGCGAAGGCGTCCAAGGCGCGACAGGTGCAGAGCCGCCTGAAAGCGCTCGAGCGCATGCAGCAGATCGCGCCGGCGCATGTCGATTCGCAATTCGAGTTCTCCTTTGCGACGCCCGACCGGCTGCCGCGGCCGCTCCTCGTCCTTGACGAGCAGTCGACGGGCTACGACGGGCGAGTCGTGCTTGAAAAGGTGAGCTTGACGCTCCTGCCCGGCGACCGGCTCGCCCTCCTCGGCCGCAACGGCGCCGGCAAGTCGACCTTCATGAAATTGCTCGCGGGCGAACTCGCGGCCTTCTCGGGCGAACGCATCCAGGCGCGCGACATCAACATCGGCTACTTCGCGCAGCACCAGCTCGAGCAGCTGAACGCAACGGAGTCGCCGCTGACGGCGCTCAAGCGCACTGGCGGCGCGCGCGCGGCACGCCAGACCGAGCAGGAGCTCAGGACCTTCCTCGGCGGATTCGGTTTTCGCGGCGAACGCATCTTCGAACCGGTCGCGCCGTTCTCCGGCGGCGAGAAGGCGCGGCTCGTGCTGGCGCTGATTACCTACCTCAAGCCGAACCTGATGCTGCTCGACGAGCCGACCAATCACCTCGATCTGGAGATGCGGGAGGCGCTGACCCTTGCCTTGCAGGAGTACGAAGGCGCTGTCGTGCTCGTCTCGCACGACCGGCACCTGTTGCGCACGGTCGCCAACGAGTTTCGCATCGTGTACGCCGGGCGGGCGGAGCCTTTCGACGGCGATCTCGAGGACTATGCGAAGTGGCTGAACGAGCACGACATTGACGGCACGCCGGCAACGGACTCGCCCCGCCCTGCGAACAGCGCCGGGCAACGCAAGCAGCGCAAGCGCGAGGAAGCTGCAGCGCGCAATCGCCTGACTCCGCTACGCGCGGCGGTGGCCAAGTGGGAACGCGAACTCGACCGCCTGACCAGGGAGCGGGCCGCCGTGCATGCCGAGCTTTCGACGTCCGACATCTATTCCGATGCCAGGCGGGAGCGGCTGCAGGAGCTGCTGGATACCCAGACCCGGCTCGCGAAGGAGACGGAGGTCGCGGAGGCCAGCTGGCTCGAGAGCAATGAACGGCTGGAGGCGGAAAGTCCCGGCTCCTTGTAAACTGGCGCATTCGTGGCGCGAGCTGGTGCAAGAAGCGATGGACAGGCCTTGACGAGGGGAAGACATGGACAGCCGTGCTGACACCTGCGCCATCCGGCGCGCGGTCGCTGCGGATGCGGCACTGCTCTCAACGCTTGGAATGACGACCTTTCGCGAAGCGTTTTCGCACCTCTACGCCGCAGAGGACATCGAAACGTTCCTCGTGAAGGCGCATGCCGCGACCTACTACGAGCGCTTGCTGCGCGACCCCGACGTTGCCATCTGGCTTGCGACGCCGCCGGGCGAAGAGCCGATCGGCTACATCGTCGTCGGCATCTGCCAGCTGCCGGTTCCCGATCTCGAGCCCCGCGCCGGCGAAATCCGCCGCCTCTACGTTCGCACGACGGGGCAATCGAGCGGCATCGGCACGAAGCTCCTGCGCACCTCGCTCGACTGGCTCGCGAGCGGGACATTCAGCCCGCTCTACGTCGGCGTGTGGTCGGCGAACTACGGCGCGCAGCGTCTCTATCAGCGCTACGGGTTCGTGAAGATCGGCGAATACGAGTTCTCGGTCGGCAAGCAGCGCGACCGCGAATTCATCTTCCGCCAGCCGGGCGCCTGACAACGTTACGGGTTGAGCTCCTGGCAGGCGTCGCGCGCGCTCGTCGCGACATTTGCATCCGCATCCGCCATCGCGGCTTGCAGCAGCGGACGAACCTGATCGACCTTGCGGCCAGCGATCGCCATCAGTCGAAGGCTGTTGACCGCCAGCAGTCGATTGCGCGCGACGGGATCGTTGCGCACGGTCTGTTCCAGCACGATGAGCGTGTCCGCGGCGCCCGGGTCCAGTTGGCGAATGGCGGTTGCGCGCGCGTCGGCATCCGCGGCGCCCGAGATCTCGGCGGGCATCAGGTGTGCCTCGGCTGACGTCGTCGAGACCTGATCGACACCGAGGTCGGCCGCGTAGGCCTCAGGCGCCGGCGTGGGCGAATTCAAACGCGTTGGCGCCGAGGCGGAAATGCTTGAGGTCGGCGCCGTCCCTGGCGCCTGCGGCACTGGGGGCAGTGCCATGGTCACTTCCTGTCTGGCCGGCCGGGCAAGGCCGAAAGCCGGTACGGCAGGCGACTCGCTCCGGAAGAGCACGATCACGCTGACGAACGTCGCAAGACACGCGAACAGCAGCAGCAAAAGATTGCGGCGCAAGACACCCACCCGGATGACCTGCGCCGCATTCATGGCCAACCCGCCATCGCGCTCAGCGCCAGCCGGAGACATCGAGGATCACGCCGTGTCCCGTGATGTTGTGCTGGATGCTCACGTAATAGTGCTTGCCGCTGCCGTCGAAGAAGCCGCCGGTCGGCTCCGCCGTGAGGTCGTTGAGCGACATCACGCGGATGCAGGCGTCGCTCAGCGTGTCGGCGTCGTCGCCGTCGTCGAGGCAGGACCAGACGTCGTTGTTGCGCGGCACCGGGTAGATGGCGCCCTCGCCGTCCTCGTCGACGAGGAAGTTGCCGGTGCCCGGCTGGATGTCGATGTTGTCCGGCATGGCGAAGTCGAGATTGCCGATGATGAGCGGGTGATACTCCGGCACCGAAGCGGTGTTGACTCCGGCGGTGACCGAAATCGCGCTGGCGTCGGCCAAGGTGCCGTCCGTTACGCAATACACCTCGCCCCAATGGTTGTCCCCGTTCGGCGTCGAGTCCGGGATGTCCTGGCCCGTGTTCGTGCCGCAGACGCGCACGTCGCCGTCGGCAAGCCATTCCTGGTCGACCGACATGTCTTCCGGCCGATAGAAGCTCGTGAGCTTCAGCGATGCAGCCGCGGCGCGCAGGTTCACGGGCGCAGCGCCGGTGATTTCCAGCCAGGTGCCGCGGCCGAACTCATTGCCCTGGCCGACGTCCGTGTTGTTGCTGTTGCGGCCGACGCGCATGCCATAGAGGCTGCCAGTCGCCCATGGCGACTGTGCGAGGCTCGTGATCGCCGCGCCACCGGTCCAGAGGGTCGTCGGTATGAATTTCACGAATGCGCCGCCCGGATTGCCGATGCCGCCGGTGCCAGGGCGATTCTCGTCCGTGAGATAAACCACGCCGTTCGGCAGGATGCCGATGCCCTCGAAGGCGAACTGTCCGAGCGCCGGGCGTCCGACGACATGGGCGGGGTCGGAACTGTCGCCGAATCCGGAAGCCGGCACGGTGACGTTCGTCGTGTGGATCGGGTCGAGGATTTCGAAGACGCGGCCGTTGACGCCGTTCTCTTCGCCGACGACGACCGTGCCCCAGGGGGTGAGCCGCGCGGGATCGCAGCTCGTCATGCCAGAGCTGATGATATTTTCCGCCGCACCCGTGCCGAGATTGACGCGCTGCACGGCGACCTGGCCAGAGCCCTGCTCGTTGCAAGCGATGATATGAGTCGGGTGGGCGGCGTTCGGCCACAGGAACATCTGGTCGATGTTCGGCGCGAGATTCGCGGCCGCGCTCGCGACCCGGACATGCAGGCCGGGCGCAACCTTGAGGAGCCCCGCGGGATTCGCATCGGCCGCGACGGCCGACAGCGACTGGGTCGAGGAGTCATCGAGCGCACCGAAGGTGCCGAAGAGTTCCGGCGCCTGCAGCCGCGCGAGCCTTTCCACGGATTCGCCGAAATCATCGCGATTGCGATGGTGGTGCCTGTCGAAATTCGTGGCCATCGCGGACGATGCCACCGTGAGCGCCGCGGACACGGCGAGTGCAACGATTCGCTTCATCGACTTCTCTCCTGGGGTTGGGTTCGAGCGACCTTCCTCGACTGCGAACGCTAGCGTCCGCTCGTGACCTGTCGGTGAAACCAAAATGACGGGCGCGTGACAGCTGCGTGTCCCCGATCCGTCCCGCGGTGACCATCGGGGGTATCGGCTCTTCGCGGTCCGGCAGAGCCTGCTAAAGTACCGACGCCGCAAGGAGCGGCGGAGTCTGCAGTGGGGAGCCGAAGTCATGGCAGCACGCAAACGGAAGAAGGCGTCGAAGACCCCGAAGGCCAAGCGCAGGGCGCCGAAGAGCCGGCGTCGGACGACGCGCGGTGATCCGCCCGCGGGGCCGTGGGACTAGCCGACGCAGATTCCCTGGACTCGGCGCCGCTCAGCCGCCAGGCCGGGTCAGAGGTTGTCGAGAAACGCGAGCAGTGCTTCGCGCCCGGTCCGATCGAGCGTCATGAATCGCTTCCTGGCCGCCGCGGCCTCGCCCCCATGCCAAAGAACCGCTTCCTCGAGCGAGCGGGCGCGGCCGTCGTGCAGAAAATGCGTGTGCCGGTTGACCGTGCCCGTGAGACCAATGCCCCACAGCGCTGCGGTGCGCCATTCATTGCCGTTCGCCGCGCTATCTGCGCGGCCGTCGGCGAGGCCGGCACCCATGTCGTGCAACAGCAAATCGGTGAAGGGGTGGATCGTCTGATGGGCGAGTTCCGGCAATTCCGGGTAGTCGCCGGTGGTCAATGTCGGCGCATGACAGCTCGCGCAGCCTATTGAAGCGAACTCGCCTGCACCCTCACGCACCCGCGGATCGTCCACGTTGCGTGCAGCAGGCACGGCGAGCGTCCGCGAATAAAACAGCAGCCGATCGAGAAAGGCCTCTTTCAGTTCAGGCTCGCCGGGCCGGCCGCCACTCGGGGCGGCCGCGGCCGCCGTCTGTCCTTGCGCGACATTCTGATCCGGGAAGAGACTCGTCGTGAGCCCGATGTCGCCGAGCGCGGCAGCCGCAATCTGCTGACGAAGGCTCGGCTGGTTCGCCTTCCAGCCAAAGCGGCCGAGGCGCTGCGACTGCGACGCGCGATCCCACACGCGATTCGGCCGGCCGGAAATTCCGTCGTGATTGGCATCGTCGGGATCGGCGGCCGCGATGAGTTCACCTTCCGGCACGGCTTCGAGGAGGCCGAGTCCGAATACCGGATCGGCGACACGCGGCGAGACTTTCACGTCGGCCGGCAATGGACCGAAAGCCAGGTCCGTGAATGAATAGCTCGGCACGGCCAGGCTGAAATGCGTGCCGTCGGGATAGGTCCCCGGTTGTTCGGTATATCGCACGACCGTGCGGCCCTCCGCCGCGACACCGGCGATCGCCTTCTCGTTCAACTGGTCGCCATAGCGCGGCACGGGTCGCACGCCACCGTGCTCGCCGTCGCCGGGGACACTCAGGCGAATCAGCATCGATTCGAGCGCGTCACCGTCGTGCCCGGGCGGGCGGCCGCGTCCATCGCGCGTATGACAACCGGAACAGGAGACGCGATTGAAAACCGGGCCGAGGCCGTCGAGCGCATCGACCGAAGCGGGCGCGGTCACCCAGTTCGTGTTGAATAGCCGGTTGCCGAACGTGAACTTGCGCAGATCCTCGGTCGGCATCGTCGGAATCGGGAACGCGTAGGCGTTCTCGTTGGATACCGCCATGGTCGTGTCGCCACCGAGCCGGGCGGTCCACCAGTCCGGCACCGCGACCGGCGCCGCGACTGCAACGGCGCTGAGCAAGGCAGCGGCAACGAAGGCGAGTGCCCGCATGGCCGCACTACTCATCCCGTTCGAAGGCGACCACCAGCTGCACGCCAAGCGCAACACCCGCTTGCTTGATGAGCCGTGTCTGGGTCTGAAGCGAGGTCACGAGCGCTTCTAGCTTCGCCCGCTGGGCGCTGCCGGGCGGTGAGACGAGGCTCTGGTCGAACGGACGATCGAGCCCTTGCGCGAGCAGGAGACTTCGGTCGATCTGGTCGGTGAGCAGCTGGTAGAGGACCGGATTCACTTGCTGGAGCAGCTTGTCGACGCCATCCCCGTGGTAGTTGCCGTAGCGGCCGAAATAGACGTTGGCGACTCCCGTGACATTTTCGATGACATCCGTGATCGTGCTGTCGCTGAAGCAGGACTGTTCGTCTTCCTGCGAACCGCTGTCGAGCGCGGTGGCGAGGCGTTCATAGCCGAGTTCGAATCCGCTCAAGGTCGCAATGCCGGTGAGCACCTTGGCGACGCTCTCCTTCGGGTCCATGCGCGCGAGTTCCATCCGGTAGTTCGCCTGCTCGGGAGCCCAGGCGGCAGCGACGGACGCGAGATCGTCGACCAGGAGATCCGTGACGGCCTGCAGATAGGCGCGGCGGCGTTCCGCCAGTCCTGCGCCGACGAAATCCTTCGCAGGACGATTGCCGGGCCCGTTCGCATTCCGGTCCTCGCCCCAGAGCAGGTACTCGATCGCGTGATAGCCCGTGGTGACGTCGGCCTCGTCGTCGCGCGCGTTGCGCTCGATCAGCGTCGCCCGCGTAATCGGGATGCTCGTGTCGTCGATCGTCGCCGCGATAGACTGCTCGTTGAGCGGCCAGGCGTTGATGCGCCCCTCGAGCCCCTGGGTGCCGTCCGGGCGCTTGCCGAAATCGATCGGCCCCTCGTAGAACCGGAACGCCTCGGTCTGCCCGTAGCTCACCCGCGAATCGAGCCAGGCCTGGCGTACTTGCGCGAGTTGCTCGTCGCTATCGTCGGCGGGATCGGCGACGAAGTCGTTGACGGCCTTCTGCAGTACGACCGCCGCGCCGTGCGCATCGGTGTAGGCCCGATACGCAATTTCGCCGTAGGTCGCGAGTTGCCGGCTCACATCGGGCGTCGCGGCGAGCTGTTGCGCCTGCGGCGCGGCGGCCGACGCGACCGCGCAAGCGAACATTGCGGCGCCCGGGACCGCGAGTCTCAGCAAACCCTGCATTCACCTGAATCCGGCTTGAGGAAGAGTCGGCATGCTAGGTCGGCCATTTGACGGTCCGGTGACAGGGATCGCCGATCGCGCCGCACATCCGGCCGCGTCTTTGCGATAATGACGGCCGGATGACACCCGTCCTCGCCATCTCCCATCTCGGCAAGTCTTACGCTTCGGGCCTCGTGGCCCTGAAGAACGTCAATCTCGAGATCCGCAAGGGCGAAATCTTCGCGCTGCTCGGGCCGAACGGCGCCGGCAAGACGACGCTCATCAATATCGTGTGCGGCATCGTCACCCGCAGCTCGGGCGAGGTGCTGGTCGAGGGCAAGGACATCCAGCGCGACTACCGCGCCATCCGCACCCGGATCGGGCTCGTGCCGCAGGAACTTGCGACCGAGATGTTCGAAAAGGTCGCGTCGACCGTCGAATTCAGCCGCGGCGTCTTTGGCCGCGGGCCGAGCAAGGCGGTCATCGAGAAGGTGCTGCGCGACCTCTCGCTCTGGGACAGGCGCAACGATCGCATCCAGGCGCTCTCCGGCGGCATGAAACGGCGAGTCATGATCGCGAAAGCGCTGGCGCACGAACCGGATATTCTTTTCCTGGATGAACCCACCGCCGGCGTCGACGTGGAGCTGCGTCGTGACATGTGGGAGCTCGTGCGGGGCCTCAGGGAACGGGGCGTCACGATCATTCTCACCACGCACTACATCGAAGAAGCCGAAGAGATGGCCGACCGCGTCGGCGTCATCAACAAGGGCGAGCTGATCGTCGTGGAAGACAAGGCGACGCTGATGAAGAAGCTCGGCAAGCGTCAGCTGACGCTGCACCTGCAGGAACCGCTCACCGTGATTCCGCCGGGCCTGGCCGACTGGTCGCCCGAGATCAGGGACAGCGGCTACACGCTGCTCTATTCGTTCGATGCCGCGCGCGCGGAGAGCATCTCCGCCCTCCTCGGGCGCATGAGCGAGCTCGGTATCGCGTTCAAGGACCTCAAGACCGAAGAGAGTTCGCTCGAGGAGATCTTCGTGAACCTCGTGCACCGCCGCACATGAGCGAAACCAGGGTTCTCAAGTTCAACCGGCACGCGGTCTGGGCGATCTACCAGCACGAGATGGCGCGCGCCCTGCGCACGGTGGGCGGCACGTTCGTGACGCCCGCGATCACGACCTCGCTCTATTTCGTGGTGTTCGGTTCCGCAATGGGTTCGAAGATGACGGCGGTCACGGGCGTGCCGTACGGCGCGTTCATCGTGCCCGGCCTCATGATGCTTTCGATCCTCACGGAGAGCCTCTCGAACGCCTCGTTCGGCATCTACATGCCGAAGTTCACGGGGACGATCTACGAATTGCTCTCGGCGCCGATCTCGTATTTCGAGATCGTGCTCGCGTACGTCGGCGCGGCGGCGACCAAGTCCATCGTGCTCGGTGCCGTCATCCTCGCGACCTCGATGCTGTTCGTGCCGGTGAAGATCCTGCATCCATTCTGGATGGTCGGGTTCCTGGTGATGACGTCGGCGACCTTTTGCCTGTTCGGCTTCATCATCGGCATCTGGGCGAAGGGCTTCGAGCAGCTGCAGTTCATCCCGATGCTGATCATCACGCCGCTCACGTTCCTTGGCGGCGCGTTCTATTCGATCGACATCCTGCCGCCCGCCTGGCGCACGTTCAGCCTCTTCAACCCGGTGGTCTATCTGATCAGCGGCTTCCGCTGGAGCTTCTATGAGACATCGGACGTCAGTATTGTCGCCAGCCTCGGCGTGACCCTTGCAATATTCCTGCTCTGCCTCTTCATCGTCGGCTGGATGTTCCGCACCGGTTATCGGCTGAAGACCTGACCAGCGTTCACGGAGCGCTCGTCCGGCGCAGGAAGCCAGGCGCCGTCAGAGCGCGGCCTTGTTGGCCGCCAGGAAGTCACTCACGCTCCGCGGCGCCTTGCCGGTCAGCGTCAGCACCGCGTCCGAGAGCACGTCGGCGCAGCCGGTGCGCGCATGAGCGTCGATCGAGGCGATCAGCGCGACCACGAACTCCGGCAGGCCCGCGGCCCGCTTGCCCTTTGCCAGCTCTTCGCTCGAGACCTGCACGACCTCGATGGGCTTGCCCGCAATCCGGCTCGCCTTGGCCGCGAGCTCTGCGGTCGTGTACTTCTCCGGTCCGGTGATGTCGTAACGGGCGTTGCCGGCCTTCTCCGAGGCGAGCGCGGCGGCCGCCGCCCGCGCGCAATCTTCACGCGTGACGTGCGAGAGCTTGCCGTCACCCGCAGCCGTGATCCATTGACCGGAAGCGAAGATCGGCGGCAGGGCGCCGAGAAGGCCGTCCATGTACCAGCTCATGCGCAGGATCGTCCAGCCGAGCCCGCTTGCTTCGAGCGCCCGCTCGGTGCCGAGGTGATCGGAAGCGAAGGTCACGGGCGAACGCTCCGGATTCGGCATCGAGGTGTAGATGACTTGGCGCACGCCCGCGTGCTTCGCAGCTTCGATCGCCGCTTTGTGCTGCGCCAGCCGGCGGCCGGGCCGGTCGATCGCATCGGTCGAAATGAGCAGCATGCGATCGACGCCGTTGAGCGCCGCTGCGAGCGACGCCGGGTCCTCGAAATCGGCATTGCGAACCGTCACGCCTTTGGCCACCCAGGGGTCGAGTTTCCCGGGGTTGCGCGTCCCCGCCACGATCGCGGCCGGAGACACCTGGTGCCGATCGACGAGATGCGTCAGCACCCGCTGGCCGAGGTGGCCGGCGGCGCCGGAGACGAAGAGGGTTTGAGCCATGGCTTTTGTCTCCTATTTGGTTCAATCGCGCCGGAAGGCCTCGAATACCCGGTCGAAGATTCGCCGCATGATGGCCTGGGCACCGGGGACGTCCGACGCCCGGAATTTTTCGAGGAGCGCGCGGTGGAGTTTCACCTGGGGCGCGAGGCTGTTGCCCCTGGCCGCCATGCGCCGCAAGACAATGCGGCCGCGCACGTCGAAGTGCAAGGAATCCCATACCGTCACGAATACGCGATTGCCGCTCGCCTCCATCAGCCGGTGATGGAACGCAAGCGCCGAGTCGATGTAACCCTCGGAGTGGTCGCTCGTCACCGCGGCGGCCATCCTCTGGTGGCAGGCTTCGAGATCGGAGAGTACCGCCGGTGCGAAAGGCACGGCGAGTTCGATGGCGCGCACTTCGAGTGTCGCACGCAGTTCGTAGGATTCGCTCATTTCCTGGAGGTCCGCGCCCCGCACGCGCGTGCCGCGGTAGCGCTCCGATTGCACGAGTCCGGAACCCTCGAGTTCGCGCAGCGCCTCGCGGATCGGGGCCTGGCTCACGTTGAATTCGCGCGCGAGCTGCAACTCCTTCAGCTGTGTGCCGGCCGGGTAGTGGCCATCGAGGATCCTCGCGACCAGCGTGTCGCGAATGCGATCGCGCATGCAGACGCGTTGCAGTGCCGGTTCGGCGCTCATTCCCCCGCCCCCTTGTCCACAAGTGCCGGATGATCGAGTTCTTGCGCGGTCCAGCCGCCGCCGAGCGCGCGCACGAGAGCGACCGCAGCATTCATGCGCCGCACGCGCGCATCGAGAGCCGAGCGCTGCGCCTGCAACGCCGCCGTCTGCGTGCTCGTCACCTCGATGTAGTCGGCGACACCGGCCGCATAGCGCTTGTCCGCGTGATAGGCCGAGCGCTGCGCCGAAGCCGCCGCCGCCTCATCCGCCTTCAATTCCGCGGCAAGGAGACGGAGCGCCGCGAGGTTGTCTTCGACTTCCTGGTACGCGACGAGCGCGGACTGCCGGTAGTGCGCGACCGCTTCGTCGAACGCGGCTCGCGCCTGCTTGTTGCCGGCATGGCGGCCACCGGCATCGAGCAGCGGAATCACGGCCGCTGGCCCTGCCGCCCAGAACCGGCTTGGCGCCTCGAACCAGGCCTGCGACGAAGTGGCCTCATAACCGCCCACCGCACCGAACGAGAACACCGGAAACCAGGCCGCGCGAGCCACGCCAATTTCTGCATTCGCGGCTGCGACAGCGCGTTCCGCGCTCGCGACATCCGGGCGACGTTGCAGCAGCGTCGACGGCAAGCCCGCATCGATCGCCGGTGGCTCGCCGGTGAAGTCGGCGGCCTCGAGCGTGAAGTTGCCCGGCGGCTGGCCGAGCAGCACTGCAATCGCGTGTTCGAGTTGAGCGCGCTCGAGTTGAACGGACGCGAGTTGTGCGCGCGCATTCTGGCGCTGCGTTTCCGCCTGATCGACGTCGGTCGCCGCGGCGATGCCGCCGTGGTAGCGATTGCGGGTCAATTCGAACGCGCGATCGTAGGCCTTGACGCTGTCGTCGAGCAGTCGCGCGGTCGCGTCGGCGCCCCGCAGCGAGAAGTAGTCCTGCGCGAGCTCAGCCTCGAGCGCAAGCTCGACGGCCGCGTAATCGCCTGCGCTCGCCTGCGCGCGGCTATGCGCGGCGTGCGATGCGCTGCGCAGCCGGCCAAAGAGATCGATCTCCCACGCGAAGTCGAGCGCCGCGCTGTAGTCATTACCGGGCGTACTGACGCCGCCGGAGCGCGGCGCATTCGCCGACGTGCTGCCGCGCACGGCGGATCCGGCCGCGTCAACGGTCGGAAAGACGTCCGAGAACGCACGCCGGGAAATGGCGCGGGACTGCTCGTAGCGGGCGACGGCCACCCGCAGATCCTGGCTGCCGGCCTGCAAGGCGAGCTCGAGTTCATTGAGCTTCGGATCTGCGAACGGCTCCCACCACGCACCGCGGGGTTGGGCATCGGCGGGCGCCGCCGGCATCCAGTCGCCCGCCTCCTTGTATGCCGCGACCGGCGGCGACGACGGCGTCTCGTAGCGAGGCGCGAGCGTACACGCGCAGAGAAGCGCGGAGAGGCCGATCACGAGGAGACGTGTGCGCATGGTCAGAGCTTCGCTTCGGCCTTCGTCTCCGGTTCGGCGACGCGGACGAGCGTGCTTTCCGTCAGCGAATCCGGCGGATTGAGGATGACCGCATCGTTGGCGGTGATGCCGCTCAGGATCTCGAGATCGGAGCCGAAATCGCGGCCGAGGGTTACCGGCTTCAACACGACGTGACCCTGCGCGTCGACGGTCGCAACGCTCAAGCCGTCGCCCCGCGTGAGCAACGTATTTGCCGGCACCTTGAGCGAAGAACCGCCCGCGGCCGCGGGAAGCTGGAAGTGCACCTCGGCGTAGGCGCCCGGCAACAGCTCGTTCTTGCTGTTGTCGACGATGAGCTGCGCAAGGAGCGTGCGCGAGGTCGCATCGATGGCGCTCGAAGTGCCCTCGAGTGTCGCGGCGTAGACCCGGCCCGGCCGATCCGGGAACTTCACCTGAGCGGTCAGGTTCGGCGTGATCTGCGCTGCATACGATTGCGGCACGCGCACGTAGAGCCGGAGCTGTCGCGTATCGGCGATGCGGAAAAGTTCGAGGCCGGCACCGGTCCCCGCCGTGATGAGTTGACCGACGTCGGTGTTGCGCGCCGTCACCACGCCTTCGAACGGCGCCACGATCTTCTTGAACGACGCGAGCTCGCGCAACCGCTGCCGGTTCGCCTGCGCCGCCTGCAGCTGGGCCGCGGTGGTCTCCTCGAGATTCACCCGCTCGTCGGCGTCCTGCTTGGACACGGAGTCCGTTTCACGCAAACCCTGCCAGCGATCGGCGGTGATGCTCGCGATATTGAGCCTCGCTTCGGCGCTTGCGACGTCGGCCTCGGCCTGGCGCAGCTGCTGGTCGAGTTCGGGCGCGTCGATCTCCGCAAGCACCTGCCCGGCCTTCACTTGCGCGCCGATGTCGACCATCCAGCGCTTGAGGTAGCCGTTGGTCCGCGCATAGATGGGTGCGTCGATTTTCGCCTGCACGCTCCCCGGAAGCGTCAGTACCGCGGCGTCGGTCATCGGCTGGGCCTTCACGGTGAGCACCGTCACCACCGCCTGCGCCTCGGTCTGCTCCTTGAGCTTCACGCCCGCGACATGCGCGGCGTACACCGTCCAGGCGACGACGAGGATCGCGACGACGCCGATGGCAATGCTGACGCGAGTGATGCCCCGCGAAGTCGCAAGGCTCAGGGGTCGATGTGAAGTGTCCATGGCTCGTACTCGATGCGTGAAGGGGACATCAGGCGGCCGGCGCACGTTCGGGCGCATGCAAATTCCGGTCACGGCCGTGAATGCGCGTGAAGACCGCCGGCACGAAGAAAAGGGTCGCTACGGTTGCAAACAGGAGACCGCCGATGACGGCGCGTCCGAGCGGCGCATTCTGCTCGCCACCCTCGCCGAGCCCGAACGCCATCGGCAACATGCCGATGATCATGGCGAGCGCGGTCATCAGCACGGGGCGAAAGCGCGTGAAGCCCGCCTCGAGCGCCGCCTCGGCGGCGCCCAGGCCGTCATTCATCCGCTCGCGCGCGAAGCTGACGAGCAGGATGCTGTTCGCGGTCGCAACCCCCATGCACATGATGGCGCCGGTGAGTGCCGGCACGCTCAATGTCGTGCCCGTGATGAGCAGCGTCCACACGATGCCGGCGATGGCGCCGGGCAAGGCCGTGATGATGATGAAGGGATCCAGCCACGACTGGAAATTGATCACGATGAGGAGGTACACGAGAAGGATCGCGCCCGTGAGCCCGACCAGGAGTCCCGTGTACGACGACGTCATCGTCTGCATCTGGCCGCGCGCGATGATGTGCGTGCCCTTCGGGAGTTCACCGGTCTCGCTCGCGAGAATGCGATTGATGTCCTTCGCGACGGCGCCGAGGTCGCGGCCCTGTACCGCGCCAAAGATGTCGATGATGGGCTGGGCGTCGTAGTGCGAAACGACGGCCGGGCCGAAGCCGCGCGAGATGGTCGCGAGTCCGCCGAGAATCTGGGCCTGGCCGGCGGCATTGATGGGTACGTTGTTCAGATCCTCGAGCGTCGTCATGCGGTACTGCGGCGTCTGCGCGACGATCGGGTACTGCACGCCGCTCTCGGGATTCAGCCAGAACGCAGGCGACACCTGCCCGCTCCCCGAGAGCGTGAGCAGCAGGTTGTTCGCGATGTCCTTCTGGCTGATGCCGATCTGTTCGGCGCGGCTGCGGTCGGTCACGACGCGCAGCTCCGGCTGGTTGAACGTCTGCTGAATGCGCAGGTCCACGAGCCCCGGTACATGCCGCAGCTTTTCGAGGAGACCGTTCGCCACCGCGCGGTTCTTCGGGCTGGCGCCCGCGACCTGGATGTCGATCGGCGCCGGCAGGCCGAAATTGAGGATCTGGCTCACGATATCCGCGGGCAGGAAGGCGAAGCTCGTGCCGGGGAACTGCCGCGGCAGCTTCTCCCGCAGCCGCTCCACGTAGTCCGCCGTCGGCCCGTGATCGCGCGTCAGGCTGATGAGGATGTCGGCGTCGCCCGTGCCGATCGTACCGGAATTGCCATAGGTGTTGTTGATGCTCGAGACCGGCAGGCCGACGTTGTCGACGACGCTCGCGAGCTCGTTCGCCGGAATGACCTCGCGGAGCGCTCCCTCGACGCGATCGACGAGCGTCACGGTCTCCTCGATGCGCACGCCGGTGGGCGCGCGCAGGTGCAGCTTGATCTGGCCGGAATCGACGTCCGGGAAGAAATTCTGGCCGAGGAGCGGCACCAGCAGCATCGACAGCACGACGGCGCCGAGGAACAACGGAATGAAGAGACGCTGATGCCGGAGCGTCGCGTCGAGCGCGTCGCGATAGCGATGGCGGATCGCGGCAAAGCGCGCCTCGAAGCGCTGCTGGAAGCGCTGCCAGCGGTTCGGGTTGGCGGCCGCGGCCTTCTCCTCGGCGGCGGTCCGCAGCCAGTACTTCGCAAGCGTCGGTACCAGCGTGCGCGACAGCACGTAGGACGTGATCATCGCGAACACGACCGCTTCGGCCATCGGCACGAAGAGGTAACGCGCGACGCCGGTGAGCAGGAACATCGGGATGAACACGATGCAGATGGAGAGCGTCGAGACGAGCGCCGGCACCAGGATCTGGCGCGAGCCTTCGAGGATCGCGGGTTCCACCCGCTCGCCATGCTCGAGATGGCGGTTGATGTTCTCGATCGTCACCGTCGCATCGTCGACGAGGATGCCGACCGCGAGCGCGAGACCGCCGAGCGTCATCAGGTTGATCGTCTCGCCGAGCGCATCGAGGAGGATGATCGAGGAGAGGATCGAGAGCGGGATCGAGATCGTGATGATGAGCGTCGAGCGCCAGCTGCCGAGGAAGAGCAGGATCATGAGCGCCGTCAGGCCGGCGGCGATCAGCCCTTCGACGGCCACTCCGTGCACGGCCGCCTTGACGAACACCGACTGGTCGCCCGTGACGGCGACCGAGGCGCCCTCCGGCAGGATCTCGCGCACCTGTTCGAGCTTCGACTTGATCGATTCGATGATGTTGAGCGTCGAGGCCGAGCCCACCTTCTGGATGGTCATGAGGACGGCGCGATGACCGTCGACGCGCACGATGTTGGTCTGTGGCGGATGACCGTCGTGCACGAACGCGACGTCGCGCACGTAGGTGATGGCGCCGTTCTGCGTACGGATCGGCAGGTCGTTGAGGTCGTCGAGCTTGCGCGGGCTGGCGTTCAGCTTGACGTTGTATTCGGTGTCGCCGATCTTCTGCGTGCCCGCCGGCACGATGAGGTTCTGGTTGCCGATCGCGGCATTGACGTCGACCGCGGTCAGGCCGTGCGCGCGCAATGCATCGGGCCGGAGGTCGACCTGCACCTGGCGCGTCGCGCCACCGTAGGGATACGGCACGGATGCGCCCGCCACGGTCGAAATCAGCGAGCGCACGAACTGATTCGCAAAATCGAAGATCTGTGCCTCGGTCTGCGTCTTGCTCGACAGCGCGAGCTGCACGATCGGGACGCTCGAGGCGCTGTACTTGAGGATCAGCGGCGGATTGACGCCGGGCGGCATCTGCTTGAGCGCCGTCTGGGCGAACGCGGTCGTCTGCGACATCGCGAGATTGATGTCGACGTTCGGCTGGAAAAAGATCTTCACGACCGCTACGCCCGGATAGGTCTGCGATTCGATGTGCTCGACGTCGTTCACGAGCGTCGAGGCGTAACGCTCGATGGGAAAGGTGATGCGGGCGGCCATCTCGTCCGGCGAGATGCCGGTGTACTGGAAGCTCAGCGCGATGACCGGAATGCGGATGTCGGGAAAGATGTCCGTCGGCATGCCGGGACGCATCGGCGTGCCGAAGATGACGACCGCGCCGAGGAGCGGCACGAGCAGTGCGAGGACGATGAAGGTGTACGGGCGCCGCAGCGCCAGTCTGACGATCCACACGGTAGGGGAATCCGGGGCTACAAATCGATTATCGATAATCTACCACTGTCCGTGGGCCCGGGTGGCGAAATGACGGGAAATTCAGGGAAACGCGCAGCCGCAGCGGCCCGCCCCCTTGCTTCAAGTCCTTGATACCGCTCAGGTGTCCTGCAAGGCCGGCCTCCTCCGACCAGCGGCCGGCGGCGACTCTTATATATAGCGCGGGTAGCGTTGCGGCCGACGTGGGATCGCAGGATGCTTGGCCCCCATGCCGACCGTCCGCTTCCGCATCGACCTCGCGCCGCATTGCTCGATCGGACCGGGAAAAATCGAGTTGCTCGAGACCATCGCGGAGTCCGGGTCCATCCGGCGCGCGGCGAGCCAGATGCACATGAGTTACCGGCGTGCCTGGCTGCTCGTCGACAGCCTCAATCGATCGTTCAGCGAGGCCGTCACGACGGCGAGCACCGGCGGCGCCGGCGGCGGCGGCGTGCGGCTCACGGAATTTGGCGCGGAGCTCGTGCGCCGCTATCGAAGCGCGGCCGAGCGCATCGAGAAGCTTGCACAGGCCGAGTTCGCGCCGCTCGCGAACCGTATCGCTGCAAGACCGCCCTCCCCCGGCGTTGCGGGTCGCAAGCGTCTCTCCAAGCCGACGCGCAAGTCCTGATCGCTGCGCGACTGCAAGTTCCCTCTCGGCACAGTACGACTTCGCCGGCAGTCGATTGACGATCTCCAAGCGCGCCCCGCAGTATGCGGGCATGAACATGAAATCCGCCGTCGAAGGCCAGGATAGTCCCGCCTACCAGGTGATGCTGGTGGCGCTGCTCAGCATCAGCTTCGGGATCCTGTTCTTCGATCGCAACTCGCTTGCGTTCCTGATGCCTTACGTGCAGCCGGAACTCGGGCTCAACAACAAGCAGGTCGGACTGCTTGCGAGCGCGCTCTCCTTCACCTGGGCCTGCGCCGCACTCGGCATCGGCTACATCTCGGACAAGACCGGCAGCCGCAAGGGGCTGCTCATCATTGCGACGATCATTTTTTCCGTCTGCTCGTTCCTGTCGGGCATGGCGCATACGTTTGTCGCAATGCTCGGCGCCCGCATGCTCATGGGCGTTGCCGAAGGCGGCTTCATGCCGATCTGCCAGGCGATGGTCGCCGCCGAGGTGAAACCGAAGTGGCGCGGTCTCGCGATGGGCGTGACGCAGAATTTCGGCTCGAACTTCTTCGGCTCCTTCGTCGCGCCGGTGCTGCTCGTCGGCTTCGCGGAGGCCCATGGCTGGCGTAGCGCCTTCTTTCTCGCCGGCGCACCGGGACTCGTCGCCGCCGTCCTGATGTGGTTCATGATCCGCAAGCCGTCCGTCGCGCCCGCTCCGATTGCGCGCGAGGAAAAGGCCAGCGGCTCCCTCGGCATCGTGATCCGGGAGCCGAATGTCGTGCTCTGCGCGATCCTGAGCGTGCTCCTCGTGTCCTACCTCGTGGTCTGCTGGACCTTCATGCCGCTCTATCTCACGCAGGTCCGGCACTTCGAAAAGGAGACCATGGGCTGGCTGATGGGAACGCTCGGTATTTCGGCCACGATCGGCGCGTTCGTGATCTCTGGGCTCTCGGATTTCGTCGGTCGCCGCCCGCTCATGATCGTGATACCGATGCTCGGCGTGCTGCTGCCGCTCGGCGCGATGTACTACCAGGGGCCGCCGACCGTGCTCGCGGCGTTCTTCTTCGTCGGCTGGGGCCTCAACGGGATTTTTCCGCTCTTCATGGCGACCGTGCCGTCGGAAAGCGTCGATCGCGTGCACATGGCGACGGCGCTCGGGCTCTGCATGGGGCTCGGGGAATTCGTCGGCGGCGCGGCCTCGCCGTTCATCGCGGGCTATTTCGCGGACCTCAACGGACTGCAGGCGCCGCTCTGGATCATGGTCGGACTTACGATCGTGTCGGGGCTCATCGCATTCGGGGTCCGGGAGACTGCGCCGCGCGTGCTCGCGCGCCGGCTGGCGCGCCTCGAAGCCACCTAGTGGCCTGTACCAACTGATTGTGTACTGATGTGGCGTGAAGGGTCGGCATATTTCCATTTCACGGTTCTGGGAG